>Ga0116143_10004653_pt1 | contig 12866 bp, 9 predicted proteins | sample AD_UKC034_MetaG_FD_89745 | JGI IMG/M metagenome (GOLD analysis project Ga0116143, IMG submission 89745) | Active sludge microbial communities of municipal wastewater-treating anaerobic digesters from USA - AD_UKC034_MetaG | ecosystem: Engineered > Bioreactor > Anaerobic > Digestate | place: USA...
TACGCCCCCGTGGCAGGCGAAGTCATCGCCAACAACCAGGATGTGGCCGACGCCCCCGAGAGCGTCAACGCCGACGCCTACGGCGCCTGGCTGTTCAAGCTCAAGCCCGCAAACCCGGACGACGTCGGCGCCCTGATGGATGCTGCCGGCTACGAAGCGGAAATCGCCCAGGCCTGACCATGACCGACACCCTGCTTTCCGCCCCGCTCGCTGCACTGGAGCAGCGCAACGCCTTCATCGGTCGCCACATCGGCCCCGATACCGAGCAGATCGCCCGCATGTGCGCGACGATCGGCGTGCGTGACATCGACGCGCTGATCGCGCAGACCGTCCCCGCCGGCATCCGCCTGGCGCAGGCGCTCCCGCTGGCGCCCGCAGTCCCCGAGCATGAAGCGCTCGCCAGGCTCCAGACCATCGCTGCCAACAACGTGGTCAGGAAGTCCCTGATCGGTCAGGGCTACTACGGCACCCACACGCCGGCCGTGATCCTGCGCAACGTGATGGAAAACCCGGGCTGGTACACCGCGTACACACCCTACCAGGCCGAGATCGCCCAGGGCCGCCTGGAGGCACTGCTCAACTACCAGCAGATGGTGATCGATCTCACCGGGCTGGAGCTTGCCAATGCGTCCCTGCTCGACGAGGCCACAGCTGCCGCGGAAGCAATGACCATGGCGCGCCGGGTGTCGAAGTCCAAGTCGAACGTCTTCTTCATCGACGAAGCCTGCTTCCCGCAGACCATCGACGTGGTGCGCACACGTGCGCACTACTTCGGTTACGAGCTGGTGTTCGGCAAGGCGCAAGAAGCCGCCGCACACGACGCCTTTGGCGCCCTGTTGCAGTACCCCAACGCACGCGGCGAGGTGATCGACCTGTCGGCCCCGATCGCCGCACTCAAGGCGAAGGGCACAATCGTCGCGGTGGCCAGCGACCTCATGGCGCTGGTCCTGCTCAAGAGCCCGGGGGCAATGGGCGCAGACATCGCACTCGGCTCGGCGCAGCGCTTCGGCGTACCGATGGGTTTCGGCGGCCCGCACGCGGCCTTCTTCGCCACCCGCGAAGCCTTCGTGCGCTCGATGCCTGGCCGCATCATCGGTGTCTCGAAGGACGCCCGCGGCAAGACCGCGCTGCGCATGACGCTGCAGACGCGCGAGCAGCACATCCGGCGCGAGAAGGCCAACTCCAACATCTGCACCTCGCAGGTCCTGCTCGCCAACATGGCGGGTTTCTATGCCGTGTATCACGGTCCGCAAGGCCTGCGCACGATCGCAGCACGCATCCATCGCCTGACGGCACTGCTCGCCGCAGCGCTGCGCGAGGGCGGCTTCACCGTCAATGCCGACGCCTTCTTCGACACCATCCAGGTCGATGCAGGCGCACGCGCGCCGGCCATCGCCGCTGCAGTCGCAAATGCCGGCTACAACCTGCATGTCGCTTCGGGCACGACCCTCGGGCTGGCCGTGGATGAAACAACCACCCGCGACGACCTCGTCCGCGTGCTCGAGTGTTTCGGCCTCCACGCCGACCTCGCGGCGCTCGACGCCCGTCTCGCCCAGAGCGGCGGCAACCTGCCCGCCGAGGTGCTGCGCACCGACCCCATCCTGGCGCATCCGGTATTCAACACGCACCACACCGAGCACGAGATGCTGCGCTACCTCAAGAAGCTGCAGAACCGCGACCTTGCGCTCGATCACTCGATGATCTCGCTCGGCTCGTGCACGATGAAGCTCAACGCCACCAGCGAGATGATCCCGGTGACCTGGCCGGCATTCGCCAACCTGCACCCGTTCGCACCCCGCGAACAGGCTACCGGCTACCTCGAGATGATCGAGGGCTTGGCCGACTACCTGCGTGCCGTCACCGGCTTCCCGGCGATCTGCATGCAGCCCAACTCGGGCGCGCAGGGCGAGTACGCCGGCTTGGTGGCGATCGCGCGCTATCACGCCAGCCGCGGCGAGGCGCATCGCAACGTGTGCCTGATTCCCAAGTCTGCCCACGGCACCAACCCGGCCACCGCGCAGATGTGCGGCATGCAGGTGGTGGTGGTCGAATGCGACGACAACGGCAACGTGGACGTCGCCGACCTCGAGGCCAAGGCCGAAAAGCACGCTGCCCAGTTGGCGGCGCTGATGATCACCTACCCGTCCACGCACGGCGTGTTCGAGGAATCGATCCGCGAGATCTGCGCCATCGTCCATGCCCATGGTGGCCAGGTGTACATGGACGGCGCCAACCTCAACGCCCAGGTCGGCCTTACCTCCCCGGCAACGATCGGTGCCGACGTGTCGCACATGAACCTGCACAAGACCTTCTGCATCCCGCACGGCGGCGGCGGTCCGGGCATGGGGCCGATCGGCCTCGCCGCACACCTCGCGCCCTTCATGGCCGACCACGTGGTGCAGCCCACGGGCGGCGCTGACCGTCCCAACCTGGGCCAGGGCGCAGTCTCGGCCGCGCCATTCGGCTCCGCCAGCATCCTGCCGATCTCGTGGATGTACATCACGATGATGGGCGGAGAGGGCCTCAAGCGCGCGACCGAGGTAGCGATCCTCAACGCCAACTACCTCGCCGAGCGCCTCAAGGACCACTACCCGGTGCTCTACACCGGCAGCCAGGGCCGCGTCGCGCATGAATGCATCCTCGACATCCGGCCGATCAAGGCCGCGACCGGCATCTCCGAGGTCGACATCGCCAAGCGCCTGATGGACTACGGCTTCCACGCGCCGACCATGTCCTTCCCGGTGCCGGGTACGATCATGGTCGAGCCTACCGAGTCCGAAGGCCTCGATGAACTCGAGCGCTTCGCAGCCGCGATGATCGCGATCCGCGACGAGATCCGCCAGGTCGAGGCCGGCGTCTGGCCGGCCGAGGACAACCCGCTGAGGAACGCCCCGCACACCCAGGCCGACTTCATCGGCGAGTGGCCCCGCCCGTACTCGCGCGAACAGGCGGTGTTCCCCCTGGCCTGGGTCGCGGAGAACAAGTTCTGGCCGAGCGTCAACCGCATCGATGACGTCTATGGCGACCGCAACCTGTTCTGCGCCTGCGTGCCGATGAGCGACTACGCGGACTGAGCCCGATCCTGGGGCCATGCCCCAGGCACTCGACTGCAGCAAAGCCACGCCCACGAGCGTGGCTTTTTTTTGCCCTGCGGGTCCGCCGCCTCGAACTCGGGTGCGCAAGTGGCCTATCATGAAGCCAAAAAAGAAGACCCCCACTCGCTCACTCACCCGACTCATGCTCACCCCACTCACGCACCGTAACCTGCTCTGGTCGGCCCTGCTGGCCGCCAGCGTCGCCCTGCTCATCCTGTTGTTTGCCGGCCTGCTCGCGCAGATGCGCCCGGTTTCCATGCACGACCTGCACCTCGGGGCTGGCGAGAAGCTCAAGTGTGTCTCCTACGCCCCCTACCACCGTCCCGGACAGACTCCGCTCGACCCCGACACCCGCATCGAGCGCGAGCAGATCGCAGCCGATCTTGCCGCCCTCGCAGAGATCACCCGCTGCGTGCGCCTCTACTCGGTCAGCCAGGGCCTCGAGCACGTACCCGAACTCGCCCGCCCACTCGGTCTGCAGGTGCTGCTGGGCGCCTGGATCGGCTACGACGTGAGCGCGAACGCAGCGGAACTCGAGCGCGCGATCACGCTCGCAAACGACAATGCGGACGTCGTGCGAGCGCTGATTGTCGGTAACGAAGTATTGCTGCGCCGTGAGCGCACACCAGCCGAGATGCAGGCCTTGATCCGCGACGCGAAGGCTCGCACGCAGGTACCGGTCACGTACGCCGACGTCTGGGAATTCTGGACTCGCCACGATGAACTCGCAGCGGAGGTCGATTTCGTCACCGTACACATTCTTCCGTTCTGGGAGGATGAGCCGGTCGATATCGACCACGCCCTCACTCACGTGGCCGACATTCGCCGCCAGGTCGGCATCCATTTCGGCACCAAGCCAGTGCTGATCGGGGAGACCGGTTGGCCGAGTGCGGGACGCCAAAGAGAGCAATCCCGCCCATCCCTGGTCAATCAGGCGCGCTATATCCGCGAGTTCGTACACCAGGCGCAGCAGGAGGGGTGGGACTACAACATCATCGAGGCCATCGACCAACCCTGGAAACGCCGTCTGGAAGGCACGGTCGGCGGCCATTGGGGCCTGCTCGAAGCGGGCAGCCTGCACCCCAAGTTCGCACTTGCGGGCGCTGTCGCCGAGCGCGAAAGCCTGTTCGGCCCCATCGGCGGTGCCCTGCTCGGAGGCCTGATCGCCTGCCTGCTCGCAGCCACCGGACGCAGGACGCGCTGCCTTCGCGTCAGCGCTCTGACGGCCTGCGGCGCAGTCGGCGGCGTGATCTCGGTACTGCACTGGGAGCACGCTCATCTCGCCTACCGCGACGCGCTCGAATGGAGTGTGCTCGGTGGCATCGCTGCACTTGCAGGCCTGCTGCCGCTGGTACTGGCGCGCTGGCATGGTGAGCCGATACCCGATACCGCGAGCGCCGCCCGCAGCTTGTGGCGGGCCGAGCGCATGCGCTCCAAGGCGCCGTCGGTCGGCTTGCTGCGCGGCCTGTTCCTGTTCGCCGCGGCAGTTGCAGCGCTGCTGCTGTGGGTGGATCCTCGCTATCGCGACTTCCCCACCTGGCTCTATCTTGCGCCTGCTCTGGTATTCGGCGTGATCGGCTGGTGGCGCAGCCGCATCACCATCGCAGAGCGCACCTGCGCAGCCGTCATCGTTATTGGCGTAATTGCACGCTGGCTGAGCGAGCCCGCAAACCCGCAGGCCATCGCCTGGCTGTCATGCGGCCTTGCGCTCGCCGTGCCGGTGCTGGCGCTGCGCAGCCACGAGCACCAACAGGGATAGCAGGGTGCCAACAGCAGCCGGATCATAACTGTAGAACACCAGTCCCAACAGGCCACTGACCCATCCCAGCCAGGCAAGGCGACGGCACCCCAGCACGAAGGCCGCGCTCCCCGCCGCCAGGCTCAACCAACCGACGCGCTGGTGCATGAAGCCCTGTACCAGCGCGTCCTTGAGCAGGCACAACAGCGGCTCACCGCCACTGGTGCAGTCGCGCGGCAACAGCCCCGCCTCCAACACGCCGTGTCGCAGCCAGAGCGCTGCCCCGGCAACTGCACAGGCCACGAGCAAGACCTGCCGAAGTGCATGTTTGTCGAAATCTAATGGCTTCAATCCGGGCTTATCCTTAAAAATCATGGCCGCAGCGCGGCACAAACCTGCTGTTGCAAATTCGCATCGTGCGTCGCTCGTAAGGGACTGAAATGGCGCATAAAATGCGCCCGGCTCATCGTCCGAAGGGACGCGCCCGATGTTCGCGATTGTGTCACAGCAACGGCACAAGCGACATTTGCACGTGGCGCGACCACGCGACGCAGACGAGGGCAAGGCCACCACGCCGCACGATCACAGCAAGGCTCCAGACAAGAATATGAAACACGCCGCTTCGTTCGCAGTCCGCCTGGCCGTCGCCATCGCGATCGCCGCCATGGTCGCCTTCGCTCAGTACTGGATCTGGCAGCAGTTCAATCGTGGGGTCGAGTTCATCGGCACCAACCAGAGTATCAAGGGCTTCGCCTACAACGGCTTCCAGCGTGACCAAAGCCCGCTCCGCGGCAGCTACCCTGCCCGCCAGGAGGTCGCCTCCGACCTCGACCTCCTCGGGCGCATGTCGGACGGCCTGCGCACCTACGGCGTGTATGACCTGCCCGACCTGCTGGCGCTGGCGGGTGAGCGCGACATGATGGTCACGGCCGGTGCCTGGCTCGATGGCGACAAGGACAAGAACGCTCGCGAGATCGACGGCCTCATCGACGCTGCCCGCAGCATGCGCCACATCGAGCGCGTGATGGTCGGCAACGAGGCCATCCTGCGCGGCGATTTGCGCGTCGATGAGCTCATCACCTACCTCGACCAGGTACGCAAGGCAATCCGCAAGCCGGTATCCACTGCCGAGCCCTGGCACGTGTGGCTGCGTTACCCCGAGCTCGCCAAGCATGTCGACTACATCACCGTGCACTTGCTGCCTTATCACGAAGGCCTGCCGGTCGAGGAAGCGGTCGAGTATGCCTTCCAACGCTACGATGAAGTCGCCAAGGCGCACCCACGCAAGAAGATCGTCGTCGGCGAGGTCGGCTGGCCGAGTCGCGGCCCTACCATCGGCGCCTCGGTCCCCTCGCTCGACAACCAGGCTCGCTTCGTGCGCGAATTTCTCGCCCACCCGCGCACCCCACGCATCGACTACTTCCTGATGGAGGCCATCGACCAACCCTGGAAGGTCGATGTCGAAGGCTGGGCGGGTCCTTACTGGGGCATGTTCAATGCCGATCGCGAGCTCAAGTATGCGCTCGAAGGCCTCGTCGAGCGGGATCCCTACTGGTCGCAAAAGGCAAGCAACGCCGCTGCACTGGCGTTCATCCCGATGATGCTGGCAGCCTTCTTCCTGCCCGGCTGGAGCGTGTTCGGCCGCCTCTTCCTCGCTGCGCTGATCCAGGCCTGCGTGTCCACGCTGATCATCGGCATCAACGTCCCGGTGGACTATTACCTCACCCAGCGCGACCTCATCGGCCTGGTGCTGCTCATCGGCGCGACCTGCATGACAGCAGCGGTGCTGCTGTCGCACGGCTTCGAGTTCGGCGAGGTGCTGTTCAAGAAGAAATGGCAGCGCCGCTTCATGCCGCTGCCGCCGCACGCCCCCGACCAGCAACCCTTCGTATCGATCCACCTCGCCTGCTACAACGAGCCGCCGGAGATGGTGATCGCCACCATCGATAGTCTGGCGAAGATGAACTACGAGAACTTCGAAGTCCTCGTGCTCGACAACAACACCCGCGACGAGGCGCTGTGGAAGCCGCTCGAGCGCCGCTGCGCCGAACTTGGCCCGCGCTTCCGCTTCTTCCACCTTGCCAATTGGCCCGGCTTCAAGGCTGGCGCCCTGAACTACGGCCTCAAGGTCACCGATCCGCGCGCCGAGGTGGTGGGCGTGGTCGACGCGGACTACGTGGTCGAGCCCGACTGGCTGGCCTGCCTGATCCCCCACTTCGACCAGCCCGACGTCGCCGTCGTACAGGCACCTCAGGCCCATCGCGACTGGGAGACCCAACCCTTCAAGCGCATGTGCAACTGGGAGTTCGACGGTTTCTTCCGCATCGGCATGCACCACCGCAACGAGCGCAACGCGCTGATCCAGCACGGCACCATGACCCTGGTGCGCCGCCTTGCGCTCGAAGAGGTCGGCGGATGGTCCGAATGGTGCATCTGCGAGGACACCGAACTCGGTCTGCGCCTGATCGAGAAGGGCTACGACACCCGTTATGTCGACCATATCCTCGGCCGTGGCCTGACACCCTCGGGCTTCGCAGCGATCAAGAGCCAGCGCTTCCGCTGGGCCTTCGGCGCAATGCAGATTCTCAAGGCCCACCTGCCGCAGATGATCGGCCGCAGCAACCTCAACCTCGCTCAGCGCTACCACTTCCTCACGGGCTGGTTCGCGTGGCTGGGCGACGCCCTGCAACTCGTGTTCGCGTTCGGCAGCCTGCTGTGGACGCTGGGCATCCTGCTGTTCCCGAAGGCCTTCGGCCTGCCGGTGATCGCACTCGCGCTGCCCATCCTCGGCTTCATGGCCTTCAAGGCGGCGCTCGGCCCCATCCTCTACCGGCGCACCATGGATTGCCCGTGGAAGGACATCCTCGGTGCCTCGATCCTGTCGGTAGGCCTCGCGCACGCGATCGCGCGCGGCGTGTTCGCCGGCCTGGTCAAGAAGAAAGGCGTGTTCGTCGTCACCCCCAAAGGCTGGCGCGGCGGCGGCGCACTGGCCTTCTTCAATCCGATCCGCGAGGAGATCGGCATGCTCGTCGCCCTGCTCCTCGGCGCGGCAACCCTCGTCGCGCAGCGCGGCGCAGACAACCTGGAGACTCAACTGTGGGTCGGCATCCTATGCCTGCAGTGCATTCCCTACGTTGCCGCAGTGCTCTGCCAGGTTGCCGCCTACATGCCGGAGCGCAAGCCCGCTGCGGCGGCGACGGTGCTCCAGCCGCAGGCCTGAGCGCTTCGCTCAGTAGAGGACCAAGCCGATCGCCGCAGCGACGATCAGGGCGGGATAGACGATCAGTGTCACGCCCAGCCCGCCCTTGATCATCACCTTCTGCGGTACGTGGCCGCTACCGAACACGATGGCGTTGGGCGGTGTCGCCACTGGCAGCAGGAAGGCGCAGGACGTGCCCACCGCCACCAGTACGGCAAGCGGCACGCTTTCGACCTGAGGCGCCAGACCAAGGAACAGCGGAATGAGCAGCGCCGCACTGGCGGTGTTGCTGGTGACCTCGGTGATGATGAGCGCGAAGAGGATCATCAGCCCCAGGCAAAGCAGCACCGGCATGCTTTGCAGGGGACCGCCGAGTTGGGCGGCAAGCCAGGCGGCGGCGCCGCTCTCGGCCAGCGCCTTGCTCAGCGTCAACCCGCCCCCGAACAGCAGCAGCACGCCCCACTCGGTACTGCGCTCGACATCCCGCCAACTGGCCAGCCCAAGCCCATGCAGAAGGACAAGCGCGAGGATCGCGACCGCCGCATCGTAACCGCGTACCAGACCAAACATTACACCCAGCGGCGCACCAAACACCCACAGTGCGACGGTCAGCCCGAACACCCCAAGCATCGCCTTCTGCGGCTCGGTCCACGCTGCGGGCGGCGGCGGCGAAGTCAGCACGATGTCGAGCCTGGGCTTCAGCGTGCGACGCAGCGCAAACTCCATCAGTGGCATCAGCACGAGCACCAGCGGCAACCCCCAGGCGAGCCAGCCAGCGAAGCTCAGGCCCACGTTCGAGGCCGCGATCGCATTGGGCGGGCTACCTACCAGCGTGCCGATGCCACCGATGTTGGCCGCGAAGGCGACGCCAAGAAGCACGTACATCCAGGTGCGCCGGTACTGCTCGACCGGCAGGGGCGACAGCAATCCGAGCGCCAGCGGCAGCATCATCGCGGCCGTGGCCGTGTTGCTGATCCACATCGACATGAAGGCAGTGAGCCAGAACATCCAGCGCACGGCGCGACCGAAGTGCGCCCCGGCACGCCGCATCACCTGCCCCGCCATCCATCGATCCAGTCCCTGGCGCTGCAGGCCCGCAGCAAGCGCGAAACCGCCCAGAAAAAGGAAGATCACCGGATCAGCGAACTGCAACAAGGCCTCGTCGAAGGCAAGCACACCGCTCGCCGCTGCCAGCAGCGGCACCAGCAGCGCGGTGACGCTGACATGCAGCGCTTCGCTCATCCACAACCAGGCAATCGTCGCCACGAGGGCCAGCCCGGCGCCGGCGGCGCCGAGTCCCGAACCGAGCCACGTGTTGAGACCGACGAACAACAGGCCAGCGATGAGCAGATTGATCGATCGAGACAAGTGGATACCCTATGGACAGTGACTGGGGAAACGGCGCCGAGCAGCCAAGCGCTCAGCCAGCCCAGGCTGGCAGCAGACGCGCCAGCCTGGGTAGCTCGAAGGCCCGGTAATCCGGCAGGCCGCCACGCACCGGCTGGGTGAACTCCCCCTCGATCAGCGGACGTATGTAGTCGCAAGCAGCCTGGGTGACGTGGAGTCCGTCTGCGCTCAGGAAGGCAGACGGCAGGGCACGCTCGAGATTGGCGATCGGACGCGTGTCCACCGCGACCACATCCCAGCGGTAAGGGGCATCCTGAAGGCGGCGGATGGCAGACATCTGGCCACCGCCGCCAGCAAGCGCATACTCGACTGCCGCCCGACCGACTGCCATCGCCTGCTCGCGATCGGTCGCCGACAGCCAGTGCCCGCTCGCACGCTGCAGGTAGTCCGGGATCGCCCAATGATGCTTGTAACCGAGTTGCTCATGGAGCAGGCGTGCGATTGCCGACCCTGCGCCGCCGAGCTGGACGTAACCACGCGGGTCGCGCGACTTCTCCATGAGCAGACTGCCGTCAGCGCGACGGATGCCCTCTGACACCGTCACCGTGCAATAGCCGAGCCGCTCGGTCGTCTCGCGCACACGTTGCAGGAAGCGCGCCTCATCGAACCCCACCTCCGGCAGCAGCACCACATGTGGCGCGCGCTCGGGATCGCCGTCAGCGGCAAGCGCGGTAGCCGCGGCCAGCCAGCCCGTGTTGCGCCCCATCACCTCGAGTACGAAGACGCTACCCTTGCGTCCGACCATCGATGCGATGTCGAGCCCGGCTTCCAGCATCGAGGTTGCGAGGTACTTGGCGGCAGAACCGAAGCCCGGGCAGCAGTCGGTGCCGACGATATCGTTGTCCACCGTCTTCGGAACGCCAACACACTGCAGAGGATGGCCACGGCGCAACGCTTCGTCATGCAGGCGCGCCACCGCGTCCATCGAACCGTTCCCGCCGTTGTAGAGCAGGTAGCCGATGCGGTGGGCGTCGAACACTGCGAACAGGCGATCCATCACTGCTCCGCCATCGTCCCGCGGCAGGTCGAACCGGCATGAGCCGAAAGCGCCGCCCGGCGTACGGGCCAGGCGCTCGAGCGCGGTCTCGTCGAGCGCATCCGTATCGATCAGATCCTCGGCGAGCACGCCACCAATACCGCGATGCGCTGCCAGCACCTTTCCGATGCGTGGTGCGTAGCTGCGCGCGGTCTCGATCACCGCCGCCGCGGTCGCGTTGATGACGGCGGTCACGCCGCCCGAATGCGCATAGAGCAGGTTCGAATGCGTCATCGCGCCAGACCTCCCGACGAAATCCCTTGCCGAAGCAAGCATCTCGCCGCAGCATCAAAACAAACGCGGCCGCCACCGAATCCGGCGCGGCCGCGCGCGAGAGCTGGCCAGTACACACACCGGCCCGCCCACGATCCAGAGTAGATTACTTGAGCGCTGCGAAAGCGTTCGCGGTAATCTCCTCGACCGGGCCGAGACCCGAGATCTTGCGCACCTTGGGAGCATTGGCGTCGCCGGAGGCGGCCCACTTGCCGTAGTACTCGACGAGCGGCTTGGTCTGCGCATGGTAGACATCGAGACGCTTCTTCACCGTCTCTTCCTTGTCATCGTCGCGCTGCACCAGATCCTCGCCGGTCACGTCATCCTTGCCTTCGACCTTGGGCGGGTTGTATTTGACATGGTAGGTGCGACCCGAGGCGAGGTGGGCGCGGCGCCCGCTCATGCGTTCGACGATCTCGCTGTCGGGCACATCGATCTCGAGCACGAAGTCGATCGGCACACCGGCGTCCTTCATTGCATCTGCCTGCGGGATGGTGCGCTGGAAGCCGTCGAACATATAGCCGGCCTTGCAGTCGTCCTGCAAAAGACGATCCTTCACCAGGCCGATGATGATGTCGTCGGAAACCAGGCCGCCGGCATCCATCACCTTCTTGGCCTCGATGCCGAGCGGCGTGCCCGCCTTGACCGCTGCGCGCAGCATGTCACCGGTGGAGATCTGCGGAATGCCGAACTTCTCCTTGATGAAGTTGGCTTGCGTCCCCTTGCCGGCACCCGGCGGCCCCAAAAGAATCAGTCGCATACACCCTCCCGAAATTGACGGCCCTGGACGAGGCCGATTGATTATTGATTGATGAACAGGCCGAAACTTAACCGACGCAGGTCGCGGCGGTCAAACAGCGCCACTGGCATAAATTGCCCGTACGCGCTCGAGGTCCTCCATGGTGTCCACCCCTGCTGCAGGCGCATGGTCGAGTTCGAGCACACCGATACGGTAGCCATGCCAGAGCGCCCGCAACTGTTCCAGCGCCTCCCAGTGCTCGAGCGGAGATGGCGCGAGGCTGGCATAACGGCGCAAAAAGCCGACGCGATAGGCATAGAGGCCAACGTGGCGCAGCATGGGCAGCCCGGCCGGCAACCCGGTGCGCGCCTCCGCCCAGGCATCGCGCGCCCACGGGATCGGCGCGCGCGAGAAGTACAGCGCTCGCCCCGCGGCATCACAGACAACCTTGACCACGTTGGGATTGAAAACCTCGGCCGCATCTGCGAGCGGGTGGGCAGCCGTCGCAATCGCGCATTCAGCATCCCGGGCGAGCGCTTCGGCAACGGCAGCAACGACTGCAGTGTCGATCAAGGGCTCGTCGCCCTGAACATTGACGATGATGTCCTCGTCGGCCCACGCGCACAGCTCAGCCACCTCGGCGAGACGATCGGTACCACTCGGATGATCTGAACGGGTCATCACCACGACACCGCCCGCCGCACTCACGGCATCGCGAACGCCGTCGTGGTCGGTCGCCACCAGAACCTCGGCAGCCCCCGCTGCGCGCACACGCTCGAGCACACGCACGATCATCGGCTTTCCACAGATGTCGGCCAAAGGCTTGGCCGGCAGTCGTGTCGACGCATAACGCGCCGGAACCACGATCCGAAACGCTGTCATGGCGCCCGTCCGGCTCAGCAGCGGCGGGGGTCGCGCAAAGCGTCGACCTCTTCGGCGCTCATCGCGCGTGCTTCCTCATCCAGCATGACCGGAATACCGTCACGTATGGGGTAGGCCAGGCGATCGGCCTTGCACACCAATTCCTGCTTGTCGGCCAGGAAGTCGAGCGGCCCCTTGCACAACGGGCAGACGAGGATCTCAAGCAGTCGTGGGTCCATCTTCGAGTTTCTCCAGGATGCGTGTGGCGGCATCGACGCCGATCTGCGCCTTCACCGGTAGCTCCCAGCTGTCGGCAGGCGCGAAAGCCCGGCATTTTACCGCATCCTTGGCCGTCATCAGGATCGGCCTTGCATCGCCGAAGGCAAGGTCTTCAGCGACAAAGGCATGATGGTCGGCAAAGGGGTGTTCAATCACCTCCAGCCCCGCTTCGGCCAATTGATCGAAAAAGCGCTGCGGGCGACCAATACCCGCCACTGCATGCACCCTCTGCCCGCTCA
>Ga0116143_10004654_pt1 | contig 12866 bp, 6 predicted proteins | sample AD_UKC034_MetaG_FD_89745 | JGI IMG/M metagenome (GOLD analysis project Ga0116143, IMG submission 89745) | Active sludge microbial communities of municipal wastewater-treating anaerobic digesters from USA - AD_UKC034_MetaG | ecosystem: Engineered > Bioreactor > Anaerobic > Digestate | place: USA...
GATTGCTGGATCTCTGCCTCATTGATCCATTTTCTGGGATGGTCTGTTGGCAGGAAATTCAGGATGATTTCGAAGTTCATGCTGTCACCAGGCATGATGACTCCAATGTAAAATAAACGTGCTTTGTTGCCATCAATAGACCATTCAGGATTATCTGTACTTTCAAAAAGATAACCTTGAGGAATGTAATCTACGATGTCCACTTTACTGGTAGGGACATTGCCTTGATTGTACACTGTGATCTGAAAATGGTGCTTTTGTCCGTAGCGATAAGGTGCGGGTGTGGTGAGCCTTTTTCTGAGTGCCAGATCTAAGAAAGGAACGACTGCCACATCCTGATCATCCTCGTCATCATCCGGTCTGAATTTTCTTCTGCCGGCGATATTATTGTCGTTGATGCTGCCGGCCTGAACAGAATTGTCGTTGGTTCTGATTTGGTCCGGCCAGGAGTCAATATCTGGATGGATGAGCAGATCATTTCCCTGAAACGACGAGATCTCCGCGTGGTTTAGATTATAGCGGGCATCCTGGAGAAAACCGGTTGCTTTTAAAATCAGGTCAAAATTGGCTGAATCTTTTGCAGGAATTTCAGCAATTAGGTATTCCAGAATACTGTCATTTTGTGCTACCCATTGTGGATTCAAAGCACCATAAAATATATACCCTTTGGGGAGGTAATCGGTTACCTTTATATTGCGTGCAGTCTGATTCCCCTGGTTGTACACCGTGATCCGAAAAACCACTTTATCGCCTTTCTTTACCGGATTGATGTTGACGTTGGTTTTTTTCAAGGCGAGGTCGTAATAGTCAAAGGCAGAACATACTGTATCTCTTTGGTCAGGAATCTGATCTCCTGTAAAATCCAATTGCGACTCATTGAACAGACCAAATCCCGCCAGATACTGGCCCAAAACATCTTGTCTGCAGTCTTCAAATATTTTGTTGCCGGTACTGTTTTCGCTTAAGTCAATTTTCAAATGCAGGTTAATGTCGAAACTGTCCCGTCCAAGGCCGGATAGGATTCTGTTTTGCGCCAGGATCCAGCCAGCTGCAGGTGGAAGTGTGGTAATGGGAGTTGGGCTTCCGCCATTCATGGAAAATTGTGCTGATTGGATCAGAACATCGTCATCAAAAGCAGGTTTGTCCACCAGTGTGTAGGCAATAGCTTTTCCTCCTTCGTTTCTTAGAGTAATTCGATATTGAATCATCAGACTTCCATCAGAATTATAGGATTCTGACAACAACTTCTTTTCATGAATCAGTTGTGCCAGATCGTTACAAGTGGTATCTCTGCGTTCTGCCCTCAAGTCGTTGTTCAGGTCGAGCAAGGCCACATTGAATAAACCTTCTCCGGTTCTGGGTACAGCTGGATTGGTCGTTCCGCAAGACCGGTAAATATTATTTCCCAGACTGCCGGGATCTAAATCCAATTGCACTTTGATTTTCAGCAGAAAGGTATCGTCCACAAAAGGTTGAATCATTCGGGCAGAGGTCAACAACCAGCCATTTAAAGGAACATTGGAACTTAGACTCGATGCAGAATTAAAATTAGTGGTAAATTCTGCGGATTGAATGGTGATGTCATCGTCAAAGGCAGGTCTGTCAAGCAAATTGTAGTACGATCCGATCCCTCCACGGTTTCTTACGATCAGACGATAATCCAGTGAATGTGATTTAAATCCTGTTTGAACTGATCCCAGAAATTCTTTTTCAATGGTCACGTAAGGCAAATCTGTGCAGCTGGTATCTCTAGCATCCACAGACCCATCTGAACCTACATCCAGAAGTGCAAGGTTGAACAAGCCCTCTTTTCTGGAAGGAATGCCATCGTTTGCGGTTCCGCATTTGGTATACAGATTATTACCCGACGAGGAAGGAGAAAGGTCCACTTTCAGGTTCATGGTCAGGGTCACCACATGGGTAGAACCCGGATTAATGGTTTGATTGGTCAGAAGAGTCCAGGGGCCTGAACCTGTTAATGCCGCACCAGCTTTTCCTGGAATATTCGTAGTAAAAAAAGATGACAAGATCGAAATATCATCATCAAAATCAGGTTCGTCTGTGAGATTGTAATTTCCAGCCTCGTTGCCTTCGTTTTTAACTTCAATTCTATAGACAACATTGTGGCTGGCATCTGATTGTATCTGATTGGAAAATAAACTTTTCTTTACAGAGATTTTAGGTGCCGGACATTTTTCCACAGTGGTAAAAACAGAATCAATACAGTTCGGGTCATCCACATCCCGGATCACAATTTTGTAGCGACTGATGCCATCGGCCTTAAAGGGCGGATTGGAGGAGGTCCCTACGAGTATAGGTGATCCATAAGGAGCTGATCCGAGCAGTACCCCATTATGATACACCTCATACCTATTGGTAAATCCAGCATCCGGATTCTGTGCATTGACCAAAACTGCGAACCAATCATCGTCAGGATTATATATGGTCCCGTTGTTGTTGCATTCTGTGGGCAAGAAGTTGGTCACTTCAAGTGCGCAGCATTGGATGAGTTGAATATTGAAAGGACAATACTGAAATGTGGTATCTCCTTTGTCATCGATGGCAATGAAATAATAACGCTCTGAACCATCTTCAAGGCCCATTGAATTTTTCAAAACAGTCAATGTCCTGAGTTTGCCGATAATTTCTCCGGTACTGGCAATAAACCAACAGTATCTGGCATATCCTGTCGGGGCCTCTAATTCTATCAGATTTTCTCTGTTTTCACACAAATTGTAATCATTGCTACAACATGGATCAGGTTGGTCAAAAGCATCCTGTATGTCTGCTTTTAATGTAGTGTCATTCAGAAAATAAATTTTGACATCAACTCCTTTAATTCCTCTGGCTTCTATGTTTTTCAAAGTATATGAAATGATCCCATCCGGACTACCCGGTATTCTCCGGATTTCTCCTGTTGAAAAAACGGCCATAAGGTCGCCCACCGGTCCATTGACTACTTCTAAAGAAATGTTCAATTCAAAGTCTCCCATCAATCCATTGCATGGGCCTGCCGATATCACCGGATCAAAGACGCCCCCACCGCTATTGGAATGAAAGCCAAAATCATAGCTATGATCGTTGTTGCCATGCATTTTGGTCTTGGCTTCAGCGAGGACATCATTTCCATTTGCGGTGCCATTGTTGTCAATTTCAGCAATCGCAGGATTTCCGGAAGGAGCCGGACTGGTTGATAAATTATTGAGTGCGGTCTGTGTTGGGATATTGGGTATTCTGATCTGATAATCTTCATTTTCAGTCAGTCCGGGTATACCGTAAATGAAGGACTCCGGATATTCGATAGTCGGAGGAGCTGGAGCATTGGAAAACAAATACCTGCCTTTTTCATTGGTTCGGGCAGTTGCCAGAAGGATACCGTCTTTAACCAATTCAAGCGTCACATTAGAAAGAGGAGGTTCAATCGGATCCTGAATGCCATTGTTGTTGAGGTCCTTCCAAACATAGTCACCTATTTCAATAGAGGCGGGATCTGATTTCAGTCTAAGGTCTCCCAGAGCATTTGATTTTCCAATAAACAAAGTAAAATCTGCCGGAATGACCTGGTATCTTTTAGAACCTGCACCAGTCTGATTATTCAGATGTATTACACCGTTCGTGAAGAAGTCAAATACATCCACAGCTGTGGTAATGATGTTCCCCTGACCCGGGCAAATGGCAAGACCGCCTGAAGTGCTTTCTGGCTCAATACTGACACCTGAGGTGTTAATGGCATTGTCGCCGTAATAGTATTCACCTCCACCGGGACCAAAACCGCCATTACGTCCATCGGTTTGAATCGTTCCAACCCGGGCATTATTTTCTAAAACATACAAACCAGTTACAGAATCTCTGCCTGCCCGGAGTATATCCCCCAGAGATAAAACGGAATAAGTTCCCTTGCCGTCCGGATTTTTTTGGTTGACTCCTGCCTGCATGCTCATCCGGTCTGAGATTCCCAATACCATGTGATCATCTCCGTCAAACTCGATGTCGGTGAGCACGGGCTGGGGTTTTTGAAAGAACTCAGCCGGAGCCTGTGGCCATTGTGAATCCCATTTATCCACCCAGGGGAAATATCTGGGATTGGAAGGAACTATATTGTAGTCAAATACAAATTCCAGTACTGTCTTGTAATTTTTGGTTTTAGGGTCGAATTCGTACACAAATGCGGTCAGGTCAGATTGGGAACCACCCAAGGAGCCATCGCATAAGGCACCTATATATAGTTTACCTCTTCTCTGACGCAAGGCCCAGGGTCTGAATTCTCCCCGGCTGCATCCCGGATCTGGCAGGGCAAAGCTATCCACATCGGCAGCTCCCGGTATCCGGAAGGGATTGTCGATAAATATTGAATAAAGTTTTCTGGTATGAAGACTGATAATATAAAGAGTTTTTCCATCCTCGGATAACTCCAGCCCTCCATAAGCTATTTTGCCTGCTGAGCTAAATGCCAGGGAGTCTGCTGAGACAGGTGGAAAAGTTTGGGGCAGGCCCCTTCCAGCATTGTCAGGAAATGCTCCTGACGGAACACCTATTAAATTTAAATCTAAAGAAGCGAGGAGGTTTTTTGTACTGCCATCCAAGAAATAAAGACCTCCATATCCCAGGGGGCCTATACCGGAATGTCTTTTTAATGAAGCGGAGGTAATGATTACATTGGATTGCCTTTGGTAGGCGATACCCCAGCAGGATCCTATTTGTTCGCCCGTGGCCAGTTTGGTCAGGTTACCGGCAGATCCTCCCTGCATCGAGGGTACGATCTGGTTGAAGCTACTTCCACCATTCTCACTGCTCCATTTCACCAGAGCTTCCAGGTTCCTAAATTCTGAAGTGGAGTTTAACGGATCTCCAATTACATAGCAGGGAGTCAGTATTTCGGCATTTCTGCAATAGTCCTCCGGGTAGTTGATGCCAAAATTTATTTTTTCATGGTCATTGTAGACAAACCTTACAGGAGCCCCGCCACCCTCTGATACGATGGGAGCAGGGAAATCCATTTCCTTTTCAACGACAAATTCCAGTCGATAGGGGCTTGAGACTGCCGGCATGAAATGATAATACCCTTTTGAATCAGTGCGGGTCGACTGAGTATTCCCAAACCGGTCAGTGATCCGGATCAGAAAGCCGGCTTCACCTGATTCGACAAATCCGGAAACCGAATCTCGTATTCCGTTGAAATTGAAATCTCTGTAAACCAAACCATGGATCTGTCCGGGCAATTTCAATGAAAACAATAACAAAAGGCCTATAGGGGTAAGAAGTAGCCTGTACATATTCACTCTTTTCTGAAAAAATCAATAGAGCAAATGTTATGCCATACAGACTTTCAACTGAAAATGATCAACAGAAGAATTTTAAAATAAAAAAGAATAAAGAAATATTATTGTTTAATTAGCTGAATATTAGCATGTTGCCCATTTTGAAACAAGTGCGGCAACGGGGTTCGTATTTGTCCTTTTCTCCCAATAAAATGGTAGCTTTTTCCGGACTGATCCGGTAGGAGTGAGTGGCCAGATTGCCACAATGAGGACAAATGGCATGAACTTTGGTGATATATTCCGCTACGGCCAACAAATCAGGGATGGGGCCAAATGGCTCTCCCTTAAAGTCCATATCCAGCCCGGCCACAATCACACGGATACCCCTTTCAGCCAGAATCTGACAGTTCCTGGATAATTCAGCATCAAAGAACTGCGCCTCATCAATCCCCACCACCTGTATTTCAGGTTCCAGATTCAGGATTTCTGAAGAATGTCCGATCGGTTTGGAAAGCATGGCATTTTCATCATGAGAGACCACCTCCTGGTCGTCGTAACGGGTATCATTCGAATGTTTGAATATTTCAACCTTCTGGTTGGCTATTCGGGCTCGCTTCAATCTGCGGATCAGCTCTTCGGTTTTTCCGCTGAACATCGATCCGCAGATGACCTCAATCCATCCGCTTCTTTGTGATCTGAAACCGGGTTCAAGAAACATATAAGCCCAAATATCCGAACTTTTGATATATAAAAAACCAAAATATCATGTCTTTAAGCTTTTGTTTGTGCTAACTTTGCAGCGCCATGGAACAATAAGGTTCCGGTTCTGTCAGTTTACCGCTAAACAAAACAACTCCCATGGATTTTCAGGCTATCAGAAAACTAATGCACAAACTCGATCAGGTGATGGAGCTTTATTCAGATCACGAGACCCTTAGTATCAGTGAGAAAGAGCTCATGGTGGATTACCTGAAGCGCGTTCACATGCTGATCCAGGGCTTGCCTTCGTCCCCGGATGATCTCCACTTTGTGAACCCATTCGCAAAGGATTCTACGATTGGTTCATCCGTGGGGACTGAATCAGGTCCTGCACCTTCATCACCAGTAGTGCCACCAGCTGCTACGGCAGAAACACCCGTTAGCTCACAAACACTCATCGAGACCCAGACGGCATCATCTGAGGCCAAAAGGGAGGACTATAAAGAAGAGGAATCAGTTAATAAATATGACCACCTTTTTGAGGTGCTCAAAGTATCCGACCTGTCTGAGAAACTGGAGTTGGTGCCGATCAAAGACTTACGAGCCGGCATGGGACTAAACGAGAAGATATTGGCGCAAAATGAATTGTTCGGTGGAAACCGCGATATTTTTGAACAGGTGCTCAATGACCTTAACCAGTGTTCTGGAATGGAGGCTGCCCGACACTACCTGGTCCAGAATGTGATCCGGAAGTTTGGCTGGGATCAACCCGACAAGCTAAGGTTCGTTGAGTCTTTCCTGAAGCTGGTGCAAAGACGGCATCTCTAATCGAATACGATGGGAAACAGGGATCGGTTTATTACGGCGCTCATCATTTCGTTGTCGTTTTGCCTCTTTCTTTTCTTGATCCACCTTTATTTTGATTTGGTTACCGCCGATAAGTATTTTTGGTGTGTTTATCCACGGGATATTTCCCACTGGCATGGCATGTTCACCAGTCATTTCATCCATGGGAGCTGGGAACATTTGTTGAGCAATATAAGCCCATTGGTTGTAACGCTCTTGATGATTTTCTTTTTTTACAGAAGTATTGCCTGGGCTGTATTTGTTCTTATCTGGTTTAGTACAGGATTTTCTGTTTTCATGTTTGCTCGAGATAACGCACACATGGGAGCCAGCGGGCTTGTTTACGGCTTGATCGCATTTTTATTTTTCAGTGGTTTTTTCAGGCGCAATGTGAAAGCGATTGCACTCATGGTGATCATCGTGATCCTGTATGGAGGATATACGGCAGGTTTTTTACCCGTGGACGAACAGGTATCCTGGGAGAGTCATTTGCTGGGAGCATTTTCAGGACTTTGGACCGCTTTTGTTTTCAGGGAGTTCAGGGAATTTGACGAAGAAGCACCCTACAGGAGACAAATCGTGGATGAGTCCACCAGGGAGTATTATTTCCCCAGGGATCTGTTTGATAAAACAATAGACCAGAGGAAGAGGGAAGCGGAGGAGGCGCTCAGAAATTCCTATCCTTTTCCGGATCCGGATGTAACAAACATCGCCTGATAGATTAAGAGATGAATTGATTCTCATCCCACCTAAATTCAATATCAGGGAATTCTCTTTTTAATTCTTTTTTTTCAGTTTCTAGTTTGGCCAGAAAGTCCCTATGACTTTTGCTTTCAGGATGCAAGGGACGGTGAGAGGATTTGGTCAGGATTTGACGAATTTTTTGATTGACAAGATGCGTTTCCTGCGAAAAAAAAGATTTGCCAAATTGATCCATGATATAGTGGATTGCCTCTTCGCTAGGATGAACCAGATCAGTTTTGCAGAAGCGGTAATCTCTCAGATCATCCATGAATATTTCATAAGATGGAAAATAGTGAACGGAGTCCATCTTTTCACATATTCTCCAGGCGGATTCCAGTAGAATGGCTTTGCTGCGGCTGTTTTCAGAAAATCCGTCCTTGAGATACCGCACAGGACTGATGCTCAGAATGATCTTCAGATTGGGATTGAAATGGCACAACTTTGCCCATAATTTTTCGAAGGATTGAGTTATTTCTTCAATGGAACATCGATCCTTTTCAAAATTGGCTTGTGGAATTTTGTGACAATTGGCTACGACCTGCCCGGAATCCTTAAAGCGATAATAATGAGCACTTCCCCAGGTCATCACAATGAAATTTGATTTCATCAGTATGGATTGGGTCGAAAGAAGTTCCTGGTTCATTTTTTTTAGCGCAACATCTTGGTCAGGGGAAGAATAGGAACCATGGTGAATCATGGAATGCCAGATTGAGTCATGGAAAATCAGATCCTCAGCTTGAACTGCGCGGCCATCGATGATCCTGTCCATTTGTTCAAAAAGGCTCAATGGATTAAATGTTATTCCGAATGGGCTGAACGTGGTTCTGAATTGTAGTGTGTTCAGCACCTTGTACAGTTCATGGGCAAAGCAACTGCCCAGGCAAAAAATCTGAGCAGCATGATTAAGTTTGAAGGGGGAGGCCCATTCTTTGAATTCTGTCCTGAAGCTTGTCAATGGTTTAATTTACTGTTAAAAGTGAAGTGGCTCTTCATTTACAGCTGCTTGTATCAAATGAAAAGATAATTTTGTGTAAAATTATGGAATCCGGATCAATTCTTTCAGTGACATTCAGATGCTTTTTCATTGTTTCAGTCTTTCTGGCTGCGGAAGTAAGCTATGGGCAGACGAATCCAAATTACTGGCCGGTTCTGGCCAAATTGACATACAAGAAGGAATATGACGAGTTATTGGGCATAAAAGTAGACAAACCGGTTTTCAGCAGTGAGTTGCGCGCATTGGAGGGAAAGGTGATAAGGCTGAAGGGATACATCATTCCGACTGATGGCTATAAAAGTCACAAGGAATTTGTATTTTCTGCTTTTCCCTATAGTTCCTGTTTTTTTTGTGGCGCAGCAGGCCCAGAAACGGTTTTGGAGGTCATGGCCCGGCAACCCATTCCATACACCTCTGAACCCATCGAAATTCAGGGAAAATTACGTCTGAATAGCAAGGATATCAACAGGCTGATGTTCCAGTTACTTGAGGTGGAAAAGGTTGGGAAGTGATCATTTTAGGAGACTGATGTTTCCTTTTTTAAAATAAGTTTTTCCATCCGGACATTTTACTGTCAGATAATATCCATAAACATCAGGCGATAAATCCTTTTCCCTGTACTTCCCATTCCAACCAATGGCTGGAGAGTCGGATTCAAATACAAGTTCTCCCCAACGATTATAGATTGCCAGGTAAATACTGAGGTCGGTCCGGTCGGTCCGAACGAAAAGAACATCATTTTTTCCATCTTCATTCGGTGAAAAGGCGTTTGGTAAAAACACATCTTCAGGCACACACTCAGGTTCACTGACGAAAACGGTTACCTCCAATTCATGAGGACAGCCTATGGAGTCTATGACCAGGACACGGTAAGTATTGGTTTTTTCCGCCACCAGTTCATTACAGGGACAGCTTAAGCAACTGAGACCTTCTTCAGATTCCCATTGATATGTTTTTCCTCCGGATACGCAAAGAAGTACTTTGCTGCCTTTTACTACAGTGGTATCATTACTGATCTTAAGATACGATAAATTAATTTTTGGCCAAATGCAAAAGCTGTCTGTCACCCAACATCCAACGGAATCTTTGTATTGTAGCAAATAAGTCACGCTATCTTTTACAATTACGATTTGAATACTATCGAGCGGATCCTTAATGCCGGTCCCTATCCATAGAAAGTCTTTGCTTTCATCTGCGTGTAAAACTACCCTGGTGCCCGGACATTCTTCCCATATTCTTTTTGAATCAGGAGATTGAGGAAAAATTGAAATCAGATATTCATAGGTATTTTGACAATTGCTGTCTATTCCTTCTGTAAGTACAAATCGGTATGTTACTAAACTGTCAGAATCATTGTAAGTGCTAAAGTCAAATTCAGAACAGCTATCACAGGGTACAACTCCCTTTATCCAATGATAGCGGTATGGTAATATGGGGGCTTTGCCCAACTTTAGAACGGTGTTATGACAGACAGTATCCTCCAAAATTCGTTGGTATTTATTTTCGATTCTGTAGACAAAAGTATCAGTCTCACAAAGGCAATTTTTGGGAAGGATCACCAACAAATGGGAGCAGGATATGAAGGGAGGTGTATTTCTGTTTAGATTAAACGAGTATTTTCCGTCTTGCCTGATTTGTCCGGCTTGGAGTTTGATTTCATCAGCCACTGAATCCCCGGGAGTCCAATCACCGGAAGCATCCAGATCCAGAATCCAGGCTAAACACAATTCAGACAGAGCTTGGCTCGATGTATTGCTTATGTTCAATGAAAAATCAAGTGAGGCAAAGGGAGAACTATTATTTGCGACGACTTTGAAATCGATTATTTCCGCTTTAGGTAGATCTCTCTGGATAAACAATGATTTGTTGGATATCTGTTGTTTCACCAGACAGTTGCCACCCGTGGCTTTGCATGGTATGCCTCCGGAAAAAAATAAAAGAGCATCCAATTCTCTTTCACCACAAGCAAACTGATTGAGGCCTGCCAGTCTGATACTTATTTTAATCCGATCTCCTGCGCCAGAAAGTGAGTTTAAGCTGAAAATCAGTTTTTGACCCTGTGTAATTGAAATAAGGCCTGGCTCCCTGAGGCCAAAATTGCTTTGTTCCCGGAATGAGAAAGGCACATAGGTCAAAGGTCCGGGGATCCATATTTCAAGACTGTCTGAACTGCCCGTCCTGTAATTGGGCTCTAAGCTGATATGGATATCCAATGTATCCGGACAAGGTCCTGTTGGACTGTAGGATAAATCGAGTTTGGCACTTTTTGATTGATCCGCACCTTGGATCCTTATTCTGGGTCCTGAGCGGGTGATCTTGTTTTGAGCCATGCCGCAATTGTTTTTACCTCCTGCTGTCATCGAAATCGATCCATTTACCGTCGAATTACAATCTGTAGCGGTCAGGAATGTGAATTCAATGCTATTTTCGGGCGAGGCATATACTCCTTTCAGGCCGTTGCGGCTCAATGTGGTGTCGAGGTCTGAAAGGTACCATCTATAAGTCCCGGCCGTAATTTCAATCGGTTGTGGCAAAGTTCTTTTGGCAGTTTGAATCGGGTAACTATAGAATTGTTGGCCGGGTACAAAAAAGATCCCCTCGGGAAGATGTACATCCAAATAAACATCGACCGCATTGCCCCTGTCTGCATTGTACAAAATACCGGTAACAGAGGGTAAGGTGTCGCAAAGTGGGCTGATCAAATCCTTTTGTACCATATCCAGTTCCAATTCCGGATCTTCGGGGATGATATCTATGAGGAAAGTATCGCGTGTGCATCCAAGTATTTTTTCCGATCCATTCCCATTGCATGTCCATGTAATGATGATATAAACGGTATCGCGTTCGCAACTTTTGGTGGTTGCAGAAAATAAAAAGGAATAGGGTGTAGAAGTAATGGTGTTTTTAACTTTGAACAAGCCCGGCAGAATGGTGTCCACGTTTGTCAGGGGATTGACTTGTATTTTGAAATCGCTGATGGAACCTTTGCTGCTGAATAATTCAAATGTAAGATCTCCGGAAATAGATTGTCCGGTCATTTGCATACTCCAGTTGATATCAGATCCAAATGCAAAGATCTGACGCGTCGCCTGCGTGATGTTCTGGGTAGCATTCAATATTTCAATGTTGGCCCGATTGGTAAATACGGTAGTTGGGTAAAATGTGCTGAAGCTGGGTGGAATAAAGAATAAAGAGGAGTCCTGTCCCGAACAAAATAGACTGGTAGTTATTGCGCCATTCACCCTGGAGCAATCCAGCATTCTGCCCAGAATTCTCAATTCGAGTTCGAAGGCTTCATCAAATTCAAAACTGTCAAAAGCACCGGGCAGATTGGAATAAAGGTTGGTGCCAATTTGTCTGACGTCGAGGGTATCCTTTTTGTGAAGAATTCGGGTTCCATTAGTGGTATAATACATTTCCACTTCGATTCCCGTGTATTGGATTCCATTCAACACGGTAAAGTAAAAGGAGTCAACTTTGACCAATGAACGGTATTCATGGCTGAAAAAATTATCGAGATTAGGAGTGAGCCGTATGGATTGGCTACCAAGACTGAATTCATCTGAACAAATGTATTGAGTAGCTTGTGGATTAACCCAGTTTAAACCCAATGAGGTTAATTTGATGGTATCTATGCCTACTAGACAGGAATAAAGGTAAGATTGCGGCTTGCTTCTTGCATTAACGGCCATGCGGGTTAAAATGGGCAAAGTGGCAATTCTTTGCTCAGTGAATGAGCTGATTTTTCCTGTTGTAATGCAGTATATGCTGTCTCCCTCTTCAAAAATAAATTCCTGAGGAAAACCAGGATCATGTAATCTGATAAGCTCAGGTGTCAAAGGAATCAATATTCCTTTTCCAAGTGGATTACTCCGTATGACAGGATTGGAACAGTTGGGCAGCGGGTTTACAGAGCGGAAGGTATCAGTAATGGGGTATTCAAATTCAAATACCGCAGCACGATCCTTTTTTACGATTCGGATATGTGAGTGAATAAAGCTATAGCTCAGGTCTGAGCCTATCAAAATCGACAGAGAATCGAAATTCAAAGAAATGTCTGTATAAATCCGACCATTGAATTCATACACAATGGTATCTCCTGTGATAAAGTTTTTTGACTTTGATTTGCTAAAGTCACTGGATCCCATATCGGCCAGACGGTCGTCATCCGGATCTGCCAAACCTATGTTTTTCCTGTACAAGCTGTCTTCAAAAAGGATGTAACCCGGAACCGTATCCTGCCTCTCAGAACGGATTAAACAATTCAATTCAAACGGAGGATCATTCAGAGAAACAGGACCGCAGGCAAGGTCTGTTTTAGAACA
>Ga0116143_10004657_pt1 | contig 12861 bp, 14 predicted proteins | sample AD_UKC034_MetaG_FD_89745 | JGI IMG/M metagenome (GOLD analysis project Ga0116143, IMG submission 89745) | Active sludge microbial communities of municipal wastewater-treating anaerobic digesters from USA - AD_UKC034_MetaG | ecosystem: Engineered > Bioreactor > Anaerobic > Digestate | place: USA...
AACCGACTCGACACCGAGATCCCGTCCGGGCTGACCACCACGCTGGTGAACTCCGTCGCCTTCGGCTTCGTGAGCATGGGCGACGAGTCTCAGGGTGAGCCGGAGTCGATGCTGCTGATCCGCTCCCCGGAGTGGGCCAGCGGCACATGGGACTCCCGCCGCCGCTGCATCACTGAGGCGCTGTCCATCCTGTCCGTGGACGACATCGGCCAGCCCGACCGGATGAACCTCTACCTGCCCGGCCTGGTCGTCATCATGCGCCGCAGTGGCGCGACCTGGGATCTGTCGCAGGTGTCGCACGACCTGGATGTGCCGGTGGAGCCGATCCCGTTCCGACCTCTACCGCCGGCCCGTCCGTTCGGATACTCCAGGATCTCCCGGCCGATCATGTCGCTGACAGACTCCGCGATCCGAACCCTGGTGCGCACCGAGATTGCCGCCGAGTTCTACAACTCCCCGCAGCGCTACGCCCTCGGCGTCGACGACGAGACCTTCACCGACGACAACGGGGAGAAGATCCCCGGCTGGAAGATCATCCTCGGCCACCTCCTGCGCCTCTCCCGCGACGAGGACGGCAACCTGCCCGAGGTCGGCCAGTTCGCGCAGCAGTCGATGCAGCCGAACGAGGGCCACTTCCGAATGATCGCCCAGGCCTTCGCCGCCGAGACGAACCTCCCGCTGCGGTCCCTCGGCGTCGTAGGAGACAACCCCGAATCGGCCGAGTCCCAGCGCCAGGCCGAGCGCGAGTTCGCCCTGCAAATCACCAACTGGCAGCAGACCGCGCTCACCCCGGCCTTCAAGCGGCTGATGACCTACGCGCTGCGAATCCACGACGACAGCCCCGCAGCGCGCAACGTCTACCGGCGTATGATGCCGCACTGGAAGCGGCCCGACACAGTCAGCCCTGCCGAAGCGGCCGACGCCGTGGTCAAGTTGAACTCCGCCATCCCTGGCTTCGGCGCCACCGAGGTCGGGCTGGAGATGGCAGGCCTGGAGCCGCAGCAGATCGAGCGCTTCCTCGCCGAGCAGCGCCGACAGCAGTCCCGCCAGTCGATCCTGGCACTCGCGGGCGAGCCTGCCACCGAGGCGCAGCGTGCCCAGCCGAGCTGAACTGGAGCAGGTCCAGCGCGCTCTCACTCGTCTCTCGCAGGCAGCCGCGGGCGACTTCCGCGCAGTCTGGGACTCGCTGCGAACCTCCGACCGGGTGCTCATCTCCCGCGCGCTCCGCGATGCGTGGGTGGGAATCATCGAGACCTATGGCGACATGTCCGCCACTTTGGCCGCGGACCTCTTTGAGGTGCAGGCCGCCGACCTTCGAATCCGCCGACCAAAGACGAAGGTCGCGCCCGGTGTGGACGCCGACCGAGCTACGGCCCGCCTCGGCTACGCGATCTCGACGCCGGATCAGCTCGGCAATGCGCTGGTGATCCTCGATCAGCTGGTGAGGCAGCCCTATCGCTCCACCATCCAGGACTCCGCGTGGGCATCCGGTGCCGCGTGGGCGCGCGTCCCCTCCGGCACCAAGACCTGCGCCTTCTGCCTCATGCTGGCCTCCCGCGGCGCGGTCTACCGCTCCCAAGCCTCTGCCGGAGACAAGCGCTACGGCAAGGAGTACCACGGCGAATGTGACTGTGTCCCGACGCTCGTCCGTGGCGTCGAGGACTACCCGGGCGGCTACGACCCGGACGGCATGTACGACGCCTACCGCCAAGCCCGTCGCGACGCCGATACCGGCAGCACCAGCGACATTCTCTCGGTCTTGCGCAAGCAGCAAGGCACCCACTGATCTACGCCACACCCTGAGCGGTCAATCGGGGGCACGTCGACGGACCCACGGAAGGAATCCACCCATGGCTGATGAGCAGCAGGCTGCCGCAGGGCAGCAGGCGACATACACCCCGCCCGCAACACAGGCCGACCTGGACCGCATCATCGCGGACAGGCTGTCGCGCGAGCGTTCGAAGTTCGCCGACTACGGCGACCTGCAGAAGAAGGCAGCCGAGTTCGACAAGGCCCAGGAGGCCGCCAAGACCGATCTCCAGAAGGCGATCGACCGGGCCGAGGCGGCGGAGAAGAAGGTCGCCGGCTACGAGACCCGCGATCAGGTGTCTGCCTGGGCCAAGGAGATCGTCAAGGACTCCAGGGTGCCCGCCGACGCGCTGCGTGGCACCACTCAGGAAGAACTGCAGGCCCACTTCGCGCAGCTCAGCGCGCTCATCCCCGCGGAATCCACCAAGAAGGGGGCTGTCGGCCCCTATGTGCCCGGAGAGGGCGCAGCAACCACCGGCGTCGTCGGTGGTCCCGAGCAGGTCTTCGCCGACTGGTTCCAGGACCAGCTCGGCCAGACCAAGAACTGACCCGAAAGGAAAGCCACCATGGCTACCGGAATGCTCTCCAGCGTTGCTGCAACGCTGCTCCCGCGCACCGTCGCGGACCCCATCTTCGAGAAGACGAACGAGACCTCGGTCGTCCAGTCCCTCGCCCGGCGCGTGCCGCTGGCGATCACCGCGCAGACGGAGATCCCGGTCAGCATGGATGTCCCGGTCGCAGGCTGGGTCGCCGAGGGTGGCCGCAAGCCGGTCGGCGCGGCCGGCGTCGGTGTGCGCACCATGAAGGGCAAGAAGCTCGCCCTTCTGCTGCCGGTGTCCACCGAGGTCGCGACCTCCAACCCGGCCGGGCTGTACGCACAGCTCAAGCAGGATCTCCCGCTCGCCCTCTCGCGCGCGTTCGACCACGCCTGCATCCACGGCAAGGATCTGCGCACTGGCAGCGCCGGGCCGTTCGATGACTACCTGCTCCGCGGGGCCAGCTCGATCGAGCTGGGCACCGCCTCGCAGGCCACCGGCGGCATCCGCACCGACCTGGTGAACGGCGAGAAGCTCGTCGTGGACGCCAACTTCGACTTCTCCGGCTTCGGCGCTGATCCGCGCCTGCGCCCGACGCTGAAGCTGGCCACCGACACCACCGGCCGCCCGCTGATGCCCGACGACGCCTCCACCCTGATCGGCTACCCGGCCGCCTTCAACCGGGGCGTCTCCGGCAAGTACCGCCGCCACGGCTCCCGCGTGCAGGTGCTCACCATCACCGGGACCCCGACCGGCGGCGTCTTCAAGTTGTCGATCGGCGGCGCGATCACCGGTGACATCGCCTACAACGCCGCGTCCTCGGCCGTGCAGACCGCCATCCGCGCCCTCGGCGCGCTGTGGGCCGGCGCGACCGTCTCCGGCTCGGCCGGCGGACCGTACACGGTGACCCTGTCCGCCCTGGGTGGCGCTGTCGCGCCGATCCTCGCCGATGGTTCCGGCCTGACCGGCGGAACCAACCCGGCCGTCGTGGTCGCCCAGAGCCCGGAGCCCGACTCCAAGCTCCGCGCGATCGGTGGCGACTGGACTCAGGCGGCCTGGGGCCAGGGCATGGACATCACCGTCAAGGTGTCCGATGTCGCGTCCTACGTGGACGAGGCCGACGTCACCCACTCGGCCTTCCAGGAGAACCTCGTCCTGCTCCTGGTCGAGGCCTACTACGGCTTCGTGACCTCCGGCGTGCCCGGGGCCTTCGTCGCCTACACCGACGCCGCCTGACCGCGGCCTGACACATCGAGTAGAGAGGGGCCGTCATGGCATACGCCACCGTCGAAGACCTGGCCGCCCGCTGGCGGCCCCTCTCTGCCGCCGAAGCCACCCGTGCCACCGTCCTCCTAGATGACGCCGCGGTCAGGATCGACGCGGCCAAGAAGCCCGCCGACCCGATCACCGATGCCGAGGTCCGCAAGATTGTCTCCTGTGAGATGGTCAAGCGGGCCATGCTTACGCCGGTCAACCAGCCGGCCGCGACCCAGACCCAGCAGACTGCCGGGATCTTCCAGCAGGGCATCACCTACGCCAACCCCGGGGGCGAGCTGTATATGACCAAGGAGGACCGGCGCCTGCTCGGCCTTCGCCGGCAGGCCGCCGGCTCGGTCTGGATGGGTCAGACATTCGAGGCGGCCCCGTGAATCTCAACGTCGTCGCCCAGGCGGCTCACTCCGTCTACTCGCCATGGGTCATCGACCCATTGGGAGGGCCCGAGCCCAGATGGGTCGACGCCGGGCCGGTGGACTCCTTCGGCTGGTGGCAGCCGACCGCCGACGAGCTCGGCATCGAGTCGGGGCGCCGCTCCGAGGAGGTGTCGCGGGTGCTGCTGGTCCCGGCGGGCACGGCATGCGGCGATAAGGACCGCTGGACCATCCCCGGAGACGGCACCTTCGAGCAGGTCGGCGGGCCACAGGACAACTCCCGCGGCCCGTTCGGCATGCAGACGCCGCTGATCGTCTACCTCAAGACGGTGGAGGGCTGAGTCGTGGCCCGGTTCCGTTTCAAGCGCTCGGATGGCGGGTTCGCGGAGCTTCGCACCCGCCCGGCCGCGATGGGCATGCTGAACGACGCCGCCGCCCACATCGCCGCACTGGCCGGGGACGGCTTCGAGGTGCGGCCTGCTGAGGTGACCGGCGGCCGAATCCGGGGGCGCGCCTCGGTATTCACTGCCACACCGCGGGCGATGGTTGTGCAGGCCCGGGATCACGTCCTGGAGAAGCTGGTATGAGCTACGCATCCCCGGCCGAGGTGATCCGTGGCCACATTGACGCTTGCGCGGTGGCCGCCGGTGACCCGGTGCGCGCTTTCGGTGGCGTCCCGAAGCCGCGCCCCACGCGGTTCGTGCGGCTGGTGCAGGCGGGCTCCACGGTCCTGTCGGTGGCTCACCGTGACGTGCGCGTGGTCGTCGAATGCTGGGAGGTCACCGAGCACAGGGCCGAGCGGCTCGCCGATCTGGTGGCCGGATGGCTCACCGACCTGCACGAGTCTCGCGGGTTCGTCCCACAGGGTCCGGACGGCTGGTTCGGCGGTCCCTACTCGCAGCCCGACCCCGACAGCGGCACGCCGCGATCGGTGATGACCGTAATCCTTCGACAGGGAGCGCAGTAATGGCCACCAAGAAGAAGCCCGTCACCCTGCATCACCCCACATTCCCCGACCTGGCCGTGACGGTCAGTGCGGAGGACCTTGCCGACTGGCTGGCATCGGGCTGGCTGGAGGCTGCTCCGAAGGCTGCCGACGAGCAGCCACACACCCGAAAGGTAATCCCATGCCCAACACCAAGAATGTGATGACCGGTGCCCCGACTGGTGCAGTCGGCGGCTACCTGCTCCGCGCTCCGCTGGGGACCGCGCTGCCCACCACGGAGGCGATCGCCCTGAACGCCGGCTTCATCGATCAGGGCTACGTGTCCGAGGATGGTGTCGAGCGCGCCATCTCCAAGACCTACGAGGTCATCCGCGACATGGGCGGCAACGAGGTGCTGAAGTCGCGCACCGAGCACGGCGTGACCGTGACCTTCGCCCTGCTGGAGACCCTGAATGGCGAGGTGGCGAAGACCATCTATGGCACGGATGCGGTAACCATCACGGCCGCGAATGCTGGCGCTGGCACGAAGGTCGCCATCGCCTACGCGGGCGCCGAGGTTCCGAACTCTAGCTGGGTGCTCGATACGAAGCTGGCGGACAAGATCAAGCGCTACGTCTTCCCGAACGCGCAACTGGCGACCGAGGATCAGACCGTCACCCTCAACTCCTCGACGGCCACGACCTTCCCCGTCTCGCTGACGCTGTACCCGGACGCCGCCGGCAAGTACTTCTACGAGTACTCCGACGACGGCGTGAAGTCCGCCTGACCCACTGACGCCGGGGGCGGGCTAGCGGCCTGGCCTGCCCCCGGTCTCACCCAAGGCCGCACACCTGAAAGGCCGTACCATGACTGACATTCCGGCGGGCGCGAAGAAGCCATCCGACCGCAAGCCCAAGAAGGAGCCGGGCGCAGGCCGCACGGTTGACGTGCAGGGGCTGCGACTCATCATCGCTGAGGACGCCCTGGACGACTTCGAGTTGCTCGACGACCTCAACCTGCTGGACGAGGGGGACGCGAACGCGGCGCTGAAGCTGCCCCGCATTCTGCGCACCTTCTTCGGCGCCGACCAGTACCGGACCATCCTGGACCATCTGCGGGGGTCAGCGGGGCGGGTGTCCATCGAGGCGGGAATCGGCTTCGTCGGCGACACCATGGCCGCACTGCGGGAGGCCAACCCAAACTAGCGATGCTGCTGGAGCTGCTCGGGGAGTGCCCCGACGCCCTGGCAGCAGACTTCTACCGGTACTACGGCGACTCCCCGCGGAGGCTTCACGCCCGCGGGGTGCCGATGTGCGACATCGCCGCGATGGCCGCACATCTGCCGCCCGACTCTGCGGTAGCACGGGCTGTCCGTCCGCCGTCGCCGGACGACGTTTGGACGCTGGACGCACAGCTTGCGGCTGCGGCCGTCGATACCTTGGGTGGGCTGCTGGCTGTGGCCCGCGCCCAGTTCGAGGGCCGCCGAAGGGTCAGCTTCCCCGATCCGATCCAGCGGCCCGGCATCGGCCCGCGCGACGGCGTGGAGAGACTAGCTGGGGACACGTTCGCCAGCCCGGCGGCGTGGGATGCGTGGTATGCCCAGCAGCCGGGCGGCCGCTAGCCCTTGCTCATCGCCACAGTCTTCGTGACGCCGAGCATGGTGAAGTCGAAGGACAGCTTCCCGGCGGCGTAGGTGAAGGTCTTGCTGGCGTCCCCAGATCCGAGGATCGACGTGGAGAGCGCTTCGGTGTCTGCTGCTGATGTGACGGCCACGTCACCGGTGGCGCCGTCCGGGACGGGGAAGGTGCCCTTCCAGTAGAGGCCCTTCGTGTCGTCGTTGACGATCTGGATCTCGATCTGGTCGTCGGTGACGGTGGCGACGAACTGCGGCGGGTCGCCCGCTGGGGATGTCCACGTCCCGGCCAGATCGACCGGCGTGGCCGGTGCTCCACATCCGGTGAGCATGGCCGCCAGGGTGATCGTTAATGCCGCGATGGCTGTCTTGATTCGCATGCCGCCCAGCGTATCCGCTGGCCGCTCACTGAGGGGGTGTGATGGCTGGAGAACTCGGGGTCGCCTACCTCTCCCTGGCGGTGTCGTCGGGTGGCGTGGAGCGCGACATTCGCAAGTCTCTCGGCAATGTCGAGTCGGACGCGGGCCGGGCTGGCAAGAAGTCGGGCTCGGCTTTCGCGGGCGGGTTCAAGGGTGTCCTGGGGATCCTCGGGGGCCTGGCCGTGCTGGGCAAGACGGCCGACTTCCTGCGGGACGCGAACGCGGAGGCGCGCGAGTCTCAGAAGGTGAATGCGCTCACCGCGTCGATCATCAAGTCCACCGGTGGCGCGGCGAAGGTGACCGCCGGTCAGGTGGGCGACCTGGCCACCAAGCTATCCAATGCGACCGGCGTGGACGACGAACTCATCCAGTCGTCGGCGAACCTGCTGCTCACGTTCAAGAATGTTCGAAACGAACTCGGCAAGGGAAATCAGGTTTTCGACCGGGCCACCGCTGCCGCGCAAGACCTGTCCGCCGCCGGGTTCGGCGACGCGAGCGGTGCAGCGAAGATGCTGGGCAAGGCGCTGAACGACCCGATCAAGGGCATGTCGGCGATGGGCCGGGCGGGCGTCACCTTCACCGAGGCGCAGCAGAAGCAGGTCAAGGCGCTGGTGAAGTCTGGTGACCTGCTAGGGGCGCAGAAGATCATCCTGGGTGAGGTCGAGTCTCAGGTGGGCGGGGCTGCTGCCGCGTCGGCGACCGCTGCGGAGAAGCTGTCTACGAAGTGGGCGAACTTCAAGGAGCTGGTGGGCGAGAGGGTCGTGGTGCCCTTGGCGGACGCCATCGCCCCGCAGATCGGCCGCGCCATCGACGCCATCAGCCCACTGGTGGAGTCGGTCGGGCCTCGCGTGGAGGCTTTCATCGGCCGGCTGTCGAACTTCTTCGGGGATCTCGGTAAGCGCATGGGTCCGCCGACTGGGCTGATGGGTACCTTGGCGGCGGCCATGGGTCCACTCATCGCCGCCGGTAGCCAGGTGCTGTCGGCGGTCGGGCCGATGGGCCTGCTCTTCCAGTCCCTTCAGCCGCTGCTGCCGATGCTGGTCCAAGGGTTCACCTCGCTGGCTCAGCAGGGGCTTGCCATCATCGTCCCCCTGCTCACGCAGATGGCCCCCCTGTTCACTCAGGTGTCCGGGGTGCTGGTGCAGGCGGGTACGCAGATCGCGGCCGCGCTGCTGCCGGTGCTGATGCAACTGGCTCAGGCGGTGATGCCGGTCCTGGCTCAGGTGATCGCGGCGGCCGCCCCGGTCGTCACTCAGCTTGTGCAGGCGCTGCTGCCGGTGGTGCCGATCGTGGCCAACTTGGTGTCGTCGCTGCTGCCGCCGCTGGCCGATGCGATTTCGGCGCTGCTGCCCGCGCTTGTGCCGGTGATCGGGGCGGCGTTGAGCATTGTGCAGGCGCTGATCCCGTTCGTGTCTGTCGCCGCCGAGTTGCTGGGGACTGTGCTGCCGCCGCTGGCTGCCGCCATTGCCGCCCTGCTGCCGCCGCTGGTGTCGGTGGTGTCGTGGCTGGCGGGCCAGGTGGCCGAGGCGCTGTCGCGCTTCGCCGGGATGATCACCGATGCCGTGGGTCCGGTGCGCGACTTCGCCAAGGTGGTCGGCGAGAAGATCGCCGAGGTGCTGAACTGGTTCGCCGGGCTTCCGGCGAAGCTCACCGGGCCGCTGAGCGACCTGCCCGGCAAGCTGCTCAACATCGGCAAGGACATGATTCAGGGCCTCATCAACGGCGCCAAGAGCATGATCGGGTCGGCGGTCGCCGCGATTGCGGACGTGGCGGGAAGCATCATCGACGGCGCGAAGCGGACATTTGGCATTGCCTCCCCCTCGAAGGTCTTCAAGAAGATCGGCAAGAACGTCGTGCAGGGCTTCGCCCTGGGCATCTCGATGGAGTCCGGCATCGCCACCCGTGCGATCACCGAGCTCACCGACCTGATCACCAAGACCGCCGAGAAGGCCAAGGGCAAGAAGGCGAAGAAGGCCGCGAAGACCGCCGCCGGGAAAGCAACGGGCATCATCGCCGCCTCGCAGGTCGAGACCCTCTCACTGTGGGCGCTCGGCGAGGAGAAGGCCACCGATCGGCTGCTGTCGGCGCTGACCACCAGGGGGACCTGGGTCAAGTCGGCGTCGTCTGCCATCAAGAAGTCAACCCTCGCCGACGTGCAGGCGGCGCGTGGTGTGGTCGCCGACCGGCTGTCCGCCGCCCGTTCGACGCTGGAGTCGATGAAGGACGCGATGAAGTCCCTGCGGGAGCAGGTCGCGTCATCGGTCACCGTCGAGTTGGACCTGGCGGGCGCGATGTCCGGCGGCGGGTGGCAGAAGTCCACCGACGCCGCCGGGAACACGCGCTACACGTCCGGCACCGGCGGCGGCATGGCCGGGATTCGGTCGCACGTGTCGGGGCTGCTGGGCAAGGCGCGGACCTTCGCCGGGAAGATCAAGGACCTGATCAAGGCCGGCTTCCCGGCGTCGATCGTGCAGTACATCGCTGGCATGGGCGTCGAGGGTGGTGCCACGGCGGCGTCGATGATCCTGGCGGCGTCGAAGGCGGACCAGTCCGGGCTTATTGGTGACTGGGTGGAGCTGGAGTCGGTGTCTGGGTCGGTGGGTTCCCTGGTCGCGGATCAGATGTACGGCGCGGGGGTAGCCGCGCAGGAGGGCCTGATCGCTGGGCTGCTGTCCGACGAGGCGAAGCTGGCCGCCGCCGCGCAGACGCTCGCCGACCAGCTGACCGCCGCGGTGAAGAAGGCGCTGAAGATCAAGAGCCCGTCGCGGCTATGGCGTGACGAGATCGGCCTGATGCTGGCCAAGGGCACTGCTGCCGGTCTGGACGCGGGCCGGGCGACGGTGATCGCGTCGGCGCGGGCGCTGCTCGATCCGGCGATCATGGGCTCGGAGCGCTGGGAGAACTACCCGGGCGGCAGTGGGGACGATGACGGTCGGGTGGTCGTGAAGGTCACGAACCACTATCCGCAGGCTGAGCCGACCTCGGTGACAGCGAACAAGGCGCTGCAGTACGCGGCCGCACTCGGGTTGGGGGCGTGATGATCCCTCCGCTGTACGCGCTCAACGGTGTTGAGATCCCGTCCGTGCTCGGCAAGGGGCTGTTCGCCACCGAGGAGACATTGTGGAACTCCGATGCGAGCGTGGTGGGGTCGCCGGTGGAGATCCCCGGCCAGCACGGTGAGCTGCTGACGGACGATCTGCCGGTGTTCGGTGCGGCGAAGCTGGCGATCACCGCTCACGCCTACGCCGACGCGGATCAGGCGCAGATTGAGCATGCGGTGAGGGTGTTCACCGCGCTGGTGTCGCAGCCGCGGTTGACGCTCTCACGGACCGTGGGGTCGAACGTCACCTCGGCGCGGGTGCGGCTGGAGTCGCTGGTTCGCGGCGGGAAGTTCCGGTGGGGTCGTGCGGCGACGCTGACGGCCGCGTTCGCCGTCCCGCAGGTCTTCTTGCGCGAGTCCCCGTCGCTGTCCCTGGTCTCCTCCTGGACCTCGGATATCCCTTTGCTGCATCTCGACCGCCTGGATGGTTCGTCGGGTCCGATCGGTGACGCGCTGATCCGTATCCGTGGCCCGCTGACTGCTGTGGCGGTGACGGATCTGCTGTCGGCCACCGGCATCTCGTGGTCGGGTGTGCTCGCGTCGGGCGACTGGCTGTACCTGTCGCCGCGGCTGTGTCGAGCGTGGATCGCTGAGGACTACGAGGCGTGGGAGCCGACCGGCACGGATGTGTCTGGCGGGCTGGATTGGCCGGCTGCTGGTCGTTTGCAGCTGTGGCCGCAGGTGACTGCGCTGGATGTGCCGACTCGGATCACCGTGTCGGCGGTGGGTGCTGGTCGTGCCGCTGGGACGACGCTGGCGATTCGTGCGGGGAGGTGCTACCTGTGATCTCCACTCGTCTGGTGGCGTACGCGCCCGGTGCTGATGTGCCGCTGGGGCATCTGCCGGAGCCGCTGTCGTGGCAGTGCTCGCTGCCTCACAATGACGTCGGCGCGCTGACGCTGAAGTACTCGACGCTCGCGGCCCGCGGTGACCTGCTGGGGCGCGGGCTGGCCGAGGGGCTCGACGTCGCCCTGGAGGTCGATTTCGGGTCGGGCTGGATCGAGCCGGACGGCGCCCGCTTCCTGCTGCGGACTCGGTCGCGGAATCTGGCCGGCACTGATGGCGTGCTGGATCTGACTCTGCCGTCGTACGGTGCGCTGCTGGCCGACATGCGGATCCTAGCCCTGGAGCTGCTGGAGGTCGGCGGCGATTTCGACGGGCAGAGGCTCTTCACTGCGGTCAATGCTGGGAAGATCCTGCGCCCGCTGCTGGACGAGTACGCCTCCCGTCACGCGCAGGCATCGGCGCTGACGTGGGATTTCACCGCCTCGCTGGATTCGGCGCTGGTGGCGTGGCCGTCGACGGAGTGGGCGATCCCGTACCAGGCGGGCGTGGATCTGCGGTCGGTGCTGGGTAGCGAGCAGACTGCCGGGCTGACCTCTCTGGGGCTGTGTGACTGGCGGACCCGTGGCCGCGAGCTGATGGCGTGGGTCAAGGATTCGCAGGCCGTCGATCGGTCTGAGCTGGTCCGGCTGGAGCTGTCCCGCGACATCCGCGATGCGCCCCTGACCGAGACGCTGGACGGGACCGCCGGCTACACGCTGGTGCGCGGCGAGGGCTCGGTGATCGCCACCGTGATCTCCGCGGCCGCCCCGAGCCCGTGGGGTGTCGCCGAGGCGTACCTGACCGCGTCCGGTGCCACGTCGGTGGAGGCCGCGCAGGAGATGGTGGCGCTGGAGGTGGAGCGGCGTGCTCGCGAGACCGCCGAGTACACCCAGCAGCTAACCCTCGACCCGGACGGGGTGCTGCCGCTGCGGGACTACCTGCCCGGTGATGTGATCTCGGCGCCGGCCTCTGGTGGCCGTCGTGCGATGCGGGTGCAGCAGGTCACGCTGTCGATGGACGGCGGCGAGCTGACCGGCAGCGTGGTGCTCAATGACAGGATGGTGCCTGCGGATCTGCGGGTCGCTGGCAGGCTGCGTGCGATCACTGGCGGGTCGGTGGCCGGCGGTACAGGCGTGGTGCCGGTGCCTGCTCGTCCGATTCCGAAGGCCCCGACCGGGCTGAGTCTGTCCACGAATGCTTGGTGGAATTACGGCACGGCGCGCGCGACGGTGGGCGCCACGTGGTCTGCGGTGACGGAGTCGACCGAGGGTAAACCGATCCTCATTGCCTCCTACCGGATCCGTGTGACGCCGGTCGGCTTCGAGGGCTCGGCGCAGTCCACGTCGGCGGTGGTCGATGATCTCCCGACCGGCACGACGGTGCAGGTGCAGGTGGCCGCGGTCTCCGATCTGGGCGTGCAGGGCCAGTGGTCGAATGTGGCGGGGATCTCGACCGCTGTCCCGCCGGACACCCTGGTGCCGCCGACCGTGCTGGCTCTGTCGACCGGCGATGGGACGGTGCGCGCGGTCTGGGACGGGAAGCTCCAGGCGCCGCCGGCTGCCGTCCAGGATCCTCCGGGCCATTTTGATCGGGTGATCGTGCAGGCGGCTGCGGCTGCTGGTGGTCCGTGGTCGACGCAGGGCTCGATCCATACGGCTGGTGGCCGGTGGATCATCCCCGGCGATGCGGGCGCGACGGTGTATGTCCGTGGAATCGCGGTGGATCGGGCGGGGAATCAGACTGGGCCGGGGCCGGTGGCGTCGATCGTGGTGGTGTCGGCGGTGGCGGAGGCCGTCGAGGATGCGCAGGACGCGGCCGACGAGGCGATGACTGCGGCGATGGGCGCCCAGACGACCGCGGACGGCAAGACGAGGGTGTCGACGTCGGTGTCGGAGCCGTCTGCGGTGGGCCGGGCGCAGGGCGACCTGTGGCAGGCGGTGGACGCCGAGGAGCCCGATCAGATCG
>Ga0116143_10004662_pt1 | contig 12855 bp, 7 predicted proteins | sample AD_UKC034_MetaG_FD_89745 | JGI IMG/M metagenome (GOLD analysis project Ga0116143, IMG submission 89745) | Active sludge microbial communities of municipal wastewater-treating anaerobic digesters from USA - AD_UKC034_MetaG | ecosystem: Engineered > Bioreactor > Anaerobic > Digestate | place: USA...
CAGGCCGAAGCGCAGGATGTTCCCGTAGTTGTTCAGGATGTACTGGATGGCGTTCTTGGCCTGGGTCCACTTGGGCTCGGCCATGGAGCCCGAGCGATCGAGCACCAGGAGCATGTTGGGCGTCTCGCACTGCTGCGCGCGGACCGCGGGCGCCGGGAGCGCCGCCGCGAGCAGCGCCGTCGCCAGGCACAGGCTGGAGAACCTCACGCCGCACCTCCCTTCCCCGTCGAGCCTCGTCGCTTGCGGCGCGCCATGCGGAGCCCCAGCGCGGCGCCCAGCGCCTGCAGCCCCCACAGATCCCGGAGCGCGAGCCCGCGGCAGCCGCCGCTGCAGTCGTCCTCGTCGGCGCCGTCCACCAGCCCGTCGCAGTCGTTGTCGATGCCGTCCTCGCAGGTGTAGTTGGGGCCCTCGGCCTGCGGGCTGCCGGCCACGGCCGAGCAGCGCGTGCCGCCGCCCGCCGCGCACACGTAGTAGCCCCGGCTCAGGCAGGCGCCCGTGCCGGTCTGGCAGGCCTGGCCGAGGCCGGCCACGTCCTCGTCGATCTGCCCATCGCAGTCGTCGTCGAGGCCATCGCACACGGCGTCGTTGGCCGCCGGCGTGGTCGCCGAGCAGGCGCCCGGGGCGCCACCCACGCAGAAGCGATAGCCCGGCCCGCAGGCGGTCGAGCAGTCCTGGTACCAGTCCTCGTCCACCTGACCGTCGCAGTCGTCGTCGACGCCGTTGCACTCCTCGGGCTGCGCCTGGCCGCCCTGGGCGTCGCACTCCTGGGCGAGGCCGTCCCCGCTGCAGCGGTAGTGCCCCTCGGCGTAGCAGGCGCCCACCCCGGCGATGCACGGCTGGCCGACCAGGGGGAAGTTCTCGTCCACCAGGGTGTCGCAGTCGTTGTCCACCCCGTCGCAGCGCTCCGGCTGGGGCGGGATGACGGGCGCGCTGCACTGGATGCCGCCCTGCGGCCCGCACACCGTCACCCCGGTGGAGAAGCAGGCGCTCTGGCCGATGGCGCAGGCCTCGCCCAGGCCCTGGAAGTCCTCGTCGGTCGCCCCGTCGCAGTCGTCGTCCGCGCCGTTGCAGGCCTCGGGGTTGCCCTGGCCGGGCGTCGCGCTGCACACGAGCGCGGTCCTGTCGGCCGTGCAGACCATCACCCCGGGCCGGGCGCAGATGCCCTGGCCGGCCTGGCAGGGCGCGCGGAGCTCGGGGAAGTCCTCGTCGGCCACGCCGTCGCAGTCGTTGTCCCGCCCGTCGCACAGCTCCTGCACCGGCTCCACGCCGCCCAGGCAGGGCCCGAAGCGGCCGGCCGCGCAGGTGCGGGTGCCCATGCGGCACTCGCCGAGGTCCGAGCCGCAGGCCTCGAGCACCCCATCCACGCACTCGCAGCCCTCGTCGGTCACCCGGTCGCAGTCGTTGTCCAGGCCGTCGCAGCGCTCGTCCTCGGGCCAGCGCGCGCCCTCGCAGGGGCCCCACACCCCGGCCGCGCAGGCCTGGGTGCCGGCGCGGCAGGTGCCCACGTTCAGCCCGCAGGGCCGGGCGCTCTCGGAGCAGGCGCAGCCGTTGTCCACGGCCCCGTCGCAGTCGTTGTCCAGCTGATCGCCGCACACCTCGGGCACCCCCGGGGTGCCGCCCGCGCAGGCCGTCCAGGCGCCGTCCTGGCAGACCTGGGTGCCGGGGGTGCACTCGCCCAGGTTCACGCCGCAGGCGCGGCTCTCGCCCTCCGCGCACGGACAGCCCTCGTCCACGGCGCCGTCGCAGTCGTCGTCCAGCTGGTTCCCGCAGGTCTCGTCCGCGGCCGGTTCGACGCCCCCCTCGCACGGCCCCCACTGGCCGGCCTGGCAGGCCTGGCTGCCCTTGACGCACGCGCCCACGTCCGTGCCGCAGGCCTGGGTGCCGCCCGGCTCGCAGGGGCAGTCCTCGTCCACCGTCTCGTCGCAGTCGTTGTCCACGCCGTCGCAGGCCTCCTGGGCGCCGGGGTGGATGTCGGCCCGGTTGTCATTGCAGTCGTCGTACCCCTCCCGCCGGTCGCAGTACCCGTCCCGGTCGAGATCGGTGCAGGGCGGGCGCTCCACGCACTGGCCCTCCACGCAGAAGTACCCCGGCTGGCAGTCCTCCGGCCCGCCGCAGGTGAGCGCGCCGTCCACGGGCCCGCCGGCCGGGTCGCCGCAGCCGGCTCCGAGCGAGAAGACAAAGCACCAGCAGACGATTTGCAGCGTTCGCATGCTCCACCTCGTCGGTCGTGGGTCCCTGCCAGGTGCGCTCAGGTTTCAGCCGATACTACCCACCCCCCGCCGCGGGGTCAATGCGGGGCCCGGCGCGGCAAAATAACTCTTCCCTCCCGGCGCGGATCGGGTAGTTTCCTGCCCGCCATGAGCGACCTGAAGCGCGAGATCGCCCGGCGGCGGACCTTCGCCATCATCTCCCACCCGGACGCGGGCAAGACCACGCTGACCGAGAAGCTGCTGCTCTTCGGCGGCGCCATCCAGCTCGCGGGCGCGGTCAAGGCGCGCGGCGACGCCCGCCGGGCGCGCTCGGACTGGATGAAGGTGGAGCAGGAGCGCGGCATCTCGGTGACCACCTCCGCGATGAGCTTCGAGTACGCGGGCTGCGCCTTCAACCTGCTGGACACCCCCGGCCACCAGGACTTCTCCGAGGACACCTACCGCACGCTCAGCGCCGTGGACTCTGCCATCATGGTGCTGGACGCCGCCAAGGGCATCGAGAGCCAGACGCGCAAGCTGTTCGAGGTCTGCCGGCTGCGCGACGTGCCCATCCTGACCTTCGTCAACAAGCTGGACCGCGAGGGGCGCGACGCCTTCAGCCTGCTCGACGAGGTCGAGCAGACCCTCGCCCTGGAGGTCACCCCGGCCTCCTGGCCGATCGGCATGGGCACGGACTTCCTGGGCTGCTACGACCTGCTGCACGACAGGCTGCTGCTGATGGAGCGCACCAAGGGCCGCACGCTGACCGAGGGGGTGGCCTGCGACGGCCTGGGCGATCCCAGGCTCGACCAGCTCCTGCCGGGCCGCGCCGTCAAGCAGCTCCGCGAGGAGGTCGAGATGGTGCGCGGGCTGTGCCAGCCGCTCGACCGCCAGGCCTTCCTGGAGGGGCACCGCACGCCGGTGTTCTTCGGCTCGGCGCTCAACAACTTCGGGGTGCACGAGGTGCTGCAGGGCCTGGTCGAGCTGGCCCCGCCGCCCCGGTCCCAGCCCACCCAGACCCGGCGGGTGGAGCCGGACGAGCCCAAGGTGACCGCCTTCGTGTTCAAGATCCAGGCCAACATGGACCCGCGCCACCACGACCGCATCGCCTTCATGCGCCTGTGCTCGGGCCACTTCAAGCGCGGCATGCGGCTGACCCAGACGCGCACCGGCGCCGACCTCTTCGTGCGCACCCCGCTGCAGTTCCTGGCCCAGGACCGGGAGCTGGCGGACGAGGCCTTCGCCGGGGACATCCTGGGCGTCCCCAACCACGGCAAGCTGCGAATCGGCGACACGCTCACCGAGGGCGAGGCGCTGCGCTTCACCGGCATCCCCTCCTTCGCCCCGGAGATGCTCCGGCGCGTGCGGCCCGAGGATCCCTTGCGGGTGAAACACCTCGGGCGGGCGCTCCTGCAGCTCGCCGAGGAGGGCGTGGCCCGGGTGTTCAAGCAGCAGGTGGGCGGCCAGTGGATCGTCGGCGTGGTCGGCGCGCTGCAGTTCGAGATCATCGCCGACCGCATCCGCACCGAGTACAACATCCCGGTCCGGTTCGAGCCGGTGAACCTCCAGACCGCGCGCTGGATCGAGGCCGACGACCCGGCCGAGGTGCAGCGCTTCGTCGACGCGAACCAGGGCGACGCGGCCGAGGATCACGCCGGCGCCCCGGTGTTCCTGGCCAGGAACGACTGGCACATCGAGCGCACCGGCAAGGACTGGCCCAAGCTGCGCTTCCAGAAGACCCGCGAGCAGACCTGACTCGGCCGCGGCCTACTCGGCCACCTGCCACACGTGCACGATCGGGCCCTGGGTGTCGGGATCGGCGAGCTGCTCGCTGACGTACAGGTATCCCCGGGCGCGGTCGTAGGCCACCGCGCCGAGCTGGTAGCGGCGCATGGGCGGAGCGCCCTGGGAGGTCTCGGCCCCGGGCGCGGTGACCAGGAACAGGTGCTCGGAGAGGCCCAGGCAGGCGTAGGGCTGGGGCTGGTCGGGCGCGAGCTCCCCGGCCGCCACCCGGGCGAGCTCGGCCGGGTCGTAGAACACGATCTGCGCCTCCCAGCCCTGGCTCCACCAGCCGCGCTCCCCGAAGCAGGCGGGGTCGCAGCCGTGATCCCCGCAGGCGCAGTAGTGCTCGTCCGGGAGCGTGCAGCGCGCGCCGTCCGCCTCGAAGCAGCCCGGGCCGCCGATCTCCTCGCGCTCCACGCAGGGCACCTCGCCGCACGGGCAGCGCTGCCAGCCGTACCACGACTGCGGCCCGACCGCCTTGGCCCCCACGAACACCAGCGCCGCGCGGCTGGCCGTGGTGAGCCAGGCGCCGCCGGCCCACTCGTCCGGGTGCTGGTAGTTCGACAGCCGGCCCCCCGCCTGGCCCACGCTCGCGTACAGAAGCAGCGGCAGCCCGTCGAGGGACGCGCCCGGGGCCGGAGCCGGGCCGCCCCGCCAGGGATCGACCGCCACCAGCACCGGGCCCTGGCTGCCCTGCCCGCCGTCGCGGAAGCGGCCCGCGCCCAGCCGCCGGCCGCCGGCGTGCGCGGCCGCCCAGTCGGCCGGCAGCTCGAGCAGGTAGTCGTTCAGGCTGTAGAGCGAGGCGCCCGAGATCCACCACGGCCCCAGGGTGGCGGCGGCGTCGAGCTCGCCCAGGGGGCCGAGCGGGCGGGCGGCGAGCGGCGCCACGCAGGCCGGGTCCGGCGTGGCCGTGCAGCTCGCCGGGGCCTGCTCGTCCTCGATGTGCTGGCCGAACACCATGGCCAGGTGGTCCACGCCCTGCTCGCGCACCACCGCCAGCCCGTGCTTGGGCAGCTCGAAGAAGATCGAGGGGCCGTACAGGTCGTCCCCGCGCAGATCGGTCAGGCCCTGCAGCAGCCCGGCCACGGGCAGGGCGGCCGGATCGCGCGCGAGCGAGGGCTCGGGGATGCTCACCTCGCCCACGTGGCAGGCCCGCCGTTGGCTCCACACCTCCTCGGCGTCGTTGCCGGCCACGAACAGCGAGCCGCCGTAGGCGTCCTGGCCCGCGGGATCGCCCCCGCCGTGGTAGGCCATGGCCTTGCCGCCCCAGGAGAAGTCGAACGGCGCCGGACCCGCGACCGCCGGCAGGCGGAAGGCCCCGCGGTAGGCGAGGTGCTCGGGCCCGAGCCGGCCTGGTCCGACCGGGCTGGCCTGGCCGCAGGTGGCCAGCTCCACCGGCCCGCCGTCCACGCCCCCGTCCGGGCACGCTCGCCCGCCCCCGCCGCCCGCGCAGCCCACGACGGCGCACAGCCAGCACCCCACCGCCCCGCGGCCGAAAAGCCGCCACGACCGAGCGCGATCCTGCCAGGGCATGTCCTTCCCTCCCCTCGACGTGTTCTCCGAGCCCGGCCTCACCAGGAGAGCGTCCCGTCCCTGGCCACCCGCACCCCGGTCGCGGGAAAGTCCAGGCGGGAGAGCTCGCGGACGTCCCGCAGCCCCCGGCGGGCCTTGCGATCCGGGTGCGGCACCCCCTCGCGGTCGAGCGCCACCGGGTGGAGGCGCGCCGCCACGAGCTTCCCCTCCCCGTCCAGGGTGACCTCCAGCACGACGGACGTGCCGGTCGGGCCGCCGCCCAGCCCGAACTGGCGGTAGCCCACGAAGTTCCCCAGGCTGTAGGCGATGAGCCGGCCCTGCCAGACCTCCATGCCCCGAAGCACGTGCGGCCCGTGGCCGAGCACCAGATCCGCGCCCGCCTCCACGGCCGCCCGGGCGGCCTTCTTCACCTCGCCGCGGTCCTCGCCGTAGGCCCGCTCCATGCCCTCCGGGATGCGCCGCGCGGCCGCGCCCTCGGCCCCCGCGTGCATGGACAGGATGACGAGGTCGGCCTCGCCGGCCGCCCGCCGCACCGCCGAGGTGAGCGCCTCGAGGTCGAGCACCGACAGGCAGCAGTGCCCGGTGTGGGCGGCCAGCAGCGCCACGCGCAGGCCGTTCACCTCCAGCCGGGCCTCGTCCCCCAGCCGGCCCGCGTGCGCGACGCCGGCCGCGTCGAGCGCGCGGATGGTGGACTCCAGCCCCTCGGGGCCGAGGTCGCCCGCGTGGTTGTTGGCGTTCGAGACCACGTCGATGCCGGCCGCGGTGAGCGCCCGGGTGAGCCGGGTGGGCATGCGGAAGGGGTAGCAGGACCGGCTGTCCGGGCGGCACTTCTTCTGCGGCAGCCCGTCCGCCAGCGGCCCCTCGAGGTTGAGGAAGGCGAGGTCGGCGGCCTGGAACAGCGGGCGCACGTGGGCCAGCACGCCCTCCCCGTCCCGGGGCGGCACGCCCCGCTCCCCGCGCCTCAGATCCGAGCCCAGCATGGTGTCCCCGGCGGCCACGATCCGCAGCCGGAGCGCGGACCGGTCCGCCGGGGCGGCGGGCGCGGGCTCCTGCCCGCGGGCCGCGCCCGCGAGGAGCAGGAGGGCGAAGACCCCGGGAGCCCCTCGCACCCAGCACGGCGCTCGAGCATCCGCCATCACTTCTTCCCCAGGAACTTGTTGTCCTTGAACTCGCCCTGGAACACCGCGCCGTTCGGGTAGGAGAGCTTCCCCGGGCCGTGCCGCCGGCCGTCCTTGAACCCGCCCTCGTAACGCGAGCCGTCGGGCAGCACGAGCACCCCCTGGCCGGTCTGCTTGCCGTCCTTGAAGTCGCCCGTGTACTTGTAGCCCGACGGCAGCAGGAGCGTGCCCTTGCCGTGCTGCACCCCGCGCTGCCACTCGCCGACGTACTTCTGTCCGTCGGCCCAGGTGAGCGCGCCCGCCCCGTGCATCTCGTCGTCCGCCCAGTCGCCCTGGTACTCGTCGCCGTCGGCCGAGCGCATGCTGCCCTGGCCGTGCATCCTTCCCTCGGCGAGCTCGCCGGTGTACCTCGCGCCGTCGGCCTGGGTGAGGACCCCCTTGCCGTGCGGCTTGCCGGCGCGCCACTCGCCGGCGTAGCCGCTGCCGTCGGGCCGGGTGAGCGTGCCCTGCCCGCACTCCTTGCCGTCTTTGAACTCGCCCTCGTACCGGCCACCGTCCGGGAACACGTACACGCCACGGCCGTGTTTCTTGCCCTCCCGCCACTCGCCGTCGTAGCGCGTGCCGTCCTTCAGCGTGCCCACGCCGCGGCCGTGCACCTTGCCGGCGCGGAACTCGCCCTCGTAGCTCTCGCCGTTGACGAACACGAGCCGGCCCCGGCCGTGCGGCCTGCCGTCCACCACCTCGCCCTCGTACTCGTCGCCGCTCGGCAGCCTGAGCTTCTGCTCGCCCATGGTGCAGGCAGGATAGCAACCCACGGCCCGGCGCGCCAGCCGCGCGAGCCCGGTTTGACCCGGGTCGCCTTCGCGGCTAGAGTCCGCCCGACCCGGCCGCGCGGGAACGAGGAGGGACGAGATGAGCGCCGAACGCCGCTACCAGGCCCTGGCCCGTGTGGCCGCCCGCCGCGCGCGGGCCACGATCGAGGATCGCCGCCCGCACTCGGAGCGCTTCGGCTGCATGACCTTCTCGCTCGAGGAGGCCCAGCGCCGCCTGCCCAAGGAGGTGTTCCAGGCCTACCGCGAGACGGTGAACGCGGGCCAGCCGCTCGATCCGGCCCTCGCCCCGGTGGTGGCCCACGCCATGAAGGAGTGGGCCATGGATCAGGGCGCCACCCACTTCTCCCACTGGTTCCAGCCCATGACCGGCATCACCGCCGAGAAGCACGACGCCTTCCTGACCTACGAGGGCGGGCGGGTGCTCGAGCGCTTCAACGCCCGGGAGCTCGCGCAGGGCGAGCCGGACGCCTCCTCCTTCCCCTCGGGCGGAATCCGCAACACCTTCGAGGCGCGCGGCTACACCGCCTGGGATCCGGCCACGCCCGCGTTCCTCATGAGCGGCCCGAACGGAAGGACGCTGTGCATCCCCTCCGTGTTCCTGGCCTACACCGGCGAGAGCCTGGACGAGAAGACACCGCTGCTGCGCTCGCTCGAGGCGCTCTCGCGCGCGTCCCTGCGGCTGCTCCAGCTGCTCGGGCGCGCGGACGTCGAGCGGGTGCTGGCCACGGTGGGCCCGGAACAGGAGTACTTCCTGGTGGACCGGGCGCTCTACGAGCTCAGGCCCGATCTGGTGGCCTGCGGCCGCACGCTGTTCGGCGCGCCCGCCCCCAAGGGGCAGGAGCTCGAGGACCAGTACTTCGGGGCCATCAAGGAGCGCGTGCTCGCGCTCATGGCGGACGTCGAGCACCAGCTCGTCGGGCTGGGCATCCCGGTCAAGACCCGGCACAACGAGGTGGCCCCGGGCCAGTACGAGTGCGCCTGCATCTTCGAGCTCGCCAACCGCGCCGCGGATCACAACCAGCTCGCGCTGGAGACCTTCCGGCGCACGGCCGCGCGCCACGACTTCGCCTTCCTGGAGCACGAGAAACCCTTCCGCGGCATCAACGGCTCGGGCAAGCACAACAACTGGTCGCTGAGCACCGACCGGGGCGAGAACCTGCTCGAGCCGGGCGACTCGCCCGCCCGCAACCTCCAGTTCCTGATGTTCCTCCTGGCCGCGGTGCGCGCCGTGCACCGCCACGGCGGCCTGCTGCGGGCCACGGTGGCCTCGGCCTCCAACGATCACCGCCTGGGCGCCAACGAGGCGCCGCCGGCCATCATGAGCGTGTTCCTGGGTGGGGACCTGGTGGCGTTGCTCGAGCGGATCGAGCGCGGGGAGGTGAGCGCGGAGGAGCGCCGCCGCACGCTCGAGGCCGGCGTGTGCACCCTGCCCAGCATCTGCCGGGACACCACCGACCGCAACCGCACCTCGCCCTTCGCCTTCACCGGCAACAAGTTCGAGTTCCGCGCGCTCGGCTCCTCGGCCAACATCTCCCTGACCAACACGGCGCTCAACACCATGGTGGCCGAGAGCCTGGACCACCTCGGCGACCTCATGCAGGCCGGCCTGGCCGGCGGCCGGACGGTGGCCGAGGCCGCGGCCGAGGCCCTGCCCGGGATCATCCGGGAGATCCGCCCCGTCCTGTTCGACGGCGACAACTACAGCCCGGCCTGGCAGGCCGAGGCCGCCCGGCGCGGGCTGCCCAACGAACGCACCACCCCGGAGGCGCTGCGGCACCTGGTGAGCCCCGGGAGTCGGGCGCTGTTCGAGCGCCACCGCGTGCTCACCGCGCGCGAGCTCGCCTCGCGCCACGCGGTGCGCCTGGAGAACTACGCCAAGCGCGTCCACATCGAGGCCCGGGTGGCCCTGGAGATGGCCCGCACGGGCGCGCTGCCCGCGGGCCTGGCGCAGCTCGCGCGCCTGGGCGCGGCCGCCGCCGCGGGCGCCGCGCTGGGGCTGCCGCCGGGCGCGCCCGAGGCGCTCGCCCGCCGCGTCCACGAGCTCGCCACCCGGGCCGCGGAGGCGAGCGCGACGCTCGAGGCGCTGCTGCCCGCGCGCGGGGCCCCGGCGTGGAGCGGCGACGCCCAGGCCGCCGCCGCGCACTGCGCCGAGCGCGTGCTGCCGGCCATGGAGGACCTGCGGCAGGCCGTGGACGGGCTCGAGGAGCTCACCGCCGACGAGCTCTGGCCCTACCCGAAGTACCGCGAGCTCTTGTTCCACCTGTGAGCCCTGCCGCGGGCGGCAGGACCCCCCAGATGTCGCGGGCGTACTCGGCCACGCTGCGATCCGAGGAGAAGCGCCCGCAGCGGGCGGTGTTGAGGATGGACATGCGCGTCCAGCGGACCCGGTCCAGGAAGGCCTCCTCGACCCGCGCCTGGGCGGCCATGTAGGCGGAGAAGTCCGCCAGCACCATGTAGCGGTCTCCCCCGTCGAGCAGCGCCTCCAGGAGCGGCTGGAAGAGCTCGGGCTGACCCGGGCTGAAGTGGCCCTGGGCGATCTGCTCGAGCGCCAGGCCGAGCTCGGGGTCGGCCTCGACCGCATCCCAGGGCCGGCGGCCCTGCCGGCGACGCTCGAGCACCTCCTCGGCCTTCAGCCCGAACAGGAAGAAGTTCTCCGCCCCCACCGCCTCGCGGATCTCGACGTTGGCGCCGTCCAGCGTGCCGATGGTCAGCGCCCCGTTCAGCGCGAACTTCATGTTGCCCGTGCCCGAGGCCTCGTAGCCGGCCGTCGAGATCTGCTCCGAGAGGTCCGCCGCGGGGAACAACCGCTGGGCCAGGCTGACCCCGTAGTCGGGCAGGAACACCACCTGGAGGCGCCCGGCCACGCGCGGTTCGCGGCGCACCACCTCGGCCACCCCGTGGATGAGGCGGATGACCAGCTTGGCCAGGTGGTAACCGGGGGCCGCCTTGCCGGCGAACAGGACGACCCGCGGCACGCCCGGACGGCCGGGCCCCGCCCGCAGCCGGTTGTACAGCGCGATGGCGTGCAGCACGGCCAGCAGCTGGCGCTTGTACTCGTGGATGCGCTTGATGTGCATGTCGAAGAGCGCCCCGGGATCCAGGCGCAGGCCGTGGCGCGCCTGCACCAGGGCCGCCAGCGCACGCTTGTTGGCGAGCCGCGCCGCGCGCCAGGCGCGCTGCAGGCGCGGGGCGTCCGCCCGCGGCTCGAGCGCGCGCAGCCGCTCGAGGTCGCGCACCCAGCCCTCGCCCAGCTCCGCGTCCAGGATGGCGGACAGGCGCGGGTTGGCCAGCCTGAGCCAGCGGCGCGGGGTGACCCCGTTGGTCTTGTTCTGCAGCCGGTCGGGCCACAGCTCGTGGAAGTCGCGGAACACGCGCCGCCTGAGGATGTCGGTGTGCAGCGCGGCCACGCCGTTGACCGCGTGGCTGCCCACGATCGCCAGGTGGGCCATGCGCACCGAGCGCTGCGGGCGCTCCTCGACGATGGACAGCCGCTCGGCCAGCGCCTCGTCGCCCGGCCGGAGCCGGCGCACGTGCTCCAGGAAGCGGTGGTTCACCTCGTAGATGATCTGCAGGTGCCGGGGCAGCACCCGCCCGAGCAGCTCGACCGGCCAGCGTTCGAGCGCCTCGGGCATGATGGTGTGGTTGGTGTAGCCGAAGCAGGGCGCGCAGATGGCCCAGGCCTCGTCCCAGCCCAGCCCCTCCTCGTCCATCAACAGGCGCATCAGCTCGGGAATGGCCAGCGCCGGGTGGGTGTCGTTCAGCTGGATGGCCGCCCGCGCGGGCAGCGCCGCGAGCGGGGCGCCCGAGCGCTTGTGCCGGCGGAGGATGTCCTGCAGGCTGGCCGAGACGAAGAAGTACTCCTGCTTGAGCCTGAGCTCCTTGCCCGGGGCGATGTCGTCCTTGGGGTACAGGACCTTGGTCAGGTTCTCGCTCTGCACCTTCTCCTGCACGGCCAGCGGGTATTCCCCCTGGTTGAACAGGCCGAGGTTGAACTCCTCCGCGGCCCGCGCCGACCACAGCCGCAGGGTGTTGACCACGCCGTTCTGGTAGCCCGGCACGGGCACGTCGAAGGGCAGCGCCACCACGCGCTCGCCCTCCTCCCAGCGGAAACCGAGCTGGCCGTCCGCGCCGTCCTGGTGCGGGTAGACGTGGCCGTAGAAACGCACCGTGCAGCTGCGCTCCGGCCGCACGACCTCCCAGGGGTAGCCGTGCCGCAGCCAGGGATCGGGCCGCTCGCACTGGAAGCCGTCCTGGATGGCCTGCTCGAAGATGCCGTAGTCGTAGCGCATGCCGTAGCCCACCGCCGGCAGCCCCAGGCAGGCGAGCGAGTCCATGAAACAGGCCGCCAGCCGGCCCAGGCCCCCGTTGCCGAGCCCAGGGTCCTGCTCGGCGTCGATGAGCTGCTCGAGGGCGAGCCCCACCCGGGCCGCGGCCTCGCGCGCCGGCCCGGTGAGGTCGAGGGCCAGGAGCGCGTTCGACAGCAGCCGCCCGGGCAGGTACTCGAGCGACAGGTAGTAGACCCGTTTGGCCCCGGAGGCGCGCTGCTTCAGCCGCGTGTCGTTCCACAGCTCCATGACCCGGTCGCGCACCGACAGCGCCAGCCCCTTCCACCAGTCCATGGGCGTCGCGTCGTGCCGGGTCTTGGCCAGGTCGTACTCGAGGTGGTGGGCGAGCGAGGCGAGCAGGGAGGCCGCGTCCCGCGGCAGGTAGGTCTCCTCCACCCGCCGCCAGAAGCGCTCGTCTCCCGCGCCGGACGCCTCCCGAGCACGCCCGGCGGCGCGCCCCGGGGAGGTGCGCGCGGTCGTCTTCGAGGTCTTCTTCGACACCTTCTTCCTCGGGGGCTTCACCTTCGCGCTGGCGCGCGCCGGGGCGCCGGGCGTCCGGGATCGGCGGGGCCTGGCCATGCTCGTCCTCCTCGCGGGGTACCCGGGCAGCCTAGCCCACGCCCCCCACCCCTGCCAACCCCACACCTCCCGGAGCAGATTGCGCTGTGGAATGCCCTCGGCCTGCGGTAGTCTCCAGCTCACACACCCGGAGGATCCTGCCCATGACCGGCACCTCTCTCCTGGACTGCCGGCGCGAGCTCGCGCGCTGCGCCCGCGTCGTCGTAGCCAGCCTGCTCCTGGGGATCGCATCCCTCCCGTCCTGCCAGGTCACGCCGGCTGACGATCCACCCGACGGCGGCGACGAGCTCGACGCGGCGGATGGCGCGTCGCTACAGGATGCCGCGGATCCCGACGGTGGGGCAGACGGAGGGGAGGGAGCCGCGGACACCGCCCGCTGCGATGAGAGCTGCCCGGCGCTGAGCGGGTGGTACGACGTCGGAGCGCCCTACGCCTGCTGCCACGCGGGCGGGAGCTGCACTTGCCAGGAGCAGGAGCTGCGGGTGTATGCGTGCGA
>Ga0116143_10004664_pt1 | contig 12850 bp, 8 predicted proteins | sample AD_UKC034_MetaG_FD_89745 | JGI IMG/M metagenome (GOLD analysis project Ga0116143, IMG submission 89745) | Active sludge microbial communities of municipal wastewater-treating anaerobic digesters from USA - AD_UKC034_MetaG | ecosystem: Engineered > Bioreactor > Anaerobic > Digestate | place: USA...
CAAGGTATCAGACTTCAGTAGAAAGGCACCGTCGGCGACTATCAACTCGCCAGGATTAACACCTTCAACGATCTCTATGTTCCCGGCATATTCACGGCCTTTCGTAACCTGCCGCCGCACATAGTAATCATCCTTCAGATGCTTATAGATGAAGTGGACACCCTCATCGCTGAGAAGCGCCGGCTCAGGCACTGCCAGGACTTCTTCTTGCCCGACGAGTAAGATTGTCACTTCGCAGAACAGGCCGGGACGAAGATGTTTGTGGTTATTTGCTATCGCAGCTCGCACTTTTACCGTCCGGGTTTTTTCATCCATGGTTGCCCCTACATAATCGAGCTGCCCACGGAACAGTTCGTCGGGAAAAGCACCCTGTCGAATTTCGACCGGTATGGGACCATCCTTCCTTTTCTGCAACAAGGAACGAAAGTCGCTCTCATAAATGTCGGCCCATACCCACACTGTATTCAGATTTGCCAGAAGCATGACATCGCTCGCCGCTTCCACCCGCTCGCCCACCACTGCATGTTTCTCGATGATCGTGCCGTCTGAGGGAGCCCGAATGGTAAGATTCCCCGTCAGGCCGGCGTCGTCAGCGAAACTGGCGTTCGCAATTTCGTGCTCCGAAAGGCCCAGCACCTGAAGCCGTTGTCGAGCCGCCTTGAAAGCTGCCTCAGCTTCGTGAAGGCTGGCTTTCGCCTCCAGCATGTCCTGCTCAGGCGAGATTTTCTGTTCAAAGAGTGCTTTTTCCCGGGCAAAGGTCTTGGCGCGGAGTTCAATCAGGGACTTGTTCTTGAGATACTCAGCCACCGATTCGCCTAACACAGGGCTTTCAATCGTAAAGAGCGGATCGTTCTCTTGTACCTCTGCACCAATATCCACTGCCACGGATCGGATGATCCCTTCGATAGCCGGCGTGATATGAACAGCGGCATTTTCATTGAGCTGCACCTCACCGGTGGTATTGAGAGCAGTGGATATCTTTTGTATTGTCGCCGGGACAACCTTTACCAACCCCTTCTCGGGATCTTTTTCGTCAATGAGAAGAGATGTATCCACCTTGGCGACTCCCACCTCGTAGCGGCACTCCGCACACTGATAGGTCGGCAGCGCATGTTCGCATGACGCCTGGAGAATCTCTTCGATGGTCAACGCAAGATCATTTCCTTTTTCACCTTCATGCGACTCTTCTTCGTCATAACCATGATTTCCCTTGCTGAGACACTCATGGTGGTGTTTCTCTGATGCACCCTGCACGAGCGCAGCGATCACGAAGATAATGACCGGGAAGAGGAGCCATGCTTTCCTTTTGAATGAGCGTTCTTTCTTGTTTCTCATAATTGTTTCTCCTTGAGTGACTCTGCGGAGGCAGTTTCAGCCATATCCATGCTCTGGCCGATCAAACGGTCCACGGTGACTTTCTCTTTTTGAAAGCGTGCCACTGTTTCAACATACTGGCCTTTCACCTCGAACAAGGTGCGTTGAGCGTCTAAAACATCCAGGAAGCCGAATTTACCCTCCTGGTAGCCGAGCTGCGCAGAGCTAAAGGCTTGCTGCGCTGAAGGCAGGACCTGATCCCGCAAGGCTGAAGCCTCAGCGTGGGAAGCAGCCAGAGCTTGATATGCCTCCACGAGTTCAGCATTCAGATTGACCTCAACGGCTTTGCGCTCTGCTTGTGCCTTGGCAAGATTCGCCCGAGCTTCTTGAATACCGCCCTGGTTCCGGTCAAACAAAGGAAGCGGGAGTCCGATTCCCACCACCAGGGCGTGATCATCGCTTTCGGCAAACTGCCGCACCCCTCCGGAGAGGGTAACATCCGGAATGCGGTTGGCCTTTTCCAATTCAACTGCAGTCCGGGCCTGCTGGAGTTCTGCATCCCGGCGCGCAATCTCGGGGTTTTGGTGAAGAAGGCGTTGGAGGGATTCCAGCGGCGGAATGGCTGCAAGCGTTTGCAGGTCCCCTCGAGCTTCCTCAAATCCGGGCGATCCGGATCCCCACCAGGAAGCAAGCCGTTGACGGGCGGCGTTCAGATTACGCCGAGCGGTTTGCTCGGAAATCTGACTAATAGTGAGATTAACCGACGCTTTGGTTTCTTCCAGAGGTGAAACCTTTCCGGCTTGGATGCGTTTTCTTACCGTATCCAGCACCTGTTCAGCAAGGCGAAGAGTTTCGCCGGCGAGCCGAATCTGCTCCTGCAAGGCGAGGACTTCTATAAACGCCAGGGTGGTTCCCGTTAGTACATCGAACCGCTTGGCCTCATAATCCCACGCAGCCACGTCTCGTTCCAGGGCAGCGGTTTTTCCCCGATGGAAGCGCTTGCCACCCAGCTCGACAAGCTGGCTTAACTGAACGGTTGATTCAGCAGCGTCAAAGCTCTTGGTAGCGCCGCTGCCTCCAAAATTTTCTATCTCCACTCCCAGCTCTGGATTGGGGAAGCGGGAGGTCTGAAGCATGCGAGCTTCCTTCGCCCGCACCTCCCAGGAATAAGCCTCCAGAGTCTGGTTTTTTACCAGGGCTTGGGAAAGTGCGGTTCGCAATGTGAGTACTCCGGTTGGTTCGCTGGCGACAGTTGCCGATAGAGCACACAGGTCGGATGATACCGACACCTGGTACTGAGGGACACTGGGCGCCGAAGCCGCCACAGGTACAGGTTCCTCTGCGTGAGTGAATAAACCAGGAGCGCATCCCCCTGCTCCCGATACGAATAGCGCAAGAATAATCAACAGTGTCATCCTCCTAAGGATTACCTGATACATGTCATGTGTCCTATCATGAATGGGAAATCTGTTTCCGGGGATAGTCGTGAACCACAAACCAGTCCACTGTCTCATACCGGTCATTGCGCAACGCGGGTATAGCTGCCTCTGTACACGCTGGCGAGTTGTAGCTACGCTGGTTCCCGCAGCATGGCTCGGGACAAACGTCCGGGCCGGCGCTGCACTCGGTGGAGCACGAACAAAGAATAAAGGCTTACGCTCTCAGATGAGCAGAATAACGGAACGGATTGAGATGGCCGGAGGGGATAGCCAGGTGTGTTCCGGTTGCGGTGAGGAATCCGCTTCCGAGGGAGCGATGCTCCCTGCCAGAGATTCCGGAATCGCGTCTCCCGGAATCATCTTCCCGGATAGTTCCCGCTGAAGTGAGGAGGTACTGACGATGCCGGGACTGATAAGAGGCATATCGGTACACGCATCGCAAGTCACCAGTTCTGATGATGTTGCATCACGACAAGGTTGGCACCGGTACCCGTTGGCGGAAAGCTCGACCTGCACCCGGCCATCCTCTTTGAAGCAAAGGATAGTGGGAAGGCTGAGGTTTGCGACTCCCAAGAGGAGAATCACAACCTGCGGCCACACCAGCTTTCGTAACAGGGTACGCGTTGTTTTCACGTTTCAGGTACTATCGGTGTTGTAAGTAAAGAGAAGTAAGTCTATTCGGAATCTCCCAGGAGCTTCTGTGCGAAGCTCGCTGCGATTATGGTATCTACACACAGCGACACAAGTCGTATGCAGATTGTCATTCCGGGCTTGACCCGGAATTCAGTATGTGCCTGGATTCCCCCCAAGCGCACAATACTTTAACCGTCATTCCCGCGTAGGCGGGAATCCAGTATTGTGAACAGCGCACCACCACACTGCTAAAACCCGTTGTGCTGGCGATGAGTGCTCGGTAAAATGTCGTTCCTACCAGAAGCGCCGCTATGCTCTGGATTCCCGCCTTCGCGGGAATGACATCTCAGTGGATTGCCGCCTGCGCGGGTTGCGCTTCAGCTCTTTATCCACCGAACGAAGTGAGTCCCGCTCCGAGCGGGATTCAGCTCTTTATCCACTGAAGGAAGAGAATAATGACATTTTGTTCGTTGATGTATGGCGCTCTGTATAAAAGCACTGACACAGTGGAAATGATAAAAAAGTAGACGACACCAATCGCCAAAGTCGGTATTTTCCTCGTGAGTATTGCACTCTAGCATAGTCAAGAGGGATTTGCAAGGAACGGAAGGCTAAGAGCTTAACGTAATTTATATTTGTGAGAAGTATGGAAAATCGTCGAGGGGTTCAGAAGGCCAACAGGCATCCCGAGGACACATGACAGTTATTTGCTTGGAGAAAAACAGAAGCGGAGTACAATGGGACCGGAAAGAACCCCTGCCACCTTCCCGCATCTTCTCCCCTTGACAGCAAAACGTAGTTGTCGTTATGCTTAAATTTTTCAGGCTATCTTCGTTGCTCAGGATCTATCCACGCACCAATGGGTCGCCCGGGAGGAGAATGTACAGCGCGGTTTATCCCGGACTGACCCATTTTACTTAAGGGCTTCCATGAACGATCATGCCAAAACGAAACAGCAGCTTATCGATGAACTGCAGCAGTTACGTCAGCAGGTGGCTGAGCTGAAGGCAGAAGAGCATCAGGAAGCAGTGCTCCGGTCGGACGCAAGAGTTCAGGCCGCAGCGTCAGCGGACGTTCAGGATTCTCTTAGGCTCAAGTGTGAAGCGCTCTTCGCCCAAGCGATCCGCAGCGCTCAAGCCAATATTTTCTGCCTGGATATGGGTACTGGCGAATTCATAGCCTCAGCAGCCACTAAAGCTTTGCACCGCATCCCTGCGGATGCTTTCATTAATCAGGAGGCCGTCATAGCAACGATCCATCCCGAGGACCGCCCCCGAGTGGAAAAGGCATGGGAAGGCTGTATCGAGCGAGGCGATTGCTGCTTGACGGAATATCGAGTCGTGCAACCTGATGGAAACGTGCGATGGATTGCATCACAGGCTCAGGTGTTTCCTGGTCCGCATGGACCGAAGTTCCTGGGAATGTGCCGGGACATCACCGAGCGCAAGCAGGCTGAAGAGCAGCTGCGTATGAGTAAGAACCGGCACCGGCTGCTGTTTGACGCAATGGCGGAGGGCTTTGTGCTGGCAGAAGCCATCGTGGATGAACACAGGCTGCCAGTGGACTTCCGGGTGCTTGAAGCTAATCCGGCTGCTGCAGAGTTGACGGGAATTTCGATTCAAGCAGCGATCGGGAAAACTGCCCGAGAGCTCATACCCGGTATTGGCAAGGAGTGGATTAAGACCCTCGGAGAGACAGCTCTTAGCGGAGAAGCGACTACTTTCGAGCGCTACGCCCGATCATTGAACAAGTGGTTTCACGTCCTGGCATATGGCCTTGAAAGGGACACATTCGCCTGCTTCTTTGTCGATATCACCGAGCGCAAACAGATAGAGGATGCGCTGCGAAGCACCCGAGACACGTTGCAGACAGTGCTGGACACAGCCCCAGCCGGAATACTCGTGGCTGATCAGGACGGGAAGTTCACTCTCGCCAACGCGGTCGCTCTTGAAATATTCGGCGGATCGCCGACGGGTAATGTCTACGGACCGCTGGGTAGTTACGAGGTATTCCACAGCGATGGTTCACCCGTGGTACCAGCGGAACTGCCTCTACCGCGTGCCCTGTACCAAGGCGAAATCACCCGCCAAGCTGAGCTTCTGATCAGGCGAAAGGATGGCAGTGAAGTCGTAGTCTTGGCCGCAGCTACACCCTGCACGACTCCGAAGGCCGCATCCGCGGAGCGATTGCCGTGCTCCAAGACATCACCGAGCGCAAACATGCCGAAGAGGCATTGCGGCAGAGCGAGGAGCGGCTTTTCTTCGTTGTTGAGAACTCCGAGGATACCATCTTTATCCAGGATAAGGACCTGCGTTACCTCTGGGTATCAAAACCAACCTGGCCGTTTACGATGAACGAAATCCTGGGCAAGACAGACTTTGACTTTGAAGGTCCCCAGGAGCAATTCCAGCGCATGGTGAAGATCAAACGCACCGTCTTGCATGAAAACAGCCCGGTCACTACGGAGCTTTCTCTCTCGCTTAAAGGGCGACCGCGCTTCTTTGGGGTAACCTACAAGCCCTGGTGTGACGCTGCGGGTCATGTGATCGGATTGGCAGGCTATGCCCGTGACATCACTGTGCGCAAGCAGGCCGACGCGGCCTTGCGGCAGAGTGAGGAGCGGTTGAAGCGGGCTGAGGCAATTGCCCATCTGGGCAGCTGGGAGCTCGATCTTGCGCACGATCACCTTTCGTGGTCCGATGAGGTGTACCGCATCTTCGGTATGCAGCCGCAGGAGTTTGGAGCGACGTATGAGGCATTTCTCGAAGCAGTGCACCCGGACGATCGCCAGGCAGTCGATGAAGCATACTCCGACTCGCTCCGGGATGGCTGTGACGGCTATGAGATCGAGCACCGGGTGGTGCGCAAGAAAAGCGGTGAGATACGCTTTGTTCACGAAAAATGCGAGCACGTACGGGATGAATCCGGCCGCATTATCCGCTCCTTCGGTATGGTGCACGACATCACCGAACGCAAGCAGGCGGAGGAGGCGCTCAGGCAGAGTAAGGAGCGGCTGCGCCTGGCATTGGATGCTGCTCACATGGGTACCTGGGAAAGGGACATTAGCAACGACAGTGCAATCTGGAATGATGAGGAGTTCCGGATTTTGGGCTATGAGCCGGGGGAAGTAAATTCCTGCTATCAGACCTGGGTCGCACGTATTCATCCGGAAGACTTGGCAGCGGTAGAAACCCAGATGCGCCGGAGCACAGAATCGTGCTCCGAGTTCACGGCCGAGTACCGGATGCTGTGGCCGGACGGTACGGTGCATTGGGGCGAGACCCGTGGGCGATTTGAAGTCGATGAGTTCGGCAAAGCCGTGCGCTCCTATGGCGTGTTGATCGATATTACAAAGCACAAACAGGCTGAGGAGGCGTTGCGGGAGAGCGAACAACGTTTCCGCGCTATTTACGAACTTGCTCCGCTGGGGATAGCTTTGGTTGATTCCCACACCGGCCGGTTCCTGCAGGTAAATCCCCGCTACGAGCAGATCCTGAGTCGCAGCCAAGCGGAGATTTTAAGTTTGAATTTTCAGGACATCACTCACCCTGATGATCTTCCGAAAGACCTGGAAAAGATGCAGCTGCTGGGCCAGGGCAAGATCCGTTTCTTCAGGAGAGAGAAACGCTACCTTCTTCCTGATGGTTCTTATGTCTGGGTTAATCTCACGGTTGTGCCGATGTGGAAGGAGGGGGAGGTTGCGACGTGCCATATCGCCATGATCGAGGACATCACTGAGCGCAAGCGAGCGGAAGCAGAACTACGGCAAAGCGAATGGAAGTATCGGACTCTTTTTGAAACAATTGATCAAGGCGTTGTTTACCGCAATGCCGGCGGTGAGATCCTTAGTGCCAATTTTGCCGCTGAACAAATCCTCGGTCTGTCACTTGAGGCAATGCAAAGGCACCTGAGTCCCGATTCTTATTGGAACGCTATCCTGACAGACGGAACAAAAATCGTGCAAGACCAGCTTCCGCCCATGATCGCCTTGAAGAGCGGCAGGAAGATCGAGGATGAGATCATAGGCGTTTTCAACCCGAGAGAGCATGGTTACCGCTGGCTCATCGTTGACAGCATTCCCCAAATCTGGCCGGAGGAGAAGTCTCCTTCTGGCGTTTTTACCATATTCAGGGATATCACTGAGCTGAAAGAGGCAGAGAGGGAACTGCGTCGGCTGAATGAAACGCTGGAACGCCGGGTCAAGCAACGAACGGCGGAGCTAAAGAGATCACAGCAGCAGTTTCGGCAGCTCTCTAATGATTTGCTGCAGGCACAGGAAAACGAACGAAAGCGGATAGCAACCGAGATTCACGACAATGCCGGGCAAGTGCTGGCAGCGATCAAGTACCGGGTGGAATCTGCGTATCTGAAGCTGCAGAAATGCGACTGCAGCGAAGCGTTGCAGCCGGTCAAAGATCTCATTCCCACCATACAAGCCTGTATCGATGACATGCGGCGGCTCCAGATGGAGCTGCGGCCGAGTATTCTGGACGATATGGGAGTGACAACAACAGTTGAGTGGTTCTGCCGCGAGTTTCAGAAGACGTATCCATCCATTTCCTTGAAACGAAGGCTGACGGTCAATGAATCCGAACTGTCCGCCTCGCTCAAGCTGGTGATCTTCCGAATCATACAGGAAGCGCTCAATAATGTGGGTAAGCACAGCGATGCCAGCCTCGTCCATATCCAACTGCAACAACGTGAAGAATCGGTAATGGTGAGGATCAAGGATAACGGCCGGGGATTTGATGTTCAAGAGGCGCAAGAGATCAAAGCCTTTGGTCAGGGATTGGGTCTCTCCAGCATGCAGGAGCGAGCACATTACTCGGGTGGAACGCTGACCATCCAATCGACTCCAGGTCAAGGTACGTGTATTGAAGCACGGTGGACAAAAAGAGAGTTGAGGTAAAATTCAAGGCCACCTGGACTGAACCACTGGAGTCGGACCAAGTTAACCATCTGATTCGTAAAGTTTTTCATTGCCCTGGGGCACGTCTGTGCTCCTGAATGTCTTCGTTTTCTTAGAGGCCCATTTTTAGCGCAAAAGAGGGGCTCTACGCCGATTTGGAGACTGCCTTACTGCTTTTTTTCGTACAAGTACATCACCTTAGCATGGCCTGAACCGAACAATAAATAATCGGATGCACAGAACGCCCTCATCTCACAGACCATTGCCACTTTGGCCAAAGACAATGTCACTATTTTATTTGACTTTTTTTACTTGGTTCTGCTAGTGTCGTTTCGTTCATGGGACAACATAAGTGACGCGAAATCGATCACTGAATTCCCGGAGCCCTCCGGCCTGCCTTGCCGGAGCTGGCGTTTTTTCCGGTAAGAGAAGACTTGCGAGGCAGAATTACCTGTACTCGGGTCATTTTGTTCATGGAAGGAGGGATGATATGAAACGGAAATTCTGCGCGGCTTTGATTTCACTTTTTGCGGTGATTGCTTATGCTTCCGGCGCCCAGTGCCTAAGTTTCACCCTGAGTGACTACGACATTGACTACCATGATAGTGACCCCGGCCTGGTGCTCTATACTCAAGACATTCTCGGCGTGCCGATTTCGTTCGACCTCGAACCCGGTGAATCGCTGACCATAGATCTTTTTGAGGTTGGAACGCTGGAAAATTCTATTAGTTTAGATGACTTCATCTCTTACCCTCTTTCGGTTAGCTTCGAGTTCTCTCCGCCCGATGTGTCCGGAACAGTAACCGGTTACTCCCACGGCAGAATCCTATGGCAAGACGGCGTCGTTGATTGGGATAACGACTTCTCCGATCCGGCAGAGTTTACCTTTGGCGATACCGGCTTGTTCACAATCGGTCTCTCTGATGTTTCTTTTGACACCCCGGGATCGGCAATTGTTCAAGCTCAGTTAAATTACGTGCGGGCACCTACCTATGATCCAGTCCCCGGACCCGCTACGATGCTCCTCATGGGCTCCGGGTTTATCGGCTTAGCCGCACTCCGAAAGGGTGCTCACAGGGGCCGGACCAGACTGAGAGATTAATCTGGCAAAGTTTTCATTTAAAGCTCACTTCTCGTCTCAAAGAACTCTTCCCGGCCGTAGTCGATAATAGTACCGAGAGAAAGACTCCTTGCCACGTCTAAGTCTAATGACTTAAGAAGAAACAGCAGATCATGCGTCACGGCAATGCAGTGCTGGTTGGTACGGATGATCCGATCGAGTTCTCCTTTGCCGAGTTGGATTGAAAGCCTTTCATATAAGAACAAAACGAGGTACTGCTGCAATGCTTGAGGAACAAGGGATTGACAGGCGTGGACCATTTGGTGAAGCAGTGCATTTCCCAGTTCTTTTTCACTTATGACGGAGCCGCTATTAATCTGGATTTCCCTCTTTTGTAGATCAAAGCGTGCGTGATACCGTTCCCTTGAACCGGGAACATAAAGCAGGAGGTACTCGTCCAGAAGCTCAGTGCCCGCATCGTCCCAGTCCACATGGAAGTCTTCAGGCGTCTGTGTTTCATACTTAAAGAACCTTTCCCATAGCTCCTTTACCTCGAAACGAAAGTCTTTGAAATAGATGGCTTCGAACTGTTCCGCCAGAGAGCGTAACTTCGGCGAGTCTTCCACTTTGATCAATCTTTTTCGCTCATGCACTGTACAATTCCCCTTTCTCCTGAAATAACTTCCACAGGTAATCGCCAGAAGGACTATCAAAAAAGGCGACCGCTGGGCAAGTTGTCTTCCCGCAGCGGGCCAGGTCTCCACGAGTTCACATCCTTCATCAATCCGACAATCTCTTCAATGGACTGGGGGCCTTTGAGCATAAAACTCATTGCTCCAACGTGCGCCGCAGCAATGAGCAATTCGAGTGCGATACAAGGACTGAGCATGACAACATGGCTCTTCGGGTTCAGGTGCACGGCCTTATAGGTGAGCTCGAATCCTTCAGCTCCAAGCACGTCAAGATCCATAATTATCCACTGCGGCTGGTGCTCATGGATAATCTTCTGAGCTTGGATCCTGTCGTACGCCTGCTTGATGTGTATTGTTGGATCGCAAGATAGCAACGCCTCGATTAGGGCTCGCCGAAATGGCGCATCCGCTTCTATGAGCAGTGTTACGGTATTCATGATACTCTGATTAGTGGGAGTTCCTCTTCTGCTGTCATTAGTGTTTTATATGCGGTGGACTTGGGTAGGGCTTACTTTTGGTGGGATAACTCTGGATATTACCCATGATATATTTCTCTTTACTTTCAGGTTGCGATTCCAGCTATGGTACGGTTACGGTATTTCGAGCAAGCGATCCTCGTATTGCTGTGTTTAATCTACAGTAGATCCCATTACAGCAACTTGCATACGTGATGACGAAAGGCAGGGCAGCAGAGGGTGGTTGGTCTGTATCAAAGGACTCACACGTTGACGTTTTCCAGTTGCAGAAGATAATAGTCGTTGTCTAACAACCGTGTCAAAAACATTCTTTCTCGTGTAATTATCTTAGGGTATCCCGACCCCGTATCTGCATATACGCGCCTTATGCGGATATGGGAGTAGTAGCTGGGACCTTAAACGGATCAGGATAAATATTGTTCGCTTTTAATAGAAGATGAAGCAACTCTTAATTTGTGCTATCATGTTGTTACGAGGGTTAAAAAATGGTTAGAGAATTCAGCGTGGTGATTGAAAAAGATGAAGACGGGTATTTTGTTGCTTCAGTACCATCTTTGAGAGGATGTCATACGCAGGCAAAATCACTTGATATCCTCATAAAAAGAGTTAAAGAAGCAATCGAACTCTGTCTTGAAGTTGAAGAACCCGCCCCAACCGAATTCATCGGCGTCCAGCGTGTGGCGGTTAATTCTTGAGCACCCTTCCAGCTGTTACAGGAAATCGTCTCATTAAAGCCCTCAAGAAGTTGGGCTTTGATGTTGTCCGCACAAAGGGCAGCCATCATTTCCTCAAACACCCAGATGGCAGATGTACAATTGTTCCTTCACACGCAGGTGAGAGTGTTGGCCGGGGGCTTATGGCTCAGATTATGCGTGATTGTGAGATAACAGCAGAAGACCTGAAGAAAATCTTATAAGCGTAGCATAGTCGAACATAGTCGGGTCATACCAGGGCAAGCGAGGTAGCCCGGATGGAGCGAAGTGGAATCCGGGACAACCAAACAATCATAACTGAAGCCATGGTCAATTACCGCCGAGTCCGTAGGTTCTTAGCGCACAGCGCGCCAGTACGGAGAGGGTGGGATTCGAACCCACGTACCCCGGGTTAGGGGGTAAGCCGATTTCGAGTCGGCCCCGTTACGACCACTTCGGTACCTCTCCTGCAGAGCGTTGGAAAATGCCCATCTGCTGCGTTATGCTTATTCCTCGTCACTGCGGCGTACTACTCTGTACGCCTCATTCCTCGGATTTGCGCAAGCCTTGCATATGGCCATTTTTGAACACTCTGCCACAAGATGCTATTCTTAGAGAAATACTAAGTCTCCGACGTTTCGTCGTCTAAGATATAGACCGGCGATTCAATCTTCTGTTCTTCTTTGCAGCCTCTTCGCTCACGAAAGAAGCTTTGCATGATCTCGGCGCATTCGGATTCCAGCACTCCGGACGTTACGAACAGCCGATGATTCAGCCGCTCATCACCACCGATCCGGTATAGCGACTGCAACGCTCCCCACTTTTCATCGTATGCGCCGAAGATCACCTCCGAAATCCGGGCGTGAATCATCGCGCCAGCGCACATGATGCAGGGTTCGACAGTAACGTATATCTGAGCATCGTTCAGGCGGTAATTTCCAACCGCTTCCGCTGCCTGGCGGAGAGCGAGAATCTCTGCATGCGCGGTCGGATCGTTTCTGGCAATTGTCTCGTTGTGCGCCTTAGCCAGCAGATTTCCGTCACCATCCACAATCACGGCACCAATCGGCACTTCGCCCATTTCATAGGCTTTCCAGGCTTCCTTCAGAGCTATCCGCATGTAGGTATCATGTGAATGCATAGGTGCGTGCTGCCGCCTCAATCTGCCTGGTACATACTCATTCGCGACGTTCCGCCGAGAAGTGTAATAATACCTAAATGCATTTTAAATATCCATAAAAAATCAGCTGCAACCCAAATCCGCCATCTAATACACGGTTGCCTTTGCAAGTCGGTTGGTTAGCTACTTTCCCTGATCACCAAGAAAGTACGAGATGCAAGGCGCCGAGGAGCGATCCCGCGCCACGCGGGCTGCGCTTCAGCTCTTTATCCCCCGCGAAGCGGGACGAAGCGGGACAGATCGTGCTTTGATGTTGATTCAGAGTGCAATCTTTTCCCTTTTCAAGCATAGCTGATCACAGTACACTAGTTGATAATTCAAGATTGATGGCATCGTAAAAAGCGCCAGTAAGCCGCGTGGCGGCAACCTATGAGCAACGAAGTGATGCCCACTTCGTTGGAAGTATCCGCTCTCGTCATTTTGTCATCCCCGCGTAGGCGGGGATCCAGGAGTTC
>Ga0116143_10004665_pt1 | contig 12846 bp, 14 predicted proteins | sample AD_UKC034_MetaG_FD_89745 | JGI IMG/M metagenome (GOLD analysis project Ga0116143, IMG submission 89745) | Active sludge microbial communities of municipal wastewater-treating anaerobic digesters from USA - AD_UKC034_MetaG | ecosystem: Engineered > Bioreactor > Anaerobic > Digestate | place: USA...
CCTACACTACGCTGATGAATAAGGTGGCTGACTTTGAGCAGGCCAAAGAAGTGCTCAGGGAAATGAAAGCCGAAAACATAAATCCTGATGAAGTAACCTACACTACGCTGATGAATAAGGTGGTTGACTTTGAGCAGGCCAAAGAAGTGCTCAGGGAAATGAAAAATTATAATATTATACCAAATCTCCTAACTTATTCGTCACTCTTTAAAAAAGATATTGCTAATTATACAGCAAGAGAGGTTCATTTATGGTATGTAAAAGAAGAAAAATTTCATCCAGCAGGTCCTATTGAAGGATTAATAAAGAATTTATTCTATAAAAAGAGATTTAATGATGTATATTATCTTACACTGCATTATCCATACTTAACAATTTCGAAAAAAATAGTAAAAGAAAATTTTATAACAGCAATTTCAATGTATGAAGCGTTCAGAAATGAAGATTTTTATGCGTCTCATATAGATTATGCTCTTGGCATCGCATATTACGAGCAACAGAAAAACTCAAAAGCAAGAAAATATTTGAAGAATGCACTTTTGAAAACAACTATTGCCAATCAAAAGAAAGATATAGAGAGACTTCTAATACTAATAGAAAACTATTAAATATTTTCGCCCCTTTTGTCCGTAGTGTTCCAAAAAATAAAATGCTGAATGTTTTTGCTTCGTTTTCCGCCTCGGCAGATGTTTCCAAAAAACAACACGCCGTGGTTGGTGTTTTCTCCAACAATATATTAAGGTCAATAACCCGAAAAGGGTATTGACTTGCCATTCCTGTTATCATAAATTTGTTAGTTATCAATTTAATTCATCAAAATTTAAATTTATGGTACCTCCAAATCCACAAGTTCATTCTATGGCATTATGGAATAACACAGGTGTACAAATTGCCAGAACAAAAAACGGAAAAATTCTATCGATTGTTGTAGATGCGACTACGTTATGGACTGCTAACCGGTTTCCAGGCGGAGGCGGTCACTACGATGCAAGAGGATGGATTGGTCATCCTGCACACTATCATAATGGATACAAATGTCCGGGCCGGAACGAAGGTTGTCTTGTAGTACAAATTGCAGAGGGTGGTGAAATGCTTCAGTTTACATTTGACTCACCGCATGTAACAGTTAATGGAGGAAAAATTCAAATAATCTTGGATGTTCCTGCCGACATTAGTGGTTCTGTTTTGATGGGAATCAATGATGCTGCCGGAGGATTAGGAGATAATGATGGTATATTGAATATTCTTGACATATCATATCGAGAAAGGCCTTAAATCCCAGTTGTCCGTAGTATTCCGCCCTGGCAGGTGTTCCCAAAAAACAACACGCCGTGGCTGGTGTTTTCTTCCACCAACCACATGCATTAAAACCTCCTCTCAATTTTAAAAATATCTGCCAATCAAAAACATCAACAACGGGGTAAAAAGAAGCCCGGCGCTGTGCACCGGGCTCTCTGCTTTAACGTTACCGTAGTTTTTTCTTTGGATTCGCTTTCTTCTGTGCTGAGCTTTTCTTTTTAGTAGGCTTATTCTTCCTGGGTTCAGCTGTCTTTTTCGGCATAGAATTAAATTTAAGGTTAGTGAATTATTTATTTGGCTGCACAGTATTTCTTCCTGTTCTTTTATATAATTCTAACAGAAGCAGTAACTATACAGTCAGAATGAAAGTAAACAAAGATATGCCTATAATGGTAAATACCATATATGATCAAGGTTAGACTCCGTTGTCCGTAGTGTTCCAAAATAAAAAAAAGCTGAATGGTTATAGTTAGTCCAACGAGGCAGTAAAATCTCCTTTTCCCAAGGATCACTTTTCCGAAGCAACAAATTTGCAAATAAACAAGTAAATTTGATTACAAGCTTTCAACCATGGCCGGCTTAAGCAAACAAAGAACTATTGTAAACTTAATTATTGGGTTAATATTAGTTATCGCAACACTAATATTAACAGGCGTTTGGAAAAAATGGTTTGGCCATGATGAACCACAAATTATTGTTAGAGCTGATAAAGGAACAGATACAGTAAAAATAATTGAGAAAGAACCAGCTCATCCTCCTAATGGTGGTGCTACTTTGCTGCAAGAAAAAAAAGTTTCTTCTTCTCCCAAAAAAAGTCAAGAAAAGCCGGAAGCCATCGATGTTATAAATAAATCTGTAAATGCAGATTTCGCTGTTCTTGCAGTTACAGATGGGAAAAAAGACAATCAGCTTGCTTCGGTTTTTGTTGATTGGTTAAAAAAATATGGAAGAAGCTCTTCATCTGTTTTGCTAAATTCATTTATCGAACTGGGATACTTTAATCAGATTGTTGAAGGAAACTCATCGGCGATTTTAAATACTAATGTAAATCAGGTATCCCCTTATATATGTTTAGTAAGGTCAACAATAGATTATAGTAATAGTTCTGTTGAAGGATTAAAGTTGGCAAATGCCACTTATGATATTATTATAATTGAAACAAAAAGCGGAAAAATTATTGAATCCGAATTTAATCATCCGGAAAGCTCTTCCGATATTACTGACAAAAAAGCAAAACAAAGAACGGAGGGGTTTCTTGCCAATTATCTTTCCAAAAGAAAACTTAGTTTATAAATCAATCCATATGGGAAATAGAATAAAAAGAGTTTTACTATTGCTGTTCATGCTATCTGGCACTAATGCATTTTCGCAATCAGACTTTGATGCCCAAATAAAAAAAATGAGTGACACCCTTGTAAACCGCCTTCTAAAAACTGGTAAAAAAAGAGTAGCAGTTTCAAACTTCGTTGACCTGCAAGGCAATGTAACAGAACTTGGAAAATATATTGCAGAATCGTTTAGCGTAGAACTAAGTAATACTGAACTGAACGTAGTTGATAGAAGCCGGATAAAAGATTTACTTGAAGAATTAAAACTTACTGAAGAAAAACTTACCAAACCAGAAAATGCATTAAAACTTGGTGAAATGGCAGGTGTTGAATTTATTATAACCGGAACTACTACCCCTCTTGATAATACAGTTAATATAACAATGAAGGCTCTTGATATTCAGAATGGGACATCTGTTGCAGGACAAAGAGGAACATTGCCAAGAACTGATGCTATCAATAATCTTATGAATAGTAATATAAATGAAGGAAATACAACCGCAGCAAATGTTAATGCTGGAAAAAAGATTGACACAAAAAATCGAAGTGCCGCTGATGTAATTTTTGAAGTTGGGGTTTCGGACTTAAGAAATATAGAATGCGAAACACCAAATATTTATATGCAAAGCAGAATAGATTTTTATGGTCAGGCATGCTTTGAAAACCAAACTGAATTTGATTTGACATTAATTGTATCTGAGCCAGGTGTCAATGGTATAAAGATTTTAATTCCAAAAGGAAGCAGGAATTGTTATCCAAAAATTATCCTTAATTATGGAGGTACGAGCAACACTACTAAGGATGTAATTTTCAATTTCACTACTGTAGAAACGATGCCGATTAAAAGAGGAACATTTGTTCTGACTCTAGAGAAATGCAAATTGAAATCAGTAGTATTGACGAAGAAAAATATTTTTTTTGAATCAACACAGTAAACTTCTTTCTTCCCTGCCAAGTCTTCCAACTTTATAGTTTCATAGCCGTGTCTCACAACCCGGCTTTGTGGGCAGAGTGGACTCGGCGTTAATCTGTAATCAAACTCCGTATTACAGCGATTGCCACCGCCCCAATACACAAAGCTATCCTACACTCGCCTGGGAAATAACTGGTTTTACCAACATTGCAGCTTTAGCCCAAAAACAGTAAATTTGTGAAAACACAAAAATTATGGGTATCCCATTATCATTGAGAGATAAACTGCATCAGTACATTGATGTAGCTGATGAGCAGAAACTACAGGCCATCTATACCCTGCTGGAAGATGAGATTAACTGGAGCTATACCAAAGAAGATATTGAGCAATTTCATCAGCGAAGACAAAACCACCTCAACGGCACCAGCCAATCTTATACCGCTGAAGAATCATTGAACGCCGCCCGCCAGCAAAAGAAATAGTATGTCTTTTACTGTAATCGTAAAACAGGAAGCCCATCAGGATACTATTGATGCCTATAACTATTATGAAGAAAAGCTAACCGGACTGGGAGAAAGATTTCTTGACGCATTGCAGCAGCGATATACAGAGTTGTCTGCCAATCCAACCTTTTACAGCTTTATAGATGAAGACCCGTTGAAAATACTAAGGGATGTAAAGCTTGAAAAATTTCCGTTTGTAGTTGTATACGAGATTATTGAAAATCAGGTTGTGGTTTATTCAGTACATAATACCTACAAACATCCCCGTAACAAACTAAGGAAAATATAATCTTCGCCACTATTCTTCCCAGTTGTCCGTAGTATTCTTCTTCCCTGCCGAGTATTCTCACCGCTTCATAGCCGATGTCTCACTGCCCGGCTTTGTGTGCGGAGTGGACTCAGCGTTATTTTATAATACAACTCCGAGGTACGGTGAGGGCCACAGCCCAAACACACAAAGCCATCTGACACTCGCCTGAGAAACTAAACCTGCCAGTTTTCTTCCCTGCCGAGTCTTCCAACTTTATAGTTTCGAAGCCGATGTCTCACCACCCGGCGTTGTTCTCTAATACCACTCTGTTGTACGGCGTCCCGATAGTTTTCAGTAGCCACAATGCCAACACAGAAAGCTCATCTGGCAACTGACCGGGAAGCTAATTATTTCCTGCCATTGATAATTGCATACTACCAGTCATCGGAAACAGGTAGCCGTTCCCCTGGTGAATAATGTAAATTAACAGTCAACTATTTTAAAACAACCGGGTATGAGCAATAATCATCTTCCACGCCGCCGCTTTGTCAAAAGTGCTGCCTTTGGCTTGATTGGTATCACAACATTTGGTACTGCCAGCGCAGGCGAAAACAAAAACTGTATAGGGACACCCGGCAATGCAGAACCGTTGTTTTATCGGTACCCCGGCATGAGCGATGCGATGGCCAGCGGTATCGTTGGTGCCTCGCATGGAAATTTTGATAAAGTGAAAGAACTCGTAACCAAACGTCCTGAGCTCGCCGGTGCGTCGTGGGACTGGGGTTTTGGTGATTGGGAAACGGCATTGGGTGCTGCTTCACATGTTGGCCGTCGTGATATTGCGGAGTTCCTGATCAGCCACGGTGCAAGGCCCGATATTTTCACTTTTACCATGATGGGTATGCTCAAGAGTGTGCAGGAGATCATTGAAACGGTTCCGGGTATTCAATCGCATACAGGACCACATGGTATCACGTTGCTGCAACATGCAAAGAACAGGCTTGAGGATAAAAACATTACTGAAACAGACAAGGCCAATGTAAATAAAGTGATTGCCTACCTGGAAGGGCTGGGAAATGCAGATGTAAAGCCGAAGAGCCTTGCAGTAAGTGAAGAGGAAAAGAAAAAGTATTTGGGTGAATACCGTTTTGGAGAAGGTGAAACTGAGGTATTCGTAGTAGACCTTCACCGGCTTGGTTTTTTACAGGTGGGCCGTAAAGGATCGGCTGGACGAAAATTGAATAAAACAGGTGATAACATTTTTTCACCGGCAGGTGCAGCTTCTGTAAAGATCATTTTTAAATTAATAGATGATAAAGCTGTTTCATTCAGCGTTCATGAACCTGAGCCGGTTGTAACTGCTGTAAAGATCTGATCTGTTTAGTGCTTTCCTGCCAGAAAAGAATAACAATCCATTTAGAACTACCGGCATAGATTTTTCCGTTTTTAACGGATAATCACCCCGCACATGAACAATACTTATATCCTGCTGCGCAATAACAGCGAAAGCACTCCTTTAAGCCTGGAAGACCTGAAACGCATTGGCCTGCTGCCTACCGACCTGCTGTGGGTGGAATGCCAGAGTGTTTGCTGGCAACAACCGCAGGAAATACCGGAGCTAAGACAATTGCTGAACCAGGCCGTCCAGCCAGCACTTACACCTGTGATGGATGAAGCGATGGAAAAATATACTCCACCGGTAAAGAAGGAAACACCCGTTACCAACGGGAAAAAAGGAGTGTATGTTGAACTGCCATCAAACTACAGCTCTGCTACCAAAAAGGAAAAAGACATTACTGTGGTAAAACAAGAAAATAAGGGGGGCCAATACGAAACAACAACCGCTCACATTATTAATATGGCCCAAACCAATAGCAGCGGTTCTCTCATAGAAATACAGCCAGGCACCGGCAGCAAAGAACCAGCGGTACGGCAACAGCCTCCCAGGGACAAGACCGAAATGCTGGAATCCCTGCTTAAACTACCCGGGAAAAAAATTGCACTCTATGCAGGACTGGTTCTAAGTGGCGTCCTGATGATGCTGGTAATAAGAGGTACCGGCGGTAAAGAGACCATGAGACCGCAACCTGTCAGCCAGCAACCGAAAACCGAAATAGCTACCCCAGTGGAAGAGGTAACCGAAGAACCTGTAGCAGAGAGCAGCACCCCGGAAAGTTATGGCCCGCAAAACATTCCTATCGCAGAAACAATAACGGAACGGGATGCAGCACCCGGCATCTCCGCACCTGCCAGGAAAACAACAGCGTCAAAAAATGCAGCAACTGATAAAGAACCAGCTCCTGTCACTAACGAACAGCCTGCTAAAAACCCGCCACCAGTTACCGAAAACAAGGAAGTAAAAAAAGTTGCAGTAGAAAATATCACTTCCAAACTACAGCTAAAAACAAACGAATACACGGTGGCGGCATTTGGTGGTATCCGCAATCTTAAAATGACCTTGCAAAATGATTCCCGCTACCTGCTGGATAAAGTATCGGTGGAACTCCGCTACCTGAACCCGGAAGGAAAAGTGGTAAAAACAGAAACGATCGATTTTAATTTTGTACAACCGGGAGCAGAAGCCACTGTAGCAGTGAAAAAAACAAGCCGGGGTATAAAACTGGATTACAAGATCACCAGTATCGAATCCAAAGAGCTGGCAGGAAACAATTCAGCAACAGGAGAAAACAATAATTACTCTAAGAATTAAGCAACAAGGCAACAATAGCTTCTGTTACTTTTTATTTTTCAGGGCAAAACCCCTGAAGGAGTTTATTTTTTTATTGCGGTCAAATTTAATTTCAATTCTTTCATACTGAAAAGCTGTACCATCAAGGTATTCTTTACCAAAAATGGTGGCGGTGGTTATACCTGCCAGCACCGTAATTTGTACCGGTGCTGTTATTTCAAATTTATTTTTCGGGTGAGCCTTCCAGAAGCTTCTGTCGCTCTCGGTGATCTTTTTCTTTGGTACATTCCGTAAGTATTTCATATATACCAGCACTGTATCTGCAAAATATAGTTCTGCTGAATCAGCCTTGTGTTCATTCCGCAGCCGGAATAATTCATGCACTATTTTTATTTCTTCTCTTTCCTGCCCTGTTGCCGGCGGAAGAGTCCCGGCTGTAACAAAGAATAAAAAAAGATACAGGATAAAAGGCATAAGAGGGAATAGTTTACTGAATAAAATATAAAAGTAGGCTTTCTTTCATCCCGGTAGGTGTTCTGCCCAAACATGGGCTGTAGCTGGCTGACAGCCGTACAGGGCTTCTTTGTTAACCGTATAAATTATGAATTATCTTGCTAATCAGATCCTGCTCAACTGGTAAAACATGAAAGGCGAAACAAAGCTGATCCTTATTAAGATCGTTCACACTATTATCTGGCTGTTTTTCAATGTGGTGATCTTCTACATGCTTTATGCAGTATTGACTAACAAACTGGATAAATGGTTATGGATCGGTTATGGCCTTTTTATCCTGGAGGGAATTGTTTTGCTGTTGTTCAAATTCTTCTGCCCGTTGACCGTGATGGCCCGCCACTATTCTGATTCAACAAAAGCTAATTTTGATATTTACATTCCAAACTGGCTGGCAAAGTACAATAAACTGATCTATACTTCCCTCTTAGGGGTTATTTTTATTATTACCATTTACCAGCTTTTGAAGTAAGAGTGTTGAAGCTTCCTTTTTCATGACGGGTATTCCGATCTTGCTGCAATTATATTGATAACTTTAATTTACTTATCAGCAATAAATAGAACCCATGAAAGAACATCTTTTTTCCTACGGAACATTGCAAAAAGAAAAAGTTCAGCTGGAATTGTTCGGAAGAGTACTGAAGGGATCGCCTGGTATACTCAGAAGTTATAAAGTTGTTACAATTGAGATCGGTGATGAATCATTTCTTTCAAGGGGTGAAGAAAGATACCAGCAAACATTGATAGCTACAAATGATGATAAAGATACTGTTGCGGGAATGGTCTTAGAGATCACGGAAGAAGAACTGCTTCTCGCCGACCACTATGAACCTGCCAATTATAAGAGAATATACGTTGTACTTGAGTCCGGGAAGAAAGCATGGATCTACCTTGCAGGCAGCGCAGAATGAGTTTTTTCCGGATCAATCACCGGCATTTACCCATTAATCATGAGGTTTAGCTTCCCGCTGTTGAAACTCAAAATCGATCACTCTGTCCATGGCATCTTTTTCTTCGATCTTATGGTGTTTAAAACCAAAGAATGCTGCAATGACAAAAGTCACCACTGCCATATAGTACCAGATCGTGTAGTTCATTTTCACAAACATACTAATGGCCCCGCCATAATCAGGCTCTCCTCTTTTTCCTGCCATCGAATCATTCAATTCATGGTTCATCTGTATCATCATACCGATCAGCAATACAGCAGCCAGTATGCCGGCAGACATTGACACGACGGCCCGCAGCTTTGAGTTTGTTAAGCTAATGATCAAGCCGGCCACAGCTGCCAGCAGTGAGATCAGGGTCAGAATATTTGGCCAGTCTTTAATACTGGTGAATTTTCCATCTTTCGCAGGGTTTTCATTTCCCTTTAACATATCACCATAACCAGGCAGCCCGTAAGTCTTCCACTCTTTTCCGGTAGCCAGTCCGATACCGGTATTGGAGGCCAGCACCGAGTCATTACACCTGAGCTCTGCAAAGGGCAGAAAGAACAATAATATACCCACAGCAAATGCAGCTGTGCTGGTATACCTTCTCCTGAAAAAACTGGTTACTTTATCCTCGTACCGGGTGTCTTGTTGGGGGGTTACATTCATTTGCCGCTGATTGATCAGCAAGATAAAAAAATACATCTGAAAGAGTAATAACGGGCAGGCAGAATCCCCGTTTATACAAATAAAGTTGCCGGAACCGGGTTAAAATAAAATCTTTAGCTACTCCCCCGATGGGTTGTAAATTTGTGTATGATTCGCCGGTCGGTAGAAATTGTAGTCAGTAGTTTTAAAATGGCGCTGCAGGAATTGTGGAAGAATAAGCTCCGCACTTTTCTTTCCCTGTTTGGTATCACTATAGGTATATTTTGCATTATCGGTGTGTTAGCAACGGTCAACAGTCTTGAACAAAATATCCAGAATGAAGTAAAGACACTCGGTACAAACACCATCTATGTAGACAAATGGGATTATAGTGCAGGTGGCGGACAGAATTATCCCTGGTGGAAGTATGTAAACCGGCCTTCTCCAAGGTATGATGAACTAAAACAAATAAAAGAACGGACTCCTTCGGCCAAGTATGCGGCATTCAAGATCAGCATCTCAGATAAGGTGGAATATGAAAACAACCAGCTGTCTAGTGTAAACATCTACGGTATCACTGAAGAGTTTAATGACATACAGCCTGTGGAAATTGCATCTGGCCGGTATATTTCTGAATCAGAATTCAGCCAGGGCAGCCCTGCAGGTGTAATTGGCAATGAGATAGCAGAGAAATTATTTGGTGAACCGGAAAGAGCTGTTGGAAAAATGGTAACGGTGCGTGGCAAAAAGATCATTATTACAGGTACGATCAAAAAGCAGGGCAAAACGATGATCGGTGGCTGGCAATTTGATCAGAGCCTGGTACTTTCTTACCGTTATGCCCGCAACATCATGGATCAGAAAAAAGCTGATCCGCTGATCTTAGTGCAAGGCCAGGACAACCTGACGAGTAAAGCATTAAAAGATAATCTTACAGGTACCATGAGGGCTATCCGGAAACTTACTCCCACTAATGAAGAAAATTTTACACTGAATGATGTAAACGACTTCAGTGATGCGATCAGTGAGGCTTTTGTAAGCCTGAACATAGGCGGATGGGCAATAGCGGCGCTTTCACTGATAGTTGGTATGTTTGGTGTTGCCAATATCATGTTTGTGTCTGTTCGTGAAAGAACGGGACAAATCGGTTTAAAAAAAGCGATCGGCGCTAAAAAAAGAATCATCCTGACCGAGTTCCTGCTTGAATCAGCTTTTCTCTGCATCATTGGTGGTTTTATTGGCCTCACTCTTGTTTTTCTGTTAACCCAGGTGTTGACCAGTGCACTCAATTTCCCCGTTTATATTTCTACCTCCAACCTGGCATTGGCTATTGGTATCTGCATTGTGGTTGGCGTTATTGCGGGTTATATCCCGGCCCGGCAAGCTGCAAGGATGGACCCGGTAGTGGCTATACGAAGTAAGTAATACGTTCTAAATTGCCCTGAAGGGAGGCTTTGTCTCCTTAACTTCGCAACATCATTTAATTAATTGAAGTGCCTGTTATTTTAGCTATCGAATCAAGTTGCGATGAAACATCTGCAGCAGTGTGTGCAGATGGAAAAATATTATCCAATTACATTGCCAACCAGGCGGTGCATGAAAAATATGGAGGTGTGGTACCCGAACTGGCCAGCAGGGCACATATGCAGCATATAGTTCCGGTAGTTGAAACGGCCATCAAAACAGCAGGATGCAACCTGGCAGCTATTGACGCTATTGCTTTTACCCGGGCGCCGGGATTAATTGGTTCATTACTGGTAGGCGGCCAGTTTGCCAAATCATTGGCTCTTGCACTGGATAAACCATTGATCGCCGTGCATCATATGCAGGCACATGTTCTGGCAAACCTGATCGATGATCCAAAACCTTCTTTCCCTTTTCTATGCCTTACTGTAAGTGGAGGGCACACACAGATTGTACTTTGTGAAGCACCCACTGTGATGAAAGTGATCGGCGAAACCATTGATGACGCAGCCGGTGAAGCTTTTGATAAATCAGCTAAATTACTGGGCCTTCCTTATCCCGGCGGACCATTGATAGATAAGTATGCCAAAGAAGGAGATCATACCCGTTTCAAATTTCCGGAGCCACAGATCTCCGGATTGAATTTTAGTTTCAGCGGGTTAAAAACTTCTATTCTTTATTTTTTACAAAATGCAGGCAAAAGCAATTTGTACAAAGAGGAGTTTGCAGCTACTGAGGAAGAGAAAAAACAGTTTATTGATAACAATCTTGCTGATATATGCGCTTCTATCCAGCACAGGATAGTAACGATACTGCTTAATAAGTTAAAAAAAGCTTCTATCGAAACCGGTATTAAAGATATCTGCCTGGCCGGCGGCGTTTCAGCCAACAGCGGCCTGAGAAAAGCATTTGAAGAAATGGGAAGAAAATACCATTGGAACACTTTTATTCCCGCCTTTCAATACTGCACCGATAATGCCGGTATGATTGCCATAACGGGTTATTATAAATATATGGCGGGCCAGTTTTCAGATTTAACTATAAGCTCGACCGCAAGGGCAGAATGGTAAACAAAAAATGTTATTCCGGCTTAAATATATTTTCCGGGAGAGTTCTATTGACTTTTATGCTACTGAAACTTATTTCACCATTAGCAGTCATTCTTGTAAAAGAAAACAGATAGCCATCCTCATTTTTTCGATAATCATAAAACAAAGTTTCTGTAGTAGTAATATTATCTCCTGCTTTTTTAAAATTTATGGACTTTACAATCAGGCCGCTGCTGTCAAGAAAAAGATTCTGGCGCACCATATCTCCCCAGGAAAGTTCAAGCACATTACATTCTTTTCCTTCAATAGTCATTTTTCCTTTTAAAAGAATAGCAATCCCTTTTTCCTTGTAGTCAATCAGGGTTCCGTGCAAATCGAGCTGGTGCTGCGATTGCATTACTTGTTCTTTTCCAATTGAAACAACGGAGGGGTTGCTGCCAAATGGATTGTAATTCCAGCCCTCTTGATCGGTATAGATACTAAAGCCTGTTTGCCCATTGGCAGAGTACTCTGTCCTTGACCCTTTCAAATGTGAAAAAGAAACTGTTATAGCTGCATCAACCCCGGCAATATTCATAAACCCTTCCATTACAACGGTATTCACAGACTTTATTTTCCCGATCCCCCCTCTTGAACTAATATGCTTTTGAATGATTTCATCAACCGTCTGACTCTTCACGGTTATACTTTGAAGCAGCAATAAAATGGTGCCGGTGAAGAAAAATGAAATTTTCATATTTTTTAATTTGAATTTACAAAAAAAGCTAATTGTATCTTGCAAATATTTCTTTTCCTTGAGCAATAATTACTTTAGATTTAAACAGTTTACCATTAAACAGGACCGGTGTGCCATGAAGGTGACAACAGATGGATGCTTATTCGGGGCATGGGTTGCTGAAAGGATTAAAGATGAAAAGCCAACTAATAATAAAAATTGCCTTGATATTGGAACAGGAACGGGCCTTCTTTCATTGATGCTGGCACAAAAATCTCCTTCAATGGAATTTGATGCCATAGAGATCAATGAAGAAGCGGCACAACAGGCAGAAGAAAATGTAGCTGCCTCACCCTGGAAAGAAAAGATTACAGTGATACCCGGTGATGCGAAGGATAAGGCTTTCGCCACTGGCAGGCTTTATGATGTCATCATCAGTAATCCGCCCTTTTATGAAAACGAATTGGCTTCCCCTGATGAGAAGAAAAATATTGCACATCATGGTGGCGGTTTATTACTAGAAGAAATAGTAAAAATTATCAGTGA
>Ga0116143_10004666_pt1 | contig 12846 bp, 9 predicted proteins | sample AD_UKC034_MetaG_FD_89745 | JGI IMG/M metagenome (GOLD analysis project Ga0116143, IMG submission 89745) | Active sludge microbial communities of municipal wastewater-treating anaerobic digesters from USA - AD_UKC034_MetaG | ecosystem: Engineered > Bioreactor > Anaerobic > Digestate | place: USA...
ATTCGCTCACGCCTTTGCACAATGACAGGACGTTTTTCAATTGAAACCCGATTCGATATACAGCCTCTATTGTCATGGTAATTTCCGCGCTTTCTCCTCCTGCGTTTATAATTTGTCATCGCAACACAAGTTTAATTAACTTGGTCAATTGAAGGGTGAAGAAATCTTCCCTTCTTTCAACCTCTTGTTTTGCACTTATTAATTGAACTTAGAAGACTTCATCAATAATAAAAGGAAAATAACCCGTGCATACCAAGGCGTAGCTGTAGCCAAATGTGTCCACGCGGCACCAATAAACTATTATACACAATGATAATTAGTTGTTAAAAAAAGTAAGGTATGCGGATTCGGTTTGTGGATAAAGGCTGAGGTTAGTTTTCGGTCTGTGGGACACAGACCGATGGTTAGGTAATTAGACATCATCAATAATAAAAGGAAAATAACCCGTGCAAACCAAGGCGTAGCTGTAGCCAAATGTGTCCGCGCGGCACCAATAAACTATTATACACGATGATAATTAGTTGTTAAAAAAAAGTAAGGTATGCGGATTCGGTTTGTGGATAAAGGCTGAGGTTGGTTTTCGGTCTGTGGGACACAGACCGATGGTTAGGAATTGGAAAATGATAGAATAAACGCGTGCGGAAGCTCAATGGATTACATCCAGGGGCACCAGGTCAACGGCCCGTTTTTTCAGAATTCCTACTTCCTTAAACCGATACCCCACCAGTATTTTGAATACCGAACTGTTGCTTGTAAACCGTAAATCGTCAATGAGGATATCGCGCGATTTTGTAACATAACTCATGCCTGTAAAAAAACGCTGACCATTATAACCAATTGAAATCCGTATATCGGCAAAGGTATTAATAGCCATATCGTACTGGCCCGAACTGTTAACTGGTTTATAATAAATCCAATGATGGGCCGGCCCTAAGGCCAGCGTGGTATTGAGAAAAAAGGAACGATACACCAGGCTATAGGTATAACCGGGCGCCAGGCTTAGCGTGGTATAACGCAACACATGAAAGGGATCAACCGAAAAGAAATTCTGGTAGCGGCTACCCAGAATACTTGAGTCGGCATGTACGCGAACATTATTCAGTGAGCCGGTAATAACAAAAGAGCCCTTGCTTTTTAGTTGGCGTTCAGAAAAATTGTAAGCCGAACGCAGTGAAAACGTATTGTGATTTAGAATGTAAATAGCATTGATGCCATTATTTACCATTTCAATATCCGGCCGTTTGGCAAACTCATCATCCGTAGTAATTAATTTATTCGGGTCGGCTACATAAAATCCCGAATAGTTTTGGCTGTACACATCACCGCCCCAGTTTTTTCCTAAAAAATTAATTTGCAAATCGCGCACATCCGATTCGCCAAAAGTTGCCCGACTTTTTTCATTTAAAGGCACAGCGGTGGTAAGTTCAACCACTACCTCGAATAAATAAAAACCCATGCCAACCCCAAATGCGTTATTGGGGCGGTAGTTCAATAATTTTGACCGATCCGTCCTTGAACTGATATCAAAAAACAAACTGCGTTGCTTGATTACCGGCCACAGAAAAAATTTATCAGGAAAGCGCTGCACATACCGGCCTCGCAGGGAATCTGCCTGGTCTTGTGCCAAAATATTATTTGAAACTAAGGCTAATAGAACAAGCAGAATACCCCTCATGCTCTTTATAAAATATACTCGCTCAGGTCTTTGTTTTTAACCAGTCCGCTTAGTTTTTCCTGAACCAGTTTTCGGGTAATCACTACCTGGGTATTGGCTGGAATTTGATCAGGCACATCAAACAAAAATTCATTCAATAACTTGCTCATTACGGTATGCAGTCTGCGAGCGCCAATGTTCTCAATCTCGCTATTTATTTCAAACGCTGTTTTTGCGATTTCATCTATGGCTTCATCATCAAACGAAATCATTACTCCTTCTGCTTCAAATAACGCCTGGTATTGCCTGGTTAGTGCGTTCTTAGGTTCTTTTAAAATCCGAACAAAGTCTTCTTTGGTCAGGTTGGTAAGTTCCACCCGAATTGGGAATCGGCCCTGTAGTTCGGGAATCAGATCGGATGGTTTGGAAATGTGAAACGCACCCGCAGCAACAAACAAAACATGATCGGTTTTGATAACTCCATACTTGGTATTAACCGTACTACCTTCCACAATGGGTAACAAATCGCGTTGCACTCCTTCGCGACTCACATCGGGGCCGCCCTTTTTAGATGCACCGGTAGCTATCTTATCAATCTCATCAATAAAAATTATTCCGGCATCTTCCGCTCTGCGTATGGCTTCTTCTTTTACTTCTTCCATATCAATGAGCTTGGCCGCTTCTTCTTCCAGCAATATTCTGCGCGCCTCGGCAATACTCACTTTTCGTTTGCGTGGTTTTTTGGGCATCATGCCACTTATCATGTCCTGGAGGTTCATCATGGATACTTCGTCCATCACACCGGCACCGATCATACCAATACCCGGATTACCACTTTGCCGGATGTTGATTTCGATCTTGCGATCTTCCAGTTCGCCATTCTTAATCTTTTCGCGAAAGCGACTGCGCGTGCGCTCATTTAGTTCTACATCGCTGGTAGGCTCACTTCCGTTTTCTTCGGTGGTAACCGGGAAACCCGCAGGTTTGGAGTGCATAGGGGGGATAAGTGCATCCAGAATTATTTCTTCCACGGCCTGTGCGGCCTTCTCTTTTACTTCTTCTTTTTTACGTGCCTTTACCAGGTTTACCGATTGTTCCACTAAGTCACGCACCATGCTTTCCACATCGCGGCCAACATACCCCACTTCTGTAAACTTAGATGCTTCTACTTTTACAAAAGGCGCATCGGCAATTTTAGCCAACCTGCGGGCTATTTCGGTTTTACCTACGCCTGTTGCTCCAATCATTAAAATATTGTTGGGAACAATTTCGCTGCGCATCTCCGACTTTACATGCATTCTGCGCCAGCGATTGCGTAGCGCGATGGCTACATTGCGTTTAGCTTCGTATTGGCCAACGATGTATTTGTCGAGTTCTTTTACAATTTGCTGAGGGGTTAAATAGGTCGAATGCATTTTATACTGTTTACTTCTCGTATGCGTACTCACTAATAGTATTTGTTACAGGTTGCCGGCTCTCGTTTCTTGTTGTTTGGTTCATTAATAAGAAAACCTAAACGAGCAATCAAAAACTTATGACGACTTACCTTCTTGCAGCACAAACTCTACCGGTTTTGATACCTTCTCTTTCAATAGGGCGATCTTCAATACTTCTTCTACCGTTGTTACATAATGAAACGTAAGACCTTTTATATACGTCTTTTCAATTTCCAAAATATCGCGTTTGTTCTTTTCGCTCAAAATTATCTCTTTAATACCGCTGCGCTTAGCTGCCAGAATTTTTTCTTTGATACCGCCTACGGGTAACACTTTTCCGCGCAAGGTAATCTCACCCGTCATGGCCAGTTTATCTTTCACTTTACGTTGTGTAAAAATGGAAGCCAAAGAGGTAAGCATGGTAATACCGGCTGACGGCCCATCTTTTGGAACGGCTCCTGCCGGCACGTGAATATGCAAATCGTATTGCTGAAACAACCGGTGATCAATACCCAATATTTGCGCATTGGATTTAAGATAGGAAAGTGCAGCTACGGCCGATTCCTTCATCACATCACCCAACTGACCGGAGATGGTTAGCTGGCCTTTGCCGCGGCTTAGGCTTGATTCCACAAAAAGAATATCACCGCCTACCTGCGTCCAGGCCAAACCGGTAACTACGCCTGCTATCTCGTTTCCCTGGTAAAGTTCTTCATCAAAGATTTCAGCACCCAGTACTTTTACTATGTATGCTGGTGTTATGTCTTTTTCAAATTTTTCTTCCATCGCCACCGATTTGGCGATGCTGCGCACCACGGAGCCAATTTTCCGTTCCAGGTTGCGTACGCCAGACTCGCGTGTATAGCTTTCAATAACCTTTAGTAAAGCTTCCTTGCTAAACTTCACATCCTTTGCCTTCAGGCCATGTTCGGCCAATTGTTTTGGTACGAGGTGTTTTATGGCAATCTGAAGTTTTTCTTCTACGGTGTAGCCTGTAAGTTCTATTATCTCCATCCGATCGCGCAACGCGGGATGAATCGTGTCCAATGAGTTGGCTGTTGCAATAAACAACACTTTTGACAGGTCGTATTCAACTTCCAGGTAGTTATCACCAAATGCATTGTTTTGTTCCGGATCTAAAACTTCCAGCAAGGCAGACGATGGGTCGCCCCGAAAATCAGAACGCACCTTATCAATCTCATCGAGAATAAAAACCGGGTTTGATGATTTTGCTTTTTTTATGTTTTGCAAAATTTTGCCGGGCATTGCCCCGATGTAGGTTTTGCGGTGCCCGCGAATCTCCGCTTCATCATGCACACCACCCAGCGACATGCGGATATAATTTCGTTGCAACGATTTGGCAATAGATTTTCCCAATGAAGTTTTACCCACACCAGGCGGACCGTACAAACAAAGTATCGGCCCTTTCATGTCTTGCTTCAACTTTAATACCGCCAGGTATTCCAGAATACGGTTCTTTACTTTCTCCAATCCAAAGTGATCCTTATCTAAAATTTTGCGTGCGCGCTTCAGATCAAAATCATCGGTGGTATATTCCTGCCACGGCAAATCGAGCATGAACTCCACATAATTCATGGTAATTGGAAACTCCGGAGCCTGCGGATTAACGCGTTGAAGTTTATCTAATTCTTTATTGAAATGATCGGCTGCTGCTTTGGGCCACTTTTTTTCGGCTCCACGTTTACGCAGTTTTTCAATTTCTTTGTCGGGCCCATCAAAACCCAATTCATCTTGCAACACCCGTATTTGCTGGCGCAGAAAATAATCGCGTTGCTGTTGGTCGATATCGGTATGTACTTTCTTCTGGATTTCGTGCTTAATCTCCAGCATCTGAATTTCCTTTAGCATGTACTGCAACAACAGTGTGCCGCGATCGATGATGTTATTTGTTTCCAGAATTTTCTGTTTCTCGGCAACATCTACATTCAGGTTGGATGAAAGGAAGTGAATCAGGAAGCCTGTACTTTGAATGTTATCCAAAGCCACTTGTGCTTCCTGCGGAATTTCCGGATTGAGTTTTAGTATTTTGGTTGCTGCATCTTTTAACGACTGCACCAGTGCTTTTACTTCTTTGCTTTCCAGGTCGAGTACGGGCTCGGCCTGCAAATCGATTCGGGCCGTCATAAACGGTTCGTCTTGCACAAACTCCCGAATTTGAAACCGGTTTTTGCCATGAATGATAATGGTTGTATTACCATCGGGCAGTACCAGCATTTTGATAATGCGCGCCACGGTACCAAACCGATACAAATCTTCAATACCGGGCTCTTCGGCTTGCTTATTTTTTTGCGCAACTACACCAATAATGCGATTGCCCTGATACGCCTTCTTGATTAGCCGAATTGATTTTTGACGGGTTACCGTTATGGGTATAACCACACCGGGAAAAAGGACTGTATTTTTTATTGGAAGAATGGAAAGCTCATCCGGAAGTTCTTCGGGCTTTAAATCAGACTCCTGTTCAGGATTAATTAACTGAATCATTTCATCAGAATCGTCCTGAACCATGGGTGTTATTGCAAGGGATTTAAACATAGCGATATAGTGCCAATTTGACACAATAAAAGGGGGTTTCCAATTAATATTTGATCGATCGCTAAGGGGTCAATCAGTATGCCAGTGTTTTTGGTAAAGAGTTAAAATTATTCGATTTTTAAACGGATTAGCCATATCTGGAATGGTTGCCTCAAATTCAAAGTCCTGTTTATTAGCGCTTTTGTTGATTCTGTCAGCCCTGGCTCAGCCAGTTTATGCACAAAAAGAAAAAAAGGGTTTTAAAAAGGGTGGGGTAGTTAAATTAGATGATACCGTAGCCACATACAGCCAGTCTGACATATTTCGGTTTCCCAATGTAAACAAGCTTCCATATTACTATGATAATGCGCGGCTTCAAAAAATTAAAGCGTTGGATAAGCCCGGGCAAGAAGCTCAGATGTATGCCGAGTTAAAGTCCTACATCAAAAATTTCGGAATCGAAAACTTTAGTAAGAATACTGGCATGCTATGGCGATTGGCTAAACTAAGCGAAACGCAAGGCCCGGCCGGGGAGGCATTGTTGCTTTACAAACTGGTATTGAAACACCATCAACAAGGATTGGATATTAATGAAATTTATAAGCGGCACCAGATGATCGATCCGGATAAGAAAGAAAATTATGTTCCGTTGGATTTCTATTACAAACTGGTTGAGTATCGCAAAGACATTGATACCCTGCGGCCACCGCAATCCATATTGGTAAACATGGGTGGTTTTATTAATTCCGATAAGGAAGACTATGGCCCCACTGCGGGCAACACCGATGACCTGATACTTTTTACTTCCAAGCGAAACGAAAACATGGATCACAGCTATAATGAAGACCTGTTCTTTAGCCGGAAAGTGGAAGATTATTGGGACGATGCCCAGCCATTTAAAAGTATTAACACGAAATACAACGAAGGGTCGGCATGCTTAAGCCACGATGGTAAATTCCTTTACTTCTCGCGATGCGAAGCTCCCGATGGATTGGGCAATTGCGATTTGTATATGGCCGTGTTGAAAGCAGACAGCACATGGGGCGATGTAAAAAACCTGGGGCCGAATATAAACAGTGCCGGCTGGGACTCGCACCCATCGTTAACACACGGTGGCGATACGCTTTATTTTGCTTCCAATCGGGCCGGTAGTTTTGGATTATCGGATATTTACTTTGCTGTGAAAGACAAAAAAGGAGCCTGGGGCAAAGCACAGAATGCAGGGCCCGTTATCAATACCATACAAAGCGAAGTAAGTCCGTTTTTTCATCACAAGTTTAATGTGCTTTATTTTAGTTCGAACGGCCATCCGCTCAACTTTGGTGAGTTTGATATTTACAAATCCTATCGGGTTAACGATGCATGGAGCGAGCCGTTAAACACAGGGCCCTTGGTGAATGGGGGCGGCGGCGAATATTACTTTGCCATGGATTCGAAATCGCAGAACCTGTATTACGCGCGCTCGGTTGAAGAAGACTTAAAGAATCTCGATCTCCATTCGTTTCCGGTACCGATGGAAGCAAAACCGGAGGCAGTAACAAAATTGAAGGGAACACTAAAAGATCCTGCAGGGAAACCGGTTAAAGGAATAGTTTCTGTAATTGATCTGGACGAGGGCGTGGAAGTGGCACCCAAATATATTCGTAGCGATGGTTCTTTTGATTTTAGCCTGATCAACAAACGCAATTACCTGTTGATAATTCAGGGCGATGATTTTTTCAGAATTGAAGAAATCTTCTTTATGGATGGTGAAATGGAGATTAACAAAATTGCCGAACCGATTGAAAGTAAGATTGCGTTTCAATCGTTAGAGTTTGAAAATGGCAAAGCCAACATTTTACCCGAAATGCATACCGACCTGAATAAGATTGCCAACTTTCTGATCGACCACCCTAACCTGAACCTGAAAATATCGGGCCATACCGATTCGGCCGGTAAAGAAGAAGCAAACCTGAAACTTTCGCAGGCCCGTGCCGATGCCATTAAAAATTATCTGATAACGCAATTCAAAATCGATGCTCCGCGCATTGAAGCCATTGGCTATGGCAGCTCACGCCCAATAGTAAAGGAAATAACCGATGATGACAAGCAACTAAACCGAAGGGTTGAGTTTGAGATTTCGAAACAGGAATAAGATCAATTTTTCTTTTGAATTTTTTTGAGTTTATTTCAGGAACCTAAACTTTCTGTTATGAAACGCATCTTTCTTTTACTTCTATGGTTGCCATCCATGCTGTTGGCCCAAACCGAAATCAATCCAAAAGTCAAGCCCGACAAGGACAAAGAGTTTGTTACTACCGAGCTAAACAAGAAATTTCCCATTTATAAAAAAGTTGCGCGCGACATCTGGTCGTATGCTGAACTCGGATTTTTAGAAACTCAAAGCACAGAACGATTACAAGGTGTTTTACGTGAAGCAGGCTTTACGGTAAAAACTGGAGTAAGTGAAATGCCAACAGCCTTTGTAGCCACCTATGGAAGTGGTGGCCCGGTAATTGGCATACTGGCCGAGTTTGATGCCTTGCCCGGCCTTTCTCAAGATTCTGTACCTAACCGGAAAATTCTCGATGAAGGCGATCCGGGTCATGCATGCGGGCACCACTTGTTTGGTACAGCTTCAGTGGCTGCTGCAGTTACGTTAAAAGAATGGCTAATTAAAAGTAAAAAGCCAGGCACAATCAAATTATTTGGAACACCAGCTGAAGAAGGTGGCGCAGCCAAAGTTTATATGGTACGCGATGGATTGTTTGATGATGTGGATGCGGTATTGCACTGGCACCCGTCAAGCGCAAACGATGCCAGTCCATCGTCATGCCTCTCCATCAAGCAAACCATTTTCAAATTTTACGGCCGTTCCGCTCATGCAGCTGCTGCCCCTTATGCCGGCCGGTCGGCATTAGACGGCCTCGAAGCGATGAACTACATGGTTAACCTGATGCGCGAGCATGTACCACAGGAAGCCCGTATTCACTATGTAATTAATAAAGGTGGCTTGGCTGCCAACGTAGTTCCTGACTATGCCGAAGCCGAATACATGGTGCGCCATCCTGATGCACGCATGGTGGAGGAAATCTGGAACCGCATTGTTAAGGCCGCAGAAGGCGCAGCAAGCGGAACCGAAACCACCATGAAGTATGAAGTAATCTCTGGCTCCTATAACCTTGTTCCCAATGAAACGCTTGCCCAACTCATGTACAACAACCTTAGAATTGTGGGTGGCGTAATGTACACACCCGAAGAAGTGGCCTTCGGCAAACAAATTCAAAGCACGTTAACAACCAAGTATCCACCACTGGAAACGGCAGCGCAAGTGCAGCCTTTTAAAACAGGAGGCTTTTTTCCCGCTTCTACTGATGTTGGAGATATTACCTGGGTAGTACCCACGGCAGGATTGGGAACCGCTACCTGGGTTCCGGGTGTGCCTGCACACTCATGGCAAGCCGTAGCCTCCGGTGGTATGAGTATTGGCTACAAAGCCATGAACAACGCAGCCAAAATTATTACAATGACAGGCATTGATATTTTCAATAACCCATCGGTGTTAGTAAAAGCAAAAAAGGAATTGGATAATTATACAGGCCCTGATTTTAAGTATAAGTCCATGATTGGCGATCGCAAACCACCCCTGGATTTCAGAAGCGGGAAACAATAGGAACACGATCTATTGCAATAAAAAAGCTCAGTATATACTGAGCTTTTTTTGTTAAGGTTTACACTGGAAGATCATCACCTACCTGTGATCAGCTTCGCTATATCATTGTAGAATACAAACACCATCAGCAAAAGCAGAATGGCCATACCAACTTTAATTGCATTCTCAAAAAACTTTTCTGATGGCTCGCGGCCGCTTATCATCTCGTATAACAAAAACATAACATAGCCGCCATCCAATGCCGGTATGGGTAAGAAATTCATAAAGGCAAGTACCATCGAGAGCAAGCCCGTCATGCGCCAGAAGTTATACCAATCCCAGGTACCGCCATAAGCCTTGGCCATTCCCACCGGACCGGATAATGATTTACGTAAGGAAATTTGTCCGGTAAATATTTTCTTAAATGCCTTTAGCTGAACCGCAATCACACCAAATGCCTTGCCAGGACCTTGCGCGATTGATTCGGCCAGCGAATAAGTAACTTGCTTTTCGCCTTCTGCAGGCACAATTTCACGGGCTACATAAAAACCAATTCCGGTTCTGCCCTTAAACGACTCGTGGAACGAAAGTATTTGGTCGCCACGTTTAACTGCAAATTTTAGCGAGTCGCCTTTATGGTTTTCAAGGATCGATTTAACCTCGTCAAAATACTGTACTGGTTGTTCCTGAACGGAAACAATCTGATCGCCCCTGGTAAGACCCACTTTTTTAGCGATGGAAGTATCGGCAACATCGTCCACAATGGGCAATCTTCTTGGAAGAATAAACATCGCCAATGCTTCCTTTCTGTCAAACTGCTCAATAAAGTCTTCCGGAATTGGAATTTCTATTTCCTGATCGCCACGCAATATGGTGTAGGATGAGTTTTCTGATAGCAGTACACTTGGTTTAGATGTGTCATCGAAATACTCGAACGGCTTGCCGTTGATTTTAATAATCTTATCACCGGTTTTAATACCAATTTGCTCGGCCAGTTCCAGGGCCTGCACACCACCGTGTGCGTTTACATAATCATTCAGAATATACCGGTCGCCATAGGCATACGTTAATCCGATAAAGATGAGTATGCCCACAATTACGTTTACGATAATTCCACCCATCATTACGATCAGGCGTTGCCAGGCCGGTTTGGCTCTAAATTCCCACGGTTGAGGTTCAGCTTTTAACTGTTCCTTGTCCATGCTTTCGTCCACCATGCCGGCAATTTTTACATATCCACCCAACGGAAACCAACCAATACCAAATTCAGTATCGCCTTTTTTGTACTTCAGCAACGAGAAGTTAAGCACGTTGGCCATGGGGAATAGAAAATCGAAGAAGAGGTAAAATTTCTCCACCCGAATGTTGAATATGCGGGCAGTAATGTAATGACCCCACTCGTGTACGGCTATTAATATTGAAAGGCTCAGCAGTAGCTGGGCTGTCATAATTGCTCCTTCCATCAGTTAATCAGTTCTTTAGCTATAATTCTGGTTTCTTTATCTGTATTTACGTAATCCTCAAGGGCAGGATTGGCTACATAATTTATTTTGCTCAAACATTGTTCCACAATGTCCGACATTTGTAAAAACCCAATCCGATCGTGCAAAAACTCCTGCACAGCAACCTCGTTGGCTGCATTCAATACACAGGGCATGTTGCCACCGCGACCTAACGCCTCAAATGCGAGTGCAAGATTACGAAAAGTTTCTGTATCTGGCTTTTCGAATGTAAGGGCCGGATACTGCGCAAAATCAAATCTTGGAAAATCGCTTTTAATCCGATTGGGGTAACCCAATGCAAATTGAATAGGTAAACGCATATCGGGCAGGCCCAGTTGTGCTTTCATAGAGCCATCTTCGAACTGGACCATCGAATGGATTATGGACTGCGGGTGCACCACCACCTCCACTTGCGCTGGATTTAACCCAAAAAGCCACTTTGCCTCAATTACTTCCAGCCCTTTATTCATGAGCGAAGCTGAGTCGATGGTTACTTTAGCGCCCATGGTCCAGTTGGGATGCTTTAGTGCTTGTGTTTTGGTTACGTGCACTAATTCATTCTTCTTTTTACCTCTAAACGGACCACCCGAAGCAGTTAGAATTATTTTTTCAATAGGGTTGTGAAATTCACCCACCAGGCATTGAAAAATAGCAGAATGTTCTGAATCAACCGGATAAATATTCACTCCTTTTTCGCGCGCCAGCGTGGTAATTAACTCGCCCGCTACCACCAGGGTTTCTTTGTTGGCCAATGCAATGTTCTTCCCAGCCTCAATGGCTTTTATAGTTGGTTTTAAACCCGAATACCCTACCAGGGCTGTAAGCACCAGGTTGATAGAATCCATCTGCACCACCGATGCCAGTGCATTTTCGCCTGCGAATACTTTTATGTGCAGCGGTAATAAGGCTGCTTTTACTTTTTCGTATTGTGCATCATCGCCAATAACAACGGCATTCGGATTAAACTGTTTAGCCTGCTCAATCAACAAATCGGCATTGCGTTGTGCAGTCAGCACTTCTACTTCAAACACATCGGGGTGTGCAGCAATTACGTCAAGCGCTTGCGTACCGATAGAGCCGGTGGAACCGAGGATGGCTATTTTCTTTCTCGTCAAGACTGTTACGATTTTAGTAAGGCAGAAAATGAATGTTTAAGCAGGGGTAAATCACGCTGTATTACATTCCATACGGTTTCAATATCAATAATGAAATACTCATGAACTACTTTATTGCGCATACCCACAATTTTCTTCCATTCAATATGCGTAAACTTCTGTTTGAATTCTTCGGGGATGTTTTTTGCGGCTTCACCAACCAGGATAAGATTTCTGAGTACTGCATCCTGAACCATAAAGTTATTTTCAAAATCAGCCTGAGTGAGTTCTGTTGTGTATTGTTCTATTCTCACCACAGCATCCAGTATGTGTCTGATCAGAATAACCGGATCTTTCATTCAAAAATTATTTTAAGATCCCGTTCTACATAAGGTTTAATATAAGGGTGCAAAGATTTTTCAGTTACCAGGTCCACTTGAATTCCAAGGGCACTGGTCAACGCTTGTTCAATGGCAACAAGATCAAGTAAAGATGGTTTAAGGGAATAATCCAACGCAACGAGTATATCGAGATCACTATCCTGTTTATTGTCTCCACGGGCAAATGATCCAAATACACCTATGCGGTAGGGTCGCAGGGGGCGCAAGTGATCTATTATTACCTGTTGCTGTTGATTTGTGATCATTTTGCAAATTTACTAATCTCATCCGCAATCTTTCTATCATTGCTTAGCCTGGGCACTTTATTTTGTCCTCCTAGTTTGCCTTGCGATTTCATGTATTCAATAAAAGCATTTCGGTTAAGCGAAGTAATTTTAAGCGTGCGCAGAATGGTGCCCGCTATCAGATCATCGTAATAAACATTCAACCCGCGCAATTGGTTATCCAATTCCAGGGCAAATGCTTCTATGTCTTTTGGTGGATTGGCAAACTCAATCAACCACTCGTGGTGCGGCAGCCCGTTAACCGGGGTTACCTGGGGCGCTACCGTAAACTCAACCAGTTCTACTTCCGGAAATTTTTCCATAGTAAAC
>Ga0116143_10004677_pt1 | contig 12836 bp, 10 predicted proteins | sample AD_UKC034_MetaG_FD_89745 | JGI IMG/M metagenome (GOLD analysis project Ga0116143, IMG submission 89745) | Active sludge microbial communities of municipal wastewater-treating anaerobic digesters from USA - AD_UKC034_MetaG | ecosystem: Engineered > Bioreactor > Anaerobic > Digestate | place: USA...
AGCACAAAATTTTCATTGAACACATTTCCCAAAATGGGAACCTGTTACTATCTTTGTCAAAAGAATTAAAATTGAGAGTTATAGCTAAAAAAATATTACGTGAGTTTTGGGAAAAACATTCTGATTGTGAACAACAATTAAAATCGTGGTATCAAGAAGCTGATAAAGGAACTTGGAAAAGTCTGAATGAATTAAAGTCTGAATATCCAAGTGCAAGTATTTTAGAGGATAATAGAGTTTGTTTTAACATAAAGGGAAATAATTATCGTTTAATCGTTAAAATAAATTTTAATTATCAAATGATATGGATTCGATTTATTGGAACTCACGCTGAATATGATAAAATAGACGCAAATAAAATTTGACAAAGATGAAATTAAAACCAATAAAAACAGAACACGATTATCATCAAGCTTTAGAAAGACTTGAGCAAATCTTCGACTCAAAACCTGGAACAAAAGAAGGTGACGAATTGGAAATTTTAGGGATTTTAATTGAGAATTATGAAAATGATTTTTTTCCAATTGACCTTCCTGATCCAATAGAAGCTATTAAATTTAGGATGGAACAACTGAATTATTCACAAAATGATTTAGCCGAAGTTATTGGATTGAAAAGTAGAGCTAGTGAAATTCTAAATAGAAAACGAAAATTAACGCTTGAAATGATTAGAAAACTAGCTGAAAAGTTACATATTCCAACAGAAGTTTTAATTCAAGCATATTAAAAATCAGGACTTCTGCTAACAGTGCCAAAAGCAGTGCAGAACGGATTCGACCAGGACCCGGTCCATGGACGACCATGACAACATTCACGAGTAGCGTCCATGATGGTAAAATTGCCGCTCCTTAGCTGATTTGCCGGATGTTGGCGGTCATTGTAGAACGACACCTGAACGAAAGATGAGATAAAAGTGGAAATACAACATTCAGACATTTCAAAATTTGAAATTAAAGAAATAGCATGGCAAGGACCTTTTTCGTGGACAGGCTACGAAAATCAGAATAACCTTGACACCATTCCTGACACAGAAGGTATTTATCTTTGGACATTTCAATATAATGACGGATATTTGGTGTATTGCGCAGGAATAACCAAATCCACTAAAAAAAGATTTAGACAACATACATTAGAATATAAAAGTGGTAACTATACTGTGTTTAATGTAAATGAAGCAGAACAGGGCAGAAGAGTAGAAATTTGGCATGGTTGGTCATATGCAAGGACACATCGTAACGAATTTAATGATCGAAAGGAAGAAATTTTAAATGCCGTAGAAAACCAATTAAAATCGTTCCGGGTTTTTGTTGCTCAAGTTCCTGATAAAAGAGAAAGAGCGCGATTTGAATCAGCAATTATGAACAGCATATACAACTCAACAGAATCTTGGGCAGAATTAGCAGACAGAGGTATGGCTTTAAGCAAACGTAGAAAAGACGAAATACCCATCGTCATTAAAAACATAAGCGACATTAAATTTTACGGATTACCAGAATTTTTAGAAATATAGAATAAAAACAACGAACCGCCAAGATTAAGCCGAATATACAAAAGCCCACCAAAAATCTTCCAGATTATAACAAGCTGATTTATATAATATTCCATAAATTTTTGGTGCACTTGTCCGGATTGCTATGCTACTAGAGCTCTGCTCTGTCCCGGGAGTGAAACAATCCGGGGTTCCGGGATGCCGAGGTTACAGTCGTATAGCTCAATGAGATTGGTCTTTAACGGAGGAACCTTCGGGATTAATCTGTTTGCTGAAATTTCATTGCCTTTCATGTTTATTACTTATTTTTGATGGATTAAATAAGTATAACAAGCGAGGCTGTGAGTACTATCTCTGCTTTGGGGGATTTCACCGGAGGTGTCGCTTGAACAGCGGTTTTGTGTTATGGGGGCTGATGTGCTTCGTATGAACAGTAGTGCTAAAATTCCCCCACAACGCAAATCCGCAAAACGTTAGCAATAATACATGACGACATGACGAAAAAATTAAATATTAATGACATCATTCGGACAACTACTGACTTCGAGGACGAAAAGACCAGGCCTTTGTTTAATTTAACACCTACAATTAAGAAGCAAGGCTACTTGACAAAGGACCAAGCAATAAAAATACTGAAATGGAAATCTCCTCGACCGTTAAATCACTACAATAAAAATTCAGACGATGACTTTAAACAAATTACTAAACTTGCTTTTGAACAAAAAGACGAGAAAGTAAAAATACATATTTTGACCGCACTGATAGGTGTAAAATATCCAGCAGCCTCTGCACTTTTAATGTTTTACGACCAGAAAAAATATCCAATAATTGACATTAGGGTTTGGAGACAGCTTCATAATAACGGGTTAGTAAAAGACAATGCAAAAGGACAAGCATTTACTCTTGAACAATGGAATAAATATTTAACTGTAATACGACAATTAGCTGAAGAAAATAAATTAACCGCTCGACAAGTTGAAAAGCGTTTGTTCGACCACGACAGAAAAACTCAAAGTGGGACATTATACAAGACATATAAAACAAAGTGATAATGCACAGGTGCTAACACGGGTTTTGCGTTAGTGGGCGGAGAGTGCAAATAGAAACATATGAGCAATTAATAAACGTTGGTGCTGGCAGACAGTTTCCGGTTTCAAAAGCCCACCAACTCAAAGCACGAAACCGTTAATCGACAACTTCTCTAACCCCGAGCCAACAAAAACCGCGGGATCTATCTAAAATCTCGCGCTTTTTATCTATCATTGGATTCTATAAATATTTGAACCTAAGATGATTGAACAAGCTCCACAAATTGAAAATACAGACCAAATTATTCCACTCATGGTTAAGTTACAGATGAATGGTGTAATCCGCGGATAATGCTTGGGTCAATATAGTCCGGATTATCCAAGGGTAGAAAAAGAGTTGAAAATATAACGATCCGATTATTGCTTTATGAATTTTTGAGTCATCCTGTTTCTACCCGCTTTTACAACAGCTATATAGGTGCCGGGGACTAAATTACTTATGTTTATTTCTTCTTTAAACATCCCGTTTCCAGCAAATGTTTCATTGTATTTTGTAATTAATACCTTTCCATTCAGATCGGTAATTTCTACGGTAATACGCTGAGGCCTGGAGATTGTAAAGGGAATTGTAACTACATCCTTAGCCGGAGCCGGATATACCGGATATATTTTATCCTTCACAAAATCATACTTGATTTGATCATTCGATAATACATCATGGAACTCTAAGTTTTCATCCCCCGGCTGATAATTCAGAAAGATGAGGGGGAGATAGTACATTTCATCTGATGTTTTTTCTCCCCACGAGATTACTTTCGGAGGATTATTGGGATTATGTGGATTGTTAACGGTATTGTCATAGGTTGCGAAGGCATGTAGTTTCGTGCCTCTTGGAAGAATCATCGGTTTGGTAAAATGGTAGGATCCTTGCCAGTTAAAGTCCCAATCACTTATCTTTAATGCGTCCTGTATCTTCCCATCCGGCAACTCACAATAGATATGCCAGTTCTGTCCTAATAGATGCATATGGGGTGCCACACCCAACAACGTCACATCATAGGGCAGCGTAATCATGCCATGAAAAGTCTTTACCTGATTCGGGGGAATTATGAATACATCCCCTTGCAATATCCCCGGAACAGGTAGCATTACAAATGATTGTACAAGCCGTTTCGGTGGTTCTTTACTGAAAAATAAATTTATGGAAGTGCTGTCTTTTTCGTCTGTCGCTGAAGGCGCATAATGCATCTGCAGCAACAAGTCTGATCCTTTGGGAATTTTAAAAGCCAGACCATCCTGATATATTATTGGTTTTTGGCCGGGTACATAACCGGGCAACTGATTGTTGATCTGCGCGACACTCGTATTACTCGATCCCTCAAAACCATATTCCGGGGTGGCAGCATCCGCATTTCTGGAGATATCGGTAGAGTCAGCCCAGACTAATGTGTGGTGAACCACTTTTTTATTTCCGGGTCTTACTTCCAGGGCGACCAGATATTTATCTTCAGTGAGGTTGGTCGGCAACACAAAATATCTGTACTCATCGATTCCCGTCCCTTTATGCAGATAGGATTGGGCAAAAGATACCACCATATCCGGGTTGCCTACCTGCGAACCGGAAGGGAAAACAGGCACCGGAGGCTCTTTGGATACATCACCTCGCTGCATTCCCTGGTCGACCCATGCTGCCAGGGTTGCGATTTCTTCATCGCTGAGAAAGTTTTCATTTTGCAGCTTTCGGATATTTTTATCAGGCTTCCAGGGCGGCATATATTGGATCTGAGTGACATACTTGATAAATGCACCTCTGTTTTTTACCTCTTCATAACTGGTGAGCGGAAATGGCGCTATTTCCCCTTGCCTGTGGCATGTGGTACAATGCTTGTATATGATGGGAGCAACATGTTCTGCAAATGTAACTGTCTGAGATTGTGCATATTGCATGCAAAACACAATACTTGCTAAGACTAAAATTTTTCTCATGATTAAGATTTTATGATAAAGCAGCCCGTAGGTTCTGTTTTGTTTATTTTGATTGGTTGACCGGTTAAGTAAGATTGAATGGCATCTTCCGCATAATGCTCTGTTATTACAGTACGCCTTTCTCCTAACCTGGCAAACTGATTGTTTAGCTTGCCGCGATAGATACACTCCTGATCTCCTGAAAATATGAGCACCTCAGGCGTAATGGTTACCCCCCATTCACGGGTTAGTTTATGATCATAGTCTATGGTAAAATTACAATTCAATTTATATTTATTTAAAAATTTTTCCACACTATTTGAATCGCTGACCGTATAGTTGGGGAAGACCAGGGTACACCTTGCTGCCGGATATTTTTTGAGTAAATCCCTGAGTTGAAGGGTCATATGCTGGCATATAGGACAAGTCTCTGAAACAAAGACATACATATACAGGGAGTCCGGGGACAGGTCCTTGTTTTTTGTGGCAGCGGATGAATGGTAACAGGCAAAGGTCTGAACTCCGACCATACATGAAAATAAAATGAATAGAACCGCTTTTTTCATGTGTAAATGTACTTTATAATTATGTCTTTATATGCTAAATAATGTAGGCATATCACCTTGTCCCCTTCAATTGTTTGGGTGAAAAGAAGAGCAGCTCTTAAGATTAGGTATTAAGTTAGAATTGATTTAGCCCTTTTGGCAACTGACCGTCTCATCCGTTGTCGCAGTAACAAGTTATAATAGGATAATGGGCCCGGGGCCCAACCATCCAATTGTGCCATCTGTTAAGCAACCGGTTACTTTTTGATGCTTTATAAGGGGGAGTGTTTAATTTGATACTAATATTTTGCTAAAAATTCATCCCTGGTGGCCTTGTCCCGGGACGCGCCATCCATTAAATCTCCGGGAGGCAATCAGGAAACATCCCAGGTTGGAAATACCGGAAAAAATAACTGCCGGCTCAAACAATTTACCCCCTTTAAGCATTCTATAATGTGGATAGCATCTTGCGTTTTCCGCAAATACTTTGACAACGTCAACCCTTTACAGATCTAATCCGTTTGACAACAGACGGATCGCGGCAGATCAGGTAAAGGGTGGCCCCGAATTCTTTTGCGTGAAGCAATCCATAAGGTATTGTATTGACGACAGGATAATCTAAAGGAATAATGATTTGGTAAAAAATAAAAATATAACGGCAATCAGGATGGCAGCCAGCCGGGAGAGCGCAAATGAATGCCTGTTGGAAAATCAGATGCCCCGCTGATGATTGGGGCGAAAACGGTTCAAAAGATTGTCAGACCCGTGACTAACCCTTTCGATGGTAAAATATTAGTTGATATAAATAAAATAATTTAAAAGCAAGTATTATGGCAGATCAAAAGAAAAAACTGTATTCTGTTTCGGGCAGACCGATTGCAGAAAACCAAAATGTAAAAACAGCAGGCAAAAGAGGGCCGATGCTCCTGGAAGACTATTGGTTCCTGGAGAAACTGGCCCATTTCGATCGGGAAGTTATCCCCGAAAGAAGAATGCACGCCAAAGGTTCCGGCGCATTTGGAACTTTTACCGTGACCAATGATATTACCCAATATACCAAAGCCAAAATCTTTTCGGAAGTAGGAAAGAAGACTGATGTCTTTGTTCGGTTTTCAACAGTAGCAGGAGAAAGAGGGGCCGCTGATGCAGAGCGGGATATTCGTGGATTTGCTATGAAGTTTTACACCGAGGAAGGAAACTGGGATTTGACCGGAAACAATACACCCGTGTTCTTTTTGAGAGATCCTTACCGATTTCCCGATTTGAATAAGGCAGTAAAAAGAGACCCGAAAACCAATCTGAGAAGTGCCAACCACAATTGGGATTTCTGGACTTTGCTACCCGAAGCCCTGCACCAGATTACCATTACGATGAGTGAAAGAGGTATTCCCAAATCCTATCGAAACATGAATGGATACGGTAGCCATACGTTTAGTCTGATAAATGCTGATAATGAAAGGATTTGGGTCAAATTTCATTTTAAAACAGCCCAAGGTATTCAGAACCTATCCAATGAAGAAGCTGCTGAATTAATCGGCAAAGACCGGGAAAGCCATCAGCGCGACTTGTTCGATGCCATAGAAAGAGGTGACTTCCCTAAGTGGAATATGAAAATTCAGGTAATGACACAGGACCAGGCTAAAAAATGCCCCTTCAATCCGTTTGACCTGACCAAAGTATGGCCACATGGAGATTATCCGCTGATTGATGTGGGTGTTTTGGAGTTGAACAGAAACGCAGAAAACTACTTTGCCGATGTGGAGCAGGCTGCATTCAACCCTGCAAACGTGGTTCCGGGCATTGGTTTTTCTCCGGACAGAATGTTGCAGGCAAGGCTGTTTTCGTATGGCGATGCCCAGCGTTATCGCTTAGGGGTCAACCATTATCAAATACCGGTAAACAAGCCACAATGTCCGTTTCATAATGCCTCCAGAGATGGCGCAATGCGCGTGGACGGAAACGAAGGCGGCACCTTGCATTATTTCCCCAACAGCTACAACCAGTGGGAGGAGCAAAAGGAATTTACAGAGCCGGCCTTGAGTTTGGAGGGCGATGCCGATCATTATGACTTCAGGGAAGACGATGATGATTACTATAGCCAGCCGGGCAATTTATTCAGAAAAATGAATGACACACAGAAGCAGCTGTTGTTTAAGAATACTGCTGCCGAAGTAGGCGGTGCTGAACGCTTCATTCAGGAAAGGCATATTGCCAATTGCTACAAAGCAGATCCGGATTACGGCAAAGGAGTTGCAGATGCGTTGGGCATAGCTATTGAAGATGCCCTGAACAAATAGATTAAGACATCTGAGTACAAACATGGGGGAGACTCCCTGTCCCGGTATGTTTCCGGCAGAAATGGCATGGACATATCGCATTGCCGGCTAACAGCGAGGCATGATGTTCCGGCTATTTAAAAAACAAACTGCGATACCGGAATGAATTATGCCAACTTGAGACTCCTCCCTAAACCATGCAGAACACGTATAAAGGAACCTGCCATGCTGACCAATAAGAATGGCAGGTCCTTTCTTTTTTGTGGGCTATCCCGTTGCTTTGTTTCCGTCAGAAATGACTTCCGGGGTGTTGTGCCCCACCCTTTGCGGATATTTCTATTCCCCTAAAAGGTGTATTTACCGGTTGAATCTAAGCCTCAGGATAGGCCGGATGGTTCTTGCCGGATTATATCTTCAATATTTTATAGTAAAGAATAGTGGCATTTTGCTGACCTATCGCTACAATATACATGCCGGGAGGCAGGTGTCCCAGCCTGATACTATTACTCCCGGGATTGTACTCAATGCCCGTATTGATACCCTGGATATTCCACACCTGGACAAAAGCGGGAATTTCGTTATTCCGGCCTTTCATGTATACAGTACCTGTCGTAGGATTCGGATAGAGGGTAAATGTATTTTGAGGAGTGGAAGATTCATAGACCGCCGAGGATTTATTTGACTCTATGGCCCCGATATCAGGAACCGAGCCTTGAAAGTCATAAAAACCGGGAATGATGACGCCTCCATCGATCAATGGACTGTAGTCTTCCAACGAAAAGTCACCATGGCTGACGTCCTTAAAAGCGGGATTTTGATGGTAAGGCTTATTAAAGAATATTCTGTTGCTTCCGGTAAGTGCACGCATCTGTGACTGAAAAGAATCGACCTCAAACCAGCTGTGGCAATTATATTTGCCATGCATCTCTTTAGCCAGGATTAAAGGGGAGGATTCGTCATAGCTGTAATAATTATCATGATCAGACGAAAATTGAAAGTCCGGTTTATCTTTCAATCCATGGAAATAATAAGGATGCTTGATATTGTCCGAAAAAATATTATTAACGAAGTAGATGTTTTTCCATTCGCCCAACCAGGGCTCCATCGTGAAGGCCAGGGTGTCGTCAGAGTAAAAAGTATTGTTGAAAAAATACATATTTCCTCTGGCCGGATTTGTTCCTGAAGAGTTGGTCTTTATACCTGTTGCCGGTGAATAATACACTGTGGGCGGGGTACAACCCACAAAGTAAGGATCATCCTTTACATTTTCCCGGCCCCGCATGCCATAGAATACATTCCTGTAAAAATAGCGGGGTCCAATACCAGGCGGTGCCGCACTAATACCGGCCATCGGACGTACAAATCTATTATTCAGCACCCGGAAATTGACCCAGTTGCCATCACACTCTATAGCGTCATAGTTGTCGACAAATTCATTGTCATAGACATCAGCCTCAGCTACACCGGCACTGCTGTTGAGATACATGCCACTATTGGTCCCCGTGAATACATTATTACGGATGGTAACATTTGAATTGTTCTTGAATACGAGGGCTCCGGTCTCCCTGTTTCTTGCATAGGAAGTGGCTTCTGTGATGAAGTACAGGGGAGATCGTTTGATCATTACATGACTGTACAAGCCATTGTCATTTTTAAACTGACAATTTTCAATCAAAATATGATCGCACTTGCCCCCAAACTGGATATCAAAATTATTGAAAACAAATTGACAGGAGTCAAACCAAATATGATTGACATCCCTGAGATCAAATGCCATAGACTGACTTTCCTTTTGATTCTTAGCGATATTTTTAATCGTCAATCCTTTAAAATGAAGGTACCCGTCATGGCTGTTGCCATAGACCGTAATAAACCGAAATGCCTTTGAGATAGTGACGTCTGTGTTGTTGGGGTTTGTTCCGGCCTTTGTCTTGATCCAGATATTACTTTCATCCCTTACAAATCCATCTGCATTAAAATTCAGATCTCTTAAATTGTGATCGTGAAAATACCAGAATGCATTCAGGGTGGGATATGGATACAGGTTGTTGCCATTGAGGATACAGATGTTGGTATATCCTGTGTTGGGAGGTAAATTAGAGCGGTATAGAAGCGTGTCATGTTCATTTCTTGTCCAGGCAAGCGTGCCCTGATAGGCGCCATCGATAATGGGATGCGCGCCCGGAGCTGCCATAATATGGATCGGTTTTTCTTCGGTACAGGAGCTGTTCAATCGAAAAACGATCGAAAGATCAGTATATACGCCGTCCATTAAATAAATGGTCGTGCCACAGGTTACATCCCCCGATTCCAGCAACGTCTTTAGTTGTCCCGGCTTATCCTTTGTATATTCTTTGCCGGAACCGTCCGGAGCGACCCATCTTATTTCCGTACCCACAATTGTCTCGGGATCATTGAGGGTCGAGGTACTTACAGTGTGTTGATATATAACTTTTTCCTCAGGAATACTATCGTGGATACTCACCGCTATATCGCAAGGGGTGCCGGCCTGCAACAAAAACACACTTCCCCTGAATTGATCCTGACCGGAAAAAGTAATTCGATCGGGGGGAAATGCATCCTTCCAGGTTCTTGTATCGGCCGGCTTATATTTTATGGTGCAATAGGTCGAATTATCGTCATCAAAACCCGCCGGCAAATCAACTTCAATACCGATACCTTGATAGGCTGGATGCAATACTACGGACTGGGCATACATCAGGGGCGTTACAAAAAAAAGTGTCCCAATTATTGGTACAATACGATTTATCATCTGAATATTTTTTGGGGTTAAAAAATATGGATGTATAAATAATGGATGACAAAAGTAAAGTATTCAGCCAAAAGAAAAAGTTAAAAAGTTATATAACAATAAATGATTGTGTGTAAAATAATGATATTGTGCGATATAGCTCATGTCGGTCTCCCTTACCTTCCCGGGATGGCTTCAATATAATAGGTTATAAGGAAGGATGTGGGAGGCGCTTTTTTTCGGTCTTTGAAAACAAAGCAGGATCAACTTCCTTTATTAAAAATCTTCATAATAAGTCCCCGGATATTATGCATACAATCGGTTGAGATGCTGACCGGGACTCTACGAAGGCTCAGATCATATAACCGGGATTTACCGGCAGGAATGCAGAGCCCAGGTCAGGAGTATCCCGGGGCTTTGCAAGTGGTCTGCACCATTAAAAAAAAGAATAAAGGGACAAAACGTAATTGTTCAAATCCCATGCTATCGTGTATACGCCACATTGAATATAGCAACTCGCGGGCAGACCATCTTCCTTTGGAACGATGGAGCAAGGCATCAATAACATAAAACCCGGAATACCATTGGGTCTTCATTGGCATTGGCAGGACAATATTGGCATTATCAATGGCGTGGCTTGCTGTGTTTTTATCAAATATATTTGGCGTTAAAAGAAATGGTCTTTATTTTTGCATGGATACGAATGTTCTTTATTTTCTAACCTTTTAAACACACACTCATGAAGAGAACCTTTACACGCAACTCTTTTTTTTACAACTTTTATCCAAAGGCCATCATCTTGGCAGCGCTGATCTTTCCGGGAATTGTAACAGACGCCGGGGCGCAGCACACAGGGAACACCGGGAAGGGGAATGCTGTTTCTATCAGGGATATCAACAACCAACAAGGAACTGCCTTCTCCCCGGAATATTTCCGCCAACTAAAGCAAAAATACAAGGAGAATCCGGAAGGTTTTTCCGGCAAGCGGTATCGATTGTCTAAGGGCAAGCTGACAGAATATGCTGACAGTCAATCAAAAGATGAAAAAACACCAAAGGACGGACTGACAGTGAGGGAAGCTTGTGAGCAACTTTCTTCATCATCGGTCGATTACGTACTTCCTCTTTCGGAAGATGATTTTTTTGCAGACGATGTTGTTGTTCCGATGGGTGTCACCTCGTATATTGAGGAGATTGATCTGTTATTTCTTGACGATCCGGGCGCTATATTAACCGATATCACTGCTTTTTTTTACCAGAATTCCCCATCCGGGGGTCCGGGAGATTTAACGTATAATTATCTCGAAGGGGATGTTACGATTACTTCCATTTATACGAATTTTTTTCAAGGCCAGAATTTATATGTAATGGAAATCGTCCTTGACAATGCGATCGAGCTGGTCGGAAGTCTTACAAGCGATACTCCCTACTGGATGGTCACGTCCTTTTTCACCGATTCGGCTCCGAGGCTGCTGGCGACTGAAGATATAGCCGGCAGTCAGGACTTTTATTGGTATTATGGACAAGACGATACCTGGTATAAGAGCGATGACTATTGGAATATCCCCAATCCATGCGACCTGCTTTTTGATTTTTATGCGGATTGTCAGGATATCCCGTATGGCAAGGTCAACAACGAATGCGCCGGCACCATTGATCTGACACCATCGGGCATATGGGCGAATCCCGGGACGCAGGAGTTTGACCTGGCAACCACTTTCAGCAATCTTCCCTTCGACTGTGCGTATACCTACAAAAGGGATCTATGGTATAAGCTCACAACGGACAACGATGGCAACAATCCGGAACAAATCAAGCTGACAGTTACGCCGAGCGCCAATGCCGATATCGCCCTGGCACTATATAGCGGCACTTGCGGCAGCCTGAATGAACTCGATTGTGTCGATGATAATATTGCGGGCGTGGCAGAACAAATCCTCTACAATGCCCTGAACTTGACAGGTGATGAAGGAATCGAGACACGGGACAACACAACCTATTATCTCAGGGTGATGCTGTTTTATGAGAATAATGAATTTGGAACCTTTACCATCGATGCCAGCGGTTCGTCTGCGCTGCCTGTACAGTTGTTGTCTTTTGATGCCAGACAAATGAAGGACCGGAAGGTGTCCTTGCTTTGGAAGGTAGCAGCAGAGCAGAATATGACCGGATATACCGTAGAGCGAAGCCATGACGGCGTCCACTTTGAAGCGATAGGCACTATCAGGGCCAACAACAGCGCGTCTTACAGCCTGTATGACCACCATCCATTTGGCGGAACAAGCTATTATCGCCTGAAGATGCAGGGCGATGACGGCTTTGTACAATACAGCCGGATCCGTCAGGTTCTGATAATCGGAGACAAAACCATCTCCATGTATCCCAACCCCACTTCAGGGGTGATCCACATAAGCGGACTGGAAGATAACAGGAGCAATGCCCTGATCAATATATTTGACGAATTGGGCCGTAAGGTATGGACCGGCAATGTCGCTTCCGGTCAAATGGCACCCACCGGCATCGATTTGAGCCGATTGGCTTCCGGGACCTATGTGATCCGGGTTGTTTCAGAGGAAGTGAATGGTACGATGAGATTTGTCAGGGAATAATCCTATTGGGCATCGAAGATTAAGAGGCAGTCAGGAGGCTGCCTCTTTTACTTCCATGGATGGCCTTCCGGATGCATTGCCGGATCTTTCTAATCGTGTAGAGGGATGGGAGGCGACTTATTACCCCTGTCCTATCGCCTATCGAAACATATGGACTCCGGCGGGCAATGAAA
>Ga0116143_10004678_pt1 | contig 12835 bp, 11 predicted proteins | sample AD_UKC034_MetaG_FD_89745 | JGI IMG/M metagenome (GOLD analysis project Ga0116143, IMG submission 89745) | Active sludge microbial communities of municipal wastewater-treating anaerobic digesters from USA - AD_UKC034_MetaG | ecosystem: Engineered > Bioreactor > Anaerobic > Digestate | place: USA...
GATCGCTCACTCCTCAGACCGCTTCGGGCTCGCGACATCGCCAAACTGGCGCTTCTGCGATAAATCCGGCTGATCCTACGAGTATATCAGCCGTCTTCAGTCGCAGAACCGCCGCGGCATTATGTGACATTGGTTTCCCCCTCCTTCCTGCAGCACCAACTACGCTTTTGTTTTTTCGTCCCCCCATGTTTGTGTTGGATGTTTGATGTGTGTTGTTTAGAAAAATCTCTTACGTCTTGATCCCCGAATACTGAAAATTCCTCTTGGCTGTATCTCCCAGCGACCAGATTTGATACCGGAGTATTCCGGATGCGGGAATTGTTTCATCTGAAGTTCCAGAGACAACTCGCAACAATGCCCAAGGTGATCTGCCACTCTGATCTTCAGCATCATCATTTGATCCGGAACGAACTCCATCTCTGCAGCCCTGACATCAAAGCTATTCCAATCTCTTCCTCCATTGAGCTTTGAATCACGTTGCTCGCATCGAATTCTCTTGTTCTTCATGAACATAACCGCATCCACAAATTCAAGATCAGTCTCTGAACCAAATCGGATTTGAAGATTCGCAAATTGCTGCATGTTGCCGCCATTCATTATCGCTGGAATCGAAGGATGGACTGACGGAGCCAATTTGATCTCGCAGGGCCTCTTAAAGCACTTAAAGATGCTCTTGATGAAGTCTGGAATAAGACCAATAAGAATGTCTATTACTATCACACCTCCATAGTACGCTCGTGAGCGAGTTCATCAAATGATCGCGTTTTCATCTGCTATACTTCAATCCATGAAAATACGCACTGTCACCACCGGAATTCATCTTTCTTCAGGCAAAGATATTTCAGCAATCGAAAGGGCAGCAGCATTCAATCGCACGGCAGCATCTTTCTTCCAATCGGAAGGATACGACGTTCAAACCATTCGTGTCGCAACAAATTCATGGGAGGAATACATCAATACCGATTCGGAAGATGAGGCCGTTAAAACTATTGTGGAAATTGAGAGAGTCGCAAAAAAATGTGAACTCAGCTTCTTCAATATCGGTCGAACGATGAAGTCTGAGAGTATCAAGATGCTTCCAGCAATAAACAAAGCAACTTCGATCATCTCCTGCTCTGCGCATCTCGGCAGTTTTAATACGGGTATTCTTTTCGAGAACGCAAGAGAGGCCGCGCAAACCATGAAGCGTATTGGCAATGAAACAGAGAACGGGTATGGGAATTTCCGCTTTTGCGCATCGGCAAATTGTTCAGGTGGAATTCCCTATTTTCCGACCGGATTTCACGAAGGCAAAGAGTCGATATTTGGCCTTGGTTTTGAATGCGGTGACATTGCTTTCAATGCCTTCTCAGAAACGAAAGACCTGCAAGCAGCAAAGAGGCTATTCCATGATCGATTTCTGTCTGAGGCAAAAAAGGTTGAAAAGCTGGCAGAGGTTCTTTCAAAGAAAGAGGGTATTCGATACAACGGTATTGATGTATCTCTGAATCCGGGGCTATTGACCGAAGAAAGCATTGCATTCGCCTTCGAAAATATTGGACTCGGAACATTCGGCAAGCCCGGGACTTTGACTGTCGCAGGAATGATCACCGATGTCCTCAAGAACCTCGAGGTGAAACGTTGTGGATATTCCGGACTTATGCTGCCTGTCTGCGAAGACGCTGGCTTGGCAGAAAGAGCAAATGAAGGAGCCTATAACATATCCAATCTTCTCTTGTATTCCGCAGTTTGCGGATGCGGGCTCGATGTTGTCCCAATCCCTGGCAATACGAATATCGAATCGATTGAAGCAATACTGCTGGATACAGCAACTCTTGCGATAAAACTCAACAAACCTTTGTCCGTAAGAATGCTGCTTGTTCCAGGCAAGAAAGTGGGAGAGTGTACTACCTTCAACTCTCCATACATGGTGGAATCTAATCTCATGGATGTGTAGTGTCATTGTTTTGTATGTTGTTTCCCCTCCCCGAAAAAACAAAAGCTACGGGTGCCTTGGAAGTCGGGAATAACCAACGATCACATAACAGCGGGTGTGCGGCTCATCGGCGCTCCGTATTTATTTCAATGGAAGTCGCGCCGATTCGCCCAAACTGGCGGATTGTCCCGCTTCGCGGATATTTTACAGCCCGCCAGCTTCGCACACCCGCAAACGTTATGTAACATAAATTTTTTCCCTTCTTCCGGCGGCACCGGTTCCGCTTACGTTCTTTTCGCCCCCAACGAGGGATGTTTGTTGTTTTAAAGAGGAGTTCGCCCCGCTGCGGCGGGGCTCATTTTTTTGATAGGGGGATGTGGGTGTTTGTTGTTTATGTTATTGGTTCAAGGCGTTTATGCAGTTCTTCTTCAACTACTTTTGCCCTTTCCTCAAGAAACTTCACAAAATCGTCATCCCAAATTCCAAATGCCACAGGGTCAAGAATGAGATGCGATTTCAGCGCTTCGCGTAAATGCGGGTTGTCCTGCTCAAATTGCCTTACATAGTCCGAAGGGGCACGGGCTTTGATAGTTCTCTTGTTTAGATAATCATCCACAAAGGCGATATTCAATATCACATTCGCATCAACAATACCTTGCTTCCGTAAAAACGCTTTTGGAAAGAAGTGATGATAGTTTTTGCTGAAAGAAACCTTCAGCCATGCGTTATCGAGACGCACGGAAGCGTTGTTTTGGAACGAGAGTGGTTGATGATATGCGAAGAGACAGAGTATCGCTTTGCAGAAGCTATCCCCCACGCTGAATGACTGAGATACAAGATCTTCCCGATTCAATTGCGGTTTATAGTCATACTTTGGTCTCTCATCTTGCAAAATACTATCTACGCGCTTTATGTCCTGCCCCAGCTTTGTTTCAACAGCACTTGAGTAATGATATGAAAGAGAGGCCTTCCAGAAAAACTCCTGCAAATACTTTGCTTGAATGGGACTTGGTACATCTTTCTTCTTCCAAAAAAAGTACGTAAACGGAACAAGGAGGGCGTTATAGGGCAATATCCCAGATACAGGTATGCGATACGTTGAGCGGAAGTATTCCACGGTCTCTTTGAGTGCTTCCGACATGTCTTCCCATGCACTGATAATTCGATCACGATCAAGCTTTAAAATTGTTTTTCTCTTACATTCGCCATCAAGAATCACGCCCAAACATTGCAGGACAGTAGAGCTGGGTACATCGTATCCAGCCTCTGCAATACGTCCGGCAAGCACATCATATTGTTCGCGCAGATCAAAACCTTGTGACTCGTCGTAGGTTTTCGCGCACATGATTTCAAATAGAGTTAATTCTGTTCCTCCGGTATTAATTCGTGTGAATACTTCTATCGCATCGTCTACGGATTCGTTGGACATGGTAATCGCAGAGAAGTCATACGTTTCGAATGCCTGTTTGTACCTGTCTATCCGATCTATAATCGTTGCATTACTTGTATAACCGACAATCTGGCTGGCTCTCATATTCAGCAAGTCATGAAGTCGGAGATGCATTCCCAGTGGCTTTTCAGAGACTACGATGCTTTCGTCCAGATTAGTCGGATCAATATCCAGGTTCACGAAAATATCTTTGTAATCGTGTGCCTTACCTTCACGCTCAACAGTAATCCCCTTCAGCGCAGCATAAATGGAAGTAATTCTCTGTTGTCCATCCAATACAAACTGGACAGCATCTCCATCGGGAGTCTCCGGTAACTGAGCATCGCCAATATTGCGAATGCTGGACATGCGCTCTCGCGTCTGCCAAAGGATAAACGTTCCAATCGGATAGCCCTTTAAAATACTATCGAGCAGTTTTGCAGTTGCATCAACGCTCCAGACAAACTCCCGCTGAAACTTGGGGATCTTGATCCTTCCAGCGTCAATGTCTGCAATAAGAGCAGGATAGCGTACAGAGTGTGGTTTAGGCTGTTGCATAAGAATGGCTTACAGGCATTCAAACTTTACCGCAGCAACATCCGATTGTCACATTCTCTGGCTGGGTGCTTCTCTTTGCTGGGCTCGGTTTATTTATGAGGGGAACGCGAATACAATTAAAACCACTAACTCTGGAATGACTATGCAAGATTTATTTAAAAACTACATCCAGGCAATTTCATCTAAATTCGTTCATGACGAAACCAGCGAAATGGGCTATCGCACCGATTTCGAAATTTTAATCAAAGGCATTTTTGAATCAATCAAGGTTAAACGAATAGATCACGATGCGCGGGCTAAACAAGGAAATAAGCCTGATTTTGTTATTCTTAATAACGATGTGCCAATTCTCTATATTGAAGCAAAGGACATTGGCGTATCGCTGGATAAAATCGAAAAGTCCGAGCAGATGACAAGATACTACGGTTACACAAATTTAGTCCTCACGGACTATATCGAATTTCGATTCTATAGGAACGGTCTTCGTTATGAAGAACCGATCAAGATAGCAAATTACGACCTGAAAAGCCGAATAATAACCCCTTTGCCGGAAAATTATGAACATGTCGCCAAAACTCTTTTAGATTTCACTCAATCTCAGAAAGAACCAATTCGTTCCGGCAAGCATCTCTCGAAAATTATGGGAGGAAGAGCACAAAGAATCCGTGACAACGTCCGGCAGTTTCTGGCAACGCAGTCAGAGAGAGACGCAGAACTAATTCACGTCTACGAAACGATTAAGAAACTCTTAGTCCATGACCTTACCACAGATGCTTTTGCCGATATGTACGCCCAAACGTTGGTGTACGGTTTATTTGTTGCCCGCTATTATGATGAATCCAAGAAAGATTTTTCCAGGCAAGAGGCGCGGGATCTGATACCAAAATCCAATCCGCTTCTCCGGCACTTTTTTGATCATATCGTCGGACCGAACTTCGATAAACGTCTTGAATATATTGTAAATGAGTTATGCGAGGTTTTTTCTCACGCCGATATTCAAGAACTAATGAAAGAATATTTTAAGGATGATTTGTGGGGCAAAACGCAAAAAGGACCCGATCCGGTTATTCATTTTTACGAAGACTTTTTGCAAGAATACGATGCGGATTTGCGTAAAAAAATGGGTGCTTACTATACGCCGTTGCCAGTTGTCCAGTTTATCGTCCGTTCGGTCGATCATTTGTTGGAAAAAGAATTTGGTCTTGTTTCTGGGCTGGCCGACACCTCAAAAACCGCCGATGGCATTCACAAAGTTCAAATTCTCGATCCAGCTGTGGGAACAGGAACATTCGTCAGCGACATTATCGGGAAAATCTATGAAAGAATACTTAAAGGCAACCAGCAGGGACGCTGGCCGGCATATGTGCATAACGATCTGCTCCCGCGTCTGCATGGCTTTGAGCTGATGATGACGCCATATACCATCGCTCATTTAAAATTAGGAATAGCTTTCAGGAAAACGGGGTTCAAGTATTTCAATCAGCGTCTTGGTATTTATCTCACAAACTCACTGGAAGGTGGAAGTATCCAAGGTGATATTTTTACCGGATTTGGCTTTGCTGAAAGTATTGCGGAAGAATCTAAAGAGGCTTTAAAAATCAAAAATGATAAGCCAATAATGATTGTTATCGGTAATCCGCCATATTCTGGTGAATCGAGTAATGCATTTTATAAAGGTCATGATGTCTATAAAGTTGAGCCAGGAGGCAAGGAAAAACTAAAAGAGAAAAATAGTAAATGGATCAATGATGACTATGTGAAGTTTATTAGATTCGCCGAAAATATGGTGGAGAAAAACGGAGAGGGTGTTATTGCAATGATTACCGCGCATGGATATTTGGATAATCCAACTTTTCGTGGGATGCGTTGGCATTTACGAAATACATTTGACCGCATCCAAATACTTGACCTACATGGAAACGCAAAAAAGAAGGAAACAACACCCAATGGCGGTAAAGATGAAAATGTTTTTGATATTCAACAAGGGGTATCCATTATTTTGGCAGTAAAATTCAAGAATAATAAAAATGGAAAACTTGCAAAAATAATGCATGCTGATTTGTTTGGTCTACGCACAGAGAAATTCACAGCATTAGAAAACAACGACATAGAATGGTCTGAAATCAATCCTGACGAGCACATGCACTTCTTTGTTAAGAAAAATAATGCAGGAAAAGAGAAATATGAAAGCGGATTTAAATTAGATGAACTATTTGATCAATTCAGCACTGGAATACTTACAAAGAACGATAATGTTGCCGTGGCATTTACTAAAAAAGATATTTGGGAAAATGTGCAAAAATTCCATACGGAATCAGAAATTAACCTACGGTCATTATTCGATTTAAAAAAGGACAGTCGAGATTGGGTGCTTGAAAGAGCAATCAGGGACATTAAATCTAATTATTCTGAAAACAATATTGTCAGCTTGAGCTATCGGCCATTTGACAATAGGTATACGTATTACACAGGAACTTCCAGGGGATTTATGGCCTATTCTCAGATGAGAGTCATGCATAATTTATTTAACCGAAATAATCTTGCTCTTATATCTGGCAGGCAGGGACAAGTAGTCGGAAGTATGGAGTGGAATTTGCTATTCATAGCAAAAGACATTACAGACTTAAACATTTTTTACCGCGGAGGAGGCTCTGTTTTTCCGCTATATACATATGATAAAGATGAGGTCCAGACATCAAATCTGAATGAAAAATTTGTTGTGCTAATCCAGCAGGCTATAGGAAAAATTACACCTGAAGACATTTTTGACTACATATACGCTGTCCTTCACTCGCCAGCATACCGAGAAAAGTATAAGGAATTTCTCAAAACAGACTTCCCACGTATTCCGTACCCAAAAGATGCAAAAAACTTTAAAGCTCTTGTTGCACTCGGCTCTGAATTGCGCTTGATTCATCTCCTTGAATCTCCGAAGATAACTCAATACATCACCTCTTACCCTGTGACCGGATCGGATGAAATTGAAAAAATCACTTATAAAAACGGAAAAGTGTTTATAAACAGCGAACAGTACTTTGGTGACGTGCCTGAAATTGCCTGGAACTTCTACATCGGAGGCTATCAACCGGCACAAAAGTGGTTGAAAGACCGTAAAGAACGTACACTGACGAACGAAGAAATTGAACATTACCAAAAAATGATTGTCGCTCTTATGGAAACCGATCATTTGATGAAAGAAATAGATAAAATCATTCAATCATAAAAAGAGTAATTAATTGTTTTGGGCTCCGGGCATTCACCCCTAACCCCTCTGCCCGTCGCCCAAAACGACGCAACTTGTTTGTTGTTTTCCCGCCCCGAAAAGAACGTAAGCTTCAGGTGCCTTGGAATACGGGAAAAAATTGACGTTACATAACAGCGGTTATGCGGTTCGTCGGCGGTGCTTTTAAAATTGGATGGATGCACCGCCTCCTCTCCCATATTTTGCGGCTGTGTGTCGCTTCGCTCCATTATACAGCCACAAAACATCGCACAACCGCAAACGTTCGGCCGCAATAGTGCGCTGCGGGCTCCCACCTTCGCCTCTGGGCTACGGTGGGCAGGACGGCCCGCTGCGCGCGGAGTAACTGCGCTCTTCATGCAATAGTATTGCATCTGCAATGCCGTTGCCTTACTCTGCTCTCATGTCATCCTGCCAACATACGACGATTCTGGAACGAAGCGGCCTGCGCGCCACCATGCAGCGGCGCCTGGTCCTCGATGCGCTGCATCAGATGCAAACTCCCGCTTCCCCGTACGATATCGAGCACCATCTGACAAAACGCGGATCCACGGTGCACCCCGTCACCATCTACCGCATCACAAAGCAGTTTGAGAATCTCGGCATTCTCCACCGCTTGGGCAGCGGACGTCTCTCCCTCTGCAAGCACCCGGAAACGGAAGGAGCACACGGCTACCTGCGCTGCAGGGACTGCGGTTCCGTCACGGAGTTCCAGAACGAACACCTGCAACGACTCGCGACGGACATCGCCGAAGAACATCGGTACCACTCCCCTGCTCCACTGATCGAAATCACCGGGCTCTGCCCCTCTTGCGACCCTTCATAGACTATTCATTTTCTCACTTCCGCCATGTTCACCTCCGTGCCCTTCCTGACCATCGCGAGCACCGTCATCGTCAGCCTGATTTCTCTCGTCGGCGCACTGCTGCTCCTCTTGAAGCAGAACACGCTGCAACACATGCTCTTTCTCATCATCAGCTTTTCGGTGGGAGCGCTTTTGGGTGACGTATTCCTCCACATGATTCCGGAAATGACGGAGACAGAAGCTCTCGGATCGTTCTGGCCGCTTCTGGTGCTGGCCGGCGTGATCCTCTCGTTCATCATGGAGAAATTCATTCACTGGCGCCACTGTCACGATCACGAGTGCGTCGAACACACGCATCCCGTCGGTACCATGAACCTCATCGGCGACTTCTTTCACAATGCGCTCGACGGCATGCTGATCGCAGGAAGCTTCACCGTCGGCATCCCCGTCGGCCTCGCTACGACCGTCGCCGTTTTACTCCACGAAATCCCGCAGGAAATGAGCGACATGGGCATTTTGCTCTACAGCGGATTCAGCAGAGCGCGAGCCATCGGATTCAATGCGCTGATGGGACTTTCCGCAGTCGCCGCCGCCGCCATCGTCCTGGCATTCGGCAGTGCGATTCCGCAATCGGGTGCCTACATCCTACCGCTGGCCGCCGGCAATTTCCTCTACATCGCCGGATCCGATCTCATCCCGGAACTGCATCGCGAAAACGACATCCGCCGCTCCGCACTGCAATTCCTCTGCATTCTCCTGGGTATCGGGCTGATGGGAGCGATGACACTGCTGGATTGATCACATCCTCCACGGTACGCACTCGGCAAGGAAGAGGGAAACGTAGTCTCCCCAGGCAATGGGCAAAAACACGGGAAGCACCGCAAGAAGTGCAATGGAACTCACGAGAAGCAGAATCGAAGCACGTTCCGGAAAGGTCAGCGATTTTCCGATGCTTCTGTTTTTGGTGAGCATGTATTGCTCCAGATGAAAGAACACGTGGAGGAAATCGATGAGAATTTTCAGCTTGGGCAACGTCATGCCGATCCCGCGGGTCAAGGTAAAAATCGCAAGCGGCAGATCGGCGACCGTCGTGGACGGCAGCAGTGCCGGATGGAACACCATCGCAAGCGCGAAACCGAATGCAAGCAAACTGACATCCGTGAGACTCCCCCGCAGAACGCCCTCCAGGGTACCAAACCACTTCCGACGTTCCACCTCCCGCCCCTTCACCAAATCCGCCATCATGCGCACCGCAATGAGCATACCGAAGAATCCCAATCGAAACATGGCGGAGACCAAAAACGAAAGAACGAGTATACCGGCATGGATGGCGGGCAAATCCTCATGATCCCGCACCACCGACCGGAGCGTGCGTGTGACAAATGAATGCTGTTGTTTCATTGATTGATATTATAACATATTTGTATGATATTTCAACTCTCTCCTCGAATCTTCAGTTTGGCCCGGCGCAATCGTTCCACGATATCCGCTTCAAAACCACGTATTGAAGGTATATAGAGATCAACGGGCGCAACGCCGATCGGAAAGTAATCGGCGGTGACGACCCCCTCGGGCGCGTCGTGAGGATAGAGATAGCCTTTCCCGTACCCTTGCTCCGCCATGCCTTTGACGGGCGCATTGCGCAAGTGATTGGGCACCTCCAACGTCGGAGCATTTTTCATAACAGCACGTGCTCCTTCCATCGCCCGTTTGACGGCATTGCTCTTCGGTGCCTGTGCGAGATAGATGCAGGCATGTGCCAGAAAGTACTCCCCTTCCGGCAGTCCCACCATTTCGAACGCCTGCCATGCGCTGACGACCGTCTGCAGCGCGCGGGGATCCGCCAACCCGATATCCTCACTCGCAAAAATAGTCATGCGACGAAACAGAAACCGCGGAGCCTCGCCGCTTTCCAGCATTTTGAACAACCAAATCAGCGCGGCGTCCGGATCACTCCCGCGCATCGTCTTGATGAAGGCGGAGATCGTATCGTAGTGATCTTCCCCACTGTGATCGTACCGGTGCGCACCGCGATCGGCGAATATGCGCTGCGCATCCCCCGGCGTGATGCGATTGCCCGCCGTCGCGACCGCCAGCTCCAACGCGTTCAGAGCGATGCGAGCGTCGCCGTTGGCAATGACAGCAATGCGATGCAATGCCTCATCGGCGATCGTCACCTTCCCCGCAAATCCCGATGGAGACGCCACTGCGCGACGGAGGATGGCGACCAGGTGCTCCGGGGTGTGCGGTTGCAGCAAGTACACCGCGGAGCGGGACACGAGAGCGGCGTTGACTTCGAAATAGGGATTCTCCGTCGTCGCGCCGATCAAAATGACCGCTCCATTCTCGACGAATGGCAGCAGCGCGTCCTGCTGCGCCTTGTTGAATCGATGAATTTCGTCGATGAATAGCACCGTCTTCTGCCCAAACGTGCTGCGCATGCGTGCGGCTTCCAAGCAGACTTCCTTGAGTTCCTTTACGCCGCTGAGCACCGCATTGAGCTGCACGAAATTGGCCTTGGTGGTTTCCGCAATGATCCGCGCGAGCGTCGTTTTGCCCGTTCCCGGCGGTCCGAAAAAGATCACGGAGGAAAGCCTATCCCCTTCGATGGCCGTCCGAAGCGGCTTCCCCTCCCCCACGATGTGTTCCTGTCCCGCAAACTGATCGAGGCTCGTGGGACGCAAACGGAACGCCAATGGAGGAACTGCTTCTGCCATGGCGATATCGTACCACCGACGGAGAACAATCAATCCTCGATCTCCGTCGTCTCCGTATCCGAATCATTGCCGGCATCCACGCGCAAGCGCAGTGAGTCTCCGTCATCCGCGTCATTGTTGATGCGCACGTCCAAGAGCAGCACTTCCGAATCATCCTCATCGATGCTAAGCGAATCCCAACGCACTTCATCTCCGCTCTTCCTTCCGCTGCGCGTCGCGGAGTAGAACGTCATGCCCTCATCCAGTTCCGCGTCGACGTCCAACGTGATGTCGCGATCCTCATTATTACGAATGGTGATGCGGTACCGGACGATGTCACCCACTTCGGCGGGATCGGGAGAATCCGTGATGGAAAGAGAGACATCCCAATCATCATCGTCGTCGTCGTCGTCATCGTCGTCGTCCTCATCATCGTCATCCACCTTGGTCGTTTCGATATCCGACTGGCCTTCCACGTACACGCGCAGACGCAGCGAGTCGCCGTCATCCGCGTCTTCATTCAGTTTAACCGTCAAGAGAATGGTCTTCGTCTCATCCTCCTCCACTTCGATGTCCTCCCAGCGCACATCATCGTCATCCAACTCACCGTCATCGGTGGAGGAAACGTAGTCCATGGCGGCATCCAGCTGCGCGCGCACGTTCACTTCGATGTCATCGTTCTCGTTATTCTCGATCCGTATGCGATACGTGATGGTGCCGCCTTCCTCGATGGGATCGTCGGAATCCGTAATGGAAAGTTCTATGTCCTCTTCGGCATCACCGTTTTCTATGGTAAGGCCCTTCGTCACGCGCAGATCTTCCGTTTCCACGCGCATCCGCAACGTCTCGTCGATCCACGCATCGGAACGCACTCGCACTTCCAACTCGAGCTCCACGCTCTCATCGCCGTCGATGCGCAGATCCTCCCATTCCACGACTCCATCATCTTCATCGCCGCTCTTCGACGCGTCGCGAAACGTCATGTCCTCATCCAGTTCCGCACGCACATCGATACGAATGTCATCCTCGTCCTTGTTCTCAATCTCAATCGTATAGGTGACCCTATCGCCACGTTCTGCTTTCTCCGGTCCGGATACCGTCAAGCGCAAATCACGATCGGAATCCGTCACGGATTCCTCGTCATCCCCGTCGTCATCTCCGTCATCATCGGTATCGTCCAGATCGCCGTCAATCGCCGCACGCACCAATTCCTGCGCCTGGGCCGGGGAAATCGTCTCGAAGAGATTGCGCACGGACGCGGGTATGGCGTTCCATGCGGAGAGCTGCCGCAAATACGGCGCGTACCAGACGGCGTCATAGCTGATCGCCGCTCCTTTCGCCCGCACCACGATGGCAGCCGCTTCTATGAACAGAACCGGCTCATCGGGAAGAAACCGTCCGTCGGGATGACCGGAGACAATCCTCCGCTGCTTGGCGGCGCACACCTGCGGGGCGTACGGCTGATTCGTCACATCCCGAAAACAGTGCGTTCCATCGTACGCGTACCCTCCGACGGCATCGAGCGTCATCCGCACGAATTCCGCACGGGAAATCCCGACCTGCATGTACGGCTGGTAGGGGTACTGATACGATTGCGCATGGGCCGCCACGGGGAGAAGCGACGCGACGAGGAGTGCCGAGAGTATGCGAGCGATGGGAGCCATACGGACGGGAGAACGCAGACAAAGGAGAGTAGGATAGCGGAAACTATGAAGAATGAAACAGAATTCAAGCGCATTATACGAAGAGGATGACGGTTTGTCACCTATAGTGTGACATGGAACTTGCGATGAATGTGGCTGTTTGCGCCGGTATCCTCTGTGCCGTGGCGTTATCGTGGCAGGCAGTTGGCTTCGTATTTCCACGTTTCTTCTTGTATCATCACACGCAGTCCGGGGCGTAGCTCAGTTGGCTAGAGTGCCTGCTTTGGGAGCAGGAGGCCGAGAGTTCGAGTCTCTCCGCCCCGACCATTCGTTCGCTGCGCTCGCTCATGGCAAGCCAATACTGCTGCGGTTCATGGCTCCTCATGGCAGGCCACATGCGTTCGAGCTTGTCCTGAGGAACAACATGACGAAGGATCTCTCCGCCCCGACCATTCGTTCGCTGCGCTCGCTCATGGCAAGCCAATACTGCTGCGGTTCATGGCTCCTCATGGCAGGCCACATGCGTTCGAGCTTGTCCTGAGGAACAA
>Ga0116143_10004679_pt1 | contig 12833 bp, 13 predicted proteins | sample AD_UKC034_MetaG_FD_89745 | JGI IMG/M metagenome (GOLD analysis project Ga0116143, IMG submission 89745) | Active sludge microbial communities of municipal wastewater-treating anaerobic digesters from USA - AD_UKC034_MetaG | ecosystem: Engineered > Bioreactor > Anaerobic > Digestate | place: USA...
ATCAGCCCACAGGATGATTGTCTCGAAGTACCCGATGCAAAAAATAATACCAAACTAACATCTAAAGCCAGTGTGAGAAACAGAGTGAGTGCGAGTGCCATAAAGGGGACTGAGGAATCAGCCCACAGGATGATTGTCTCGAAGTACCCGATGCAAAAAATAATACCAAACTAACATCTAAAGCCAGTGTGAAAAACAGAGAGAGTGCGAAAGTGAGTGTGAGAATCAGAGTGAGTGCGAGTGCCATAAAGGGGACTGAGGAATCAGCCCACAGGATGATTGTCTCGAAGTCCCCGATTTAAAAAATTATGACAAAACCCTATAATAGTAATGACAAAGAATTATGATGTATTCAAAAAATTATTGTAATTTTGAACTCAAAATTTATAAGTATGAAATACATCCTATTTATTGTTTTAGCTTTTATGATTGTAAAGACAAACTCTGCTCAATCAAAAACGAATATTGTCAATAATAACAACGAGTTTGCATTTAATCTGTTTGGCGACATTTGTAAGACAGACTCAACTAATGTATTCATCAGTCCAATCAGTATTTCATCCGCTTTATCCATGGCTTATGACGGAGCAAAGGGCAAAACTGCAAAAGAAATGAGAAAAGTCCTTAGATTTACTAAAGATCAGGATGTTTCTCACAAAGAAATTACCGATTTACTAAATTATTACCGTAATGTCAAGCAAGGTCTTTTCACTATTGTGAACGCTGCTGTTGCTCAGGAAAAATATCATTTTTTAGAAACATATTTTGCTTTGCTTAAAGATTACAATGCTGAAATTAAATCTGCTGACTTCAAGGATGCTGTAAACAGAGAAGAAGCAAGAAAGCAAATCAATAAATGGGTAATGGATAACACCAATAATAAAATTGAAGAACTTTTAGATCAAAATTCACTTGATGAGCTAACTCGTCTTGTTTTACTCAATGCAATTCATTTTAAAGCAGATTGGGAACACGAATTCCCAACGGACAAAACCCGTCAAATGATGTTTTATGGTACCAGCAGACAGTATATTGCTTATTTTATGAATATTCGCGAAAAATTCAACTATTTCGAAAATGACAGTTTGCAAATGGTTGAAATTCCATATAAAGATAGTTTAGCTTCGATGTTTATAATTTTACCATCCGATTCAACTAATATAAATGACTTTTGCCAGATATTCAATTACGAAGAGTTTTGCTTGATTGAAAAACAGATGAAAACTGCAAAAGTAGATTTGCAAATGCCTAAATTCAAAATCGAAGCTAAGTATAAGCTCAAAGAAAATTTAATGTCTTTGGGTATGAAAACTGCCTTTACTAATAGTGCTAATTTCAACAATATGACAGGCAGAAGCGATTTATTGATTGACGATGTTATTCATCAGTCATTTATTGAGGTGGATGAAAAAGGAACTGAAGCTGCTGCTGCAACAGCTGTTGTTGTAAGACAGAAAAACGGTGAACATGTTGTTTATTTAAATCTTAACAGACCGTTTGTCTTCCTTATCAAAGAACATTACAAAGGTTCTATATTGTTTTTAGGAAAGTTTAATAATCCATAATTAATAAACAAATGAAGAAATTAGCTTTACTGACCTCTTTATTATTATTTGCAATACTTGCAAATGCTCAATTTGGTTATAAGAATCAACTCGAAACAAACCAAGGTATCAATGTAAGTTATAAAGTTGTTCATGAAAAAAAATCTGAAAAAGACAGTCCTGCTCAATTAAGAATAAAATTAGAAAACACTAACGATTACCCTGTAATTATAAGGTTTAAAATTGAATATTCCACAGGATTTACTACAAGATATAGCAGTGAAGGAATTGAAATCTGTATTCCAAAAAAATCTATTAAAGCTGGCAAAATGCACGGGCTGGTTTTTGAGCTAAAAACAAATGACATTGAAATTTTCTCTAAAGAAAATGCAGAATGGGAATTTATAATGTTCGATGTAACTAAAACAGAAAAATGTAAATCAGATAATAACTAATAAGCAAACTTAAAATTTAAAAAAAATGAAAAAATTACTTTATTTATTGATTCCTACGATGTTTTTCTTCGCTTGTAACAACGCAGAAACAAAGAAGACTGATGAAAATTGCTGCGATAATGAAATGTGTAAAGACATGTGCAAAGACATGATTACTGTGGACTCTTTACTTGCAAATATTGATTCTTTTGTAGGCAAAGAAGTTAAAGTTTGTGGCCAGTGTATTCATGTTTGTCAACATTCAGGTAAAAATATTTTTGTTGCTAATCCTGAGAACGACAGTATTCTCATTATTGGTAAAGCCAATGATGAACTTGGTACATTCGCTACAGAATTGGAAAACAAGCATGTAATTCTTTATGGAGTTCTCAAATCTGTTGAAGTAGAGAACATAGATCCTGAAGTTCACCATGACATTACTTTGGAATACTTTGTTGAAGTTTCAAAAGTTGAAAAATGTGAATGTAATAAAGATGGTAAATGCTGCGGCGAAAAGAAAAATAGTGGTTGTTGCGGGGACAAAAAGGACAATAAATGCTGTGGAAATCATAAAGAAGGCGGTTGCAAGGGAAAAGCTACTGAATAAAGCTTAAATGACAAACCAGACAAAAAAGGCAGCATTCTACACTCTCGGTTGCAAACTTAATTTTGCTGAAACATCAACAATCTCAAGATTTTTTAAATCGAGAGGAATCAACATTGTTCGTTTTAACGAAATTGCCGATTTCTATTTAATAAACACTTGTACGGTTACGTCTAATGCTGATAAAAAAAGTCGTAACGCTATATCTAGGGCAATAAAACTAAATCCTGATGCAATTATAATTGTTACAGGCTGTTATGCTCAACTAAAACCTGAAAAGATAAACGAAATTACTGGTGTTGATTATGTTTTCGGGGCAAATAATAAGTACGAAATTGAAAAGATAATAGATTCTGTAGAAAAAAAACAATATCCTGATTTATTAAGAACAGATCACAAGGAAATGAAAACATTTTTTCCGGCTCTGTCAAAGGGAGACAGAACACGAGCTTTTCTTAAAGTCCAGGATGGCTGCAATAATTTTTGTGCTTATTGCACTATCCCATATGCCCGTGGCAGAAGCCGTAACCAGAGCATTAAAGATACAGTCGCACAAGCCAAATCAGTTGCAAATGAAGGCATTAAAGAAATCATCATTTCAGGAGTAAATATCGGGGATTTCGGTAAATCAACAAATGAAAACTTTTTTGAACTAATAAATGAACTTGTTAAAATTGATGGCATCGAGCGATTCAGAATTGGCAGTATAGAACCCGATCTTTTAAGCAATGAGATTATTGAATTTATTGCTGCTGAGAAAAAAATAATGCCTCATTTTCATATTCCTTTACAATCTGGCTGTGATGAAATGTTAAAGCTAATTAAAAGAAATTATGATACAGCTCTATTTCGATCAAAAATAACAAAAATAAAATCACTCATCCCTCACGCATTTATTGGTATTGATTTGATTGTAGGAGTAAACGGAGAAACTGAAGATTATTTTAATCAAACTGTAGAATTTGTAAAATCACTAGACATTTCTTTTATTCATCATTTTCAATATTCAGAACGTGAAAACACAAGAGCAATAAATTTTAAACCAAAACCGGCTCCACAGCAAAAACAGGAAAGAGCAAAAATAATATCGGAAATTTCGGATTTAAAACATAAAGAGTTTTTATCTTCACAAATAGGAAAAGATTTTAATGTATTATTTGAATCCACTAAGAAGAACAACAAAATGTTCGGTTTTACTGAAAACTATATTAAAGCAGAAATTGATTATAATAAAAGTCTTATAAATACAATTAGAAAAGTGAAAACTACAGGTTTTTCAGACAAAGATACTGTTACTGTAGAATTAGTTTAATAAATCAAAATCACTTAGGAATATGAATTTAAAAACCTTAACAATTCAGGTTATTGAAATAGCAAAATACGCAGGTAAAATAATCCATGATAATATTAAAAATATTAACTCGCATAATATCGAAACCAAGGGCTTAAATGATTTTGTTACAGACATTGACAAATTATGTGAGCAAGAAATAGTAAAACGACTTGAAAAGCTCCTACCCGATTCGGGATTCATTACAGAAGAAGGCACATCCGAAAAAATCGGAAAGGAATATAACTGGATAATTGATCCTCTGGATGGTACCACAAACTTCATACATGGGTTTTTTCCATGTGCAGTAAGTATAGGGCTAAAACAAAATGATGAAATAGTTCTTGGAGTAGTTTATGAAGTCGGTCTTGACGAATCTTTTTATGCCTGGAAAAATGGAGGTGCCTGGCTGAACGAAAAGCAAATAAGGGTTTCAAAAAAATCAGAGTTAAAAACTGCTCTTTTAGCTACCGGATTTCCATATCACGATTTTAAGCCACTTGACAAATATATTGATTTGTTGAAGTACCTGACAAAAAACACACAGGGCATTCGCCGTTTGGGTTCGGCTGCAACCGACATGGCTTATGTGGCGTGTGGTAGATTTGACGGATTTTACGAATATAATCTTAAATCTTATGACGTTGCCGCGGGGATTATTCTAGTCAATGAAGCAGGTGGTAAAATATGTGATTTTCGTGGTGGAAACGATTATTTGTTCGGTAAAGAAATTGTCGCTTCAAATGCCGGAATATTTTCAGAGTTTAGTTCTGTTGTTAAAAAATATATGAATGATTAACATTATTTTCACAATTATCTCCCGTATTTAATTTAATAATTCGTATATTGCATAATAAATTATAATTCTATGAAAAAAATATTTCTTGCTGTTGCATTTATTGTTTTAAGTGCAATCTGTTTTGCAAATCTTGAGGTTTACTTCATGTATGCCACTTTTAACTCACCCGATGGACCGTATATCGAAACATATTTAAGTACAATCGGAAAATCTGCTGTATTTGTAAAAGACCAAAATGGAAAGTTTAAAGCAGAAATTGAAATAACAATGATATTTAAGATCAATGATAAAGTCGTTTCGGTTGACAAATATAATCTTAGTAGTCCGGAAATTGATGACACTCTCAGTTCAAAGCCAAACTTTGTTGACTTACAACGTGTAAGTTTGCCAAATGGAATGTACAATTTTGAAATGTTAATCAAAGATATTAATTCATCACAGGAAGCATATAAATTTGCTGATATTATTCAGATAGACTTTAACTCAAATACTATCCAATTTAGTGGAATTCAGCTAATCGAAAGCATTACTCCTACAGAAAAAGTATCAGCACTTACAAAAAACGGATATGACCTTCTGCCCTATATCTCGAATTTCTACCCTCAAAACTTCAATAAAATCAGCTTCTATACAGAAATTTACAACACCGATAAACTTATTCAGGGGGATTTTATGGTAAGATATTATATCGAAAGTTTTGAGACTTACAAAGAGTTTGAAGATTACAGTAGATTTAAAAAACTTAGTGCTGCGGAAATTATTCCGTACATCGGTGAAATAAATATCGAAAATTTGCCTTCAGGCAACTACAATTTGGTTATTGAAGTAAAAAACAGAGATAATATTTCATTACAAAAAACAAAATTCTTTTTCCAAAGGAGTAATTCTCAACAAAACGATTTGACAGCTTTGAACGAGTTGATAAAAAACTATGACATTTCTACAAATTTTACAGGTGAAATGACTAACAGAGACTCACTAATTCTATATGTATCTTGTTTAAGACCTATTGCAGACATGGAAGAACAAAGGTTTATTGATTACCAGGTTAAATATGCCAGTGTTGAGGAACTACAAAGTTATTTTATGCAATTTTGGTTGACAAGAAACAATGTTAATCCTGGCGAATTGTGGAGACAATATAAAGAACAAGTTGAATTTGTAGATAAAAATTATCGCACTCCAATAAACAGAGGTTTTGAGACCGACAGAGGTCGTGTTTATTTGCAATACGGTGTTCCAAATGATATTTATGTTTCGAAGCACGAACCTAGCGCTTATCCTTATGAAATTTGGCACTACTACAAGGTAAAAAATGAAAACAATAAAAAATTCATTTTCTATAATCCAAATATTGCCGGAAAAGAATACGAATTATTGCATTCAGACTTAACCGGAGAAGTTAAAACTCCAAACTGGGAAAGACTACTCAGTAAGAGGAATACTACTTTGTATAATCACGATGCTTTACAATCAGACGAAACCTGGGGAAGTAGAGCTTTAGAAGAATACAATAAATAGCATGCAACCCAGATTATTAAAAGGCAGTAATGCTTCATATTTCTTTTTTCCAAATGAAGAAACAACTATATTATCACGCAATAAGTTTTCTGTTGTTTATATTGCCGCAGAGTTAGATTCAAAAACAAAGGTAGTTTGCAAACAATTGTTACCGGCTCTGTATCATCATCATACCGCAAAACTCAAGTTCTTTATCGAGGCGAGTATAAAACTAAGACACCCAGGTATTGTTAAAACAATTGACCTTATAGTTGAAGAAAATGAAATATTCCTGATACAGGAATTCATAAATGGTTTTACACTGAGTGAGCTTATTGCTAACCGCGAGTATTATGATTACCGTTACAATCCTTTTTTCTATAAAGTAATTGCCGAATGTCTTAATGCTTTATCTTTCATTCACGAAGAAAAATTGTGTCTATGTGATGTTAAGCCATCTAATATTATGATAGTAAATAATGATGGAGATATTGACTTTAATAATCCTATCATTAAATTTATTGATTTAAGCAGTTTAAAACCATGTTTTCAGACAGGTGCTCTTGAAGGAGGAGGAAAATCATTTAATATAATGTATGGGAGTCCTGAACAGGTATTTGGATTCAGCGAACTTGTTGGCGAACATTCTGATATTTTCAGCATGGGCGTCATTCTTTACGAAGCTATAGCAAAGGAGCCTGCATTGAACACTTCCAATCCGATGTTTATAAAAAGATTTCAATCGGTAGTTAAAATTGATAAACATTACCGATTTGATGATGAACTATATAATGTTATTTCAAAAGCGACCACTAAACCGGAATTGATAAAATCATCAAAAGAATATACAGCTGATGAAATTAAAATCTTAATTATCAAATCACTAGGAAAAAGATATCAAACAGCGTTAGATTTTCGCAATGATTTGCTGTCATTAATAAATTAGTTATTTTTACAAAAATTTAAATCCAATAATTATGACCGATGAAGAAAAATTAATAAGAGATTCATTTGAAGAGAGAACATGGGCTGAAAGAAAATCAAATGATTCGTGGAGTATATTCAAAATAATGGGAGAATTTGTTAACGGCTACGACCATTTATCACAAATTGGACCTTGTGTTTCGATTTTTGGTTCGGCACGCACAAAGCCTGATAATAAATATTACAAAATGGCAACCGAAACTGCATATTTGCTGACTCAAAAAGGTTTCGGTATAATTACCGGTGGCGGTCCTGGAATTATGGAAGCTGGTAATAAAGGCGCAAGTGCAGGTGACGGGAAATCAGCAGGTTGTAATATCCAACTTGAATTTGAACAACATGCTAATGAATTTATTGATGATGACAAACTCGTAACTTTCGACTATTTCTTTGTTCGTAAAGTTATGTTCATGAAATATTCTCAAGGTTTTATCGTCTTCCCTGGTGGTTTTGGAACTTTTGATGAGCTTTTTGAAGCTATAACCTTAATTCAAACCAAAAAAATCGCTAAATTCCCGATAGTTCTTCTAGATAAAGAATATTGGTCAGGCCTTTTTAAATGGGTTAAAGAAGTTATGTTGGACAAGGAGAAAAACATCTCCAGTGAAGATATGAATTTATTTCATATTGTTGACAAACCTGAAGAAGCCGTAAAAATTATTGACGATTTCTATCAGCATTATAAATTAAAACCAAATTTTTAAAAACTTATGTTTTATTTCAAGACTTGCCAAGGCAAGTCTTTTTTTATTATAAAATCTCACACCGGAAATTCTCTCAAAGACTCATGAATTCCTTTATGGATTTCGTACCAAAAATCATAAGCAGCAGAGTGTTTATCTTGTTCGAACCTTCTTATCCACTCATTCAACTCTTCATTATCTTTTTCGGTTATTTGTTTTTTCTTTAAAAACTCAAAAACATAATCCATATTACGTTCCGACTCCCAAAATACTGATGAATTCCTACTATTAATTCGGCTGGCAGCAAGGTCAATTGCTTCTATAAAGCCCTCTTTGTTACCAAACAGCTTATCCACAACATCGGGCATAATATCTTCTGCCCAAGCACGATGAAAACGGCAAATTCCAAGATTATCAAGGACAAATTCTTTTTTCATTCTATTGGCACAATTTTGTCCTAATTTACGCGGAGATATAAACTCACGACCATAATCGTTGTAATATTTTCCCATTATACCCATAGGTGCCAGCACACCCGGTGTCCAATACTGATTAGGAACCATCCAGCCTTGACGGGCAAATGCAGTATAAACAAATTTATCCATTATTTCATGTGAACAACCCTTTGCCCAGGCTCTGGCAATCTTTCTTGCACCTAAATGCAAATCTATTTTCGAATTCTGTTTAAGAATTTGATCTATCATATCAATTCCAAGTTCAGCATTATGCATTGAGTCCTTCACAACATCAAATCCTTCAGGATTAAAAATCGGTTTTGAGTTTATTCCCAATTGCTCAGGTGTTATCAACCCTGTATCCAAACAATCCATCAACCACGAAAGCACACCACCAAGCGAAATCGCATCGAAACCCATGCTATCTGCTTTGCCATTAAGTTTTTCGGCTGCCCTTTGATCAAAAATTCCGCACAATGGACCTAGTGTCTGGTATGGTTCATAATCTTTCTTGTATTCATCATTCATTTTTTTGCAAACCGCAACACATGGTTCTCCGCAGTTTTTTTGTTGTTTAGTTGCTATGGTTTCTTCATTAAACTGCTTAAGATAATGATCTAATATAAATTTCTTATGTAATTCCCTCCTTTGTTCTGCTGTCCAGTATATTGTTCGATAATTAAATGCCATCACATAATCATCCATATTGGCATAATTTACACCAAATGTACCACCGGTATTAAATTTCGGGTCGTAGCGATATTTTGTTGTTGCTTCAATATCTTTTGCTGCAAGTTTTTTATTGTACCTGTCTTCAAACCATTCGTCTGCAACTTTTCTATCCCTAAAATCCTCGTCAGCAAAAGTTCCTCCATAAATTACAGCTGCTATTCCATGCTCTGACAGCAACTTGGTTCCAAAACCACCTCTACCTGCCCAGGTATCAACATAAGTAATACTGCCCTTTTTTATCGGAGCCGAACAAATTGCCCCTATATCAGAATACTTTGCTGCCGGTCCCACAGCCAGAATTCGAGGATCTTCCTCATAGCGGTCTCCGAATTTCTCATGAGAGTATTGCATCATGGCATAAATACCTTTGCGACCTTGTTCCCATATTTCGTCAACACTTATAGGCAGCAATTCCACCTGAATTTCCTCACCATGAATACGATTCAGGTATAGAATTGAGGGCGAGTTTGCTTTTCCTTTAATTGACAGCAAATTTATTCCGAGATTATCAAAGACAAGCCCTGCTCCTCCCATACTTGAAATATAGAACCCATGCCAACACGGACTAATTCCTGTAAAAATCAAACGATTCGAACCCGGAAAAATAGATCCGGACAACAAACCTGTACCGATATTTAAACTATTGTATTTATACGAAAGATGCAATCCAAGATCAACAGGTCCCCAGAAATTGCCGATTTTATGCCTTAAAATTTTATAAAAACCGGTGTTGGCATCTATCATTAAGGTCTTAAGTTGAGATTGAAGCATAATCTATGTTTTATAGCACAAAAATAATAAAATTTATATACGTTTGATTATCTGTTCAAATAATCAAAGTTGATTATGAAATTCATTTTTTACTTCAAATTGTAATAAATCATTAATGCAACAGTCACGATAATTCCTCCAACAAAAAACAATCCCCAGACTAATTTATGTACTATTGACGTAGATTTCCAAAAGCTTTTAATATCTTCTTGCGTTTTAAGTTCTGTTTGTTCCGGCCCGGGGAAGATTACCATAGATAAACCAAGACAAAAAAACAAAGGATATCCCAGAAGAATATTTAGAGTAAAATTAAATACTTCTAGAAGCAAATGATTAATTACTCCTAAAAAAAATCCTATAATAGCAAGGGCAAGACCTAACTTAAAACCAATTTTTTTATTTTTCATAACTTATCATGTAAAATAATCTACTTCTATCCTTTTAACCTCAAAAATACGGAGCTCCACAAAGCTAATAATTATTCTCTACTTCATTTTATTTATACATCTTTTTCAGCGACTCTCTGCGACTTCTTGGCGTTCTCTGCGTTTAATTCCCCACAATTAACACTCTTAACTCATCTATTTTACCGCAGAGGACACAGAGTTCCGCAGAGTTGAAAATTATTCACAAATTATCATTAAATCTATTACAAGACCTCACAAACACAACGAAATCCTAACCAAACTTCCGGTTTAGTATAACAATAATCCTTGTCAACATTATATTCTTCTTCCTTATGCTTCCAGCTTCCTCCTTTTGCAATTCCTTTCTCATCTATCATTTCTGCAACATTTCCATCAATACAATAAATGCCCAGTAAATTTGGAACATATGATTTTACAGGGCATGTAATTTGACACTTATCTGAATTTATATCTTCAATATTATTACCTGCAAAATTACAACGAGCTCTAGAACCTGATTTTTTACTATTTAACTTGTTAATCGATTTTTTTGAATAATTCACTACTGCAATAATCTGCCATTCTGCCTTTGTCGGAAGACGAAAAATCACTTTTTGTGGGATATCGACATTACTCAAATCTGTATTTTTACTTAACTTGTTCTCTTTCAAGTAAAAAAGCTCGTTTACTCTATCACTTCTCCACTTACAATAGTCAACAGCTTGTTCGTAAGATATTCCAACAACTGGATATTCTTCATAAGCAGGATGCCACAAATATATACTTCTTAAAGGTTCTTCCCACACAGTAGTGTCCGGCAAACAGAATAAATACTCAGGTGAGTTCTCTCCTTTGAACTTTTTGTTCCAATAAATATATTCTTTATATGAAATATTTGAAACCTCTGTTTTATCAACGTATAAAGATTCATTCAGTTTTACAGTTCCCGGTGGTACAAATTGTTTTTCCTTATGTCCATATATATTAAATGATATAATTATAAAACAAAAATAAAGTATCGTTTTCATATAAACTAGATTTAATTATGTAATAGCAAAAGTAAAAACAAACAACAAACTTCCTATATTGCTTAAATCTAAAAAGAATTCGCTATTTTCTGATATATTTTTTTTCATTAATAATATATTTTCCTCGGATGTTTCTTAGTTGCTATGATATCCTTAATGACTTCTCCCAGACTAAGGTCTTTCATAAAAAAAACATTCATAAAACCTCTGTAAATCATAAATAGGAAGATATAAAACTTATTTAATTTGAGTTTTATAAGTTTTTTAACCAGAGGGATCAAGAAAGGGAAAGTAATGCACATAGAAAAAAAGCTTTGAAGTCTGATAATTTGTTCTATATCAGGTGTTTTTAAGGGAGATCCTCCCATATTATATGAACTAGGAATATCCTCTACAGATCCGTTATAATATCCTTTCAAGACACAGTATTCTGCAAGTTCAGTCTTTGGATAGGGTTGATAAACTGTACAGTATGAAAATTTCACACCTGCTTTTATATTTAGCTGTATAGTTTCAAAAACATTTTCGATAGTTTCGTCAGGTAGTCCGATCATATTAAAACTAGCAGGAAAAATTTTGTATTTACGTAATAATTGCGTAAATACAATTATCTGTTCATCAGTTATGTGTCTTTTTAAAATATTATTCCGCAGTTTTTCATTACCACATTCTATTCCGAATAATACCCTCTTGCAACCTGCACTTTTTAAATTACTTACAATTTCTTCGTCAGTATTGTTTACGCGGAGACCTACTGTGAAAGAGATATTAATATTTTTATAGCGTTCACAAAACTCTTTGAGCCATTCTTTATCAAAAGTAAAAATATCATCATAAAAAAATATTCTTTCAATTTTATATTTAGCTTTAACCTTTGATATTTCATCAATAATACTACTTACTGATCTCTTTCTGATTATAGAACCTTTACCTTCGTACATTTTATTGTAAACATGGTTAAAGCAATATGTACATTTATATGGACAACCACGTCCTGTCATAAAAGATTTTTGTTTTTTATTCTTGTATGCCGGGTACTTATCAAGTAAACTACGATTAGGAGGTGGAAGACTGTTAATATCATCTATTAAAGGTCGTAGTTCATTTTTAATTATCCCCTCATCTGTCTTGACCCACAAATTACTTATGTCACTAAAACTCTTATTTTTCGCAACACAATCAGCTAATTCGAGTAAGGCATATTCTCCTTCTCCAACACATATAACGTCAACACCATTTTCATTTATAAAATCTGGATAGAAAGTGCAATGTGGCCCACCAAACACTGAAATAAAGTTAAATTCCATTTTTAGTAGAGAATTTAAATCTCTATACATTTTGTGCCGTCCGGTAGTAACTGAATAGGCAATTATATCCGGTTTAAATCTCGCAATTTCCCTATTCATATTTCTTTCGAGTTTCATATCAAGATACAGACACTCATGTCCATTACTCTCAATAAATGAAGCCAAACTTAATACACTTAGTGACTCGAAATACCGATATTCTCCAATAAATAAAACTCTAACACTCATAATCATGGTCTGAAATAATTAGAAATC
>Ga0116143_10004681_pt1 | contig 12831 bp, 23 predicted proteins | sample AD_UKC034_MetaG_FD_89745 | JGI IMG/M metagenome (GOLD analysis project Ga0116143, IMG submission 89745) | Active sludge microbial communities of municipal wastewater-treating anaerobic digesters from USA - AD_UKC034_MetaG | ecosystem: Engineered > Bioreactor > Anaerobic > Digestate | place: USA...
CACGATCTCGATACGCCGCATATCGGTGTCTTCCGGCAAGGAAGACCGTGAAACACGGAACACGGTGTCGAAATTCTCGACTGTATTTTTTGATAGGTCAACGAAATCGGTCTCCAAATACGAACGGACCACAACTTCGTTGGCGTATTTCTCTTTTTTGAACTCAAGTGCAACTACCTTGAGGGCCGTCTTTTCAGCGATGTCCGTGACCGGCGCGGAGCGGATCACCGTGGCCTTGCAGGTTTCGCTCAGGGTGACACACATGGTGGGCGTATCTGCGGCGGGGGCATCGCTACACTTCACCCGCTTACGCCCATCCTCCATCACCGACACCTCGTAGCCCTCCGGAATGCCGTAGGAGGCCAACACAGCGGAGATGTCCGCATCCTCACTCTCGGCGGTGAACTCAAAATAAAGAAGTGCGCCGCCGTCAGATCGTGCACGTTTGCGGCTGTTGCCTGCCTTACCAGTGGTGGCCATAACGGCTCCTTTCTCTTCATCAGTACGTAATACCTTGAACGCGACTTGGTTAGCCGGGAGGCCCGTCAGCGTCAAGAACTGGGGTTCGATCATCTGTGAAACCTCGACAGGCTTCTCAACTACATCGTCGTTCATTTCCCATCCTTTCCAAGAACCAGATTGAACCTATGTACGTGGCCTTCAGCCTCCTCCGTAACAGTATGCGTGCGTATAACATGCGCGTGCCCGTCAGTTTCAGTAGTGCCACCGGACACTGGGCGGTTTGACCCGTCCACCATTACCATGAACTCGTGCGTGTGTCCGTCGTACGGGTCTGGCTCAGTAACCCCTTGCCGCACCCCGTCGTCATTAGACTGCAAAATGGCACTGACAAACTGCACCAAGGCTTGGTAGGAGAACCCGTTGATCTTGCCGTCCAACACGTCCTGCCACATATCCGCGTCGGTAATGCGTACGCCTACCACCCACGCCCCCTCGATAAAGTCGGGGTCACCTGTGCGGGCCACAAAGGTTTCCACAACGTGTACGCGGTCGCTGACATCGACATTGTCATGCTCTACGTCAATCTTGAACCCGTATTCCATGAACATGTAGGCCGCTTGTCGTACGGCCTCCACCGTCCAGTAGTCACCAAACACGTTCGGGACATTGGGAACCAGCACTTCCGCGAAAGCGATCTGCTCCCACTTTCTGTCTTCCCTTGTTATAAGTCGCACGGTGCTGTCCATGGCTTACTCCTGCCCGTGCTCGGGTGCAGGGGGAACAACCTCCCCCTCATCCTCGACGTTGTTAATCTCTCCATCCTTTTGTGACTGCTCGTCCTGCGTATCTTCTGGCTTACCCTCCCGGCTCTTGAGAGCAAGCGCCAAGGGCATATCCATCCATTCCTCGTACCCATCTTCACCAACTTCAGGGTATAGCTCCCCTTCGATGCGCAGTACCGAGAATACCTCGATCTGCGCCTGCCTCGGGGTGAGGCCCCCCATCACATTGAGTGCCGTCAACGTCTTAACCAGCATCTCCGGGTTAGTGATAAGCGGGGCGCGACTGCGTAGCATTACCGTAGTCAGTCCAAGTCCTAGAGGGTTGTTCACAAGACGCTTGTTGTACCACTCGTCATAAACGCGGCGGAGGGGCGCGTATACCTGACTCTCCGCCACAAACATAGCCGTCTGCGCCGTAGCGTAATTGTGGTCCGCACTCTTGCCGATGTTGATCGGGGCCAAACGGAAGGACGACATCACTTTGCTCTGGTTCGCCTCGTCGTATTCCTTAAACAAACCATCGCTCTGCCGGGTGTCTGTAAGCTTGTCCACTTTGAGGGAAACGGACCCCTTATCCTCAAGACTCTCCCGCTCCGGTACCGCCTCAAGTAACAGAATCTGGTTCTGCCGCTCCTTGCCTACCCCTCGCGCCGTAAGCAGGGCTTTGAGTTGCCGGAAGGACTCGGCTGTCAGCCGCCCGCCCGCAACGGTCAACAACATCGGCGGAACAGTATTGTCCTCAAAGTACCGAAGGTTAACCTCCTCAGCTTCACGACTACCGAGAATAGACGGTAGCTGGTTGATCCAGCGTGGAACGCCGTAAACATCCTCCGACGACTGCTTGAAGTGGATGATTTCTGTCGCCTCATCAACAGGGGCTACTTTAGCCGTAGGCGTACCAAACTGACCAGTAGTGCGATTGAGAGAGCGTGGGTCACCGAACTCCTTAAAGTAGACTACTTTACCGCCGATCTGTTGCCGGTAGAGACGGAAAGTCTTGTACTCTGTGATCAAGGAAATACGAGGGCCGCGAACCACGTCATAGGACACCTCTACGGGCTCAGGGTTCTTGGGGCACAGGGACATGGTAAGCCCTGGCACATTGCGAAGGATAGCTACTCTGCCTTTACGATCCCGGATGACCTCGATGTAGGCGTGACCACGTCGCTCAAACGCCTCTACCACGCCTGCGTGTACGCTGGTCAAGGACTCGTCGTAATTCGCGCTATCCACGAAGGACTGCAGTATCTGCCGCTCACTTTCGTCTACCGTAATGTAGTTTGAAACGGGGACAACATCCCACCCGTTAAGCGCAATATTGGTTACGTACGCCGCCACACACTGCTTGGTGATGTTGCTCTTCTCGTAAATAGCGTCCAGGGTTAGTAGATCATAGGGAGCCTTTATGGGGGTCAACCCGCCCAACATGCCATTAGCGTAGTCAGGCTCCACCTGCCGGGAGGTATTCGACCGATGCTGCGTGGTGGTGATAGCGCGTACCCGTGTATTGATTTCTGAAAAGGAACTGCGCACACGACGTACGCGACGGGGCGCTACAGTTTTGGTGCTGACAGGTTTACTCATTCTGCGTCTCGCCTCTCGTATACGTACCCACGCGCCCGTAGCGCGCCATTGATGTGAACAGTTTCGCCGGTTGCACTTGAGTGCATATACAACTCAACTACCCAACCGCCGCGACCTTCACTGACGATGGTGATCTCACAAGGTACACCTACAACCATGTTTTTGACTTCATCACGCAAACGCCCTGCGTCTGTATCTGCTCTCACCTTGTAAGCATTAGGGGCATCGACACCATGCAACCGCGCACGGGTACGCTTATACAGCCCCGCCACCCCAAGGTCTACCAATAGGACGAAGTCATCGGCGGAGTGTACTTCCTCGACGATTACCTTATACCTTACTCCTGTGTCAATCATACACCGTCCCAAGCCTGCAAAAGGATACAGGGAGGCAGTGTAGCAGAAAAGCAAAACACGGAGCAGCAGCATTTCTATAGGCACAAAAAAAGGCCCCGTAGGGCCTACCACTGTCGCTGTGCCTATACGCCAAGATCAACTAGGTAGCCTTCTGGTAAATACACCCCGCGCAACTACCGTCCGTCTGTCGAAAGTCATGCCCGCATGGTATGGGTAACCATTTAGGGGTGTGCGCCCGATACACCCCCACTCTCAACGTGTTTCCGTTTTCTACGCGCTGCAGAAACGTGGTGCCCTCCTGTACTAGAAGTGGCACATCCAGGGTCTCTCGTGGGCGGTCCCGCCAACATCCATAAACGTGCCCAGGGCTAGGCGCTGAGACTTCCATCACGTTACTCCGCAGAATTCTTCTTGGCGTGTTTCTGGAATGGGTTTTTACCCTGTCGGAAAGGGTGTAGAGCGCAGTCCACCGCGTCACACGAAGTAACCTTCTTCGGCTGACACCCCATACACAGAACGCAAAAGGCCCGAATAGCACGAAGTGGGCTGGTGGCCCGCTCCCGGTATTTGCTCTCAATGCGCTCCTCGTTACTGGCAAACTCCACCTTCTCCACTACCGGGGAGGCTACTGCGCGCTGCCTACGCTTCCTGACCATAGCGATACCTATACCTTTCTTAAACGCTTCAACCATGCGGGACGCTGCACATACCTAACCAAAGCAACCGTCGCGCTACCGTCCAGATAGCCTGCATACATACGCCAACTACCGGATAAAGGACATTCTACCATCTTTATGAACGCCTTGTGTTCTGGGCCTACCCCTTGCGGTAAGGCATGCCCCACCGCGTCCACAAACGCCTCCGCAAACCGTATGTACGCTAGGTGCCTGCCACTAGAGAATACGACTACGGCCCCTGCTAGGGCCTCGTGCCTACTTCTGATAGGCTTGTTTGAGGAAGCAATCCCCCACTTGCTAAACTCGCGGGCATAGTATGTACGGCCTGCCGGCCACGCCCGGCGCTTACGCACCCCCATCATTTACCCCTGCAACCACGCGGACGGCGGATCGTAGTAAACACCACGTGGGGCGCTATCTAGCCGCCCGTCCAACAAACCCAAATACCCAGTGCTTTGCGCTTCGCTGGCTGCGTACTCCAGGCGCAAGGGTACACCTACATACAACGCCTTTTTCTGTGCCGCCCGCATAAGCGTCGGGTCTACGATGCGCCCTTTTTTGTCTACAGCCCACCCATGCGCTAGTAGCGCGGCCCCCTCCTCCACGTGGGCCGTTGCAAACAAACAGAACCCTTCGCAATAGACAAGCTCACTGGGGTACTGCGCCACCAAATAATACGCCGCGTCATAACACCTACCAGCCAGCAACTTAGGCGGTAGTGAGGACAGGTAAGTGTCCTCCGTACTAGCGTGCTCTGTGTACATCCGCCCATGTCTGCGGAGTAACGGTAGGGCTCGCGCAAATCGCTCGGCCTCCAGAATAGGGTTCGTGTACATCACTGCCCCTTCTCCAATATGGATAGTACGAAGGTTCTCAGTCCACGACTGGCTGTACCCACCTAGAGGCATACGCCCTCCAATACTGTAATAGACCCCGCGTCCCGCCCCCTGGCAAATGCCTTAACTAGCCCTGTGGCGACAGCGGCGTCAGCTACTTCGTCTGTAGATATGTAGGCCGGTGGCTTGAACTCAAGTGCAAATCCTTCCGCCCAATTATGCACATCCTTCCCCCCGGATTCAAACCCACGGATAACGCTGATACGTGGCGTATCTAAGGCGCGCAGTAGCGCCGCGTAGAATGCCCCGGCCCGGTCAAACACACCGCTGTCCTCTATGACCGTGGTGGGCATATTACGTGCACCTGACGCTACCCGACTACTGTAAAGAAAATCAGTAAGCAAAGAGAATTCCCCACAGCGTCTATGGTGAAGCTGTCTACGTCCGCCGCCGTGGTAGGTTGGGTAGCCGGCCCCGCGCCAGTCGTGCTCCAGAACTAGCCCTTCCGCCTCACGCCGCTTAGCATCCAACGACGTTGACTTACGAATATACTTAGGCTTCGCCCCGGAAACCCCCATATAGCGATTTTCGTAAAAGGCGCGTCTAGGCGTTTTCTCTGAAAGCTGTGTGGCTACACAGATACCCTCGCTTTCAGAATAGGTGATCATACGCGAGTAGGGAAACCGCTGGTCGATATCGTGGGCCAGTAGGATAGGTGGGTTCTCGACTACCCAGCTATGGGCAACAACATCCGCCGCTGCCCCTTTGTCCCACCGATGGTATGAGGGCTGCTTCGGGTCTTGGTAGCTCACGATCTTCTCGCTTAGCTCTGAGGAAATGTAGCCATACGTAATACTCAGTGGGCCATACTCCCACAGCATCGGCTCAAGTAGCGTCTCACATAGGTACTTCCCCTCGGCCAATTTTGTGCCGTCAGGGTCGTGAAACAGGTTTTTGTACCCTTTACGGTACACTGAGTCGCACCCCATGAAATCGCTTAGCAGGAAGTGCTCTGACAGTCGTATATCCTCCGGTACTACAGCGCCTCTATTTCGTGTTCTTGACATTCATAACTCCCAATGACGTTCCAGCATTGCCCAAGCCGCACCTTGCACTATACTCGGGTACCGCCCGGTTAGCCCGTAGCCCGTACCTGCTAGCAGGTCGGAGCGCATAACCAAGTGCTTATGCGGGTGCACCCCGGTTCGCCACCCAGCTAAAACCTTCTGGCATAGTTTGTCAAAGACGTGGTCAGTGATCAGGCTACGATTTAGCTCGTAGTACAGGTAACTTGTAATCAAGTACAACTGTAGTGCTTGCCCCCAGGATAACTTCTCTAGGTCTACGATGTATCTCGTTTTTTCTATTGTGGGCGCTGGGGCTACTACACGAGTTCTACGAACCCTCCCACTCGTTGACGTGCTTGTGCCCCCGCGAACCCTCCGAATCCTCGTCGTCATCAACAACCCCCACATCCTCTAGTGTCTTGACCGCGTAGTCAAAATCCACCATCTCTCCGCGCAACAAAGAAGCTAGCTCTGCGGATTTCTTCGCCGACTCCCACACGGGCTGTTCGACTTTCGCTAGCAAGGCCAAAGCGCATTGACAAAAATTATGCAACTTGGCCAAGTCTAACTCATCCACCTCCCCCGCCTCAATGCTCCGCAAAACTTTTACTACGCCACGGCGTATACCCATACGCCTTTCCGCCCATTCGGCACGACGTTGATGTAGGGTAGCTGGTTTCATAATGGTGTCCACCCCGGCCCTATCGGCGCGTCATACGGCCATGCGTCCAGGCAAGGGCCGCAATGAACACCATGTACGTCTTCGTCAGAATGCTTGCAGCGTAAGCACATCAGTTCATCATTAGCTTCTGTGTCAACTCTGCTGTAATCACATACCGGGCATACCAATGTGGCGGTCATCGAACCAAGGATAGCGCAGGTAACGCAATGCTCATTGCTCATAGTCTTACCTTTTTAACGGCCAACCCATACGTCTGCACGTAAGTGCAAAAATGCCCCTGGTCTGTGCTGGAGGAGGACACAGGCGTTAACCCCTCGATACGAGGACATCGAAGTTGTGGTGACGCCTGTACCCCATGCAGCATATAACCAAAGCTTACTGAGGCTAGAGAAGTGATTAAGAGTAGCGCAACTACCAACAATGAATCCTGGGTATTACGCCGCGTAATCAGTGCCGACCTAACCATTCTACCCCCTACCTAGGTTCAATCCGCGCCCGGCCCCTCGGCTGGGCGATGCACGCCCAACGTCTCTAGCCCGCGAGACGGCCTACGAGGAAGTTTAAGCCCCAAGGTATAGTAGTCTGTGCACTTGGCGTACCCATCTAGCCACAAGGCCGCCTCCTCAAAGGTAGCAAAGGTTACAAGCCGGATATCCTCCGCCCAAACGCCATCCGGTAACGTGTAAAGCTCAATACCACCATTACGCCCGTAAGCAAAACGGAACCCAAGACGCCCAGCTAATTCTTCGGCATCCCGCGCCCTATGGTAGCCATTCCAGTCTGTCATATCACACTCCAGAGTAAACGTCACAGTTAAAAACGCAGCCTGTCGTTGAAGTGGTCGTGCTCGACCTGCCTCATTTCCTCTTGCACACGCTCCATCGCTTTTACAACATCGTCCATCTCAGCCTTCACGTCGTCCATGTTCGTGCAACTGCGCCGGTCTGGATGGTAGTTGAGCCACCCAAACCGCTCCACCTTGCACAACGCCTGTTGCAACTCCGCACACTCCTCGATCAACCGCGTCAACGGGCTACCGACATTTGCGTACTTTGGGTGACCCATACCGCCTCCTAGTCTAAGTACCCCACGTCGTTGAACAATACCGGCCAGCGTGCCCGAAACTCTTTGAGGATAGGCCGCATGGTAGCAACCATATCCGGGTGGGCATCTCGATGCGTCCTAACGGCGAAGATATGTCGCCACTCTCTGGGGTTCGCCGTTATGACGATCTCTGCTTTGAGACTATTCGGCAAAACAGAACGGGCCTGCTGTGCACTGGCCCCCAACTCAACCATCTCCAAATACTGCTCTTCCGCAATCTCCATTGCACGCGCCCAGCAATCATACTGCCGCTGTGTAAGAACAGACTGCGGCGCAACGACTGTGATCTCGTTACCAAACTTCCCTTTTGCGTAGTTACAGTACCGGCTACTTTCCTGAGAGAAGCTGGCAAGTCTGTGACGAACAAGCTCATGGGTAACGCCTCGGTCACAGAGGATACGCACCGTAACTGTGCCGTGCTCAAGAACAGAGTTGCCACACCACACGGGTGTACCACCTCTCCGCACATAAAGCGTGCCGTGCGGAACCTGTGCACAGTAAACCTTACCGCTGTAGTATTCCCACGAAGTCTGAGGCTTCGCGGTTTTGCACTTGTTTACCTCTGGTAGCAGACTACGTTGCAAAATCGTGACGGTGTATAACCGTTTTGGCTTGGCACGCAGGCTGTTGGGTTTGGGCTGACGAGACCTGATAGTAGCCGCTATTCCAATATGCAGACATAACTGCTGCACCTGATCCGCCAGCTTAGGGCTTACCGTAGACAAACTCGTGCTCGTCTTACCGCGATGTCCGTCCGCCTCCAGTAAACCGTCTAGCAGCCAATCCAATTCTTGGCTGCGCCAACTCAGGATTACCCCGTGCGGAATCTGCCTAGCGCCGTTGGACACCGTATCCTCAAACAGCTTACGGCACCCGTCAGGGATTGGTACGCTTCTTGTACCGTTCGCGCCGACCAGCACTTCACAATCAAGTTCATCGGCAATAGCGTCAAGCCACTCGATTTTGCGTGGCTTACGCAAGTTAAAGTACACCCGCTTGCCTTGTACCCAGCCATCGCCGATTGTGAATCCCAGTAGCCTTATAGCACTAGGACTTAGGCCACTATGCCCGCCCCTCCACCTGCCAACCTTTGTGTAAGCATGGGACTTGGCACCAAGTTCTTCCGCAGTGACAAATTCGTAGTTTTCTCTGGCTCTTCCTGACTTCGTCGAAGTTTTACACACGTACATACGGTGATTTGGCGTAACCAGCAAGTCAACGCCTGCGGCGTCAACCCTGTACATCAGCCCACTGTGATCCCCCTCGTAGGTGCTTAACGGCTTGTGGTATTCGATATTGCCACGGGCATCCAATGTTGCAAAGAAGTCGTCCATGGAAACTGCGCTCCACGACTTCCACCCGTCAGCAGTTAAAACGTCAGTATCAGCGGAATAGCACTCATGTTTGAAGTTCTTGATCTTCTCGATGAATGGGTCTGCGCTGCCGTCACAAATCTTGTCCTCGCTCTTGTAGCAGGTACGACCACCAATCTCAATAGTGGTCGTAAGGTTAGAGTGGTCAATAATCTCAAAGCTAGGTTGTACGATTTTCATATACGCCTTTCCCCATCATGGTCTACTATAGAAGTACCGCCACCTACAACCATCTGTACCGCCGCGTGGCACGTATCGCACAGGAAAAAGCGACGATCCGCTGCAAAAGCTACATACAAATGCCGGTGCACCCGCCTGCGTACGCCCCCTCTGTCTTCTACCTCCAACGTCTTGCGCTGCTCCTTCACGTGGTACTCACATTGTTGGTTGTCACAAAAGTAATCCATGTCTCACTCCAGATTGCGTATTACACCGACGTTCCGCATAGTAGGCGGATACACACCCATCGCCACGGAGCGCCCACCCATCCCGCCTGCGTACTGCCTTCCTACCACAACGTGGGCACCTAGGCGCGTTCCATTTCTTCTTCACCTGAGTACCAAGCATCTCGCCCCCTATCAATGCCCCTTACCGCACTACCTAGCGTTAGGCCCAAAACGATATGAAGAAATATCCTGCGCCCGCTCCTTCTTCATATCTTCGATCAACCACGTCAAATACGTTAGTGATTTTTCCAAGTCCTCCAACTCATTCTTACCCCAACAGCGAGTAAGGTACTCCCACGCCCGGCTCCAGCAATCGACTTGGTAGTACGAGGGCTTACGAGTACCTAGCGGGAGGGCGGAAAGTTTATCCAGAATAGCCTTGCGTACGTCGATGACCTGCACCCCCGGCAAAAGCTGGTAATGACTGGGGGCGTTTACGGGGTCGTGCGGCTGCTCAGGGGGCATCGCTATCTCCAAAAGTGAACTTGAGTGCAAAACTAGCGCAACGGGCGCTTTAGTAGCACACGTAAAGCTACGTGTAGGGGGACTTGTTGCTCCTTCATGTAGCGCAGGGCGTGGTGGAATCCTCCAGACCGTTGTAGTGCCAGCCCAAAATTGACCACGGAACGTAGCCTCCAGTCCTTCCTACTATCCCTCCGGGGTAGCAGGTTGGTGCTTGGGGTGCCAAAAGGCCGTGGAAAACGGGTAAGAAGTAGCCCAATATTGGTGTCGGGTAGCATAAAATCCCCCTAAATTCTGTCAAAAATCTGTGAAAAGTACGTGAAAATAGGTGAAAAACGTCAAAAAATACACAAAAAACGTGCAAAAAATGCAAAAAAGCGGGTATTTACGTGCAGTGTCTCTTAGCATCCAACTTTCCCACAAAATTACGGGGACGACGACCCGCAAAAGGTACAGCAATACCCATGTACCACTGGCCCACCGCAACCACTACAGACGTATATCATTGGAGTGTAGCCCCTGGCTAGCGCGTTTGCCATCTCCTCCCAGTCCTTGCTGTATGGCTTAGGCATATTGGCCTTGGCCATTTCCTTGCCGTTCTTCTTGCTATCACGCGGCATCGCTGTCCTCTTTGCCAATCGTACCGGAGACGGGCATTTCCCCCATAGAGAAAGTGTCCATTAGTGCCCTGATAGACAACTGCAGCGCCCCTAAAGCGGTGAGCATGGCAAGCCGACCATCGGTTTCCTCGTTACGAAAGGTGGCGGTACCCACCGTGCCTTTGCTATCGACAAACGAAAGCACGGCAATCTGGATATCGTCCCCGTCCTGCGGTGTGCTGGTCACCTCCCCGGTTTTCGGGTCGTGTGTGCAAATGATCATGATTTCTCCTTTACTGTATCCGGGGCGTTACAAAACTCCGCCCAGTTTATCACCATGAAATCATTCAAGGCGTCTTGATCCGAGGGGTAGGCGACACCTAGCGTTTTTGCACGCGAGTGCATATACGCGATCACCTCCGAAACGCGAGCGCGTACATAGGTAGTTACCTGCGCCTCCGGATCGTACGGCTCAATCCATTCTATCCATTCAGATGACATTCCACTCCTCCAAGAAGTCCGCCCAATCAAGATAGGCAAATACAATAAGTCCGCCTGTAATCATGGCGAACGCCAGGGCCAATGTAGCTTCTTGATAGTAAACGCAGGCCCCTGTTAACACTAGGCAAGCTGGTAGCTGGAACCACCACTGTACTAGTAGTAGAAAACGTTTGGCCAATCGTTTCATTGCTGGTCCTCTAGCGAATCTTCGCTCCACATGTTAACTCAAACTCCTTGGCAATCGCATTCCACCGTACCCTTATAAAAAATGACGCCCATGCGCATTATAACAAATTGCGTAACCCTGCAAAAAATGATAACCCAACCACCGCCCGAGATTTTTCCTACCACTCCTGGGTTACGTACTCCTCCGCAAGATGCCTAGCCACCAACCTCGCCGCGTACCTTCCCGTTACGGTAGCCGGCAATTCATTGTCTACGGCAATCCGCTGGATCAACGGTGCTAGGTACCTAGTCAATAACCCCACATACGTTTTGTGCGACGCCCGCAATCTCTTGATGCGGTCATAGACCTGCCAACTGGAGGATAACTCCGCATCCGCGATATCAACCAGCGTGTCCAAGGCAACTAAGGTATAAGGGTCAACTAAGGATAGCCCCATTGCAGGTACGCGATGTTTGGGCGAAATAACGGTGGTGGAAGTAGACATAAAGGACTCCGCGCGAAAATTTTGTTATGTGGTGGGGAGATGGCTAAACGAAGCAGGGAGAAGGGGAGTGGCCGTGAAAAATTGTTTAGGGGTCATTCTAAAATTTCCAGAAAGATGGAAAACGAGTTGGCGTAAATGGGGGGTCAAAAGTTATGAGGGGTGGGGCTGAATATAACATGAAGTATACCCTGTGCCTCCCCCTATGCCTCCCCCAAAGCTACATTAAAAAGATATATACATAAAGGTAAACTCGCTGTCTACCCATCCAAAACATGATATTAAAAAGGTATATATATAAGGGTAAACTCGCTGCCTATCCCAAAAGCGCAGCGCACCAAATAACGGAAAATAAAAAAATTCTATGGTCGATTTTTGTGAAGTTGGCATGAAAGTTGATTTCGGATATTCATATCTTTTTATCCGGTATATAGATAAAAAAATTGGATGGCCAAGTGTCTGGCCATCCATAAAGGTTATTGATCTACGCTTTGACGCGAACCGGCATGCCGGCCCGACGCTGCGCTTCCGCAATCCGCCTGCCCGCCTTCGCCATGGCCTTACTTGCGCCCGTTTCGGCCCGAGCGTGTTTGATGGCGACGCAACGCGCGCGCGCCTTGCGCGTGGGTGTATATTTCGTGCGTCCCTCGCGATACGCATAAATCTCTTCGGGAGAAGAGATGCCATCGCCGCCGATAGGGGAGGCGATATCATCGTAAACGCGCGCGCTTCCGATACGGGCCGCGTAATTAGGGCCGATTAAGGAAACATGGTCCGCGATCCCTTTGTAATTGTCTTGGAAAACATGCCGCGCGCGGATGGCGCTATCCGCGCGGATGTAACGAACCTGCCCCATAACGTATTGGGCAACGTCTCCCGATACGTCAAGGATGGAACCGACAACCTTGAAAATTGACATGGTCATAACGGGCGCGATTATTGGCCGCGCCCGTCCATTAGTTGAAGTGGATTACTTGCCCGAAACGGCAAGCATGAGAGCCGCAAAGGCGGCCTGACTGTCTTTCGTCCCTTCCTCCCGCTTGCCAAACGGGAAAACATAAGGGACGGGAAAGCCGCTCGGCGCTTTCGCGTAAGGCGTCCCTTGTTCCGATTTCCCGCCTTTCGCCTGCCGCTCTTTCGCGGCCTGCAATCCGGGCCGCGCGGACATCGCCTTGACGCCGGATGACGTGAGATTGTAGGTGCCCGTCTTACCTTCAAGGGAAACATTCCCC
>Ga0116143_10004683_pt1 | contig 12831 bp, 8 predicted proteins | sample AD_UKC034_MetaG_FD_89745 | JGI IMG/M metagenome (GOLD analysis project Ga0116143, IMG submission 89745) | Active sludge microbial communities of municipal wastewater-treating anaerobic digesters from USA - AD_UKC034_MetaG | ecosystem: Engineered > Bioreactor > Anaerobic > Digestate | place: USA...
GGCTGTGCTGCATCATATTCTGATCGCCGCCCGCTGCGCCAAGAGTCGTCCCAGTAATCCCTGAAACTCCGCTGGTAAGCCGGTTAGCAGCTACCCCGCCCATATTGTCCCGTCCGGCAACAACTCTATCTCTGAGGTCTGGGACGATAAAACTTGTAATACCACTTCCACCGTATGTTGTACCTATCGCGGAAAACAGCTTGGCATATTGTGGCGCTGTCGACGCATTTAGCGTTTGCCCTCTAGCAAATATCCACCCCGTAGGTTCTACCGCTCCCGCGTATGGAATAACTGTCCCGACGGGAAGTCCGTCGTCTGCGGAAGGAGTGGGCGAGCTCCCCGCCGCAAGAAAATTCAGAGCTTTCGTAATGGGGTTTCGGGCGATGTTTCTTATAAGGGACATGGGAGATCCTTAGTATTTGATTATGTAATTTACAGCGTAAGATTTGGGACGTGTCTCGGAGTCACTGGCTGTGATAGACGCTGCGGTGCTAGATACGGAACCTGTAGCTGAAGGACCAGCAGTATTCCCCTGTAACCCTACCCCCCGACTTTGTCCGCTAATCGTAGCCGCAGCATATGAGGCTGTAGGGTATAACCTAAACTCTGTGGAATAGGTAGCTCCAACTGTTTTTCTATACTCTTCAACAGAGTTTGATGAAAGAACGATTCTTGCTATTGCTGTAGTAGTGTCTAGGTTATGTGAATGAGTACTGGAAGCAAAGGTCCCTGAAGCAGTCCCGCCCCCCACAGTCAGACCGTTAGCTTTTGTTTTCTCGTCCCCAAAAGCCCCCAGCGCAATGGTATCGCCTCCGTTCCCGTCCCCCGGCGCTCCTGCGCCGCGTAGGTATCTCCCACGGTAGTCTGGTACCTTGAAAAGCCCCCCGCCGCATCCAGTGTTGTACGGTAGAGAACCCGTTATGGAGTATAGTGCGGCATACGTCGTTTGGCTTACGCACTGACCTTGCGCGAGTAGCCACCCCGTGGGGGCTGCCGCCCCATTATATGGAAGAACAACACCTACGGGCATAATGTCACTGCCCGTTGCTTGAAGTTGCTTTAAGTCTTTCAAGCTAGACTGCGCGTTAAGGTGTAGCCCGAAAGTTACTGCCGCCGCTAAAAGAGAAAACGCTAAAATCTGCTTCAAAAACTTACTCATAGATTGACCACCCCACTGTTGAACCTACATAGATCGCCTTCAGCTTCGCGCCCGATACGTTCGCTGTGAAGTCGCTTGCAGCACTGTTAATGTTTGAACCATTGCGCCCGACGGTTAGATTGTTAGTCCCCCAAGTCCGCATCATATCGAAGAAATCAATATGATCCCCCACCGCAGGAGAAGCGGGAAGGTTCACGGTGAATGCACCGCCCGAAGTGTCTGCAAGAACCTTGTCACCTTTGACCGCAGCATAGAGGGCTGTTTTGATAACGAACTTCTCTTGGTTCGCGTACGCCAAGATACCGGGGTTTCCGCTCTCGGCTTCCTTCACACCTGTCGGGCTATTACCCACCAGGGCCACAATCCGAACTGCGGTGTAAGAGGCATCGAAAAGGGTCTGTATCGATCCCTTGATCTGGGTGGCGTCCGCCTTAATCATCCCGGCGGCGTCCATCGTATGCCAATCATTTGAGGCATCCTTGGCCATTATTACAAGCCTTGGGACTTCCGCCTGGCCGTGAGTAAGCGGAAAGGTCGGGTTACTGGTATACGTTTGGTCAAACGGCGGAACCGCAGGGACAACCGCTGGCGACATCCCAAGATCCAGAAGAGAAAGATCTGCGGTGTCTGTCGCCTCAACGTCGGTAAGGTCCAGGTAAAGATTATTTGCATCTGACTGGTCTACGATGACGGCAGAGTACGGAAATGACATCGGAGTTGATAGGACGATTCTCCAGTCTTGGTTTTTAGCGGAAACGCTCTTTGCATGGTTTAGCTTGTAGGACATTAGCTTTCTAACGTCGTCTTCTGAGAGAAGATAGTTATTTACAAAGAAGAAATCCCTGAACCTACCTGCGGCAAAGTCCTGAGCAACCGCGTACTGTGCCCCGATTCTAAATCTCGGAGATGAGACACTCCTGACGTTTGCAAGACTTCCCTGCCCTGTAAGTTTTCCGTCAATGAATGCTTTAAGTGTAGCGTTTGCATAGTCAAAGAGGAGAACAAAATGATGCCACGACCCGTTTGTAAATCCTGGGTTTGTTACAAGAACGGTAGTATCATGAGAGCCTGCGGTGTTCGTCCCTACAAAAGAGATATCACCTGTGCTGCTCACAAACACCCCAAAGCCACGATCACCAGTGGCCGACTGCTGAGCGAAGAGATACTGGGTTCCAGACGGGGTCCAGTCTGTAAGAGCTACCCATCCGCCAACAGCAAAAGGCTTCGCGTTACCTGGGTTGAAGGTAGCACTCGTTGAATCAAAGCTATCGTTAATCCCATCGAGGTTTGCGGCCTTGTTTGAGTTCCCCCAAAGATCCGTACCGGTGAACGCGGTAGACCCGTTGTTGGTAAGGTTTACTGCGTTTGTGGATCCGTCGTTACCGTTTGCTTCAAGCGGGTACCATACCCTGCTTCCAGATGCGAGAGAAGACGGGAAGGATTCCGCCGCAAGGACGTGCCCCGCCTTGATCTGATTAGCTGACCCCACTTCGCCAACCGCCTGGGATAGACTGTAAACTTTCGGACTAACCGCTACGGGCCCGTCCCAATGCATCTTTGTGGCTGCTGACTTGAACCCACCAGACTGACCCCAGAAGCTCGCACCGTCTGTCTGAATAAGACCAAGCCACACGTACCTGGCTCTATTAATGCTCTCTGGTCCGGTGGTAAAGAGTTTTAGGGATGCCTGCGATACTGGGTATACCGCCCGGCCCATGTCGCTCATCGTGACAAGGCTTGCTGCGTTTTTGTCAAAGTACAGGTGGTACGTCGTACTTGGCGCAGGAGACGCACCAAGGATAGTTGTTAGGTTAACTGTGATATCTCGCCCAAAGTCAGAGCTCGCCGAGCCGGCCCCATCCCATGTCGCGATTTCCGGCCCGCTGGCGAGCTTCAGAAAGCCGCCCTTAATAATTGAATTGGGGTGGGTCACTGACTGGATTTTAAGATCTTTTACTGCGCCCGCAGACCCGCCGCTACCTGAGCCAAACCAGAAGATCCTGCTGCCAGGAAGGTTCGGGTTGATGATGTAATAGAGGTTGTTGAGGGGATCACTACTCCAGTTCATGCCGCCGTCGTTGGAGTATACGAACCTTTCCGTAGGATAGGACCCTCCCCCTATATGAGCTTGAAGGGAGTTTGTCACATCGTTTGAGAGAACAAAGCTATACCGCACACCTGACGATAGGTTGGCAGGAGAGGGGAACGTGAAGATAACCTGCTGCTCTGTCGCCCCGATAGTGGTTGCGTCCACAGGGTCGCTACTAACAATCGGCGCAATCGGGTTGTGCCCAATAGTACCGTATATGGTTATCGTAAGATTCCCAGACACCGCGAGAGGGTTTGAGAGGTTGACGGCGATTGCAGTGACGTCTTCGGTAATGCTCGGATACCAGTTTGTCCCCACAAGGGCGACGTCGTCAAACGGGAGAGAGCTATCTGAAACTAACCGTACATCTGTACCACTGTACGTTGGGTCTACCTTGGCTTCTATCACACTTGTTTGCGACCCGGCGGTTTTGAACTGCTGGGAGTTAGTGCACTCAAGATCGATAAACCCAATAGGCTGCCCCTCGATGACGCTAAAAAGGGTACCAGCGTCTTCCAAGAGGTCTGTGTGTGCTACTTGGCTTGAATAGTTAACGTTAATGACGCCCGTGGAAAGCAGGGAAAAGCAGAACCGGCGCACGTACCCGGTCGTACTTACGGGCGGAAGAAACTGCGCGCCTTGGTACTCGAACAACGGGCCCGATGACGTAAGTGCTTGGAAGTCGAACCACCCGTCTGCTGTGGTCACATCTAGGTCATCAATCGGGGCAACTGCACGTGTGGCGCCATCCACCCCTTCGACTTTACTTCCTCTAAAGTATAGCTTCGAATCTGCTGGACTGGCGGCGTACATCCGAAGCGGGCTATCCCCCGTTCCTAGGTCCCCGTCTTCGATAGCTTCGGACAAGGTCTTGCCCAGGCCGCTCGCGCTGATATAAATTTTAGAGTCATGCGTAAGTCTTGATTTTACGCTGCCAACTTCCGCAAGAGATTTCACATCTTCGTTTTGTATGCGGCCTGCCATGGTAAGGTTCCCTTATCGGTTGTCTTTCAGCATGTTATCATAATTATAAATCTGTGGCGTTTGCAAACTCTGGTCGAGATTTTAAATACTCATAGCATCTTTTTAAGATATTATTATCTGCCCCACCAACTGCTGAGACAGAAAACCATGTGTCAAAGTCTGCCGCAGTCAGGCGGCTTGGATCGAAAATCCACCCCGCGTCAGACTTAAAGTACAGCTTGTCCTCGTCCGTGACCAGCACACATACGGTCTCAGGAAGTTCTTCCCACTCATTGGCCGTACTCCAGTACAAGACCTTTCCGTCTTTTCCCGCCCACGCCCCAGTTGCGCCAGAGGGGATAAGGTACCGATCCCCGAGCGTTGGAGTCACCGGAGGAGTTGCCGCTTCTTTGGAAATAACTTCGCACTGAGATGACGTATCACACGATACCTTGATATCGAATAATATTAGTGCGGTTGTCTTTAGCGATGAGTTGTAGGTAACTGCCGCGATAGACACTTCTTTAGCATGCTTATCAAAAGATACTTTCTTGATGATAGTGTAGCTTCCTGATACGAGAACGTTACCGAGCGCCATATCTTTCCCCTAGTATTTAATCACAAAAACAACAGCGTAGTTGTCTGGTCTTGTCTCCGCGTCTCCATCGCCTACTGTAATATCCTGTGCGGCTGCAGTACCTGAAGCATTCACGGAAGCCCATGATGCTGAGTTAGCAGTTGCTCCGCCAGATCTGGTATACGCGGTTGTCCCTGCGTTATCGATCACAGTGGTCCCCGATCCAATCTGAATGTTCGAGTAAGACCCAAAGTTAGTTGAGTGGGCGTGGGCCGTTTGGTTTGAGTTCCATAGGTTTTTATTAATACTCGCTGAGCTAGCTGCTGACGACGCGGTAAGCCCGTTCTTCTTCGTCGCGTTCGCCTGCGCCGTACCTATAGCTGCTGCTAGCCCGCCAGTCCCTCTAAGAAACTTGCCGCTGTTATAGTTTGGGAGATTAAACGTGGTGGACCCGTCACCGACTCCAAAAGTAGTTCCGATGATTCCAAAAAGCTTGGAGTAACTCGTTCTGGAGATAGCCGATCCGTCACAAGATAACCATCCTGTAGGCACGGAGTTAACAGGCATGGTTCTAACTTCGCCGCATATCGCAGATTGTCTGTTTTTTACAGCGGATAGAGTACCCATCAGTAAGCCTTCCATCCCTGAGATGCATCAAAGTAGATAAGCTCTACTTTACCACCTGCTAGGTCTAAAGTAAGGTTTTCCGCTACTCCGTCTATGTTGTTACCGTTTCTTCCAACAGTAACGTTGTTCGCATCCCAGGTACCTTTTGGGTCGTATATTAAAATGGTATCGCCGAAAGAGGGAGAGGCTGGAAGAGTAATTGTGAACGCACCGCCGGAAGTATCTGCAAATAGCCTATCACCGGCGGCTGCAGTGTACGCAGAGGTCTTGGTAGCCATAGGGGTCGGGCTAGTCGGTTCTCCTCCCATTTTGTATTGTCCCGTTGCTGAATCCACCAGCAAGAGCTTCAGCGCCATCAAAACCCCTTACACGACACGCTAGGGAGGGGCCGAAACCCCTCCCACCCACATTATGTGGAATAAATGAACTTGAACTGTGGGTCGTACACAATATGCGTCGCTGTCAGCGCACGACCGACTGAGTAAACAAAATCACCGTTGGCCCAGGTAATATAAGCAAAGAGGGCGAGAGATCCAGCAGAGTTGATGAAGTACTCTTTTCCGGGGGTCAAGCCAGTAAACCCGTCTATGATCGCACCACGGCGTGTGTACACTTCTACAACAAATGGATCGTCTTCGGCAGTAGCAGCTTCAGTCACAATACCAACAACTTTTTCATCCAGGTTGGCTGTGTTTTTTGCAGCGGCCTGAACTTTTCCCGCAGCGTCCACATAAACTGCGCGGAATGCTGAAAACGCGCCGCCTGGAGCTCTGAGGATAGAAAATCGAACGTGGATGGCCGATACGCCCATGCCAGCAGAGGCAGCATCAAGGATGTTGTCAAAGCGCAGGGTACCAAAACCAGAGCTTTCGGATGTATCAAGCTTCGTGGCAAAGGAGTTGCCGGTTAAGGTCAGGCCGTCTCCCGCAGCATAAACGTTAGAGTTAAACTTAACGTAGGTGATCGGATCCGTTTCAAGAACTGGCTGGGCGTCATTGCTGACTATCCACGCGGTATCCGCGTTATCGGTACCTTGTTCAACGAACACACCTGAGTGAAAGATCTCAGCGGCGGTGTCGAGATCGGTAGCGCGAGACCACGCGCCCGCGGCTACAACGTACACGCCATTCTCATCCGATGCGGTCTGGTCTTTAACAAGAACGCGGTCGCCTGCGATAGTACCAACACCGTCGATCATCTGGGGGGCAGACAGCGCGATGTTTCCAGTTGTCGCTACCTTAACCATGTTTTTCCACTTAATGCCGTAAGCAGCGAGGCCGTCGACATAAGCTTTGTTGGCTAAGTCTGCGTCATTAGATGGTGCGGTGGTAGATCTCAAAAGAGTTGCACCAAGAGTTAAAATACCAGCGGACACCTCCGCGATCTCTTGGTTGTTAGCCCCGATCCGCACAGACGAGAAATCTGGGGTCATACCACTCGATGGCTTTCGCGTGGTTTTACCGGTGGCATCGACGTGTAAAAAGTTAAAAACTGCCATGGGCTCTATCTCCTATAAAGGTTTACTCCAGAAATAAGATAACCTTGATCTTATGTTTCATGGGTACCTTCTCGGATAAAGAGGCAACATCTTTTAAAAAATTATTAAAGTACTCTAAGACAAGTGGCTGGATCATTTGAGCTTTATTGGCTGCTTTTTCATCCTCACTATTAAAAGCAATGACGAGATCATTACCATCTGTAGTGAGGAACTTTTGGAATTCGTCTTGATTTTCCATTTTATCTCCGAGGTTACGATAAATTATGGACGTGCCACAACTTCTGGGAAAAGTATTAAATCCGTTGCCGTCGATGACGCTATGCCCTCCTGGCAGTCTGCGATTCCTAGCCTAAAAATAGAATCGTTATCCCCCGAGAACGCCGCGACACTGTTGACGTAGGTCCCCGGAGACTCGCCCATAAAGATCTCCTCCCCCGGTAGGAAGGAGTAAGACGTTAGAGCCCCCTCTACGTTTGGCCCGATCAAGGTTACCTTTACCTCATCATCAGCCCCAAGAGAGGATTCTTTCGCAGTCCCGCAGAAGTTCTGCCGGTCTGTGCCATCAGAGTCCGCCTGCACCACCCGACCGTCTGGCCTTTTAGAGAGGGGGACCCCGGCGACAAACGCCTCACCGGCTATCATAACCTTCACGTTAGACTCCACCGACACGAGTTTTGTTGACTCGATCGTGCTGTCTGCAAAGTATCTACCGTTAAGCCTTGTCATCAGTTATTACCAAAAGTAAGCAATACGTAAGTAATCACCTGTAACAAGAAGTCCGTCCAAGCCAAGACCGTTAAAGTTAAACACGTTTCCAGAGATGGTGAAGTCCGCAGTATACCGCTGAGAGGACCCGCCCAGAAGATCCACCATAACCCTGGTGGGGGACGCTGGCGTTTGAGCTAGGGTGAATTGCTTCGCCGCGATTTCCCCGACAGTTAGCTGGTGGTATTCCACTTCCCAGTTACTTCCGCCACCGCCGCCTGTGACTGTGACTTCCACTTCTCCTGGGGAAGGTTCTGTGATCGTGGCTCCGGATATGAAATCGATCTTTGTGACCGCAGACGACTTGAGTACGTTTGCCTCATAGACGTCAAACGGAGCAGCACGCCCCGAGGAGGGGACTACGGAAAGTGAGTTGGTCAAGTACCAGACGGTCACGTCTTGGCCGAGAGCCGGGATGTTTCCGGCAGTGAACACAACCGTGTTCACCCCAACGAGGTTCCAATGTGTGTCCTTGATCCGGGGAATCCCGTCTACCATCACGATGATGGCTGCCTCAGACATCGGAGTCTGGGACATGGTAAACGTGTCGTTAACCCCATCAATCGTCCCTGTGGGGACTTCTTGCACGGGGTAGCTTGTGGTTAGGCTGTGGAGTATTCCGTTGTCTTTGTCACGGATATTGATGTTATGGGATTTCAGGCCGGACGCGTTTTCCACAACGTTTGTGATGCTGGAGTTATTGATTCTTATCCAGCCGTCAACGTAAAGGATGTCGGATCCTGCGCTGAGGCTGTACGCGTTTACAACGGTCGCCCCATCCAGCTCGACGCCGATGTTTGTGTGGTGCCCGCCCGCCCCCGTGAACCGGATGGCGTTGATACAGCCGTTGCCGTTTACGCGCAGAGTCAGGTTTTTGGTTTTTACAAACCCACCAAGGATCAGAATGCTTGTAAAGAAAAAGAGCGGTCCTGGAATGATTTTGGCTTCGTTTATGAACTCGATCTCGATGTCTTTATCGAGATTGAGTACTGAAGTCAGGATGATGTCCTGCGCCACAATGATTTTATCGCCAGGCTGGGCGGCATTGTAGGCTGTGCTAAAGGATTGGTAGTCCCCTTTTATGCCAACAGTCATGACGGATCGCTGCTCGGTGCCGCGCGTGCCAGCTGCGTGGAAGGACACGCCCGGGCGGTATACCGTGCCAAAGAACGGCTGGATTACGTTAACAAAGTTAAGCTCAACCCGATGCCCGGTGGTGCTTCCAAAAGAAAGCCCCTCCTCGAAGAGCTCAACCCTGCCGTACCCTTGGAAGTTTGTCTCATCTTCCGTGAGGATCATAAGATTACCGGCTGACTGGGCTACCCCAGAGATCTGGTAAACAGAGCCGATGATGACCGCCGTGGTTCCAAAGAGAAGTCGGTTTGCAGGATATTTGCCGGCAAGCACCATGGTCGGCGTGATCGTAACGCCGAGGGTGTTTGCAAAAACCGAGATAATCCCTACCAAGGCTTTTCCGTTTGCACCCCTAAACCTAATGATGAATCCGTCCGTGAAGTTTCCGGTCACGTCCACGTCGCTCACGCCGGCAGTGGCCTCAATGATAACTTCAAGCTGTGGCGCCGTCACGTTGTAGGGGATAGACGTGGTGTTATTTCCAGCGATGGTAAGCGTAAACGCTCCTGCTACGGGAACGGCACTGAACGCCACCTTTTGAATTTCGTCGGTGCCCTGGTGCTTAAAGATCAGGGTTGGGACACCCGTCATTGTGGCGGCCACCGTAAACCCTGAGGAGTAGTTTCCAGTTACCGTTGCTGACCCTAACCCAAGAGAGGCGAACGCGGCCTGAATCGCTGCTTGCACAGCCGCTGCGTTGGCGTTATAGGCAAGGTCGCTGGTCTCAAGACCACCGCACTCAATGCGCCACGTTCCACTGTCGGGGACGTTATCAAACGAGATGAGCTGCTCGTTGAACGTGCTGTTGTCTTTTCTCCACCCACACTCTGGTGAGGCAAAGTAGAAGTTCAGTTTCTTGTTTGAGGTGTTAATTTGAGCCGATACATCCTCAAGTTTCGCAATAAGGATGTTTGCCCCAGACGACACGTCATTGATGGCGTCTTGCGTAGAGGTGAAATGCTTATAGCCGGGGTCATCTGTGACGATCGCGTCATAGGTAATCCCGTCACCACCGCTGCCGCCGCCTGACCCGACGCCGAGCTGGACGATGCTCGACTGGTAGATATCCGCGATTGTACCGCTGGATTCTTGAACGACAACCTGGCCGATCTTAACGGTGCCTGTGAACACCGCGCGCTCGGCTGTGCCAGGTCCGATGTCGTCACCGTTTCCTGGCTCGATCATGACCTTCATGGTAAAGCGGTTTGTCGCAGACAGCACGTCCGGAACGAGGCTGACTGAGTACCACTTGTAATAGTTTGACGTGATCACCGCTGGGGTGAAGTTGTTCCCAAGCGGTGTAACGCCGTCAGCCTTGTAGACATTTCCTGTGGAGAAGTCGATTTCGGCGCCGTCAAACTCCATAAGGAAGATGCTGACAACCTGGCCGATGAGGGTACCGTCTGTCTTGGACGCATCCGACCCAGTTAGGGTCACACGCTTCTTGTTTGAGGGATGTTCCTTGAGCTGGAGAGACCTAAAGTAACGGTCGATAGTGTCAAGAGCTTTTTGTACGTCGTCGTCGTTGGCACTCAGAGTTCCAAGGAAGTTCGTGATGGTTGTATAGATAGCGGACGCCGGGTGGTCTTGATCTTCGAGGCCGGACAGCAGCCCGTGGTCTGACGGAGAGTACTGGGCAGCTCCGGTATCGATTGCAGTACGAAGATCCCGGACATCCCGCAGAGAAGCCTTCGGGCTGTTTGCAAAAAGACTGCTTGTCTCGAATATAAGGCGGTACATGACCTTCATCTCGAGGGTAGGGAGATCCCCGAGGAGAAGTGTTTCATACGTCTCGTTGGCCTGGGCGTCTGAGAGAAGAGTCCACTCACTTTGACCAAGCACCGCGATAATCGGCTCGTTGATGCTATTTGTGGCAAAGATCCACATAGCGACGTACCGGCTATCGCCGGAGGCATCCACTGTGCCCCAACTGCCGAGAGTATACTGGTTCCACTGAATCCGAGACGTACCTTGTTTGACGGGATACTGGGTGGCGGTATCCTTCTTCCAATCCCCGTTGGCTCCGTCACGGTAAAATACCGGGAGCTCAGCCACGGTGGACAGCACCTGTTCGAAGTCTGCTGAGGGAGACGCACTATGGACAACAGAATGTTCTAGGTCTTCATCGATAACAGTACCGTTTGATACACTTACTGTCGCGTCCGAGTTAGCCGCTCCAGTACCGACGATCGTAAAGTCACCAAGAGACAGACCGCCCCTGACCTGGGCACCGAACGTGCGGTGGAGGTACGCATGCGTCGCGGCGTCCATTGTAAGAGAATGTCTCTCGTCCCCGATGAGTATTCCCTCGCCAGCGACGTCGTCCCAGTAGACGGTTGCAACAAACGCGTATTCTCTGAGAATGTCGTCTGAGAACGTCTGGGTCGTCGCCAGAGAGTCCCCATCAAAATAGATGTAGTGGAGGCCCTGGGCATTCGGGATGACAATCGACTGGGCAGAGTTCTTACGGTACGGCTTACCTTTGATGAAATAGTCAAAGTATGTGGGGTTTGGGGTAATCGTAAACGTCAGGGTACCGTCGTTAAACGACAGGGTGGAGTCCGTCCGGGTTGGAAATCCGGTTGGCTCCTTGATGACGCTAGCTCCCTCGATTGGGCGCCAGCGAGACGATGAGTCAAATTGCCAAGTGGTCTGGAGGTAATCGGTCCCGTCTTGAACCCGGACGAGCTCGCCCTCGCTTGGGGCAATGCCGTAGTTAAACGAGCTGATCTGGTTCCAAAGGGCGCTTGATCCGATACCCCTGACTTGGAAGATGCCGTTGATGGAAGAGTGAGCGAATAAGACCTTGTCGCCGTTAACCAAAGTCACCCCGTCGATCGTAACCGACGGTCCCGCTGGAAGGACTGAGGAGGTCAGGTCAACAACCCGAACGGGGTGGATCACACGCTCATCGGATGGTCTGGCGTACCCAATCAGAGTACGCTTGCCCTGCTGCAAAGAAAGCCCTGTGGGCTCGATGATGACATCGTTTCCGACCCGGCGGAATAGGATGACGGTGTCTCGGCCCATGACGATAGACGACATGGGCGCGACGTTTACGGTCAGGGTAGCGCCTGCGCCCGCGGTGCGGTTAATGTTGACGTAGGCTGCCTTACCGTCCACATCAAGAGTGATTGTCTGTGCGGCAATGTGGTTTCTGGCCTCGGGTAGCCCTGGGATTTGAAGGTACGTGTCCGACAGGATCTCAAGGGTGTCCGGCGTGGGGTTTGCCCACTGCAGCTCACCACGGACAAGCCGGATGTGCTTATTCTGGCCAGCCATGACGTTGGTCTGCGAGATCGCAGTCGGGTAACTGTCGGCAGCGTTCATCCCAATGATGCTTGTATACGCTTCGTATACAGTTTCGCTGGTGATACCAAGACGCGCTCTGATTACGTCATGGAGATCTTCCCCAAAGATGACGGACTCACCCACGTCAAGCTGACCCAGACCACCGACAGATAGGAGGACGGGGTTAAACTCCCCATCCTTGATCATCCCAAGAACCTGGATCGGGTTGGACCAGGGGAGGTTTTGGATCAGGGTAACTTGTGGGATTACCGAGAACGTTGCTCCGTCAAGCTCCACATAGATCGCCTCACCCTCAATCATGGGGTAGGTGCCTGCAGCAACCGCGTAGCTGAAGTTATTCACGAGGTCATGGATCTTGAGGCCGCTGCTGATATCAAAGTCTGTACCGGACCACGACATATTGACCGATGCCCCGTGCGGGACAAGGGTGTTAGCCCCTGCGCCAAGGATTGCACCAGGAGAGGGGTAGTTCAGGATGATTGGCCCCGGCAAGACAATCCGAGATAAGAGGACGTCGGTGGGCAGCTCATCGAGGGAGTAAGCCACAGCCTGAGACTCGGCGGTGTTTTTGATGAACCGAGTTTCTCCGGTGTTAGAAGAAAAATGGGTAAATATGGAGCCGAGTTTATCCTGCGTAGTCGAGACACTCTGAGCCTGGAATGCAGCGAGTGCTAAAGTAAAATCAACGCCGCGCTCTCTGATCTTCA
>Ga0116143_10004684_pt1 | contig 12830 bp, 8 predicted proteins | sample AD_UKC034_MetaG_FD_89745 | JGI IMG/M metagenome (GOLD analysis project Ga0116143, IMG submission 89745) | Active sludge microbial communities of municipal wastewater-treating anaerobic digesters from USA - AD_UKC034_MetaG | ecosystem: Engineered > Bioreactor > Anaerobic > Digestate | place: USA...
CATATCCCGTGCGGCCAATGGACGGAGGCGATGGTCCTTGTTGGTGAGGAAGCCTTCATCACTGACCAGTCGCGGCCTTTCCTGTACGTGGTGAACACCGGGACGGACGAACTGGTGGATAGCATCACTGTACCGCGCGGCGGCAACAGCATCGTGTTGGATGCGGAGGGCCTGTTGTGGATAGCCTGTGGCGGCGGGAGCGGTACCGCACCAGCGCTCCTGCGGATCGATCCCGTGGCGCGCGCAGTGCAGACGGCGCTCACCTTCCCGAACGACGGCAACCATCCCTGGCGCTTGACGACCAACGGTGACGGCACCATCCTCTACTTCCTCAACGAGCATGTGTACCGGATGGCGATCACGGAGACGGCGTTACCCGGCATGGCCTTCATACCGGCGGATGGCCGCAACTTCTATGGGCTCGGTGTGGATCCGCAGGATGGCACCGTGTACGTGGCGGACGCCATCGATTACGTGCAGCGCGGTGTGGTGTTGCGTCACGCGTCGGACGGTGCATTGCTCGGTTCCTTCCACGCCGGGCGCATCCCGGGTGGCTTCGTGTTCCGGTGAGCTGCGATCATCAACATCCTTCCCGGGATACATCCATCCGCCGGATCGCTGGCGGCGGTACCTGCACCTGTAGGTTCGCCATGTGCTGAAGCTCGCTTCCTTTCCAGCGCTGATCGCGGTCGTCATGGCTTCGTCCGCAGTTGCGCAGACCACGGGTGTGCTGGCGGGGCGGGTGAGCAGCTTCAACGGCGCGCCCCTGCCCGATGCCACGGTCCAGGCGCTATTGCCTGACACCACCTACATCACCACCACGGCGGCCGACGGGCGCTTCCGGTACGATGCGCTGCCCACTGGTCTGTACCGCGTGCGTGTGAGCCATGTGGGATACCACACCGCTGAGCTGGCGGAGACGTGGGTGCGCGCGGGCAAGACCGAACTCGTGACCGTGGAACTGGAGTTGGCCGTGAACGAGCTCGCCGCCGTGGAGATCAGGACAACGGCACCGGGTCGCCTGGATGCCGTGAGCAGCGCCCCGATCACCGTGGAGCGGAGCTTGCGTTATCCCGCCACCTTCTTCGATCCTGCACGCCTGGCCATGAGCTATGCCGGTGTGGCAGGCACTAACGACGAGGCCAACCACTTCAGCGTGCGCGGCAACAGCCCGGCGGCGAACAGCTGGCTGCTGGAAGGGGCGGAGATCGTCACCCCGAACCACCTCACCAACGCGGGCACGCCGAACGACCTTCCCACGCTCACCGGCGGAGGCACCACCATCCTCAGCGCCCAGATGCTCGGCAACTCCCGCCTGCTCACCGGCGGCATGGCGGCGCGGTATGGCAATGCGCTGGGAGGCATCATGGACCTTTCGTTGCGCAAGGGCGTGACCGATCGCAGGGCCTATACGGTACAGGCCGGGCTCATCGGCATCGACCTCAGTGCCGAAGGGCCGTTCAAGCAGGGCGGTCGCGCGAGCTACCTCATCAATTACCGCTACAGCACCTTGGGTCTGCTCGGTGCGATGGGCGTGCCGCTGGGCGATGAGGCCATCACCTTCCAGGACCTGTCCTTCACGGTGGACCTGCCATTGGGCGAACGATCGGGTCTGCGCCTCTTCGGCATGGGCGGTAACAGTAGCAACCGCTTCGATCGGAAGGACAGCACCGAGTGGGAGTTCGACAAGGACAGCCGCGACATCGACTACACGGCGAAGGTGGGTGCGACGGGCCTGAGCTTCCACATGCGCGTGGGCCAACGCGCGATCTGGCGCACGACCGTGGCCCTCTCGGCCAACGAGCAGGGGCGGATCCGGGAGGATAGCCCGATCAGAGGCTTAAGCTATCGCGACAGCACCGGCCTCTATGAACGGAAGCTCAGCGCGCACTCCGCGATCCACTGGTCCATCGGCGCGCGGAACAGCCTGCGTATCGGTCTCTCCGCGGTGGACCGCGACCTGAGCAAGTATCTGTATGGCGTGGGTGAGCGGACGTCGTCCTTACTTCTTCGACCATACGTTGAATGGAGCCATGATCTGACCGAAGCACTGACCCTTGATCTGGGTCTTGCCTATGGAGCCTATGGTCCCGATGACCATGGTGTTCCGGAGCCGCGCTTCATCATGCGTTGGCGGGTGGATGACCGTCACCAACTGATGCTCACTGCCGGCCAGCGTTCACAGATGACGCAACTGCAGAACTACTTCAGAACGCTGTTCCCGCCGCTCATCGATAACCGGGGCATCGGTCCCATCGTAGCGCAGGATGCATCGTTCCGGATCGAACGGCGGCAGGGGGAACAGCTCACCTTATCCGCAACGATCTTCATGCAACAGTTGAGGAAGGTGCCGCTTGAAGTGAACACGATCGTAACGGGTGGAACCGGCACGAGCCTGTTGAACACCTGGGAAGGGCTTGCGGGGTTGCAGTTGGCCGATGTGGCCAAGGGGAAGAACAAGGGTGTGGAGCTGGCCATTGATCGGCGCTTCCACCGCGACTGGTTCCTGCAGGTGAACGGCACCTGGCTGGAGATGCGCTACACGGACGATGAAGGCAAGTGGCGATCGGGTCGATGGGATGTGGGCCTCATAGCGAACGCCGTGGCGGGCCGTGAATGGGCGAAGCAGAAGGAAGTGGTGAAACGCACCTGGGGTGTGAGCGGTCGCATCAACACCACCGGCGGGCAGCGCTATACAACCACCTTCGATGATCCAGGTGAACAACCCATTCCCTATGGCGCGCGCTACAACAGCACCTATCGCCTGGACCTGCGGATCTACCTGAAGCGGGAGCGCGAAGGCCGCACCGGCATGTGGGCGCTGGACCTCTTGAACGCCACCAACGCGCAGAACGAGGCCTACCGTTACTTTGATCAGCGCAAAGGAGCCATCGTGACCCGGTATCAGCTCGGACTCATCCCGAACCTGAGCTACCGCGTCGAATTCTGACCCGCCATGCCACGCACCATCAAGCTTTTCCTGGTCGGCGTATTCGTCGCCTTCGCGGCGATGAACCTGAACGATCCCGATCCGATACCCTGGATCCTTGCCTACCTCGCGGTGGCTGTGCTCTACGGCCTCTCCGCCTTCGGTCGTGCGGACCGCCGCGTCAGTGGTTGGCTCGCGGTGGCGCTGGCGGTGTGGATGCTCACGATGCTGCCCGGGGTCATGAGCTGGGTGCGCGCCGGCATGCCCAGCATCGCCGCCACCATGCAGGCGGAGGAGCCCCACATCGAGGTGATGCGGGAGTTCCTCGGTCTTCTGATCGCGGTGATCGCGCTGGCCGGGCTCACCTGGAGGACACCCAAGGGCGCGCGCCTTTCCTGAACGATAACGGCCGTGCGCACCCACCTGCTCCGCCTTGTTGGACCAGCGCTCGCCACCGTGGTCTACTTCCTGTTGGGGCATTTGGGCCATGCACCTGCGGCCATGGCGGGCATCGTGGCTTGGATGGCCGTGTGGTGGATCAGCGAAGCCGTTCCTCTGGCGGTCACCTCGCTGCTGCCCCTGGTCCTCTTCCCGCTGTTGGGCATCGACAGCATGGCGGGCACCGCGCTCAACTACGGCAAGGAGATCATCTACCTCTTCCTCGGCGGCTTCCTGCTGGCGCTCGCGATGGAACGCGCACAGCTGCACCGGCGCATCGCGCTGCGCATCGTAGCGCGCATCGGAGGCACGGGACCGCGCCTCATCGCTGGCATGATGGTGGCCAGTGCACTGCTGAGCATGTGGATGAACAGCACGAGCTGCGTGCTGGTGATGCTGCCCATCGCGCTCAGTCTGCTCGACGGGGATGGTGATCCGTCACTGCGCAAGCGCCTAACGGTACCCCTGCTCCTGGCCGTGTCCTACGGCGCCACCATCGGCGGCATGAGCACACCGGTGGGCACACCGCCGAACCTCGTTCTCCTGGAGATCTGGCGCGACCGCTACCCGGACCGGGCCGCCATCGGCTTCGGGCAGTGGATGTCCTTCGGGGTCCCGCTCATGGTGGTGTATCTCGGCATCGCCTGGTTCCTGCTCACGAAGTGGATCTTCAAGGTACCCACGGACCAGCTGAGCCCACCGGCCGAGGTAAGGGAGCGTGCTCATGCGCTCGGGCGCGTATCCTATGCCGAACGCGTCGCGGGCATCGTATTCATCATGGTCGCGCTCCTCTGGGTCACGGGGGATGATCTGGTCCTGGGCGATGCGTTCACCATCCGTGGCTGGCGCACGCGGCTCGGGCTCGAAGCCTTCTCCGATGGCGCCATCGCCATCCTGGGAGCGCTTGTGCTCTTCGTCATCCCCATCCCCCGACCACCGGACGGCGATCGGGAACAGAAGCCGCCGCACGCATTGTTGGACTGGCGCTACGCCGAGGCGCATGTGCCATGGGGCATCCTGCTGCTCTTCGGCGGCGGCTTCGCACTGGCCAGCGGCATTGACAAGTCCGGGCTGGCCGTGGAGATGGTGGCCGCCATGGAGCGTTTGAAAGGACTGGCCCCACCTGCGCTCATCGCGGCGGTAAGCGGCATCGTCTGTCTACTGAGCGAGCTGGGGAGCAATACCGCCACGGCCAGCCTCACCCTGCCGATCCTGGCCGAAAGCGCTGAGGCCTGGGGGATCGATCCGCAGGCGCTCCTGGTGCCCGCCACGCTGGCCGCCACCCTCGGTTTCGCCCTTCCGGTGGCCTCGCCCATGCAGGCCATCGTGTTCGGTAGTGGCCGCATCCCGGTGCGGGAGATGGTGAGGGCCGGCATCTGGCTCGACCTGATCGGCGTGGCGCTCCTGACCATCATATTTGGCTGGATATTAGGTGGTTAGATATTATCGACAGGCACGGGCGAGTGGTGGGCCCAAAGGCACATGGGGACGAGAGATTTTGACCGGTCACGGTGGAAACATGCCGGGTTTTCACAACTTTGGTAGCCATGCGCATCACAGAAGAACAGATCCGGTCGGCCCACAAGGCCTTGAAGAACGAGAACGGAGGAGCCTGGCAGGACTATTTCGGCCTGCTTTTCCTGGAGGAGTTCCATAAGGTGCCGCGCGAGCAGGCCTTGCACCAGGTGGCCTTCGGCGGCGAGGACTACGGCTTCGATGGTTTCCATTTCGACAAGGCGAAGCGCAACCTCTACCTCTTCCAGTTCAAATGGAGCAACGACCATGAGCAGTTCAAGCCGGGTTTCCGCACCCTGCTGGAACACGGCATGAGCGAGGTGTTCGGTGTGAACAGCGACCACCGCAGCCGCAACGCGATGGTGAACAACCTGAAGGCGGTGCTGCGCGACAACCGTTCCAGGATCGATCAGGTCAACTTCCACTTCGTCTTCACCGGTGAACCCGAGAAGGCGGAGAACAGCAGCGTGCTTGGTGCGTTGCGCGAGGACCTGGAGAACCGCAAGCACATGCTGGACGAGTGGTGGGGCAAGGAGATGAGCATGGTGATCGAGTACCGTTCGCTCAGCGGCAAGCGCTCGCACTTCGTGGTGGACAAGACCCACGAGTACCCGCTCAAGCTCTCCGGCTCCCTGGCGAAGGACGGACCCGATGGGCAGGAGATGGTGATCGGCATGGGTCGCCTCTACGACATCTACAGCATGTTCCGGCAGATGGGCTCGCGCTTCTTCGAGCGCAACATCCGCCACAGCCTTCCCGAGGACGGCTCGGTGAACCGGGTCCTCCAGAAGGCCTTCCGCGACATCGGCATCGACAAGAAGCTCGATCCCGCGATGTTCGCCTTCAACCACAACGGGGTCACCTTCAGTGCGCAGAAGATCGAGGAGACCGACAACGGCTATCGCATCACCGAGCCGCGCCTGCTCAACGGAGCGCAGACCATCACCACCATGGCGCGCTTCATCGAGCGAAGCAAGTCGCGCGATGACATCGAGACGATCAAGGACCGATTGAAGCGGATCGAGGTGATCTGCAAGGTGATCACCCATGCCGATGATCCGTTCATCACCACGGTCACCATCAACAACAACCGCCAGAACCCGGTGGACAGTTGGAACCTGCGCGCCAACGACCAGATCCAGCTGGAGCTGAGCGACCACTTCCGCACCAAGCTCGGCATCTACTACGAGCGCCAGCAGCGCGCCTTCGAGGGCCTCACCGAAGAGGAACGTGACGAGCAGGGCATCACCGACGACAAGGCCATCCAGATGCTGAAGCTGGCACAGACCTTCCTTGCTTCAGAGGGAGAGCTGGTGGTGATGCGCTCGATGCGCAAGGCCTTCGAAGAGGACAAGCAGTACGAGGCCATCTTCCACGCCCGTCGGCTGGAGGTGGACCCGCGCTACATCGTGTTGTGTTACAAGGTTCAGTTCCGCCTTCCGCTGCTTACGCGCAGCATCCTGGAGCGCGGCGAGAACAAGTACAGCTTCGTTGGTCGTGGCCGCCACCTGCTATGGGCGCTCATGTGCCAGGCCATCCTCAACGACAAGGACCTGCACAAGATGGCCGAGCGCTATGGACAGGACCTGGCCATCAGCGCCAACTACATGCAGTACATCAGCGGGCTGGCCACCGGTGCGTGCCGTGCGTTGCTGAGCGAACTGGTGGAACAGGAGGCCAACGCCGAAGCCGTGAAGAACAACGAGTTCAACTTCCTCCGCAGCAAGCAGTCGTTCGACTTCTGCATGGACGTGGCCGCACGCAAGTACGGCTGGGAGAAGCGGAAGTTGGCGGGACATTGGTAGGCGATGCTGCGGCGCCTGCTCACTGTTGATCCGGGGATCTGCTGATGGCCGGTGGATCAGCCTTCGCCACCCCCAGTGCTCAACGCACCGATCTCCTCGATGCCCTCCGTGGCTTCGCGCTCTTCGGCGTGGTCTGGAGCAACTACGCGGTGTTCTCGTATTGGCTCTTCATGCGGCCCGAAGCGCATGTCGCGTTGTCTGGTTCATTCCTCGATGCGCCGCTCGAGGCCTTCCACACCATCCTCATCGACGGCAAGTTCTACTCGATCTTCTCGATGCTCTTCGGCATCGGTTTCGGCTTCTTCCTGAACAAGGGCAACGACGGGCTCTGGCGGTTCTACCGTCGCATGCTCATCCTGCTCATGATCGGATGGTTGCACCTGCGCTACCTCTGGGCCGGCGATATCCTCTTCCTGTACGCGGTGCTTGGGCTGATCCTTCCACTCTTCCGCGGGTTCAGCGAACGTGCGTTGCTCATCACCGCTGCAGCGCTCATCCTTTCTCCCATCGTGATCGATGCGGCTGTGATCCTGTCGCACGGGGACTTCGATCCGGTGGGCCCCGTGATCGCCTGGCATGAGGGGCGCGAGGCGGAGCTGGGCAGCGGCACCGTTGCTTCCATGCTCGCCGTGCCGAACGGGGGCTGGAAGGAATTCATGGAGGCCAATGCGCACACCTGGTCCTTCCGCTTCGTTCACTTGATCGAGAGCAACCGTCCGCCCAAGGTGCTCGGCCTCTTCCTCATCGGACTATGGATCGCGCGGCGCAGGCTCTTCGCGGATATGAGCGCGAACGCCGCACTGCTGAAGCGGCTCTGCACCCTCGGCTTCGTCATCGGGTTGCCCAGCTCGTTGCTCATGTGGTGGGCGGAAGGACATGTGGGCCATCCGCCTGAACCAGCATCGCTGCTGCGCGCGACGAGCTACGCCTTCGGTGTGGTACCGCTCGCCATCGCCTACGCGAGTGGTTTCGCCCTGCTGTGGTTGAAGGACGGATGGCGAATGCGGCTTCTCGCTTTGGCGCCCATGGGCCGCATGGCGCTCAGCAATTACCTGATGCAGACGTTCATCGCGCTCGCGTTGTTCACCGGACTCGGACTTGGCTGGGGCACGCGCGTGAGCGCCTGGCAGTTCGAAGCGCTGGCCCTTGCCGTCTTTGCTATGGAGGTGCTTTGGAGCCGCTGGTGGCTGGCGCGCTTCCAGTACGGCCCCTTCGAGTGGGCCTGGCGGAGCCTCACTTACGGGAGGGTGATGGCTATGCGGAAGTGAGGTTTATGCTGAACCCCGGGGCAGGTGGCGGATGAGCCGTGATCACTGGATGAGCACGGACCGTGATCCCTGCCCTTGGGAAGAGCGCAGCCGCACGACGTAGATACCTGCCTGATCCGGTCGGCCCAGGAACAAGTCATTTGATGTACCAGCGGCCGCCGCGCCAGCTTGGAAGATGCACCGGCCCATGGCATCGAACAACTCGACGGATAGTGGCCCGCGGATCTCCTGCTCCGGTCGGATCCTCAGGCGATCACCCAGATCCGTGAGCTGGAATCCCATGGGCGCTTCGCTTTCCGCGATCCCCACGGCGCTCCCGCCATTGTCCGTGCTGCGCAGGATGGTGCCATTGGCGCCCACCACCTCCCAGATGTCGGGGCCACGGAAGCTGATCCCGTGCAGGTCCTCGGTGGTGTTGCTCACGAGATCCAGCCAGGTGATGCCGTTGTCCGTGCTTCGGATGATGGTGCCGCCGTCGCCCACAGCGATGTAGGTGCCGGTGAACGCGCTGGCCACGGCGTTCAGGTTGGCGGTGACCGGACTCGTGAGGGTGGACCAGCTGCTTCCGATACCGTTGGAGTTGGAGCGGAGAATGGTGCCGTTCGCGCCCACGACCAGCGCCGGCTGTCCGCCTGTCAGCTCTATGGCGAACAGGTCCTCGACAGTGCCGCTCGTGAGTGGTGAATAGGAGAGCCCTTCATCCGTTGATCGGAGCAGGGTGCCATGGGCGCCCGCGACCAGTGCTTCGCCGCCCTGGATGGCACGCACCGCGAAGAGGTCTTCCGTGGTGCCGGACGCGACCTGGCCGAAGACGAAGTTGCCACCGGTATTGCGCGCCACGTAACCGCTGTCCCCGACGATGGTGAGGATCACCGATGTGTGATCGTCCACCGCGTTCAAGCGCTGGTGATCATCGGGAAGATCATGGGCGGTCACCGAGGATGCGCCGCCTTTCACGAAGAAGGTCCCGCTATCGCCGACCACATAGTTCACGCTGAGCCCGCCGATGGTCTGCGCGCGCAGATGCTGATCGGTGCCGCTGGCGATCGCCGTCCACGTCAAGCCCCCATCGTCGCTGGTCAGCAGCGTGCCGTTGTCCCCTGCGATGACATGCGGCAGGGTGTTCATTTCGATTGTTCTGAGCGTGGCGGAGGTGCCGCTGGGGATCAGGGTCCAGCCGGTCTGTGCGGTGGCGGCGGTCGCGATCAGGGCGAACAGGCCGAAGGTGGAACGTTGGTGCATGGGTCAGGATCTGCCGCTGCAAGGAATGGCGTCATCCGCTCGCGATGAAAGGGTTCTGATCCGGCGGCTGGTTCAGTGATCGAGCGGTCGTGGCGTGATGCGGATCCAGATGCGGCGTTCTATTTTTCTGCCATGGCAGGTGCGGGGTGGCTGGCTCATTCGGTGATGTCGGGTCTTCTTCTATTGATGGGAGCTTCCGTGCTGCTCGCTCAGGACGCCTCGCTGGCGCCATCCATCCGCACCGAACTGGCCACCGCCACCAACGACACCCTCCGTGCCGATGTCCTCGCCCGCCTGTGCTTCAACCTGATCAACACCGACCCCGACAGCGCCCGGCGCTGCGGGGAGCAAGCCCTGGCGCTGGCCACCCGCATCGGCAACGCCAGGGCCATAGCCGATGCACACAACAACCTGGGCTGGCTGGAGACCCAGCAGGGCCACATCCGGGAAGCAACGGAGCACCTGGAGGCCGCACTGGATGGCTTCCGCCGGATCGGCAACCCCGCCTTTGCCTCCGTCGCGCTCAGCAACATGGGGTGGCTGGCCGACAAGCAGGGCGACCGGGCCGGGGCCTTGAAGCACTTCGGTGACGCCCTCGACCAGGCCACACTCGCTGCGGACAGTGCCAGCATGGCCGTGCTGCTCTACTCGATCGGTAGTACCTACAACAAGATGCAGGAATACGGCCGGGCCCGGTCCTATTTGCAGCGCTCCCTGGTCGTTGAAGAGCGTCTCGGACGCCGGAATTCACAGGGGAACTGCCTGGTGGCCATCGGCAACGCCTGGCGCGGAGAGGGCAACGCCACCAGCGCGATGGAACAATACCAGCAAGCGACCGCCCTGTTCAACGCCACCAGGAACCACTATGGAGCCGGCATGGTGCAGGAGAACAGCGGGGACCTTTTCCTCAAGAGCGACCCCGCGAAGGCACTGCCCTACTACAAGCGCGCGCTTTCCCATTACGACACGCTTCACAGCGCGGGCGACAAGGCGTATGTCCTGCAGCGCATCGGCCTGGCCTGCACGGGCATGCGGAAGTACGCCGAGGCGGAGAACGCGTACACCGAAGGCATGGCCCTGGCCGATCAGAGCGGCAGCACCGAGCTGGTGATGGACCTGCACCTGAGCCTTGCCGAACTGGCCGTGGAACAGGGAAGGAGTGAAGAGGCGATCGGGCATTACCAACGCCACATGGCGCTGAAGGACAGCCTGCGCAGCGAGGCTTCCGAGCACGAGCTGATGCGCCTGCGCGCCAGCTTCGAGACCGAGCAGGCCGAACAGGAGAACGTGCTGCTGAAGGCGGAGAACGCCTTGAGCCGTGCCAAGGAAGCCCGCCTAAGAGCCCTTTGGACCGCGGCTGCAGCGATCGCCCTCGGGCTGGTGTTGCTGCTGGCCCTGGTCTACCGCAACTACCGCCTGCGTGGAAGGCATACGCGGGAGGTGGAGGCCTTCAACCAGGAACTGGCCGCTCAACGCGATCAGGTGCAGCACATGAACGATCTGCTCGAGCTCAAGGTCCTGCGCTCCCAGCTGAACCCGCACTTCATCTACAACTGTCAGAACAGCGCCATCGCCATGATGAAGGAAGGACGCACCGCGGAGGCGCTCGCCTACCTGCAGGGGTTCGCACGCCTGCTGCGCATGATCCTGGAGCACTCGGTGAAGGATCGCATCACCGTCGAGGAGGAGTGTGGGTTCCTTCAGCAATACCTGAAGCTGGAGGCGATCCGGCTTGAAGGCTTGAACTACTCCGTGGAGGCCGATCCCGCATTGATCGAGGATGAGGCGTCGTTGCCCGCGCTGCTCGTGCAACCCTTCGTGGAGAACGCGCTTTGGCATGGCCTGGCCGCCCGGCAGGGATCACGCGAGATCAGGATCGAGTTCCGCGGCGTCGATGACCGGCTGCACTGTGTGGTAAGCGACAATGGCATGGGCCGCAACGGTACGGCTCGGCAGGATGGTCATCGCTCCCTGGGTACCGAACTCACCAATGAGCGGCTTCAACTCCTTACGCATCGGCTCCACCAGAGCGGCTCGTTCCGCATCATCGACCTGAAGGATGCGAGCGGTGGGGCATGCGGTACGCGGGTGGAGATCGAACTGGCGGTTTGAACGGGACTCGCGATCTTGGTGCGGTATATGGTCCATGATACGAGCGTTGCTGATCGATGACGAGGCACGCGCGCGGCAATTGCTGCGCGAACTGCTGGCGGAGCACCATCCGGAGGTGCAGGTGTTGGGGGAGGCCGCGCATCGCGCAGGGGGCCAGGCGCTCATCGCGGAGCACCGGCCGGACCTGGTCTTCCTGGACGTGGAGATGCCGGGCGGCAGCGGCTTCGACCTGCTGCGCGACCTGGGCCATTGGGACTTCGAGGTCATCTTTTCCACCGCCCATCAGCACTATGCCATCCAGGCCATCCGGTTCAGTGCGTTGGATTATCTGCCGAAGCCTGTCCAGGCCGATGAGCTGGCAGCGGCGCTCGAACGGTACCGGCATCGACACACGGACCAGCGGATCCGGAGCCAGGTGCAGCAGCAGTTCATCACCAACATCGCACAGGCGGATATCCGTCGCTTCCGGCTCACCCTCACCAGCGGGGATCGCAGTTGGTTCGTCCCCCCGGACGAGGTGTTCCGTTGCATCGCCGACCGGAACTACACGGAGATCCAGTTGCACGATGGACGACGGTTCGTGCAGGCCCGCACCCTCGGTGATCTGGAAGAGATGCTCCTGCCGCACGGTTTCATCCGGGTGAGCCGCAACGCGCTGCTGAACCGCGCCATCATCGATCACGTCGATGGTTCGCAAGCGGTCTTGAAGGATGGGGAACGGGTGGAGATATCACGGCGAAGGGTGAGCGAAGTGAAGGCGGCACTGACCACTGGATAGGTCGAACCGCCGCTGGATCGGATCAGCTTCCGCATCCTCGTACGGTCGTTCAACTTCGGCGGCAACTTCATACCCATGCGCTTTCCACTTCTCATTGCGGGCTTGTCGATGGCTTTGTTGGTCACGGCGCAATGGCCTACCAGCCCGGATGCCCCTTTGGTCATCTGCAACGATGCCAGTGATCAGAAGGACCTTCGGGTGATCCCCGACGGCATGGGCGGTTGGTACGTGCTCTGGCGCGACAACCGGCTGGTCAGCAACCGCTACGCCGTCTTCGGGCAGCGGCTTGATGCGCAGGGTAACCTGCTCTGGGAGCCGAACGGGCGCTTGCTCGAAGAGGTGCCCGGGCGAAGCATCAACATGATCGGTGCTACGCGCATGAACGATGACAAGCTCTTCATCTGTTACATATCCGGGGCGGATGCCAATGGAGCGGATACCGTCCGTGCCATGGCGTACGATGAGGACGGTTCACATGCATGGTCCCAGCCCACCTTGCTGGCCCATCCGGGACCCTTGCCCGGCGGCGGAATTTCCGGCGGTAACTACTTCCCGCGCGTGGTACCCGTGCTGAACGGCGTGTTCGTTGGGTGGGGCACGAACCCGATGGGTGCGGCGGACTATGTTCACATCGCACGCGTTCTGGATGATGGCACGAACATGATGCCTGTTCAGGGAGTGGAGGTGGCCAGCTTGAACAATTCCATTGTGGCGGGCCCGTGGACCATGCGGCACGACCTTGC
>Ga0116143_10004686_pt1 | contig 12826 bp, 9 predicted proteins | sample AD_UKC034_MetaG_FD_89745 | JGI IMG/M metagenome (GOLD analysis project Ga0116143, IMG submission 89745) | Active sludge microbial communities of municipal wastewater-treating anaerobic digesters from USA - AD_UKC034_MetaG | ecosystem: Engineered > Bioreactor > Anaerobic > Digestate | place: USA...
GGCGATCGCCGAGGTTGCCGTGGTCGGTGTGCACGACGAGCTCAAGGGCCAGATGCCGATGGCCTTCGCGGTGGTGAAGGACGCCAGCACGGTCGATACCGCCGAGAAGCGCGCTGCGCTCGAGAAGGAGGTCATGAAGAAGGTGGACGAGAGCCTCGGTGCCATCGCCCGTCCGGCCCGCGTGCACTTCATCAACGGCCTGCCCAAGACGCGCTCGGGCAAGATGCTGCGCCGCTCCATTCAGGCGCTGGCCGAAGGTCGCGACGCGGGCGACCTGACCACCATCGACGACCCGAGCACGCTCGAGCAGATCAAGGTGGCGCTGAAGGGCTGAGTTCGTTTCAGTCAGCGTTGAATGGGGCGCTTCGGCGCCCCATTTGTCTTCGTGCGGGGGGTTCAGGCCCGGGCTTGGTGCTCGCCTGATCGAGCGCGCTCGAGACCGGCATCGACTTCCTGCTGCACGACACGCCAGATCGGGCGCAGGATGAAACGCATGTTCTTGATCACGCTATTGACGTCGAGTACCGAGGGGACGCGTGCACCACGATGTTCGACCGCGTCGCCAATGCGGCGGATGTCCACGCCCAGCTTGGCGAAGTGGCTGGCCAGGCGCGGTTCGGTGAGTACGAACAAGGTGTCGATGTCGTGACGGTGCGCCAGTGCGATGGCGCTCATGTACAGGCTGATCGGGATGTAGGGGAAGCGCGGCTGTTCGCGCGAACCGAAGTCGTCGTCGTTGATCGGCGCTGCCTCGCGGTCTTCGCCGCGCCGGCGGCGATACCGCGAGCGCACGGCGAGACGGGAAACCTCGGCAATGCGGCCGCGGGGCAGGGCGGCAGGGTCGATGATGCGGCGATCGAGCACCTCAGCGCAGGTGTGCTCGAATGGCAGGGGCTTGGCGGGATCGTCCGGGTCGGTGAGCACGATGCGTACGCAGCCCACGGGTTCGTGCGGTTCGTCCCTGGTGCGCAGCAGGCAGTGAAGGCTGTGCGCGTCGTAGGTGTCGATCTCCCGCTTGTCCGGGCGCTCGGGCTCGAAGTGCAGGTCGGAGCAGTAGACCTCGTGCCGGATGCCGAACACGAGATCGCGCGTCGCCTGGTCGGTCGCCGGGATCAGCTCGAAGTACTTCTTGAAGCCGTGACCCAGGTTGAAGCGGTCAAGGAGAGACATGTTCAGTTTCCTTGTCTGAGGAGGTCGACGATCGGCGTGGCGCCGACGCGTCGTGCCGGGAAGAGTGCGGCGAGAGTGGTGGCGACCAGGCCGACGAGGCATGCGCCCAGCACGACGGAGGGCACGACGCGGATCATGGCGGTGTAGCCGACATTGGCGTTCGGCGGCGGCGGCATCGGGATGCCGATTGCCGAGATGGTCACCGCCAGGAAGATGCCGATCAGCGCGCCGAGCACGGCGCCGGCCAGCCCCAGAACCGTGTTCTCCACGACCAGCAGGCGGAAGATGTCGCGCCTGCGGTTGCCGAGCGCCTGCATGGTGCCGAACTCGGCCTGGCGCTCGAATGCGGCCATATTGACGCTGTTGGCGACCGACAGCAGCACCATTACCAGGATGATGCCCTGCAGGACACCGAACTGGCGCTCGTAGAGCCCGAGCGTCTTCTCGTAGAAGTCCGACAGCATCTTCCAGTCGAAGACTTCGAACTGAGCTGGGTCGACCAGCGCGGCTACTGCCGCATAGGCGCGCGCGGTGTCCTCGGTGCGGTGCAGGGTCGTCACCAGCATGTTGGCGCCGTCGGTGTAGAGCAGCTCGCGTGCGGCGGCGAGCGGAACGCGCACGGCGCGCGAATCGAACTCCTTCGAGAAGCTCTGGAAGATGCCGACCACCTCGAAGTCGAGCGTGTTGACCGCGCCTTCGGCCGTGTTGAGCACGAGCACGATGGAGTCGCCTACCTCCAGGCTCATGGCGTGCGCCACCCCCTGGCCGATGACTGCGCCGAACAGGTCGTCATCCCGCAGCTGGCGGCCGGCGAGGATCTCCAGCGCGGTACCCAGGCGTGCTTCCTTGTCGGGTTCGATGCCTTCGCCAACGATGCCCAGGTCTCGCCGGCCATTGTTGAGCACACCGGCAAAACTCAGCCGCATCGAGACCTCCTTGACTTCGGGCAACGCAGTGATGCGTGCGGCCAGGGCCTCGGGGTCCGGGATGAGGTAGTTTTCCGGCTGGCGGGTACCCTTCTCGCGGAAGTCCTTGCGGAACACCTGTACGTGCCCGGTCTGCGAGTGGATGATCGATTCGCCCAGCTGCACGAAGATGTCCTGCACGAAGCCGCCGGACACGATCAGGCCGGATACGCCGAAGATGATCGCGGCCAGCGTCATCGCGGTACGGATCTTCTGGCGCAGCAGGTTGCGGATGGCGAGCCGGATCAGCATGCGGCCTTACCTCTGGTGGCGGAGTGCGTCGACGATGTTCATCCGCGATGCCTTCCAGGCTGGCAGGATGCTCGCGAGCAGGGTGGTCGCAAAGGCGAGCTGGAAGGCCTCCCATGCCAGCGTCGGGGGAACTGAGATACGGCCGGTGAAACCGGTCTCCATGCCCGGCGGGGGGGGCATCGGGATGCCCACTGCCGAAATCGCGGTGGCGAGCAGAAAGCCGAGACCGACCCCGACTGCGCCGCCGATCACTCCGAGCAGCGCCCCCTCGGTCAGGAACATGCGCAGGATGCCCGCACGGCGCACGCCCAGCGCCATTGCCGTGCCGATTTCTCCCGTGCGCTCGACAACCGCCATCGACAAGGTGTTGGAAATGCTCAGCACCACGATCAGCGCGATCAGGATGCGCACCACACCGACCTGGCGGGTGAACAGCTCCGCGGTCTTGTTGTAGAAGTCAGCCAGGTCGTACCAGGGAATCGGTTCGAACTCGTTGGCGGGGAGTCGCGCCTTCAATGATGCGAGTGCAGCGTCCGTGTCGGCCGTGCGTTCGAGCAGCACGACCCAGCTCGTCGCTCCCTCGACTCGCATGAGCTTGCGTGCAGTCTCGATCGGCACGCGCAGCGCTGCGTCGTCGTAGGCCTTGACGGTGGTGCCGAACAGGCCCGCCACCGTCAGTTCGACGGCGTTGAGTCCGCCCTCGGCTGTGGTCGCCAGCAGCACCACGGTGTCGCCGGGCTGGACGCCGACGTTGGCAGCCAGCCCGCGCCCCACGAGCACGGTGTTGTCATTCGTGCCGTCCAGGTTGCTGCCGGCGACGATGCGGATGGAGCGCCCCACCAATGCCTCGCGCTCGGGGTCGATGCCCTCACCCATGAATGAAATGGTGTTGTCGCCGCTGCTGAGCAAACCGTTGAAGGACAAGCGTGGCGTGATCGTGACCATGCCCTGCGGCGGCTGCGCGCTCACCGCTTCCGTGCCCGACGGCAGCAGGTAGCTGTAGGGGTCGCCCAGCCCCTTCTTGAAATAACCCGGACGGATGACCTGGATGTGGCCGAGCTGCGAATGGATGGTCGACTCGCGCATGTTGTCGAGCAGCCAGTGGATGAATCCGCCCGCCAGCACGAAGGTGACCACCCCACCGCAGATGATGAGCATTGCGAGCAATGCCCGCCGCCGCTGCCGGAACAGGTTGCGCGCTGCGACCAGCGTCGCACGCGCGGCGCGATTTGCGGCTTCGTTGAGCATGCTCGTTCGTGTGGTCGAAAAGTAAGTCTATGATAGCCTCTCGGCGGACTTGGAACGAGGGGGCCGAGATGCGGCCAGAATTCGACTACAGCGCGGCATTCTCGCGCAACATCGGCTGGGTGACCGAGGCCGAGCAGCAGACCTTGCGCTCGCGGCGCATCGCCATTGCTGGCATGGGGGGGGTTGGTGGCGTTCATCTGCTCACCCTCGCGCGCTTTGGCATCGGTGCATTCAGCATCGCCGACTTTGACCGTTTCGACATCGTCAACTTCAATCGCCAGGCCGGCGCGATGATGAGCACGCTGGGCGAGCCCAAGGTCGAGGCCCTGGCGCGCATGGCGCGCGACATCAATCCCCTTGTCGATCTGCGCTGCTTTCCCGAGGGAGTCGGCGAGGATAGCCTCGATGCCTTCCTGGAGGACGTCGACCTCTACGTCGACGGTCTGGATTTCTTTGCCTTTGCCGCTCGGCGAGCCGTTTTCGCCGCCTGTCATCGTCGCGGCATTCCAGCGGTGACGGCAGCCCCGCTCGGCATGGGGGCTGCCGTGCTCGTGTTTGCGCCCGACAGCATGTCGTTCGAGGACTATTTTGGTCTCGAGGGCTGCGATGAGGATGAGATGGCGCTGCGATTCCTGCTTGGCCTGTCGCCGGGCATGCTCCAGCGCGCCTACCTGGCCGATCCGTCGCGGGTTGACTTGGCTGCGCGCAAGGGGCCTTCGACCATCGCCGCATGCCAGCTGTGCGCCGGTATCACCGCAGTCGAGGCTTTGAAACTGTTGCTCGGCCGCGGCAAGGTCTTCAAGGCGCCCTGGGGGTATCAGTTCGATGCCTACCAGAACCGTCTCAAGCGCACCTGGCGCCCGGGTGGGCATCGCAATCCGCTGCAGCGCATCGGCCTCTGGCTTGGTCGCATGCAGCTACAACGCATGAAGCAGGAGGCGCTCAAGCATGGCAAGTCGTGAACAGCTGCACCGCATCCTCGAACGCGCGCGCTGGGCGCCCAGTGGCGACAACACCCAACCGTGGCGCTTCGAGATCCCGGCCGAGGGCCATGTGGTGGTGCGTGGGTTCGATACCCGCGACCACGTCCTCTATGATTTCGATGGTCGTGCCAGCCAGATTGCCCATGGCGCGCTGCTCGAGACCCTGCGCCTGGCGGCCAGCTGCGAAGGGTTGCGCACCGAATGGTCCGTCCGGCCCGGTTGCGCGGACGATGCCCCCGTTTACGATGTGCGCTTCTTCGCCGATGCCAGCGTGGAGCCCGATCCGCTCGCGCGCTACATCGAAACCCGAGTCGTTCAGCGCCGGCCGATGCGCACCACGCCGCTCACCGACGCTCAGCGTGCTGCCTTGGTCGATGCCGTTGGCCCGGCCTTCAGGCTGCGCCTGTTCGAGCGCTTCGCCGAGCGTCTGGCCGTCGGCAGGTTGCTGTGGGCCAACGCTCATATCAGGCTGACCACGCCCGAGGCCTTCGAGGTTCATCGCAGCATCATTGAATGGAACGCCCGTTACAGCGACGATCGCATCCCCGATCAGGCGGTCGGCGTTGATCCCGCCACCGCCAAGCTGATGCGCTGGGTGATGCAGAGCTGGCAACGGGTGGATTTCTTCAACCGCTATCTGTTTGGCACCGTGGCGCCGCGCATCCAGCTTGACCTGCTGCCTGCGCTCGGCTGCGCTGCCCATATCCTCCTGCTGCCGCCGCGCTCGCCCCAAGGTATCGAGGACTACCTCGCCGCCGGCGTGGCGATGCAGCGGCTGTGGCTGGCGGCGGAGGCGCAGGGGCTGCACCTGCAGCCGGAGATGACGCCGGTCATCTTTCGCTGGTACGCGCGTGCCGGACGTTCGTTTTCCGCCCACCCTGGCATCGATGCTGCGGCTGCACGACTCGCCGAGCGGTTCGAGCAACTGGTCCCGGCTGCGTCCGACGATGCCTTCATGTTCTTCTGCCGCGTGGGCCGCTCGGCAACGCCGCATGCGCGCTCGCTGCGCTTGCCCCTGGCACGCTTGCTTGGCGAGCGCCCGGAGGCTCCGGGCTAGGTCCGCCATGCCTTCAGGCTGGTCGAGTGAGTGTCGGGAATTTTTACACTCATCATGCCTGGAGGGTTTGCTTGAGTAATGCCGCTTTCTCAAGTGGATGAAAGAAAAGGGGTTTGTAAATCTGGCATGCTGATTGCTTTATGTTGTCCGAGCGGTTCGGCAGTGCTGGCAAGGTAGCTTTGATCGCGAGCGCTCGATACCTGCGGTACTACTTGAATAACGGAGGACATTATGAAACTTAAGAAAACATCGCTCGCGACGGCGTTGGTGGCAGCCCTGGCAATGGGTGCGGCTGGCCAGGCCTCGGCGAGTGTCTACGCTGGTTCGTCGCTGGATGTCAGCAACCTGGTGATCGGTTTTGTGAACCAGAATACTGGCGCTGTCATCACCAACCTGAGCCCGAACTTCACCTTCAACGTGGAAGATTCCGCCACGCTGAACGGTTCGACCCAGGCCTTTGCCGCATCCTGCAGCAGCCTGCTGGGCAACTGCAGCGCCGTGCCGCCGGTGCTGGCAGTCAATGCCGCCAACGCGCCGGGCAGCAGCCTCACGCGCGCCAACAACGACTACACGCTGCTCGGTCAGGGTAACGGCACCTACGCCAACTCGAACGCCGAGATCAGCACCGCCCAACTGGCGAATGGCTTCCCGTCGGAAAGCCAGCAGGTTGCCGAGGCCGAGCTTCTGGTTTCGGGTGCAGGTCAGGCATCGTCGAACATCCAGTCGAACACCACCTGGACGTTCGATTTCGTGATCGACACCAACCTGGCGGTGATGAACCTGAGCTTTGTCGCCAATCCGGAGATGAAGGCCGATGTCACGCTCATCCCGCCTTTCACCTCGGGTCTGGCCCAAGCCAACCTGACGACGAACTTCACGCTGTCGCGTGAAGGTGCCCCGCTCGTCGTCTGGAGCCCGAACGGCGCCGGTACCGGCCTGCTGTGCGGCATTGGCCTGACTTGTACGGCTGCTGAGGGCGAGTCGCTGAACATTACCCTGGGTGTTGGCCCGGCGAGTGAGACCGCTCAGCACAGCCTGGGCACGGCTGGCACCAACTTCTCGCTGAGAGCAGAGGGTCTGACGGAAGGTCGCTACTCGCTCACGCTGGCGGCGCTGACCAGTGTCAACGTCACCCAGGTGCCGGAACCCGGTACGCTGGTGCTGCTCGGCGGCGCGCTGGCTGCGCTGGGTGTGGGTGGCCTGCGTCGTCGTCGCGAAGAGAAAGTGGCCGCCTGATCCTGTGATCGGTGCTGGCTTGGCAGCCTGAAGCAAGGTCGCCAAGTGGAAGAAGCCGCGAGTTCCTCAGGGAGCCGCGGCTTCTTTGCGTTCGCGGTGCGTGCGCAGTTGTTCGTACGTCCTTGTGCCCCGTTCGGACCGGCCCCCCTGTTTCGTTCATCGCCCCAGATCGCGATCGATACGGGCAACGGCCAGGCCGGTAAGGGCGAGGTGAATGACCAGGTAGATCGATAGGACACGCGCGACGAAGCTGCTGATCGCGTTGGCGTCGGCGAGCTGCGCAACGACCGCGAGCGTGGTGGTGGTGATCAGCATGGCGCTGTTGCCGCGTCTAAAGATGACGTAGAGCGGGCGCTTGAACGCCTGTTCCAGTGCAAGCCAGGTGCGCCGCCCCGAGTAGAAGAACAGCGCGAATCCGACGATCCATGCTGGATCCGGTGCCGGGGTTGTTCCCGTGCTCAAGTGCGCAAACGCGAATCCCGCTGGGACGACGTGAGTGATGATGTGGGCTTTGACCCAGCGGACGTCTGATCCGGTGCGCTGGCAAGCCAGCTCCGGGGCGCGTCGCCAGGCGTGCGCCAGCAGCGTGCAGATGCACAGGCTGGCCAGACCCGCCGTCGGCAGGACGGCGCTTTCGAAGGGGGCTGCAGCCAGTGCCAGCCCGGCGCTCAGCAGTATGGTGCAGGGTGTGAGTACCGCCAGCCGGTCGAGGGCTTTTGGGGGCAGGGCCATGCGAGTCCAGCGTCTCATGCGACGAAGCCTCAACCAGAGCTGGCTGGCTTGCCCGGCCCTAGGTCGAAGGTGCTCATGTAGTCCGCAAACCGCTCCCGAATCGACTCGCCCGACAAGCCGAAGTCCTCGGGCGTGTAGCGATGACTGCGCGGTTTTTCGCGGTCCTTGGCGAGAAAATCGCTGAGCTGCGAACGTGCGCTGCCTCCGAATTCAAGCCCGAAGTGACCGTAGATGGCGGACACCGTGCCCATCGGGTCTGCGATGAGGCGCTTGTAGGGGATATCGAGAACGCCGTGTTCTGGCCGGCGTCGGCGTGCAGCCAGATATGCGTCCATGTCCGTCGCAAGGCGCTGCAGCACCTGCTGGCCGAGCTCCGCATTGTCGATGCGTGACGCGCATATGCCGCGGAATGCGGCATTGAGGCTGGCCCAGGAGGCAACCGACTGAACCGGGTCACGGTGCAGATGAACCAGGCAGGCGTCCGGATAGGTGTCAAGCAGACAGTCGAGGGCGGCCAGATGGTCGGGCGACTTCAGCAACCAGCGCTTGGCGGGGTACGTGGCTTGCAGTACCTGCAGCGCGCCTCTGTGATGCACGTAGGTTGGCCGGTGGTCCACATGGTCGAGCCATGTGGAGTATCCGGGTACGTTGAACATGCCCGCAAGTGCCTGCGTTGCGAAGCGCTGCATCAGGATCGGGGTGCATTCCTCGGGGCCGTCGAGGTAGAACTCGTGGATGTATTCCAGCTGTGGTGCGAGATAGCGCTGGAACGCCATCAGAAAGCGTCCGGTTCGGCGCCGAGGGTCGTGCTCCTTGGCTGTTGCTTGCCTGGGCGGCATCTGGGAAACGGTTGTCTCCCAGTTGCTGAGATAGCGGTGCTCAGGGTCGCATGCGAGCAGGTTGAAGAGGAAAGAGGTTCCCGACCGCGGCAGGCCCAGGATGATGAGCGGGCGGCTTACCGGAGCGTTGATGACCTCCGGGTGTGCGGCCTGGTAGGTCAACAGCTTGAGGTGGTTGCTCAGCAAGCCGACGAGTAGCTCAGAGACGTAGTAGCGACCGAACGGATGGAGGTCCGCTGACTCGTTCAATGCGCCCACCAGATGCTCCAGCCCTGTTGCGGCATCCGCGGGCAAGGACACTTTGCTGCCGCTCTTCTCCATCGCCGAGGCAATGAGTGCTGCGGAAGACAGCGGTTGGCTTGCCGATCGCCCGAGGGCGCTCGACAGCAGGTTCCAGGTCCTGACCAGCAAGCTTTGCTGAGGGGGTGTGTTCGATGGCACGGTCGGTTCTCCTTGCTCTTGCCCTCAGGCCACTGGATGCTGCGGTTGGAAAGCCTTAGCGCTCAGCGCTGTGATCCAATCTCCGCAAGCTGCGCCCGCGCCTCGGCCTCGAAGCGGGTGCCGACGCCGTCTACGATGAGCTTCTCGAGTGTTGCCCGCGCGCCCGCCGCATCACCCTGGGCGGCCTGCACCTGGGCGACATGCAGCCGAACCTGGCCGCTCTCCGGGTTGAACTTGAGTGCCTGGTCCAGCAACCAGCGTGCTTGGGTCAGGTCGCCGCGCTCGAAGTGGATCATGGCCAGGGTATCGAGGACGTGCGGGTCTTCGGGAGCAAGCTCGTTGGCCCGGCGCGCCGATCGCAAGGCATCGTCGGGTGCGCTCTTGCGGCTTAGCCAGGCGACGTTGTTCAGCGACGGGACATGGTCGGGATGCCGTTCGAGTACCTTCCGGTAGGCGCTGATGGCCTCCGTCGTCTGGTCCAGTTCCAGGTGGGCGCCGGCAAGATGGAGCAGCATGCCGGTATCGTCCGGATGGTCGGTGAGCCAGCGCTTCATGAACTGGAAGGCGTCGTCATGCTTCTTCTGCCCCCACAGGCTGCGGGCGAACTGCTGGGCAAGTTCTGAGCGGGGCGAATGTTCGAGTGCCTTGCCAAGAAGGTCCTCGGCCTTTGCGAAGTCGCTGGTCACCAAGGCGTGCCAACCGGTGGCCGCGAGAACCTCGGGCAGCTCACCGAAATCCGCCGCAAGTTTCGAGGCGGCGCCGGCCGCTTTCTCGAGTTGGGTGGACTGGGTCAGGAAGCGCAACTCGGCGATGCGCGCCGGAAGGTGGCGCGGATTGAGGCGGAGTGCCTCGGCCAGCTCGCGTTGGGCGCCACGGAAATCCCGCTGCTGCAGGAGTGCTTCGGCGAGCAGAACGCGTGCATAAGCCGCATCCGGGGCGATCCGGCTGAGGTGCATGAAGGCGGTGCGTGCCGCTTCGGCATCGCCCTTGGCCAGGTAGGCAGTGCCCTGTAGTTCCAGGAAGATTGGGGTGGTCTCGATCTGCTTGGGGCTGAGTTCGCCCAGCACCGAGAGGGCCTTGTCCGGCGTGCCAGCATTCAGGTGGCGGCGCGCCAGCAGGCTGCGAGCGGTGATCGCGCGCGGGTTCTGTTGCAGCAGGCGCTCGAGGATCCGGTTCGCCTCCGCTTGCTTGTCCTGGCCGTGTGCGGCCGCGACCAGCAGAAGTGCGACCACTTCGTCGTTCGGGCGCTGGTCGGCCAAGGGGCGGATGAGCGTGTCGATGCGCGAGAAGTCGCGGTCGTTGAGGGCGAGTCTGGCCAGGTTGATACGCGCACTCGCATTGGCGGGGTCACGTTGCAGAACCTGCTCGAGGATGCCGCGGGCGCTTTCCCATTGACCGGTCGCAAGGTCGATGGCGGCAGAGAGGCCGAGTGGTCCCAGCTGGTCGGAGTGGCTGGCACGCAGGGCCGCGATGCGCGTGCGCGCCTCGTCATAGCGCTGATCCCTGAAGGATTGCAGAGCGAGCAGGAAGGAGGTCCTGTAGGCGTCCTCGCTGTCGGCGCCGAGTTCGGGAAGCTGCTGTCCGGCCATCAGTTGAGCCAGCATCAGCAGGTTGAGCGATTCGCGAGAATCAGGGGCAAGCCGGGCAAGCCGCTCCGCATGCAGCAGGGCACGAGGGGCGTCGCCTTCCTGAAGTGCCGTCCATGCGACCATCTGCAACGCCAGGGTGTCGTCGGGATTGGCCTTGAGTGCCGCTTCGAGCGGTGCCTTTGCAAGGGCGAAGTCCGAGCGACCTGCCTGGGCCGCGCCGACGAGGATGTTCGCCGATCGCGACTGCGGCGCACGGGAGCGGATGAAGTCGGCGTGGACGAGCGCTTGCTCAGGCTGGTTCAACAGCAGGCGCGTCGTGGCCAGGAAGTAGCGGTTGGGGATGAAGTTGGGGTCGTCATTGAGGCTGACCTCGAACTCGTTGGCCGCCTCCACAAGCTTCTGTTGCTGGAAATGGGCCAGGCCCCGCACGTAGGCGACATAGGACGTGCGCGCAACCTTTGACAGCGGCGCGAGGTCGGCGAACGCCTCTTCGACCTTGTTCTGCAACAGTTTTGCATGGGCTCGCTTGGCGCGGTCGAGCGTGAGATAGGCGCGGTTGGCGACAGCCTTGTCGTAAGCGGCTTCCGCGGCCTCGTAATTGCCCTGTTCGAGCTCGAGATCGCCGAGCAAGGCCCACGCGTCTGCACTGTCGGGGTGGCGTTCGACAGCCGCACGCAAGCTCGCCTTGGCGTCGTCCAGCCGCCCGCGTGTGGCGAGTACGAAGGCGGCGCCGATGCTCGCATCCACGTTGCCGATGTCGATCTCCTGCGCGCGCGCGAACTGCTCGTCCGCCTTTTCGGTTTCCCCTTGAAGCAGCAGCGCCTTGCCGCGCAGGGCGAGCAGCGTTGCCTGGGTCTCCGGCGAGGCGTCCTGCGGCAGGATCGAGGTCTCCGTGAGCAGGCGCGCGGGGTCCTGCTGCAACAGGAGGGCGCGCGCAAGAACCGGAAGTACTTCCGTGCGCGCAATGCCGAGTTCGATGGCACGTCGGGCGTCGCGCTCAGCCTTGTCGCCGTCGCCGAGCTCGAGTGCGACTTGCGCCATCAGCCAGCGTGCCTCCAGATTCTGGGGGGCCTGCTGCAAGGCGTTGTTGAGCTCGATCGAGGCCGCGTTGAAGGCTTTCTGGTCGATATGGCCCGCAGCCTTGCGGATGTAGTCGTCCGGGGAGAGGTCCTTGCCGCAGCCGCCGAGGGCGAGCAGGCTTGCAAGGGCAATGATCCGGAGCGACGTGCTTGGGCGGCGGTGCGGCATACGGCATCCTCGGTGGGCTTGGGGTGTGTCGGGGTGGGCGCGTGTCGAGGTTACGCCCGGCGGTCACAGTCAAAAAGCATTGTAGCAAAGCGGGCGCACGCCATAGGGTGACGCAATGCCGCGGTGATGGTGTCCGTTCGTCGTGAACTCGTCAGACGGTGTGGTCTAGCCGGTAGCGCCGGTGAGGCTCGTGAGGTGGCCGACGAGGCTGTCGGCGGTACCTGCTGTGATGCCCTGTTCCGTGTCGCGGAGGTCGCGTGCACGTTGCGTGAAGCCCGGATGTGTCAGCAATGCCCTGAGTGTAGTGGCCGCCAGCACAGGCGATACGCGGTCCGCGCGCATCAGCAGTCCGGCGCCGAAGTCTTCAATCGCCCGCATGTTCAGGAACTGATCCATATTGCGTGCGATACCCAGCACTGGTACGCCGTGACTCAGGGCCTGGTTGGTGGTGGGGCTGCCGCCGTTGCAGATCACCAGGCTGGCCTGGGCGCACACACGGTCGCCGGGCAGGTAGTCGAAGATGCGTGCACGGCCGGTGTCGAGACCCATTGGCAGTGGCTTGCCTGCGGTGGTGAGCACGATGTCGCAGTCGAAGCGCTCGAGCGCGGGCAGCAGGGCGGCGAGTACCGCCGGGGAGCCCGAACTGCCCATGGTCACGTACACAAGAGGGCGGCCGTCCTGCTTAAGTGCGGCCAGTTCGCCCTCACCTGCAGGGGACCACGCCAGGGGGCCGATGAAGGCGGCGCCCGCATGTTCGTGCACCTTTGGAAACAAGGCGCGCGGGTTGGCGAACAGGCGCAGGTCGGCGTCGGTGTAGCACAGGCGCAGGTCGTGGCCGAGACTGCCCAGGCCATGGCGACGGCGCAGGCGCTCCATCGGACGGGCGTGGATGCGGAAGGCGAGCGGTGCGACGCGTTGAAACACGGCCTGTGCCAGCTGGATGGGGGCGAAGCGCGTCCACGGAAAGACCGGAAGTGCTGGCTCGAGCGGTGCTTCCGGACTCCAGTAGGCATCGCACAACGTGGCGTAGGGGATGCCCTCAAGGCGTGCACTCACCGAAAGCGAA
>Ga0116143_10004699_pt1 | contig 12811 bp, 10 predicted proteins | sample AD_UKC034_MetaG_FD_89745 | JGI IMG/M metagenome (GOLD analysis project Ga0116143, IMG submission 89745) | Active sludge microbial communities of municipal wastewater-treating anaerobic digesters from USA - AD_UKC034_MetaG | ecosystem: Engineered > Bioreactor > Anaerobic > Digestate | place: USA...
ACAGAGCTATTGACGCCTGCCTGGCCATCCGCAATACCATCGCAAGCCTGCCTTCCACAGGAGATTTTTCTCCTAAGGTCACTATTGGAATCAACAGCGGTGAAATGATATCCGGCAATATTGGCTCCGCTACATTAAAGCGGCTTGATTATACCGTTATCGGTGATACAGTGAATACCGCCCAGCGACTGCAAAGTGCGGCCGCTCCCGGCCAGGTGGTCATTGCTGAAAACTGTTATGAGAAAATAAAACAGTCATTCCGCTGTAATAAGGTAGGTGAAGTGAGCCTGAAAAATAAAGCGACCCCGGTAACTATTTACGAAGTACTTGATTAATCCTTTGTCAAATTAACTTTCATGCAGTACCAGCAAGTATATGATTTCCTGATGCCTAAACTGGAGAACGAACTATCCGCACAGTTGGAATACCATAACGCTGCACATACAAAAACTGTTATCGCTGCAGCCGAACATCTTGCAAACGGGGAAGGGATAAAGGGAGATGAGCTGATAATCCTGAAAACGGCGGCATTATTTCATGATGCCGGTTTTTTGCAACAGGCTGACGGGCATGAGGAAATATCCTGTATCTGGGCAAGAGAGTATTTGCCAAAGTATGGCTATGCCGACATTCATATTGAGGAGATATGCCGCATTATTATGGCGACCCGGTTACCACAAACACCGGTTGATCACCTCGGAGAGATACTCTGTGATGCTGATTTGTTTTATATCGGTAAGGAAGGATATACTGCTAATGCAGAACGATTGTTCAAAGAATTTAAGAACAGGGGAATTGTAAAAACAAATGCTGAGTGGCAGCTGATGCAGATGGAGTTTTTATCCGGGCATCGGTTTTTTACAAGATCAGCGGTAGCTGAACTGGAAGGATCAAAACAGGAACTGCTAAAAGAACTCAACTCAGATATTGAAGCCAGCCTTACATCTCACCATGAAAATAAACCAATGCGGCTGTTGCAGGACCTGCTGCTGACTGTTATTGGGGTAACGATTGCCGGTATTGCACTGAAATTATTTTTAGTTCCCAATCATTTTTTTGATGGGGGTATTACCGGTATCTCACTGCTGGTGCATGAGGTGTACCATTTTAATCTTGGCCTGGTGATCTTACTGCTGAATCTGCCACTAATAGCTATAAGTTACTTTAGTATCGGTAAACGGTTTGCTTTGCGTACACTGCTCAGTGTGGTCTTACTGGGAGTTGCATTGTTACTGATACCTGATAAAGCAATGACACCGGACAAATTACTGATCTCTATTTTTGGAGGCGCTTTTTTGGGTATTGGTATTGGGCTTATCATGCGGACAGGCGCTGCGCTGGATGGTATTGAGGTGCTGGCAGTGTATACCTTAAAGAGAACTTCTTTTACCATTTCTGAGATAATACTTGGTATTAATATCGTCATCTTTACGATTGCTGGTTTTCGCTTTGGTATTGAAACGGCATTGTATTCAATTCTTACTTACTTTACTGCCACCCGCTGTATTGACTATGTGGTGGAAGGATTACAGGCCTATACAGGTGTTACCATTGTATCCGGTAAAAGTGAGGCCATCAAATATCAATTAGTGAATAAACTGGGCCGGGGCATTACCGTTTACAAAGGAGAAAGAGGTTTTCTGCCCGGCAAGTTTGAGGTAAGCACTGAGTGTGATATCATCTTCACCGTTATTACCCGGCTGGAACTTCGCAAATTGAAAAACCTTGTGTACGATGTAGATCCTAAGGCATTTGTTTTTGCCAATACTATCAAGGAAGCATCAGGTGGTATCATTAAAAGAAGGCATGCGCATTAGGGCAGGGGAACCAGGTATTGGGGGTTGGTTAACCAGGGTTTATAGCCGGAATTGCCCTGCTTAAAAACTTTCAGTAACTTATTTACAGATATTTTAAAATTAAGGAACTAATTCCTAAATCCACCAGTTCCTTTCTCAAAGACCCAGCACATCTTTCAGCTTTCCATAACCACTCCTGCTGACAGGCACTTTAGCACCAGACCTGAGTACAGCTACATGATTGTCTTTTTCATAGGGATCAATCCTTGTTATCTGCTGCACATTTACAATATATGAACGATGTGAACGGACAAAAAGATGCATATCGAGTGATTGCTCAAAATGGGCCATCGTTTTATTTTTCAGAAAATATCCTTCCTGGGTATGGATCTTTACATAATCATCCGCCGCTTCGAGAAAGAAAACATCATGTACAGAAATGATCTTGATCTTGCTGCCATTGCGTACTACAATACGTTGTCTTTGTGAAGGTGATAAGGCGGCTGATTCGATCAGTTCCTGTGTGGCTTTTTCAGTAACAGCCGTTTTCTGTTCATTCCATTTTGCCAATGCTTTGTCAAACCGGTCCTGGTTAAATGGTTTCAACAGGTAATCTACAGCATGTGCCTCAAAGGCCTTGATAGCAAACTCATCAAATGCTGTTGTGAAAATAACTGCAGGAGGTTGTTCGATCAGTTCCAGCATTTCAAAACCAGTGATCTTCGGCATTTGTATGTCCAGGAAAATAAGATCCGGCTGGTGTTGCTGGATGGCTTTTACGCCTTCAAATCCATCACCACATTCCTGTATCACTTCCAGGTGAGGGTGTTTTTGCAAGTATTCTTTTACTACACTCCTGGCCAGTGGCTCATCATCGATGATAACTATTTTATTCATAGTAATGCGTTTATAATTTTTGCGGAATTCTTACAATGGTTATAAAGATATTCTCTTTTGCTTCAGTTGTTACCAGGTCGTTCCGGGCAAACAGCAGGTACAGTCTCCGTTGTACTGATTTTAATCCAAAACCTGTGCCCTGCCTGGGGGAAGAAGTTTCGGGATCGAAAGGATTCAGTACTTTGATCACCAGGTTATTTTCAACTTTAGCAGCATATATTTTTATTATTGTCTCCCCGATTGTATCATAGAGTCCAAACTTGATGGCATTTTCTACAATTGGTTGCAGTAATAACGCCGGCAGTTTCAGTGCAGTGGTGGCTTCATCAATTTCTATTTCGGTAGCAAGGCGGTTGCCAAACCTGACTTTTTCAATATCAAGATATAATTGGAGGTATTGCAGTTCTTCCTGCAATGTCACCCATTGCGTTTCTTCTTTCTTGATGGTTCCTCTTAAAAAATCTGATAACTGCTGCACCATTTTTCTTGCTTCTGCCGGGCGGCTTCCTATCAGCGCATTGATGGAATTTAAACTATTGAACAGAAAATGTGGTTGTAACTGCTGGCGAAGCTTGAACAGTTCTGCATCCCTGGCCATTTTTTCTGCATCTTTTTTTCTTTCTTCCTGCTCCTTTTGTTCTAACTGGCTATACCATAATATACTTACCATAGTGATAAAACCCAGTAACAGGAATGCCATGCTAAAACGAATGGATAAGGAGTTGCGAAGCAATTCTGTGTAGCCGGCCTGGTACCCGAGAAACAATTTTAATAACCATTTGGAAAGCAGGAGCCATACAATAGTGAGTAATAAGCATAACGCAAAAACATTGATGTACTGCTGGCCACGGGGAAGATAGTAGCGCAGCACCGTCATTACCAAAAGGCAGGCTAGCAAAAAAAGTACATTACTGATTAATGAGTCATAGATAGCTACATCCCACGGCAATGCATAGAAATGTAATAGCATAGCATGATCAGCCATAATGATCAGCCATGAAGCAATGAAAATGATCCTGAATTTTATGATAGATAATGGTGAGTTTGCCATTGCATTAAGCCAGGTTCAGCATTTCAAGGGTATTGCCAAATCGTATCTGCTCTGCTTTTTTATGAACGATGTGCATATAGCTATCCGCATTTTCTCTTTCTTCTATCCTGCTGTATACTTCGGCGCCATCGATCAGTTCATTCAGCTGGTACAATTCACTAACACTGATAAACTGCCACTGCACCAGTTGCAACTGGCTGTTAAAAAACATTTCTTCTTCTTTCATTCCCATTAGCTGTGATTTGTGAAAAGCTTCTTCCTTGCTGGTAGCAGTTACCAGCCGGAGCTGTTCATCAAACTGGGCGGTATGGTTTCCATCGCCACATATAATGCGAAAGACCATTTTTGTAAGATACCAGTTCATAGATTGGTTATTGGTTAATTAGTTGATTGGGTTTACCGGGGCAACGTATATGATTGCTAAAAGCTTTTAATTTCTATTCCTCCGAATATTACAGTTCCCTTCAGCAATAATATTTTGTCGGTATTCTCCGGCAGCGCTGTTACTGTTCGTTTATCCTCCAGTCCTCCAAAAATGGTAACGGCTTCTGATTTTACTTCCCAGTTAGAAGGAACGATCAGCTTGGTACCGCCAAAAATGGTAGTGATCTCAATCGGTACTTTTCCTTTTATATCAGCCTGTGTCAGATTTAATTCAGTACCACCGAAGATGTTGACGATATCACCACCCTTAAAATCTTTGGAAAGAATATTTTTTTTATCGCCACCGAAAATGGAAGTGGAATCCACAAAGTCATCCTTGCTCCAGGTTTCCTCATCACTTAAAATAGTAGTGCTGTCGCCGGTACTGTTCTTTTTTTTGTTATCCCAGCCGCATTGCTCCCAGCTTTTGCGCCGGGGGCGGATGATAATAAGGGCGCCAATAACGATCAGTATAAAGGGCCAGATGTAACGGCGGATAGCCAGCTCCGGGTAAAGGTCACGCAGTAAAAAGGCTGTACCTACCATTATCAGTATTAGCCATGCGGCACCACGAAACCCATGCTTGAAACCAATAAATACACCAAGGGCTATCAGTAATGTCTGCCAGCTGAAGAGCCAGTCGGGCAGATCTGTAATACTGGCTTTTAGTAAAGCCGCCACACCTATCAGCAGAATAAATAAACCTGTCCAGATATGACCATGCCGGCTGCGGTTCTCCCATTTTGTTTCCCAGTGCATCCTGCCTTCCTTCATCTTGTTTCTGAAATCTTCCGCCATATATTCAAATTTTATTCAAATCTATGTGGTCGGTGCGGATTGGTCAATGACAGATGGGTAATGTACAGGCTGTTATCGGTGAATGGCGGATATATAAGGGTGAAAAAAGGTACGGAATTAAAAACGGGCCTTACGACAGGGAGCAGCTCCAGATCAACTGGTAAGGCTCACTTTTCCCTTTGATACAGGTGAACAGGAAGCAGGTAATAAAAGGCATATTGATGGGCTCATTATGGGCTGCATCAATGGCCATGGTACCACTTACATATGTTTCAGTAGAAGATGTTTCGAGAGCTTTCAGGCCACGGGGCATTAATTGTTTGCTGAAACCGAGTTCATAACGGCGATAAGCTAATCTTTCTACCAGGTTCTGTACAAATTCAGGCTGATCGAAAGCGGCAGATATGTGCAGTGTCTGTTTCATAAAAAGGCTTTTAACTATATGGCCCTTTTCACTCTGCACTTTGTCTTGCTCTCCGGGGGCTATGTAACCTTATTTACGAATTAGATGCGGGAAAGGCCCTTTTTACTTATTAAGGGAATGTGAAAGTTGGAGAGAGGGGAATTATCAATGGAAGGCATTGACGCTGTGGTGGGATTCTGTGATTCGTCAGACAGGACAGTTGCCCAATAGAATTCCTGTTCAGCTAAACCATAAAAAAGTCAGATTTTTATTTGGTTTTTACACAGTTCATGTGCCTGTTGCACAACTAAGATACGCCACTGTTGGTATAAATTTCTATTGATAATTAATAAAAAATATGCCAGCTTCTATTTTATAAACTCAAACCTGTCTCCATCAAATAATCCCTTATCACTGAGTTTTAAATGTGGTATCACCAGCAGGGCCATAAAAGAAAGTGTCATAAACGGTGAACCTAACGTGGAGCCTGCATCTTTCACCACTTTATCAATCAAAGAATATTGCTCAGCAATTTTATAACCATCTTCATTGCTCATCAGTCCGGCCACGGGCAGGGGAACGATCATTTCAACATCCTCTTTAAAAAAACTTACACCTCCCTTGTGTTGTATCACCAGGTTAACGGCCTGGCAGATACTTTCATCATCCACCCCTACGGCCACAATATTATGACTGTCGTGTGCTACTGAAGAAGCCAATGCACCCTGTTTTAATCTAAAATTCTTAATAAAGCCAATTGCTGCCGGCGCATTATTGTACCGGTTTACCACTACAATTTTCAAAATATCTTTTTCTGTATCACTAATAATATTCCCGTCTGACACTTTGGGTGAAAAGGAAAGCCTGTTGGTGATCAGCTGCCCGTCCAATGCTTCAATAACAGGCACAGTAACTGGTGAATGATCAATGGGGACCGGAATCTCAAAGTCACTGACTTGCTTTTTGTCACATGAAAAGTTATTGATCAGCCCGGTCTTTTGACTTTTGATATTTGAGTTACCATTTTCGGCTACTAACTGACCATCGATAAAGGTCTTTACCACTTCAAAATTTTCCAGGTCTTTTACCACTATAAAATCTGCCGGATCGCCTTCACGCAGTAACCCTACATCCAGTTTGTAATGAACCACCGGGTTTACACAGGCTGCTTTCAGTATGTTAAAAATATCAAACCCTTTTGCAACAGCTCTTGCACAAAGCTGGTTGATATGTCCCAGTACCAGGCTGTCGGGATGTTTGTCATCACTGCAAAATAGTATCCTGTCCGGCCAGTCATTCAATAAGCCGATCAATGCGTCAAAATTTTTGGCGGCGCTTCCCTCCCGGATGATAATCTTCATGCCATGTTGAAGTTTGTCTAAGGCCTCCTCTCTGGTGAAACATTCATGATCCGTAAAAATGCCCGCTTCAATGTATTGTTTGGCTTGTTCTCCCCTCAATCCGGGGGCATGGCCATCAACTGGTTTACTGAGTTTGTGTGCGGCGCTGATTTTTTTCATCACTTCCTCATCTTTGTTCAGCACACCGGGAAAGTTCATCATTTCACTCAGGTATTTTATTTCCTCCCGTTGTAAAAGTTTTTCTACATCAGTGGCATCCAGTACGGCGCCTGCTGTTTCAAATACAGTAGCAGGTACACAGCTCGGAGCTCCGAAATTAAATTTGAAAGGAACGGTCTTTCCATTTTCAATCATAAATTCTACACCCTTCATGCCGCATACATTGGCTATTTCATGCGGGTCGCTAACTGTGGCAACCGTTCCATGTACTACCGCCAGCCTTGCAAACTCAGACGGCACCAGCATGGAGCTTTCGATATGAACATGGCTGTCGATGAATCCGGGAAGTATAAAGCCCCCTCCATCTCCCCCGTGGGGGGAGGGGTTAATTTTCCTGATGGAAGTGATTCTATTATTTTCAATCTCTATTTCTGCGAAATATATTTTTTGCTGGTGTACATCAACAAGATTGCCGGTGATAGCGAACGACGACATGTAATTAATTTGAATAAAGGTAAATCAGTAACTTCAAATCAAAATGCCACACCTGTTATGAGAAAACTATTACTTCTTTTGGTTGCCGTTGCTTTTGCTTTTCATCTTACTGCACAAAAAACCATCCCTGTCGGCAGGCAGGCAAAACCAGTAACCCCGGTTATTACAGAAAATAAGGAAGATGTTCTTTTAAAAAATGTAAAGTACCGTCTTGTTGGTCCTTTCCGCGGTGGAAGAAGTGCTGCAGTAACGGGCAGCTATAAAAATAAAACCACTTTTTACTTTGGCGGCACAGGTGGTGGCGTATGGAAAACAGCTGATGGCGGCAGCAACTGGATAAATATCTCAGATAAATATTTCGGTGGCTCCATAGGAGCTGTTGCCGTAGCGCCTTCTGATGAAACAATCCTGTATGCAGGGGAAGGAGAAAACACCATGCGGGGAAATGTAAGTGAAGGATTGGGTGGTATCTGGCGCAGCGATGATGCCGGCAGAACATGGAAGAATATCGGATTGAAAGACGGGCGCCATATTATCCGCATTATTATTCATCCTAAAAATCCTGATATAGTGTGGGTGGCCGTTATGGGTCATTTATTTGGCCCCAATGAAGAAAGAGGTGTATTTAAAACAACCGATGGAGGTATAACATGGCGAAAAACACTTTTTGTAAATAACCAGGCAGGCTGCAGTGACCTGGTAATGGAACCGGGCAACCCTGCTGTTTTTTATGCAGGCACCTGGCGATTGATCCGTACTCCCTATTCACTGGAAAGTGGTGGTGAGGGAAGTGCACTATGGAAAAGTACAGACGGCGGAGAAACCTGGACCAATATTTCAACCCGCAAAGGGCTGCCAAAAAATACATGGGGTATTGTAGGAGTGGCTGTTGCTCCTTCCAATACAGATAAAGTATATGCCCTCATTGAAAATAAAGAAGGCGGATTATTTATGAGTGCGGATGCGGGGGAAACATGGACACTCACCAGCAATGATAATAATATCCGTCAGCGGGCCTGGTATTACACCAAAGTATTTGTAGATCCGAAGAATGAGAATAAAGTGTATTGCCCGAATGTAAATTTTATGATCAGTACAGATGGCGGAAAAACGTTCAAAAGCATTTCAACACCGCATGGTGATCATCATGACCTGTGGATCGATCCTGAAGATGGTAACCGGATGATTGTGGCTGACGATGGTGGCGGACAAGTGTCATTTGACGGAGGAAATAACTGGAGTACTTATCTGAACCAGCCAACGGCACAGGTATATCGCCTGAGTACAGACAATGCATTCCCTTATCGCATATTAGGGGGGCAGCAGGATAACAGTGCTTTTCGTATCCGCAGCCGCACTTACGGAGCTGCCATTACTGCAACAGATATGGAAACAGCTGCCGGAAGTGAAAGTGGTTATGTGGTGGCCGATCCGGAAAACCCTGATATTACCTATGGCGGAAATTATATGGGTATGTTACAACGGCTGGATCATCGCACTGGTGAGAGCCGGTTGATCAATGTGTGGCCTATTGATAATATGGGTGCCGGGGCCGAAGCAGCGAGGTACCGGTTCCAGTGGAATTACCCGATCTTTTTCTCACCACATAATTCAAAAAGATTGTATGCGGCCGGTAATCATTTATTCGTAACAGAGAATGAAGGAAAAAGCTGGGAGCAAATTTCTCCGGACCTGACGACAAATGATAAATCGAAACAGGCTTCCAGCGGAGGACCCGTTACGCAGGATAACACATCGGTTGAGTATTACTGTACCATATTTACTGCAGCAGAATCTCCATACGAAAAGGATCTGTTATGGGCAGGCAGTGATGATGGACTGATTCATGTCAGTAAGGATGGTGGAAAGAACTGGGAGAATGTAACACCTAAGGATTGCCCCAAAGCGATGATGTGGAATTGCGTGGAAGCTGACCCGTTCAAAAAAGGGGCTGCTTATTTTGTCGGTACCCGGTACAAGTCGGATGACTTCAGACCCTTTATCTACAAAACAGAAGATTATGGTAAAACATGGAAGCTGATCACCAATGGTATTTCGAACACTCATTTTACGAGAGCGATGAGAGCCGATAAAAAGAGACAGGGAATATTGTATGCAGGCACAGAGTATGGCATGTATATCTCTTATGATGGCGGGACAAACTGGAAATCTTTCCAGTTAAATCTGCCGGTAACACCGATAACCGATCTGGCTATAAAAAATAATGACCTTATTGTTGCCACCCAGGGCAGAAGTATTTATGTATTGGATGATTTATCCATTGTACAGCAATCAACTGCTGCGGTAACAGAGAAAAACCTTCATGTTTTCAATGTTAATCCTGCTTATCGCCTGCCACCTGGTGGAAGAGGCGGCGGTAGTTTTGGAGGTACAATGCGCAATGTGGGATTGAACCCATCAAACGGGGTTGTTATAAACTATTTTAAAAATTATGTAACAGACTCAACCAGGCTGGTTATCGAAATCCTGGATAAGAACAGGAAACTGATAAAATCATTTTCTACCAGTTCAAAAGAAAATAAGATCGAGGTAAATAAAGGAATGAACCAGTTTGTATGGGATATGAATTATCCTGTGGCCGAAAGGGTTGAGGGATTAATACTGTGGAATGGATTTGTAAGAGGCCCGAAGGCGGCGCCGGGAGAATACTTTGCAAAATTCAGGTCTGGCGCTGATACGGCTGAAGTTGGTTTTACCATTTTAGGTGATCCCAATTATAAAACTACCACGGCAGAGTACGATGAGCAGGTGAATTTTTTGCTGACCGTAAGAGATAAATTCTCTGAAGTGATGAAAGCACTGAAGAACATTAAAGATATAAGACAGCAGTTGACAGATTTCAGCAGCCGGGTAGGAAAAAGTATACCCCGGGAAATTAAAGAGCAGGCAGATACGATCAATAAACAGATTACGGCAATTGAAGAAGCGCTGCACCAGACAAAAGCCAAAAGCAGCCAGGATGTATTGAATTTCCCGATAAAGCTGGATGATAAACTTGCCAGTGTATACAATGCAGCTGCAGCCGGTAATACGGCACCATCCCGGCAAGCGAAAGAAGCTTATGCAGAACTGGCCGTACAAACAGACCTGCAACTAGGAAAACTGAAAAGGGTAATAGATGAAGACCTGGCTAAACTAAATAAGCTGATTCACCAGGTCATGCTTCCTGTGATTGGTTTAAAGAAAGATGAAAAGGAGAAAGAGTATTAGAAAATGGAAAGGGCTTCGTCGGAAGCCCTTTTAGTTATATTATGCAGCAGGTTTAAACTTTTTAGTTCGTTCTTTCATTAATGCGATGGCTTCTTCTTTGCTGCCAAACATATTATTGATATTAACGAGATTGTCAGCCAGCTTATCATATCGTTTGGTCATCAGCCAGAGAAATATATGCAGGTAATGAATACCATCAAAGACCAATACTTTCTTTTGTGCCAGTTCATCCTTTGTTTTTAAAAATTCGCCGGGGATATCGGTGTAATGCATGGCGGGGCGTACATGATGGATGGCATGATAACCATCGTTCCAGCACATCTGGTTATACTTGGTATTGATACAATTGATCGTATTATCTTCCAGGTCATCGAGGTTTACAAAGGCATGCTGTGCCCAGTTACCCAGCATCATAACTATCCTGGCAAAAACAAAGGGGATAATGAAAATAAACAGGGTGGCATGAAAATTCACAAAACTCATTCCCACACAGAACAGGTAAAATGAAATCTCACCGGCTGTGAGCCGCATATAAAATTTCTTTCTCTTACGACTAAAAAAATACATAAAAGTGTCCCTGAACCCAAGAAGAAGGAAACGGCTTACATAAGCTATAAATCCCCGGAGACTGTCTCTCTGGTAAGGCAAAGTGCTGCTGGCATCATCAAGCATATTATTCTCCACATGATGCATGCCCATGTGATGAGCAAAATAAGTTTCAGGAGTATGGCCAAAAAATGGGCATACAAACCAGATAACATAATTATAAATCCAGGTATATGGTTTTTTGAAAAGCTTGCGGTGGCTGATACAATGAAGCATTAAACCAAACCGGCCTTTGAAATACATCTGGGAGATATAGAAATAGGGAATATATGCCAGCCACCAATACCAGCCCTGTAATACAGGTGTATATAATAAAATGGCCACAGGAATTACCAGGATATGAATGGCAGTCAGCAGATGAATAAATGGAAGATCCCTTTTATCATTGATATATTTCAGCCAGAATCTTTCATATTGCGAAAATTCCTTTGGTTCTGTATAAACCGGATCCGTAATTACTGTCAGTGCCTTCATTCGATATATAGTTGTTCAAACAAAAATCAAAAAAAGAAGATAATCCTTCCTTTTAAAAAATAACCCGTTGGTTTTCAGGGAAAAAAATTCAATGCGAGGGCATAAAATTACAGCATTCTGTTTAATACCGCTTTTTTGTTTAATACCTTGTATTTATGATTTTTGTCATGTCGTTTTAAGCCTACATTTTCAGATCGGGTTTTACAGACCTTACTCCTGTAGTAGCTCCGCCATTTAAAGTCAGGTCTACAGGTTTATTTGTTTTCCAGGCTCCACGGGTAAAGTCAGGAATATCAATAGTTCTTGATTTTTTATTAACTGACCGTTCACTCAATGGCATTATACAACTCCAGGCAGCAGCATCATATACATCCTGGTCAAGTGGCAAGCCATTTCTGAGACAGTCTATCAGCCGCCAGTCCATAATAAAATCCATACCTCCGTGTCCCCCCACTTCTTTGGCCACTTCACCAATATGTTTAACGATCGGCAGCGTATATTTTTCTTCGAGTTTTTTTAACTCTTCGGGTTTTATCCAGCTATGACCGAATGCTATGCGTTGCGGACCGGGCCATTTTTGTGCTGCCCCTTTTGTGCCGCTTAACAAATGAATTCTTGAATAGGGCCGCAGGCTTGAAACATCATGCTGCACCATGATACTTTTCCCTTTATGGGTTCTGATAAGTGTGGTATTCATGTTGCCCCGGTAAGATTTGTCAACATACTCTTTAAAGAAATCATCTTTAGCGGCCAATTCCTTTGCCATATTATTCATGGTAAAATCATTGGTGCTCATACTTACCAGGTGATCAAATTTATCACCCCGGTTAATATCCATGCATTGAGCAATGGGCCCCAATCCATGAGTAGGATACAAATTTCCATTGTGTCCAATATTTTCTTTCAATCTCCACATATCTGCATATGCTTTTTTGTTGAAGGTCCAGTCTTTAGTCAGATCATGGATATAGGCTCCTTCAGCATGTACCAATTCGCCAAACATTCCCTGTTTTGCCATGTTCAGTGTAAGTAGTTCAAAGAAATCATAGCAGCAATTCTCCTGCATCATACAATGTTTTCTTGTTTTTTCGGATGTTTCCACCAGTTCCCATAATTC
>Ga0116143_10004702_pt1 | contig 12809 bp, 3 predicted proteins | sample AD_UKC034_MetaG_FD_89745 | JGI IMG/M metagenome (GOLD analysis project Ga0116143, IMG submission 89745) | Active sludge microbial communities of municipal wastewater-treating anaerobic digesters from USA - AD_UKC034_MetaG | ecosystem: Engineered > Bioreactor > Anaerobic > Digestate | place: USA...
ATTGACGGCGATCCGCATGAGGTAGTCGATGATCCGATTCCGCATGGCGGCGTCGTGCTCGCTGATCTCCCGCAGCATGACCGACAGGTCGGCGATTCCCAGTCTCGGATGCTTCGACAGCCACTGGGCCATCACCGTATACAAACCGCTGAACCGCAGGAAACCGTCGCGTTTTCGCCGGCAGGCCTCCGCAAAGGTCCTGGCCACGAAGGCGTGCCGAACCCGGTCCTCCTTGCCGTATCGGAAGTAGCGGTCGAAGGAGTCGCACATGATGAGGTCCTCGTGAACGGCGTGATCCCGATAGACCACCTCGTACACGTGCGACGACACCGGCGAAAGGACCCCTCCGAATCCCAGCGTCAGCAGTTCCTCGCCCGACCAGTACTCCCGCCGGCCCCTCCGCTGCCGGCCCTCCACGTTATTGTACCGCTCTTTCAGTTCATAAGTCTCGTTCGGATCGATGTCGCTGGCGTCCCGGCCGGTCCCGGCTTCCTTGAGGGCGAAGTTGAACTCACGCGCCACCGCCTGCTGACCCTCATGATAGGATGCGGGGAAATTGAACACGCACAGGACTACGTGCTTGCCGTAGGCCCGCAGGAACGCCGCGATCCGCCCGTTGTGCGTCTCGATGGGGACCAGGGTCCCACGCGTCAGGGCCGGATTCTCATCCGCTATTTGAAACAGGCCGCGCAGGTATGCACCGAATCCCTTGAGAAGCGGGTATCGCTCCACCAACTGGGCGCGGGCCTGTTCCTCCTGGAGCCACGGATGGCCGAACCGGTTGTTCGCCCAGTGTTTCCAGCATTCCAGGTACGCCTGCTCGAACCGTCGGCGGAAGGCCGCCGCCGGCTCTCCGGGCAGGCGGCTGACGTGATACATCAGCGGCCCCTGGCTGCTGAACACCAGAAACGCCGCCGCCGGCCAGATCATGTTCTGATAATTGCTGGCCGGCGACTCCTCGTCATGGCTGTTGAACAGGGACAGTGTCTGGCCGCCGCATCGCGCATGCTGCTCCTGGAGATACGCCAGATTGGCGTTCAGGCCAAGCGCATGATGGACCTCCTCGCCGGAGCGGATATTCTCGAGGTTCTTGATCAGGGCGTTGTACGGAATCGTTCCGCTCTTGATCATCCGCGCTTCATTGCCATGCCACTGCTCGCAGTAGAACAGACAGTCCGAGGGATTCGCCTTCTGCGCCCGGTAGCACAGGTACAGAATCGGCACATTCGCCTCGTCCGTGCCGCGCAGGTCGCTCGGCTCGTACCCCGGCAACGTCACATCCCCGCACAACTGCGCCGCCGGCGGCTGGCCCGGCGCCGCCGGAAAGACCGTGTCAAACCCGTGCCCCACGTCGATCCGCAACCCGAATCCGAGGGCGGTCAGTTCTTCGCAGATGCCCGCCAGGTGCTGGGCATTCTCGAACTCCCGCATGTTGACCATGAAGCTGTCATGCCACTCGTCCCATTCCCCGTCCCATCCGGCCCGTCGGGTCAGCTTGCCCTGGGCGTTCGCAATGTACACCGGCAAACGGTACGGATAGTCGGTGTTGGCCTTTGAGAAATGCGACAGCACGCACAATATCACCCGCATGTGCAGTTCATCGGCCCGCTTCTTCAGCCGCAGCAATCCCTCCAGCCCCCCCATATCGCGCCGCACGGTTCGCCCGTCCCAGATCGAAAACACCGATGGATCGGGACCGGCCTCGCCCGCCCAGCCCAGCTCCAGTGCGCCCAGGGGGTAGATTCGCGTATATCCCTCGGCCTTGATGGCTTCGAGCTGGTCGGCCAACTGGTCAAACGAGCCGTAGACGCACGCCCCATTCTCATCGCGGGCCGGACTGAAGTTCTCGTCCAGCTTGAGATTGAACGTGTCGGCGTACAGACTCAGCACCCGCTGATTACGCTCGTCGGCCACATACTTCAGCAGCCCCTGCGCCTCGCTGTCGAGCACCTCGTAGGTCCAGCGTCTGCCGTCGTCCCTGGAGACCTGCACGGCGTAGTGAATCCAGCCCCGCCGCGCCGGCAGATCGACCTCGAAATACACCCGGCCGTCGCCGTCCTGCTCGATCTGCCGCATGGGCAATGTCCGTTTACGGTGGCCGTGGATGGACCACTGCAATCGCGCCCGAATCTTCGACGCCTTGATCCGGTAGGGCCTGTCGACGCCCACGCGAATCACCGCCTTGTCCCCCTTGAACACGGACCGGTTGGTCTGGCTCTGAGGAAACACGGCCGGCCGCTCGGTCAGAACATCCGTCAGTAGCCGGCTGACCTGGTAGCACACCGACCGCGACAACCCCTTGTCCGGATGCCGCCAGTAATACAGTGCGGCGTACAACAGCCGCATGGCTTCGTGGGCATGGTCTTTTCGGTGGATTCGCTCTCGCAGGGCGCGGATGCTCTGCAGGACTGTCAGCACATCGGTGCACAGGAGATTGCGCGTCAGAGTAATCAGCGACCGGTCTCTGGCATACGTCCTCAGTGTTTCAAGCCATGGACCGATATACGGGCCGTGGTCGTGGAATACATCGGTGCAGACCCCCCCGGATTCGATCGCCGTCGAGGCCGCCGCCGCGGCCATCGCGTCCTGACAATGCGCCGGCCGGACCCGAACCGCCTTGACTGTTCGCCTGCCCAATGAGTACACCAGCACCGGCGCCCCGCCGGAATCCGTCAGGCCCTCAAAACCCGCGAGCGCCTTGGGCGCCGGCTGCGACGACGACCCCTGGGCCTGGGTGAAAGGCTCGATCTGCCGGCGGATGTAGTCCTTCAGCACGCCCAGCTTCTTGCCGTCAAGGTCCGTCCCGATCCTCAGAATCTCCGCGCTGTGGCCCTGGCGGGCCAGCCACTCCCAGAACCTCTCCAGCAGTAGTATCCGGTCCTTGTTGACCAGCACCTCCAGCCAACCGGCCGCCTGCGGGTCCGACTTGAGCGACTCGAGTTCCGAGATGGTCGCGGCGCAGATCGACGGATGTGCGTCGAGAAAACGCAAGCTGTGATGTCGCACCTGGGAGACGTGGCAGTCGCCGTTGCACGCATGGTACAACCCGCCTTCGAGTATACCAATCAGATACTCCGCCCTGTTGCCCTTGGCCCCCGATGCGCCCTCCAACAGCCCCCGATCCAACCGCAACTCGTGCGGCGCCAGCCGGATCGCTTGCCCGAGGTCATTCGCCAGGAGCAGCCGCAGCTTCTTGCCTACGATGGCGTAGTATAAATCAAGACTGAAGCCACGGATCGCCTGGCAGGTGTGGTTGAGCAGGCCCTGAAGAAGCGTCTGCCGGTCCTTGCCGAGCCTCTGCCCGACGTACCCGGGATCTTCAGAGACGAATTCGCACTCTCCCTTCCAGTCGAACCGAAAAACGATGAGACAATCATCTGCCGTCGCCATACACCATCTTCTAATGCGGTTGCACCTGTTCGCTCGAAGTGGACCGAGGGCCGCGCCGTCGTCTTCCACCATGCCGCTGCCGGAAGCCACGGTGGGCCATTCTACCGGACAGGCCCATACCTTCGCAATGTCTCGGTCGATCACGGGATAAGGGTCGGGTCCAGCACAACGTGCTTGATGGACTGACGCCGGTAGGTGTATGTGATGTGCACGCGGCTGTCGGAATCCTGGATAACGGCCGGGTAGGAGAACTCGCCCTCGCTACGCTCCAGCGTCAATACCGGTTGGAAGTCCGCGCCGTCCGTGGACGCCGCCACGTTGAGCATATTCCGCCCCGATGGAAAAGGCCCGCCGCGGACAGTGTGGTTGTAGACCAGCAACTGCCGTCCGTCCCGCAGTGTAACGGCGTCGGTCCCGGCGTTGGGATTGGGCAGCGTCGTCGCCGTCATTCTGCCCCAGGTCTGGCCGCCGTCCTGCGACCAGCTCTGGACGATCACCCCCTGGCGGCTGCGGCAGAGTACCTGCATCCGCCCATCCGCATACCTCAGAATGCTCGGCTGAATCGCCCCAAACTCCTTGCCGTCGTTGATCGGACCGATTGTCTGCCACGTCCGCCCAAGGTCCTCCGTGATCTCAAAATGCACCCGCCATCCATCGTGTTCGCTGCTCGACGGGCACACGATCGACCCATCCTCAAGCTCGATGGGCTTGTTCTTGACCGGTCCGATGAGGTGCCCCAGGGGTCCGGAGCCCAGCCGCCTGGGCCTCGACCACGTTCGCCCGTCGTCGTCGCTGGTCGTCAGCATCCCCCACCAACGGCTCGGACTGGGCCCGACCTTGTAGAACAGCATCAAAGGCCCGGATCGCGGCTTGAACAGCACCGGGTTCCAGCACGGATAGCGTGTATTCGGGGATTCCACGCCGGTGGCAACCTGCACCGGCCGCGACCATACCCCATCCTCATGCCGCGACAGCCATATCCCCACGTCCGGGCTGCCCTCCCGCGTGCCTGCGAACCACGCCGCCACAAGCCCGCGGCCGGTCTCGACAATCGTAGACGCATGGCACTCGGGCGTCGGCCTGTCATCCAACGGATAGATCAACTCCCCGCCCGCGCAGATGTTCGGTTCGGCCACGGCCGCCTGCGGCCCCTCGGCCGGCGTACCGACCTTCTCCACGCACCCCATCACACCCAGCCCAACTGCCAATACAACCAGCGTCAGCCGCATCATTATAGGACGCCTCCTTTCACTTGTCTGCATCCTAGACCACAGCGCCTTGCGGGGCATCAGCCACCGCCGCACAGGCCCGCCGCAAATACTCCGTGTATTCCCACTGGCCGCTGCTGCCCGTCTGCCGCGTTACGACTAGGTCAAGGCTTGGAACAAAGGCCATGAGTTGACCACCCGATCCCGGCTTGTAGCGGGCGTCCGCCGGGACACCCTTGCCGCTGGGTGTGCCGTCCTGGCCGGTCAGCAACGCGGGCAGTTCCCAGCCGAGGGAGAACGTCTGCGCCGGTATCTTGAAGCGCATCTCCGGCACGGTCAGATCGTGGCTCGGCCGGGCTGTCTGCTCGACAAACCACTTGGGAATCACCTGCTTATCCTCCCATCGGCCGTCCCGCATCATGCAATAGGCAATCCGGGCCAAATCCCGCGCCGGCATACCCATGCCATGGGACGGATGCCTGCCGATGCCCTCGCCCCCGTCATAATACTGAAACCACCAGTGCTCGCACCCAATCGGCTTGAACAGCGCCTCAATCGCAAACACATCGTAGGGCTTGCCCGTCACCGTCTCGCAGACCAGCGCCGCGTGCGCCAGGGCGTGAGTCGAGTATCCGCAGTCGGTGCCGGGGTCAAACGCCAGCGTGGCTGTCCGTTCATCACCGCTGCGGCCCAGGATGTACTCCCAGGGGCCGTCATTCTCCGCCCCGGTTGCCTCCGGACAGATGCCGGAGGTGTGATTGAGCAGTTGTCTGACCGTGATGCGGACCTTGCGAGGGTCGCTGGGCGGCTGTGCCCACGGGATGAAGTCAAATGCCGCATCGTCGAAGGACATCTTCTTCGGCGCCTTGCCCCGGCGGCTCTGCTCCGAAGCGATGGCCAGCACGGTCGCGCAAACCGCCTTCGACACCGACGCCACCCGCCGTGAATCCGTCCTGCTGCTGTTGCCCCGTTCGACCTCCAGCACGACGTAGCCGTTGCGAATCACGACCGCGGCGAAATCACGGTTGTCGCTTTGGAGCAGCCACTGCTTCAATTCTCCCAGCTTCGCCGGGTCCATTCCGCCAAGCCGCCGGATGTCGTCTGCGCTATCGAGCGTGCGCCAGCCGCCGTTCGATTCCGGCGGCGGGAAATAGGCCTGGGGCCCGGCCGGCGTCGTGAGCGCCTTGAGCATCCCATAGACGGCCGGATCGTCTTGCACACCCTGGAATTGGAAGGGCCAGTACTGATTGGCCTGGCTGTGCATGAACCCCCACGATGCGCCATGCTCGACGCTCAGCCTCGCCGCCGCAGCCGCCTCCGCGCCGAGCTTGTCGTCTTCGTTGCAGACGATGGGCTTGCCGTACTTCTTGAGGGCCCCAATCCGCCCGGGGATGTCGTCCAAGCCGGTGCCGTTGAAGTGAATCAGGAGAAAGTCGCTTGCCCTGGCCACGTTGTCGGGCAGTCGGCCGTCGCCCAGTCCGCTCGTCGAGACCAGCAGGCCGGGCAAGGTCTTCTTCGCCAGTTGAATGAGTTCGACCTGCCCCTCCGATGTTCGCAGAATGGGATGGTCGAAGCCGCCGTGGTTGAACTCGTTGGCAATCTCCAGGACGACGTTGGCCAGGCCCGATGCCTCAATCCACTGCACGACATTGACAACGCCGTCGCGCACGGCCTGCGCGTCCTTGAGCATCTGATCCTGTCGCTGGTAGTAGCAGCCAAGAATGACGACAATGCCGCGGTGATCGCAGAGGTCGATCACCCGTTTGACCCGCCGCAGATAGTCCGGCCTCAGCGAGCCGTCCGGATTGAACGCGGAGTTAACCGCCCCCTCGTAGCCGGGAAATCCCCCTTGGAGATTCAGGGTGAACGCCCCAACGCCGCAGGCCGCATAGTCGGCAATCACGGCGATGAAGGCGTCCGTGTTCGCGTCCACGTCGAATTCGGTCCGCTTGCGATCCTCGAAGACGGCATTGACCATCCGGACGTTCATCAGCAGGCCCTCGGCCGCGGTGCCCGGATATGTAGGATGCCCGTTGAGACGCCAGTGAATATCCGCAATAGCCACTCGTGTCCGTCCTGCTCCGCTGCCCGCGGACGAGGCCCCGGCCCCGGCCGATGACAACAAGCCGATTACCGTTGCCCCAATCACTGCCAACTTATCCATTCTCATCAGAATCACCTGTCCTTTCCGGCCGGTGGTCCTGCCCCATCTGGACCAGTTCCACGCCGCTTTCGAGCCACTTGCGGAGGATTGTGTCGTCTCTTACGGCCCGCTGCGCCATCTGACGGGAGGCATCCGCCACCCGGAGGGTAGCCGCGACGAGCCGCTGTTCGAAGTAGCCGGCCTCCACCAGCACGTTGCCGTCCGGATGGATCACCTTGCTGTTGCCGTGGGAACCGGCCAGTGTCTGTGGGTCGGCTGGGGCGTTCGCCATGACGCAGAAAATGCTGTTCTCCGTGGCCCGAGCGATGGGCATGGCCTGATACGCCGACAGCTTGTATTCTTCCTTCAGGCCGCTCTCGTGACTGCAAAAATAGCATATCTGCGCGCCGGCGACGGCCGGCAGACGCACCAGCTCCGGATACCTGACATCATGGCAAATGATGAAACAGGACTTCACGCCGGCCACCTCATAGACGGGCAGAACGCGCCCCGGCGCCGGCCATGATTCCGCCAGATGCGTCTTGGAATAGCGCCCCCGGACAACACCGCCTTTGTCGATGACCAGCACGTCGTTGAAGATGCTCCCTGCCTCCCAATGGACCGTGCCGAGAATCACGGCGATGTTGAGCCGACGCGATGCCTCGATCACCTCTGATTCGCCCTGTCTGAAATCCTCCGCCCGGGCGGACTTCCAGTAGTCGCCGCTCTGGTAGCCGCACAGGCATGCCTCCGGGAAGGCGATGGCATCGACGGCGTCGGCCGCGGCCGTTTCCATCCATTGCAGGACCTTCTGCGTGCTCTTACCGACATCCGGGCCGGTCAGGATTTGGCAGGCCGCCACCCGCAGGCAACCGTCGCCTTTGCTGGCGACCTCGTGCCGTGTGAAAGAGGCGCGCTGTGACGCCCGGACTGCGTCATCCCGGCCAGTGGCGGCCCCGGCCAGAGTCAGGGCCCCGGCCGCCAGAAACCTCCGACGAGGGATACCCACATCCCCGGACTTCATAGGCACCTCCAAGACAACAGATTCGACTGACTACCGGCCCTGCGGTGGTGCATATCGTTGTTCCACGGTTTCGTTGCTCAGGCAAGGCTATCATCCAGCGGCGCCGCGGCATAGGGGAAAATGGGGCCGATGGGGCCGGCAGAGCCCACGGCCGACCACATTTCAGAACAGACTCTGGAAAAGCCCGCGGCTATTTGGTATAATACTGTCGTTCGAATTCCAAGGAGAATGCTGGGTCTTTGGCTTTTCGGGGCTCCATTGAGGCACCCTGTATCGGTCAAAGGGGTCGGTTGCGCCGGAATGAGGGTAGTTTCGATGGAGGTGTCATGCAGAGTCTGCACCAGGGTCTTAACGATGAGAATCGCCATTTGCACAGCCGCCGGCCCTGCTGCCCATCCCGGAGATTCGCATACAGCCGCCACCTTGCCTCGTTGTCTTGCGGCCGTGGCTTTGTCTCGCCAATTCCGCGCGCCGCGGCCGGCGTGATGCTGGCGGCGATTCTGAGCCTGTCCATCTGCCGGACGGGCCATGGACGACCCGCCTGGGCCGCGGTTGCGAGCGTTGGCGCCCTCGCCGATACAGCCGGGCCCGTCGATGTGACCAGCCCGGGCGATACCATCTTCGGCGTGCCGAACGACGGAGACTGGCCCGCCAGTGAATCCCCACCGATGGCCATCGACGACAACGTCGGCACCAAGTACCTCCACTTCAAGGGCGAGACGCAGGCAACGGGCTTCCGCGTTACCCCGTCTCAGGCCGGCACCGTTGTCGGCGGCCTGTCCTTCACTACGGCCAACGACGCCGCCGCACGCGACCCCATCGCCTATCAGTTGTCCGGCTCCAACACGAGCATCAACGGCCCCTACACCCTGATTCACAGTGGAGAGATAGCCGATTTCAAGGGGGCCCAGGAGTGGCCCCGCCTGACGAAGAACGTCACCCCTATACAGTTCACGAACACAACGGCCTACACACACTACGAGCTGCTTATCACGGCCGTCAGGAATCCCGGCGGCGCCAACAGTATGCAGGTCGCTGAGGTCGAGTTCCTTGGCGTGCCCGCCGGCGGCTGGCCCCCCGAGGTTGATGCCGGACCCGACCGGATTGCCATTCTACCAAACGCCACGGTCAGAGTTGACGCAAGCGTTCGATATTTTGGGGACCATCCCGAACAGCTCGTGATGCAGTGGTCTTTGGAGGCCGCTCCCGCCGGGGTATCGGCTCAGGACGTCATCTTCGAGCCCAGCCAGTATGTCGAAGACCCAACCGTGCAACTGCCCGCGGTCGCCGGCTCCTACACACTGAAATTGTACGCCACCGACGGCGATACCGAGGCGTCCGACACCGTCCACATCGCGGTCGTCCAGTCCATGTGCCCAACCGGCGATCTGAACATGGACTGCCGCGTCGATATGGAGGACGTGTTGATTATGGCCGGCCACTGGCTCCTGGAGTCCGGCTCCATGCCCGTCGTTCCGGGCGACCTCAATGGCCGAAACGGCGTCGATCTGGCCGACTACTCGCTCATGGCCGCGAACTGGCGGCAGGAAGGCCCCGCCGTCGTCATCAACGAATTCGTGGCCATCAACAACAGCAAGCACCCGCTGGACTCCGGCGAGCTGCTGGACGAAGACGGTGATTCGTCCGACTGGATCGAGCTGCGGAACATCACCGGTTCGCCAATAGCCCTGCGAGGCTGGCGGCTCACCGACACGCCGGGCTCAGAGGGCTGGGAGTTGCCGGATGTCGTCCTGAACCCGGACGGCCACCTGATTGTCTTTGCCTCGGGCAAGGACCGCGATGACCCCGAGGGCCCGCTTCACACCGACTTCGCCATCAACAGCACTGCCGGCTACCTGGCCCTGCTCAGGCCCGACGGCACGGTGGTGCATTCGTACAACTACCCGCAGCAATTCCCAGGCATCTCCTATGGTTTGGCCGCCCCCGGCGCCTCGACTTCCGCGACCGAAGAACTGATCGGCGAGAACGTCGAGGCCTTGGCCCTGATCCCGACGAACGATTCGTTGGGTCTGACCTGGACCAGTCCCGATTTCGACGACTCCGGCTGGCTGAAAGGCCGAACCGGCGTGGGATACGACTATCCCGGCCTGGTGAACCTGGACGTCGCCGCGATGCGCGGCCGCAACGCCACGGTCTACATCCGTGTCGCCTTCGAGTTGTCCGACCTGACCGGCCTGCGGAATCTCATGCTGCAGATGAAATACGAGGACGGTTTCATTGCGTACCTCAACGAGCCGGTCCGGGTCACCGGCGCCAACGATCCGGTCGTCCCGACATGGCAATCCGGCGCCGAGTTCAGCCACGACGACAGCGAAGCGGTCAATTACGTGGACTTCCCGCTGCCGGAGGAGGATCTCTCGCATCTGCGCATCGGCCGCAACGTCCTGGCGATCCACGGCCTCAACTACGGCGCCGGCAGTTCGGATCTGCTGGTCCTGCCGAGGCTCACGGCCGAGCGGTTCTCCGCCGGCAACGTCGCCGGGTCGCTGGTGGCCGGTTTCTTCCTCAGCCCGTCCCCCGGCGTCAGCAACAACGCGGGAGTCCCGAATCTGGGCCCGGCCATCCGCGAAGTCACCGAGAACCCCCCGGCCCCGACCTACGGCAACGGCCTGGTCGTAACGGCCCAGGTCTCGCCCACGGGCAACCCTGTCGACACTGTCATGCTGGGTTATCGGGTTGACTTCAATGCCGAGGTCCTTATCCCTATGGCCGACAATGGCGTCGCTCCGGATGGCGCCGCCGGCGACGGCGTCTATGCCGCACGAATCCCGGCAACCGCCTATACCTACGGCGACATGGTGCGCTGGTATGTGCTGGCCACCGACGCCGGCGGCGCGACCTCCCGCGAGCCGATGTTCCTCGACCCGGACGACTCCCCCGAGTATTTCGGCACGGTTGTGGTCGATCCGACCATCAACACGCGACTACCCGTCTTCCAGTATTTCACTCAGAACACATCCGCCGAAGGCACCCGCACGGGAACCCGGGCCTCTGTGTACTATTTGGGCGAGTTCTACGACAACGTCTTCGTCCGTCTGCGAGGCGCCAACACCACCCACGGACGGAAATTCGAATTCAATGACGGGCACCACTTCCGCTTCGATCTGGACATTCCGAGAGTCGACGAGATAAATCTCAACGAACCCGGAGCGGACCAGACAACCCTGCGACAGCCTCTCGGCTGGGAAACCTACTATAATGCCGATGTCCCGGCAAGTCTGTCATTCCTTATGCATGTCCGACGAAACGGCAGTTACCTTGCCGTCCGAGTCTTCGTTGAGCAGCCCGACCGCGATATGCTCCGCCGAAACGGCCTCGATCCCGACGGCGCACTGTACAAGCTCTACACCGACTTCACACGCGGGAACATCAGCGATGAACAGGTCCCGCGCAAGAAGACCCGCCTGGACGAGGACAACAGCGATTTGCAGGCCCTGGCCGCCGGCATCCATCCCAACAGCAGCAGCCGATTCACTTACATGTTTGATAACATCAATATCCCCGCGATAATCGAGTATTGGGCCGCTACGGTTATCATGCACGATAACGATCAAACGCACAAGAACTACTACGGCTATCGCGACACCCGCGACCCGCGCAACAATCCCAGGGGCACCAATGAATGGAGATACCTGCCCTGGGACAAGGACCTCACCTTCGGGGTTACGGGTATCGATAATGATATGCCCGGCGATATACGTTCCCCGAGCCATCCCTTCTACGGTTGTTCCGAGCACCAGAAAGTCGATTACAAGTGGAACGGCGTGATCGATGCCCTGTTTGACAACCCCGTGACTCGACAGATGTATCTGCGCAGGCTTAGAACCCTCATGGACGAGTTGCTCCAGGCTCCTGGAACTCCGGCCGGCGAGCTCAGGTTCGAAAAGCGGATTGAGGAATTGAGAAACTCCGCACAGATCGAGCTGGGAAACAGTAGCTGGCACAGCAATGTGGATTGGATCAAGACCACCTACATGGTGCGGCGGCGCAACCATCTGTATGTCAATCACAGCATCAACAATCCCGGCTATGATCAGAACGCCGGCATCCCCGATCCTCAGCCAGCCAACCCGACGATCCTGATCGCTTCGGTTGAGCATAATCCTCCCTCTCACAACCAGGATGAGGAATACATCGAGTTGTTGAATCCCAACGCCTATGCCGTTGACGTCACAGGCTGGAGACTGGCAAACGCCGTCGAGCACACCTTCGAGCCCGGCACGGTTATCCCCTCCGGCGGCGCTTTGTATGCAACGCCCGATGCGTATGCTTTCCGTAGCCGTTCAGTGAGCCCCAAAGGCGGCGAGCAGCGATTCGTTCAGGGCAACTACAAAGGCCATCTGTCCAGTTGGGGCGAGACCATCGAACTCTACAACGCCGCCGGCGGCCTGGTCAACTCCTTCGCCTACCCCGGCAACCCCAGCGATGCGCAGCGGTATCTGCGCATCACCGAGATCATGTACCACCCGGCCGATCCCGAACCCGGCAGCCCCTATGGCGATGGGGAATTCGAGTACATCGAACTCAAGAACATCGGCTCGTCGCCGCTGGCGTTGGCCGGCGTCAAGTTCTCCGCAGGTATCCAGGTGGCCTTGCCCTCAGTCAATCTGGCCGCGGGCGGCTATCTCCTGGTCGTCAAGAACCCGGCCGCGTTTGCCTCGCGCTACACGGTTCCGGGCCAGGCCCAGGTCTTCGGCCCCTACACCGGCCAACTGTCCAATGCCGGTGAGACCCTCGCCCTCGACGACCCCACCAACAGCACGATCCTGGAGTTCAATTACTCCGACAACTGGTACGAGATCACCGACGGCGCGGGCTTCTCTCTGACCCTCATTGACCCGACCGACCCGGATCTGGACCGCTGGGGCGACAAATCCGCCTGGCGGGCGAGCGCCGAGGCCGGCGGTTCGCCCGGCTGGGACGACACCGGTGTGGTCCCCGATCCCGGCGCCATCGTGATCAACGAGGTCCTCGCCCACTCCCACGCCGAAAACGCCGACTGGATCGAACTGCACAACACCAC
>Ga0116143_10004705_pt1 | contig 12805 bp, 7 predicted proteins | sample AD_UKC034_MetaG_FD_89745 | JGI IMG/M metagenome (GOLD analysis project Ga0116143, IMG submission 89745) | Active sludge microbial communities of municipal wastewater-treating anaerobic digesters from USA - AD_UKC034_MetaG | ecosystem: Engineered > Bioreactor > Anaerobic > Digestate | place: USA...
AATCGGCAAGAGTCACCGCCCTGCATGGCAATTTCAGAACAGGGGTTGGTGCTTATATTTTCAAAACCGGGATAAACACTCGAGGTGCTGTAATGATGCTGACGATCCCAGAAAATAAGTCCGGGCTCAGCCGTATTATGTGCACAAGTAATCACCGTATTCCACAATTCACGAGCCTTTACCGTTTTAGTAAACTTAGGTTTCTTTGAATTGATTGGCCAACGATGGGTATACTCTTTATCATCGGCAACGGCCTGCATAAATTCATCCGACAATCGAATGGAAATATTGGCACCTGTTACTTTCTTCAGATCTTGTTTTATAGTTACAAATTGTTCAACATCAGGATGTGCAATATCAATAGTAATCATCAAAGCTCCTCTGCGTCCATTTTGTGCAACTTCACGTGTGGTATTAGAAAATCTTTCCATAAAAGAAACAGCACCCGATGTTGTGCCCGCAGCATTGCTCACTACCGAACCCGAAGGACGGAGTGAACTGATGTCAATCCCCACGCCACATCTTCTCTTAAATAGTTGAGCTAATTGTTGATCGGTATAAAAAATCCCACCATATGAATCATGTATTTCGGGCAGTACCACACAATTCGACAAAGAGGCAATCATATGATCGTTTCCAAGCGCACACATAACCGACCCTTGTGGGATGATGTATTTAAAATCCTTAAAAAGTTCAAATATTTTTTCAGCGCTTAATTTTTCTCTTGATTTGCCATATGCTGAAAGTTTGCTTGCCGAACCATTTAAAGCAGTATGGTGTTTATACTTTTTTTCTATTCGGGCAAATTCTTTTGCCATTCGTTCATGCATTGCGTCAGGATTCAATTCAAGGAATCGTCCTTGATCATCTTTCAATGCATATTTGTTCATCCAGGTGGTGGCCGCTAAATCGTCACCGTTAAAATACTTGATACTTTCTGCCAGTACCTCTTCAAATGAAAAAATGTCTGCCTTAGCCTTAGCTGGCTTGGAATCAACAATCATAGTTCTGTTTGTTTTATAAGTTAATAAAAAGCCCTGTTAAAAGGGATGTACGAATTCTAATGGGATGGTAAAAATAAACGATAGCTTAGGGTACACCAAGCTACTTTTTTTAACAAAGTCATTAAGTTATTAACGAGCGCTGTAATGAACAGATGATTGTTAGAAATGTTTGTTAAAAACCCTGTACTTGGCATGCACTTTACCAACTCAATCTCGTCTGGTTTTAAAAGTCATAATATAGATGCTTACTCCCAATGCGGTTGCGCCCATCACCACTCTCAACCAATCTTTATCGGTCAAATAGAGTATGCTAAAAATGATACTGGCATTGATCGTAACAATAGCAAATATCTTGGTATTCATACGAATACCTCTTCCTTTAAAGTAATCTCTTATGGTAGCACCAACATATTTATTGCGTAATAGAGCATAGAGAAATTTCTTCGAGCCTCTTGAAAAACAATAAGCTGCTATTAGAAAGAAAACCAGCCCCGGCATCATAGGTACGATATAACCAACAATACCAATTCCGGTTGATAAGAAACCGGCAGCGATCCATATCCTGTTTTGTATTGTTTCTGAAGAATTGCTCATTGGTGGCGGCAAAAGTACTAAATGAGCGAAGTGAATTGAAATTTCTATATCTCTCGGGCAAATACTTTTCGCAATTCCTTATAAGTATCACTCAATATGAGGTTGCAATTTTCCCAATTGTCTGTTAGTCGGGCTTTACCTTCATCCAATCGGTTTGATACCTGATCGAGAATTCTATTCAGCTCTTCTTGTTTGAGTGTAATATTGTTCTGACCCTGCTTTTGTTCCTTATAAGCAATTTTGAGCATGTCAAGTTTAAGCCTTAATTTTTCTACCTCATCTTTTGCTTGTAATAAGAACGGGTTAAATGATGGGTTATGTGAATTGATAAACTGATCGAATTCGTTCAACGAACGAGAGATTTTTCTTTTTTGTTCATCAAATAATTCCTCAGTTTGAGCTTTACCCAAAGTTACTTGAATTTGCATGTTCTCAATACGGGCACCCAAAGCATCATTAAAACTATTCTTGCTTTTGCTTGCATGATTTTTTACATCATTGATAGACTGGTGGAATCCTTTTTTTACACGCTCGTATGCATCGCGTGCGCTTGAGTCATTTTGACTAAATTGTTTTTGCAATTCTTCCAACTCTGTACGTGCAATCTTTAAACGTACGTTTAGCGCATCAGCAATGGAATGAGATGTCATACGATCAGGTTTTAGGGTTGTTTAAATATATGAAAATTATTTTAAAACGATAGCGTAAACTACAATTTCAAAATCGATTTCTGATAAACATAGGTTGAGTTCACTAAACGAACAACATAGATCCCACTCGGCAAATAGTTTAAATCTAGTTTGATGGAAGATTCAGTAGAGGATACTGTCTTTTCTAATATTATTTGACCCATGACATCATATACAGATAATTCAGATGAAGATGATAGCTGAGGAAAATTGATGGTCGCTACGTCTTTAACAGGATTTGGGAATACCTTTAGTGTTGGGTTTGAATTTTCAGATTGATGTGTGCTAGTGCAAATTACCTTATTCAGTTCTGTCCATAATTGATTGGTAAAAGCCACCGGAACAAATGAAGTATCCGGACTATTTCCGAAACGTATGACGATCAAATTTTGCGAAGGAACGATGGAAATTATTTGTGCATTTTTTCCAATAGCTGCATACATATCCGGTGGAGCAGAAGGAGCCAAAGAACCGTTAAAAACCAGCTGAGAACCAGGCAGCATAAAAGTGTTGGTGCCATTGAGCCACCATAAGTACCCGTATGCTTGGTTATAGGATTGCGATGTATTAAGCATTTGTTGATAATAAGCGGTGTCACTCAATATTACATTACCATTCCAAACTCCCTTGCCAAGAATCAATAATCCAAATCGCGCAGCCGAACGGGCGGTACTAAAAAATACATTGTTATAACCCAAGGATATATACAAACCAGTTAAACCGGTTGTAAGACTTAGCTTTTGTAATACATAAGAGTTGAGTGTTTGACCGCAAGCATTTTGCAATACTTCATCCAATAAAGTATAGGGAGCATTGTGATAGGCCCAACGAGTTCCTGCATCGGCTAAATAGGTTAAACAGGTGTCGTCTGTGCAATCCGGAAAACTATATGCATCATTTAACCCGGTAGTCATTTTCAATTGATCTCTAACGGTTATAAGACCTTCTTTTGCCGGAACACATGATGTCCAGCCATTACCTAAATATAAACTACTGCTGTCGCTTATGGATAAGCATCCGTCTTGTTGTGCTAAACCAATGAGTAAAGATGTGAGTGATTTTCCGGCTGAAGCCCAATACCAGGAACTGTCAGCAGTAAAGTTGCCGAAGTATTTTTCCAATACAATTTTTCCATCTTTCAATACCAGAAATGCCTTACTGTCAGAACTGTCAAGAAAATTATAAAGTGAATTTATTTCAGAGGTGCACCAACCTAATTGTTGAGGTGATAAGGTATCCCAAACATTTCCAAACAAAGGTGGATAATAAAGATTTTGAGAGTAGGATCTGTTAACACTAATAAAGGAACAAAGCAAAACCAACAATAGCACGCAAATTTTTTTGGCCCCTTGTATTAAGCAAGAATTACACATTCAATAAAAGTAAAAAAATATGATGAGTAATTACTTATTAATCGGTGCCTTGTTAAAAGAGTTTTACAAACAGCTTTGTTATCAGAATTCAATAATAATATGTCACATGATTATATTTGTTTCTTAATAATAAGAATAATGGCACACATAAAAGGTTTTATTCCATACGCACACAATAGAGTAGACAATAAAGAAATGCTTGAAAATAGTTTGTCGCTTCTGACTAAAATGAACGAGCGAAGAAGCTTGCGTTTTTTTTCTGACCAAGCAGTTGATTTTAAAGTGATCGAAAATATTGTGATGACAGCATCTTCGGCTCCTTCAGGTGCTAATAAGCAACCTTGGACATTTTGTGTTGTTGAAGACCCCACTATAAAGAAAGCCATTCGTGAAGCAGCTGAAAAAGAAGAGTATGAAGGATACAATGGCAGAATGTCGGAAAGGTGGCTAAAAGATTTGGAACAGTTTGGGACCGATTGGCACAAACCATTTTTAGAAACAGCACCCTATCTTATTATTGTTTTTAAACAGGCATATGAGTTGGACTCCAATCAAGAAAAACACAACAACTATTATGTAAATGAATCTGTGGGTATAGCAACGGGTATGTTGATTACCGCTATTCATCTGGCGGGCCTTGTAACTTTAACACACACACCAAGTCCGATGAATTTTTTGTCGAGCATTTTAAAGCGACCTGAAAATGAAAGACCATTTTTATTGCTGCCTGTTGGTTATCCGGCTGATGATGCTATAGTACCTGAGCTTGACAAAAAAAATATAAAAGAAGTTTTGATTCGCTATTAAAGTATACTCAATGCGAATTTGATAAAATAGAAAAATAAAACTCCGCAGATCATAAGTTTTATACCAATAGATAATAGCGTTCCAAAGAGGACGCCAATACCTGCTGTACCGGCTTGCATTAAAGTTCTATTGGCTGACAGATCTCCTAATATCGATCCTGCAATCAAACCAGCTATCATTCCAATCGGAGTCAAGAATATACCAATAAACATTCCGATGATACTGCCCCGAATACCTTGTTTGGTAGCACCAAATTTTTTTCCTGTCCAAATCGGAATGAAGTAATCCGCCATTAAAACAACCATCGTTAATATCCCTAATACGATTAATAAAGTGGTGCTAAAATAGCTGTGTTGCCACTGAATAATTAATAAACTTAAATAAGAAATAGGCGGACCGGGAAGTCCGGGTATAATGCACCCGGCAATTCCAACCATATTAAGTACTACACCGATGCTCAGCAACAATAAATCTGACATAAATCATATTTTTATAAGATCAATCATGATAAAAGTACATGTTTGCTGATGAATGGGATGATATTTTTGTAAATTATCTAATACTTATGGAAAAAAGAAAAATCTTAGTTATAGAGGATAATCTTGAAATGCGCGAGAACATTGTTGAGATCCTTGAACTTGCAGGCTATTCTGTTTTGAGTGCACCCAATGGAAAAGAGGGAGTGTCCATCTCACAAAATGAAAAGCCAGATTTGATTATATGTGACATTATGATGCCTGAGTTGGATGGATACGGGGTTTTGAAAATTTTAAGCAAATCTCCTGAAACCTATACCATTCCTTTCATATTTCTTACAGCAAAAGCAGAGAAGAGCGATATACGACAAGGTATGATGATGGGGGCTGATGATTATTTGACTAAACCCTTTGATGCAAATGACTTATTACAAGCCATTGAAATACGATTAGAAAAAAGCAAAAACTTAAAGAAAGAATATAGCAGCGACCTAGATGGCTTCGCTCAATTTATAGATGAAGCGAAAGGATATGAAGAAATGATCAAACTCAGTTCAGATAGAAGAGTGAGAAGTTTTAAGAAAAAAGAAATAGTATTTTCAGAAGGAGATCATTGCAATGGGATGTATTTTGTAGCCTCCGGAAAAGTAAAAACATACATGACCAATACCGATGGAAAGGAGTTGATTTCTGGTGTTTTTACTCAAGGAGATTTTTTTGGTTTCATGCCCTTACTCGAATCTCAGTCCCACAATGACTCATCAGAAACGATGGAAAATTCTGAATTAATTTTTATACCCAAGGAAGATTTCTATTCACTTTTATTTACCAATAGAGATGTGTCGGCACGATTTATAAAAATACTTTCGAAAGAAATTATTGAAAAAGAAGAAAGGCTTTTACAATTGGCCTACAATAGCGTTCGTAAAAGAGTAGCCGATGCTTTGCTTAAGTTGTACGATAAATTTGAAAAGAGTGATCAGAAAGATCATAGCTTTGTTATTTCTCGAGATGACTTATCCAACATTGTTGGGACGTCAACCGAAACATTGATAAGAACCTTATCGGATTTCAAACAAGAAAAAATAGTCGAGTTAAAAGGGAGTTTAATTACCATATTGGATATAGGTAAACTCACTCATATGAAAAATTAAAACGGGTTGGTTTTAGGTTTCAATTTAGTCATTTGAAGAAACCGAAGTGTTCTTCTTTGCGCTTCCCATGTCTTGCAATAACTGAATGACTACACAAGCAAATGCAATAGACACGATTAAAATTGAAACAATCATATGGATATTATTTTAAAAACATTCTGAAACAAAAGTAGGCTGATGATGATGCTTTGGGTTTGAATTTTTGGTTGGTGTAGCCTCTCGTTTGGTTAATGTAGCTTTTTGAATGGTCAGCATCCTTGAACTTAAATTGTATTTCAATTCATCTTTTCTGGATGATTTATGGTGTTTTTACCAATTATTATTAGGCTTTTGCCAAAAAAAAACGATCTCAAAATACTCTTGTATATACATTGCAAAAAATCAAATTTGAAACCCTCTCATATGCACATGAAATCATTCTTTTTATTTCTCTATCTATTTTTTTTATTTCCGTTTTCTCTTCAAGCCACCGAGTTGGTAAAAGTTATTGGTAATACTTCCGGATCAAACGATTACCGCTATGGACCTTATTATCGATCTTCTTCAAGTTCAACTTCTGATTATTCCCGTTATGCGTATTTGTATAATAAATCAGAGTTAAACATACCTGCAGGTTCCATTATAACAAAAATTGAGTGGTTGAAGCAGAATAGTAATACAATAACCGGTTCGAATAATTTTTTTGAAATTCAGTTAAAAAATAGTTCATCAACTGCACTGACGAATAACGAAACCTGGGGGAATCTAATTGTTGGTTCTAGTACTGTATATACATCCAATAGCCAAAATTTTACAGCATCTGCAAATACCTATCAGAGTTTTTCTTTGAGTAGCACTTTCGTTTATAATGGTGAATCACTTGTTATTTTAACCGATCATATCAAAAACGGAACAGCAAACGGGAGTAATAACTTTTATGTTCAAAGTGCTTCTGGCAAAGCATTGGGAGTCGCTTCCTCTTCTTCGCTCAATAACAGTTCTACATTATCCACTTCATTGGGTAATTCACGACCAACTATTCGAATAACATATAGTAATCCACTATTAATCAACTTTAACAATCAATCTGCAAGCACCGGATGGAACAATCTTGAAGGATTTGTTTACGATCAAATAGGAAGGCAATTTACCTGGGAGAAAGGGGGCAAAGTATGGATTGTAGATACCAATGGGGTAAAGTTAGCAAACCCACTTATTAATATTAGTGATGAAGTAGGCGATTGGCGAGATCATGGTATGAATGGATTTGCACTTGATCCCAACTTCAATACCAATGGATATTTTTATATGTGTTATACCGTTGATCGGCACCATTTGAAGTTCTTTGGTACTCCTACCTATAATTCTTCAACCGATGATTATTTTAGTGCAACCATAGTGCGAGTAACTCGTTATCAGGCTGACGCAGCTACTAATTTTACCACAACACTTCCCAATTCAAGATTTGTTTTGATAGGAGAATCAGCTGCTACCGGCATTCCCTGCCTCCATGAATCACATACGGGTTCTTCCATTGTGTTTGGAAAAGATAATACATTGATGGTTTCAACCGGTGATGGTGCCAGTTATAGTACAACAGATGTAGGATCCGCAAATGGAACGTACTTTCAAGTTGCTTTAACTGACAGTATCATCAGACCACAAGAAAATGTTGGTGCTTTTCGATCACAAATGGTAAATAGTTTTAATGGAAAAGTTTTACGTATTGATCCAATGACAGGTAATGGCGTGGCGAGTAATCCTTTTTATGATTCATCTAATCCAAGGTCAGCGAAATCGAGAACCTGGTGTTTAGGTTTACGAAATCCTTTTCGAATGACCATTGATACCAGTTCAGGAAGCGCTAACCCAATACAGGCCAATCCTGGAACCTTGTACATTGGTGATGTGGGTTGGGCTAGTTGGGAAGATTTACATGTGGTTAGTGAAGGAGGAAAAAATTTAGGATGGCCTTTGTTCGAAGGATTGACACAACACGGTAATTACACTAATTCTAATACACAGAATCTAGACGCTCCAAACCCTTTATTTGGAATTGGCGGATGCACACAAGAGTATTTCACATTTAATCAGCTATGCAAGCAAGCCACTTTGGTTCATCCGATTGTGTTTTCTAATCCATGCGATGTTTCAGTTACTATTCCGGCCAGCATACCCACTTTTGTTCACGACCGCCCTCAAGTAGATTGGAGTCATATGAGTAGTACCAATGCTCGCACTGGAATATATAATGGAACAAGTGCTGCACAAATTTCAATCAATGATCCAACCTCACCCGTTAAAGGTGTTTTGTTCAATGGATCAGCGTCTGTTGGAGGTGTAAAATATTTTGGAAGTAATTTTCCATCACCTTATAACGAAATGTATTTTCAAGCCGATTATGTTGGTGGCTGGATAAAAGCAATGAGATTGGATGCTAATGGTAATCCCACAGAAGTTCTACCTTTTGCGGAGGGATTGGGTCCGGTGGTGTATTTAACTGTAAATCCTAATGATGGATGTCTACACTATGTAAAATTTCCAGCAGAAATTAGAAAAATTTGTTATTCTATTAATGTAAATAAATTACCGATAGCAAAAATATCTGCCGATACAATATATGGAGCTAGCCCACTTACAGTAAATTTTAGTTCATCGCAGTCCTACGATCCTGATGGTGGTCCATTAACCTATCTATGGACTTTTGTCAATGGGCAAACTTCAACTTCTGCTAATCCAACTTTTACTTTCATTGATAGTTCAGGTGTTCCTACTGTCCAATGGGTTTATTTAACAGTTACAGATGATTCTCTAGCTACAGCAAGCGATAGCATTCAGATTTATTTAAACAATACTCCACCTCAAGTTTCCATCACAAGTTTTCAAAATGGAGATTTGTATTCCATATCAGCACCAACCATATTGCCATTGGAGGCTTTGGTTATTGATTTAGAACATGGTCCATCAGATTTATTTTATCAATGGACCACCATATTTCATCACAATACACACACGCATCCTGAGCCAATGGATACTGCCAAATCAACCAGTACTTTGCTTTCTCCCATTGGTTGCGATGAAAATTATTATTACGAAATTCAATTAATAGTTAGTGATGCTTTAGGACTTTCAACTACTGTTAATCAATTTTTATATCCTGCCTGTTCAGTGCCGGTAGCTGATTTTAATTGGAACGATACAGCCATATGCAAAAAAGAGTTGGTGACCTTTTCAGATGAAAGTACAATGTTGCCAAGCACTAGAATATGGACCTTCCAGAATGGAAATCCGTCTTCTTCTTCATTAAAGAATCCTATTATTAAATTTAATAGCCCGGGTTTAAAACAAGTGAAGCTGATTGTATCGAATCCTATAGGAAGTGATACCATTATCAAGTTTGTTGAAGTAAATAATTTACCTAACGGAACAGTAACCTCCCATAACATATCGGTTTTTTGTGATGGAGATAGCGTACTATTAACAGCCAATCAAAATCCCAATTTAACGTATCAGTGGAAGCGAAATAATGATCCCATTATAGGTGCTACATCATTTGAATATTATGCTGATCAAACAGGGGTTTATAAAGTGGAGGTAACCAATCATAAAACATGCAGTCGACATTCGAATTGGGTTCGTATTGATAAATTGAGTTTACCACCTGCACAAATTACGTTTACGGGTGGTTTAAATCTTTGTAATGGTGATTCAGTAATTTTTTCCGCTAACATCGATTCGTTATACACGTACCAATGGTCGGAACATTTTATTCCAATGCTCAATGATACTAATCCAAATTTAACCATTTACAATCCGGGAGTCTATAGAGTGTTGGTAACCGATACCAATGGATGTAGTCGATATTCAGGAGGGAAGACCGTAACATCTAATTGCAGATTGATGGCCAAAGATGAAAGTGAAAATTGGACTCTTGAAGCCATGCCTAATCCTTTTAATGAGCAATTGAATATATCTTATGACACACAAACATCGAGTTATATTCAGCTAATTGTTTTTGACGCATTGGGTCGAAAAGTATTCGAAGAAAAAATTGAAGGTGATAAGAAGGGTGTTTTAAGTATAGATTCTTACAAATGGAATTCAGGGTTATACTTTGTAAATGTTATAAGCACATCATTCAATAAGAGTGTAAAGATTTTAAAGCAATAAGCTTATTAACCAGAAGTTTGTGCATTAAAACATGACTACGATCCCTTTATAAAGAGAAGAATTTATTTGTTTTGCTGATAAATTCGAAATCATGCAAAAGTTTTTGTTTCATCTCTTAGCCATTGTTTTCTGGTTAAGTTCACTTCCATTGTATTCACAAGTAAATGTTGTTGGAGAAAATCTACCCATTGGAGGATCCTCTCAATATGGTCCTTATTACAGGCCTTTTGCAAATTCTAATTTGAATTATTCTCGCTTTGCCTATTTGTATGCAGCCAATGAAGTGAAAATGAGAGCTGGCACTCAAATTAAAGTGGTCGAGTGGTTGAAGTCAATCAATTTTGTTCTCAACGGAAATAATGACTTTAAAATATATCTGAAAAATACATCCGATAATGAATTAGGATACAGTCAGGTTTGGGATTCACTTGTTTCGGGAGCTACATTAGTATACAACGACACCACTAGATCATTCCTGGCACAAAACAATTCTTGGGAGAGCTTTAATCTAACTGACACCTTCATCTACTCTGGATCATCATTAATGGTGTTAACCGATCATTATAGAAAAGGTACAGCAAATGGACCCAATCGATTTTACTTTACAGATGGTTTCAAAAGATCAATCGGCTATGCCAGCCAAACTCCAATTTCTGGATCAGCAGTACTGGACTCTATGCTTGGGGGTAAGCGACCTACCATTCGTTTCCAATTTGTCGATCCTGTATTAAAAGATTTTAGTGTGACTACGTATCAGACGGGATTTAATCAGATTGTCGGATTTACCGAAGATCATAACGGACAAAAATATGTTTGGGAAAAAGCAGGAAAAGTTTGGGTAATTGATACCAACCATGTAAAAATAGCTCAACCATTGCTTGATATTAGTGATGAAGTAGGAAATTGGATTGATCATGGAATGTTAGGGCTTGCACTAGATCCAGACTTTCAAACCAACGGATACTTCTATGTTTGTTATGATGTTGATCGACATCATTTGCTGTATTTTAATACCCCATCTTATAATCCATCAACAAATGAATATCAGGCGGCAAGTATTGGTAGGATTACACGTTATCAAGCCGATGTATCCAATAATTTTCAGACATTAGTTCCGGGAAGTCGTTTTGTTTTGTTAGGTCAGACCAAGCATGATGGAATTCCGCTTTTATCTGGCACACATGGGATAAACACAATATTATTTGGATCCGATGGTACCTTGCTGATCAGCACTGGAGATGCCTCATCCTTTTTAGGAGTTGATACAGGATATTCTGCTGATACCTATTTCGATCAAGCTTTGATGGACACCATAGTTCGAGAAGAAGAAAGAGTCGGTGCATACAAGGCTCAATTGGTGGACAACTTAAATGGAAAAATTTTACGAATCGATCGTTTCACCGGACAAGGAGTAGCAAGTAATCCGTTCTTCGATCCATCGTTTCCAAATGCTGCTCGCTCTAAAGTATTTGCATTGGGTTTCAGAAATCCATATAGAATGTATCGATTACCAGGCACAGGTAGTTCAAATGCAATTGATGGAAATCCGGGCACATTAATGGTAGGCGATGTGGGTTGGAGTACATGGGAGGAATTAAACATTGTAGATGCTAAAGGTCAGAATTTTGGATGGCCATTATATGAAGGTCTTACCGAAGATACCATGTACTTTGATTATGCTTCCATATCGAATCCTGATGCACCTAATCCTCTGTTTGGAGGTTCGTGCACTCAGGAGTTTTTCTATTTTAAAGATCTTCTTAAGCAAGAGAGTACTTCACCTTTATCAGTCTCCAATCCTTGTGATACATCCATGTCCATCAATAACGTACATGTATTTATGCACAAACGTCCAACATTGGATTGGATTCACTATGCAACTCCTTCAACACGAAACGGAACCTTTGACATTAATGGTAATGCTCAATTTATTGATGTTAGAGACTCTCTCTCTCCAATTAGTGGAGTTGGTTTTACTGGCTCTGCATCTGTTGCAGGAGTATTTTATAATAAGAATGATTTTCCGATGGAATTTAGAAACTCCTATTATCATGCCGACTATGTAGGAGGATGGATTAAGCAGATTACATTTGATAACAATAATTTAGTTAATTCCATTCATCATTTTGCAGATAGTTTAGGTCCTGTAGTTCATCTTACCGATTCTAAATTAGATGGTTGCTTATATGCCGTTGTTTATCCATTTGATATAAAGAGAATTTGTTATTCCGCCTTTATTAATGATCAACCTATAGTGACTATTGTTGCCGATACAGTTTATGGAGCTTCACCTTTGACTGTAAATTTTGATGCTTCTCAATCTTACGATCCCGAAGGTGCCGCACTTACTTATCTATGGGATTTTGGTGATGGAAGTACAGCTTCGATTGTTAACCCACAACATATATTTACAGTGGCAGGAGGGAATCCAACACGTTTTACTGTGAAACTTACTTGTGAAGATGATAGTATGCTTACGACTACGGATTCTATTTGGATTTGGTTGAACAATACTCCTCCACAAATTACCATCACCAGTTTTAATGATGGAGATTTTTA
>Ga0116143_10004706_pt1 | contig 12802 bp, 16 predicted proteins | sample AD_UKC034_MetaG_FD_89745 | JGI IMG/M metagenome (GOLD analysis project Ga0116143, IMG submission 89745) | Active sludge microbial communities of municipal wastewater-treating anaerobic digesters from USA - AD_UKC034_MetaG | ecosystem: Engineered > Bioreactor > Anaerobic > Digestate | place: USA...
CTGGCAGCCGGTGGCGGGCGTCCACTACCACAAAGTTTTCTACAGCGCGGGTACGCCAAAGTACTACACCCACCCGCCCGCACAGACGGACGTGAGGGACGGCATCTTCGCGGGCTTCAGCGAATCGGGCGTGGCGTATAACGGCAACGTCGTCCTGCCGTCGGCGGGCGACGTGCGGCTGGGTGTCGACTACGACTACCCGGGCAAAGAGACGGGCACGCTGCATCTGCCCGCCGAGGCAGACGTGAAAACTGGCGTCGGGTACGGCACGAACGGGACGGAGTTCGAGGGCGAGCTAGTCGCTGGCGGCGGCGGCGGGGTGCCTCTGATCGGGCCGGGAGGGCTGGTAGGCTGATGCAGTATTTGGGCGACTTCGCGGCAGACACGGCGCAGGTAGACTTCTCGTTCAACACGCGCAAATCGGACGGGACGCCCGTCGCGCTGGACGGCGGCCGGCTGGCCGTCTACAAGGACGACGCAACTACCGCGCTCGTGCTGTCAGCGGACTGCGACCTCGCGGCGGTCGCGACCGGGCAGTATAACGTGACGGTCTACGTGACGCAGGAGGGCAGCCCGTTCGTGGCCGGGTCCGACTACAAGGTAGTTTTGTCGGAGGGCACCGTGGACGGCACGTCAGTCGCGGGGACGGTGCTCGCGCAGTTTTCCGTCGAGAACAGGGTTGTCACAGCCGCCGCGCCTGCGGCCGCTACCGTCGCAGATGCAGTCTGGGACGAGCTTATAGCCGGACACTCCGGCGCTGGCTCCACCGGCGACACGCTCGCCGACATCCTCGCGGGCGTTGACCCGGCGCTTATGACCGCCGTCGTTACCGCAGTCTCCGCGCTCGGCGCAGGCACCGTGACGGTGGCATCACCGGTCACGGCGGCGGGCGAGATCAACATCACGCAGGGCGACAGCTACCAGGCAGGCGACATATCGTGGACGGACACGGCAGGCCTCTGGCCTGCCGACCTCAGCACGGCGGACGCGATCACCTGGTATTGCGACACACAGGAGGAGTCCTGCACCTACACGCCGGGGACGGGCCTGCTGGCGCTCGGCGCACTCGCGACCACGCAGACGCTCGACCTGCCGCCGGGCGCGCATCCGTACTGGATCGAGGCGACGTGGACGGCAGGCAGCCGCGTTGAGACTATCGGCAGAGGCACCTGCAACGTGGAGGCCAAACGCCCGTGAGTTGGATTGACAGACTGAAAGCGTTCGCGGGGCTGCGGCCGGTGTACAGCACGTTCGAACTGAACGCCATGCGCCGCTACGGCGCGCGGCCAGACATGAGTTTTGACGCGCTGGTGGGACTGAACCATTCCTGGGTCTATGCCTGCGCGCTGCGCAACGCCACCACGGCTGCGGGCGTTGACCTGAACGTGTATGCGGTCGGGTCGGACGGCACGGACAAATACCACACACGCGCCCTGACTCTGCCGGAGCGCCGGGGACTCTCGGCAGACTGGCACAGGCGGCGGATCAAATCCACTACCGGCGACGACGTGGTGGAGCTAGAGGACCACCCGCTGGCAGTGCTGCTGGATAAGGCGAACAGCAACATGACCGGGCCGGAGTTGTTCGAGCTGACCTGGGCGTATCTCGAACTGACCGGCAACGCATACTGGTATCTGGAGCGGCAGGAGATCGGCGGGGCCGGTGTCCCCGCGCGGTCTGTCCCTATCGGCCTCTGGCCGCTGATGAGCCAGTACGTCAAGGTCGTGCCGGACGAGGCGAACATCGTGGCTGGCTACCTCTACGGCAAGAGCGACCGCGACGCCGTAGCCTACGACCGCTCGGAGATTATCCATTTTCGATACCCCAACCCGCGCAATCTACTGTACGGCATGGGACCGGCGCAGGCGGCGGCCTGCGCGGCGCGGCGGATGGAGGCGCGGTCTGAGTACGAGCAGGCGATGTGGGATAACGACGCCACGCCGACGCTGGGTATCAGCATCGAGGGCAACCTGTCGCCGGAGAGCCGCAAGCGCCTGCTGGAGCAGTTCCGGCAGACCTACGGCGGGCCGCAGAACAAGGGCAAGCCGATTGTGCTGGAAGGCGGCATGACGGTCGCTCCTATCGGCATGGCGCCGCAGGATACGCAGATGCTGGAGAACGCCCGATTCAGCCGCGAGGAGATAGCCGCCGTGTTCGGGGTGCCTATGACGTTGCTAGAGATGTCAGACGCGAACCGTGCCAGCGCAGAGGCCGGGAACACGTCGTATCTGGCGCAGACTATCGTGCCCCGGCTGGCGCGGATGGAGAGCAAGCTAAACGAGGAGCTATGCCCGCTGTTCGACGATTCGGGCAGGCTGTTCGTGCAGTTCGATGACCCAGTGCCGGAGAACGTGCAGGCTGATCTGGACGCCCGGACGCGGTATATCCAGGTGGGCGTCCTCAGCCCGAACGAGGTGCGCGCGGAGATGGGGCTGGGTCCGAGGGACGGCGGCGACGAGTACAAGGCGGCCGCCAGCCAGCCGCCGCAGCTGCAACCGGGGGCGCAGGAGCCGCAGACGCGGGCCTATCACCCTCAGGCTGACGCCTGCGAGTGTCCTACGTGCAAGGCAGCCTCGCCGTTCGGCGCTGAGGGGCAGGAGCCTCTGAGCGAGTCTGAGCGGACGTTTGCGGCGGTGATAGGCCGGTTTTACGGCGACCGCGTGGACGAGGTGGCGGGCCGCCTCGGTGACTGATCCTGATATCGAGCAGCTGATCTTTGGCCCTGCGGGCGACTGGTCGGAGGAGTTAGCCGGGCTGGTCGCAACGATCCGCCCGCAACTGGAGGACTGGTACATCCAGGGCGGCGCGCAGGGCATGGAGCGCCTGGGGCTGGTAGCATCGTTTCAGGTCACGAACCCCGAGATAGCCGCGCAACTGGACAGCTACACGTTCAAGTTTGCGCAGCAGATCGGCGGCACATTTGCCGATGACCTGCGGGCGGTTCTCAAGACGGCGGCGGATGAGGGCTGGAGCGCGGCGGAGTTGCGGAAGGCGGTTTTACAGGCGGGCCACGGCGACCTTGGCAGTTACAAAGCCGCGATGATAGCGCGGCGGGAGTCCGTCCACGCAGTGGAGGCCGGGGCGCACGAGGCGTTCCGCCAGCAGGGCGTCACGCAGACCGTCTGGCGGGCCGGGCCATCGGCCTGCGAGTTCTGCATAGCGCTCGACGGCAAGGTCATCAGCATAGACGAGAGTTACGCAAGGGTGGGCGACACGGTGAACGTGGACGTAGACGGCACGCAGAGGGCGTTTCGCGTCGGCTACGAGGACGTGAGCCACCCGCCGCTGCACCCGTTTTGCCGATGTTCGGCGGACCCTGTGGAGCTTGAGGACTTAGCCGAGGCGCGGGCGGCGGCGCCCGCCGACCCGGTGCAGCCCGGCGGCGTAACGCCTGAGCCTGACAACTAGTTTTCGCTGCCCTGCCGGGCTCACCGGCGGGGCTTTTTGTTTGGGGGATTCTAATGCCAATGACAACGGACGGATACGGCGCACCGGTCAACGCGGTGACGCTCTGGGACTGGCAGGGGGCTGCCCTGCCGGTGGCGGTCGCACCTGCACCGCGCAGGGTCTGGCTGCCGAACGAGATCACCTTTGACACCGTGGGCAGCCACGGCGGCTGGTCAGCCTACCGCTACATCAGCGCCAGCAACGCCGCCATCACGAGCGAGTTTTACCCGTGGGAGGGCTGCCAGGATTTGGCGGTCTGGGCGCTGGCGGCTAAGACGGCGGCGGGCGTGTTGACGCTCAAGGTCGAACTGCTCGGCTCGATGGTCGCGGGGCAGGACGCGGCAAACCACGCGCTGGCGCTCGGCCCAACCGGGGCCGGTCTGGACACGCTGTCAACGTCCGCGACCGTGCCGGTGAGTATGCTCATCAGCACTGCGAATATGACCACCGCCAGCAACGTGAGCTACCGCAACATCTCGCCGCTGTTCTGGGGGCTGAAAGTCACGCCGAGTGCGGCGAACCTGCCGTTCACGATTTGGGTGGTGGGGAGATAACCTATGAGAACTAAGCAGCTAGCCTGTTTCGGAGACAGCATCACGGGCGGATATTTCGCGCGCTATCACGACAACACATATCCAAACGTGCTGCTGCACGAGTTGCAGCGGCACGACGCCCGCGACCGCTGGAACCTGCTCACGACGGACAGCAGTTCCTCCTGGCCGCGCCTCGGACAGATATGGCGCACCTATCGGCAGTTCGCGGCCAGCCAGCCGGATGTGGTGGTCTTCCAGGGTGGCGAGAACGACGCCAGCAGCACGGTGGCCAGCCTCGCGGCATCGGCCGGGGCGGGCGCTACCACTCTCACGTTCAACGCCAACATCACGGCGGGCCGGGCCTACATCCTCACGGACGGCACGGCGGAGGAGGTCGTCATCCCGCAGACGGCGGCGACGGTCACCGGCACCCGCGTCATACGCGGCGCCATGGGCACCGTCGCGAGGGACTGGCCTGCGGCCACCACGGTTCGAACGTGGAATCAGTCCACGGCGGCTGGTTTGCCCGCATTCGTTGACACCTACGAGTACGCCCTGCGCGACATCCTCTCGACGACCGGCGACCGCACCATCGTACTGGTAGGCGGCCTCTGGTTTGCGGCACAGACCGACCTGAACACGGTGGCACTCAAGACGCTGGTGGACGGCCTGACCGAGGACTACCCGCGCATCGAGTTCGTGCCGTACGAGACGGCGGACGGCACCAGCCTGACGGCCTCAGGCAACACGCTCACGGCGGCCAGCACCTACACCGGGCCGACTGCGCGGATTGACCAGGCGAACCTGACGAACGTGGCGACCTCAGTTAAGGTCACCAGCACGAGCGACATCGAGCCGGGCGACCTCCTGCTGTTGACGACCACGAGCGCCGTCACCGCGCCTACGGCAGGCACCAGCGAGATCGTGCAGGTCGCCAGCAAAGACGACACCACCCGCGTCATCACATTCGATACCACGACGGCCAACGCGGACGGCGCAGTGCGCAACAAACTCGGCTCGACGGCAAGGGCGTTCGTTAGCGGAAACCGGGTCTGCAAGCTGGCGCACGGCACGATGAACCCGCGCATCCCCTGGCTGACGCTGGGGGGTGCGGATTTCGCCTCGCTGATGTGTCAGTATGACACCCACCCGAACGACAAGGGGCAGCGCGAGATCGGCTACGCCTTCTATCGGGGCTACCAGCGGGCGCTGGCGCGGATCGGGGGCGCGTAATGAAAACACGGTTCAGACTGACTGACCGCTACCTCGACCATTGGGAGGAGACAGCACCCGGTATTCGCGACCGGCTGAAAGACTACGCCGAGGACATAGCCGCCTGCGAGATACGCAGGAAGGCGCGGTCATCCACCCCCACGGTAGAGGCGGGGGAGCGGGCCACGGTGCAGGTCATCAGCACCCGCGACGTGGACAGGGACGGCGAGATCATGGTTCCCGGCGGGGCGCTGCTGGACGAGTACAAAGCCAATCCGGTCGTCATGTGGGCACATGACTACAGTATGCCGCCCATCGCCCGCACGACCGAACTCAGAGTGGAGCCGGACAAGATCACGGCGAAAGCGGTGTACAGCGAGACGCCGTTTGCGGACGACATCTACCGGCTGAAGCAGGAGGGCATCCAGACAGCGGTTAGCGTCGGCTTCCTGACCCTCCAGAGCGTCCTCAATGGCGGCCCGGGCTGGAAGGAGACGACCGACCGGCTATCCGCCGAGTGGGGCGTCAAGCCGAAAGCGTTCGCGGATGTGAACGCCATCCACACTAAGTGGCTGATGTTGGAATACAGCGACGTTCCGATCCCCGCGAACCCTCACGCGGTGACCATCGCCAAGGGGTTGCACCTGTCAGACGAGACGCTGGAGCGGCTCGGGCTGGCGGAGGACGAGCAGGCGGGGACGGTGCGGCAGATCGGCGTGCGGGCGGTCACGCCTGTGTTATCGCCGGTCATCCGCAGGCCGCAGGTCAAGTTTTACAGTTTCCCCACGACGCAACAGCTGGTGGCGGAGGAGATCCGCCGCAGGCAGGGCGTGCTGTAGGGATGATTACCGAGAGCCTCAACAAGCAACGCGGAGGCACATGGCGGCGCAGGCTGACGGGCCGGAGGGCGATCCCCACCACGACCCAGGCCGGAGCGTTCGCCGCCAGCGGCGCGAGGCAACCAACAACGGAGACAACTACCAATGAAAACGATAAAGCTGCTCAAGGCGGCCGCCGTTTTGGGGACTGAGTACCCCGAGGGCGCCGTACTCGAGCTTACAGACGCGGACGACATCTGCGCCGAACTGCTGACCGAGGGGCTGGCCGTCGAGGTCAAGGGCGTCGAGGCGCTCAAGGTCGAGGCGGAGCAGACCAAGGCTGCGGTGCGTCAGGTCGTGGCCGAGGAACTCAAGGCCTCCGAGCCTGATACCAAGGCGCGGCAGGTCGTGACCGCTGGCGACATCACGGAGCCGGTGGACAGGCCGAACGCGGGATTCAAGAGCGCGGGCCACTTCCTCAAGGACGTGGCGCGGCAGGCGACGGGCGGCGGGCAGTCCGCCGAACTGAAAGCGTGGCGTGCTAAGGCGGCTACCGGCCTCAACGAGACGTTCGGGGGCGACGGCGCTTATCTGGTGCCGCCTGAGATGGCCGCTGGCATCTACCAGATACAGCACGAGACTGCTGCTCTGGCAAGCCGGTGCCGCACCATCCCGATCAACAACAACCTGATCATGAACGCCATCGACGAGACTAGCCGCGTGACGGGTTCGCGCTGGGGCGGCATCGCCTGCTACTGGCAAGCTGAGGCATCCACGGCCATCGGCAGCACGCCCAAGTTCCGCCAGATGCATTTCGAACTCAAGAAACTCACGGCGGCGGTCTACGCCACCGAGGAGCTTCTGGCCGACGTTTCGGCGCTGGAGTCCACGATCAATCAGGCCGTGGGCGAGGAGTTCGCTTGGACCGTTGATGAGGCCATCTACCACGGCAACGGCGCTGGCACACCGCTGGGATTCATGAACAGCGGCGCGCTGGTGACGGTTCCCAAGGAGGGCGCGCAGGCGGCGGATACCGTGGTCGCGGAGAACGTCCGCAAAATGTGGTATCGGCTGCCGAGCGCCAACCGGGCGCGCTCGATCTGGCTGGTGAACCAGCAGGTCGAGGATCAGCTGCAGCAGATGAATGCGCCGGTCGGCATGGCCGGTCAGCTGGTCTACATGCCGCCGGGCGGCCTCTCCGCGGCCCCGTACGGCACGCTGTTCGGGCGTCCCGTCATTGCCAACGAGCATTCGGCGGCGCTGGGTGACACCGGCGACATCGTGCTGGTTGACCTCGGCGAGTACATCTACACCCCCAAGACGGACGGGATTCAGAGCGCGGCTTCCATCCACGTCCAGTTCCTGGTAGGCGAGACGGTTTACCGGTTCACCCAGAGGGTGGACGGCCAGCCTGCATGGGCCGCCCCGCTGACGCCCGCCAAGGGCGCGACTGACCTCTCGCCATTTATCGCACTGGCGGCCAGATAGGAGATTACGACAATGGCAAAGGTAGCAGATACCCTGTATCTCAAGCCGGTTCTGGACGCGGACATCGGCGGGACTAACGCGGAGACGGAGCGCATCAACATAGGCGAATACTCGCGGGTGGCGTTCCTGGTAGCCGTGGGCGACGCGGCTGGCAACCTCACCTATAGCAACTGGAATGCGGCTGACCAGCTGGACACGCTCAAACTGCGCCAGCACACGGCAGCGACCGCCGGGTCGAGCAAGGACATCACCGACTTTGACCTGTCGCAGACAGCGGCAAACACTGCCGGTGAGTATTTCGTGCTGGAGTGCCGGTCTGAGGACGTGGACACCGAGAACGGCTATTCCTACGTTTCGTGCTATGTGGCCGAGGGCGGCAACACCGGCACGGACAATGTTCACATCACGGCCATCGGCCTGCCGCGCTACGCGTCTGAGAACGTGAGCGGCGCGACGGACGCCATCTAGACATACCCCCTGCGCCGGACTCCTTCCCGGCGCTCGTAGCGGGCGGGGCAGCATGATGCTACCCCGCCCGTTCGGTTCTACAGGAGACACAGACAATGGCAACTCAGGCACGCACCGCGTGGCTTAACAACATCCCGTATACGTTCGATAAGGCTACCGGCGAGTGGCTCTGGCGGCCGTCGCCGGTCACGTTCGAGGACGAGTTTCTTGGCAACACGCTCGACCTGGTCTACCGCTGGGAGAACGTAGACACCCTAAACAATACGCCGCCCGCGCTCGTGGACGATGCCTCTAACGGCGTTGCGCAGATCACGCTCAACGTGGACAATGACACGGAAAAGGGCGTCCTGTACATGAACGACAACCTGCAGTTCGCGCTCGATAAGGGCGTCATCTGGCAGGCGCGGGTCAACTTCCCGGTGCTGCCGACCTCGACAACCGAGATGGTTCTGGGGCTGGCGTCGGCGGAGGCGGCGTTTGACTCTATCACGACCTCCTGCTGGTTCAAGCTGGCGGGGTCTGGCGTGGTGGTTGTGGAGACGGACGACACCGCAACGGACAACGACGACAAGGCGACCGGGGTGACCCTGCTGAACACGGACTGGGCGATCCTGCGGATTGATGCGACCACGCTGGCGGACGTGAAGTTCTACGTCAACGGCGTGCGGGTTGCGTCGTCCACGACATTCGACATGTCCAGCGCGACCGGCGCGGCTGGCAAGGTGCAGCCGTACTTTGGGGCGTTCCAGAGCGACGCGAGTGTGGGCACCCTCTACATCGACAGCGTTCGCATCTGGCAGGACGCAAGGGCATAAGGGAGGACTGAGTCATGCCTAGAGACAGAAACACGAAAGTCCCCGAGGCCTATTTCGAGGATGTCTACGTCGGCAAAGACCCCGAGGACCGCGACAACCTCATCCACCTGAGCGATACCGGAGACATCGATATCGGCAACGGTGATTTCGTCATCAACGCGGACGGCATCACGACGACCACCGGCGACATCACGGCGCGGCTGATCACGGCGACAAGCGACCTTTCGGTGGCTGGCGTGTCCGGCCTGGCTGGCGGCGCTGTGGTCGGCACCTCGCTCGAGGTCGGGGCGCTGGCGAACTTTAACAATACCGCATTCGTTGGCGAGGCGGCATCGTTCCCCGGCGGCGAGACTGTGAGCATCGCGACCGATACCGGAAACATCGCGACTGCCGGCACGCTCGACGTCGCAGGCGCTGTCAGCGTCGGTGACGCGACCGCCACGGCGGGCGTCATCAACCTCGGCGACGGCGCGGCGTCTGCTGCTGATATCGTCATCACCGGCGGCGGCGGCATTACCGGCGCTACCGGTGTGTTCGATGTGGGCGGCACGACGCCGGGGGCGATTGCCGCTGGCGACGCCTCGACTACGCCTGGGCTCCTGCAACTGGGAGACGGTTCGGTGTCTGCGACCGACGTGGAGATCACGGGCGGCGGCGGCATCGTGCTGACCGCGGGTGTTGCGGACATCGCATCGACGACGCCTGGCACGGTCAGCCTCGGCGATGCTACAACGACTGCCGGGGTGATCAACCTCGGCGATGCGGCAGCTTCTGCCACTGACGTCACAATCACTGGTGGGGCTGGCATCGTCCTCACGACCGGCGGCGCTGATATCGCAGACACCACGCCCGGCACAATCGTGCTGGGCGACGCGACGGCGATTGCTGGCGGCCTGCAGCTCGGTGACGGCGCTACGAGCGCGACCAACGCCGTCCTCTCCGGACTCACAGGCTACACGTCCCCGTTCGGCGCGATCAGCCTCGTGCAGAAAACGGGCGTTGTGCAGGCGTCCACGGCGACCTACGTCCTCGGCGCGACCGCGCTGACGGCTGACGCTGGCGGGCAGGACATCGTGGTTGGCATCACCAACCCCGACGTTCCGCGCAACGTGACTGCGACGGCTAACGCCGCCGGGTGCGCGGGTGACGTGGTTGTTACCGGCACGAACTGGGCTGGAGAGGTCATCACGGACACTATCGCGCTGGCTGGTGCGGCAGAGGTCGCTGGCGTGAAAGCGTTCACAACGGTGACGGCGGTTCACCTGCCGCCGGAGACGCACGCAGGCACGGACACCGTGAGCATCGGTGTTGGCAACTGCCTCGGCCTCCAGCGGCCCATCGCGGCGGCCGGTGACGTTGTCGAGGTCGCCCGCAAGGCGGCGGCAGCGGCGGAGTACACCATCGAGGCGACCGGCACAGTGAGCGTTGCGAACGGCACCGTTGACCAGTCGGGCGTCGGCGCAATCGTCAACAACGACCGGTTCGAGATCACATACAACGCCAGCGCAGTCTGACGGTAGGAGATAAACAGTGGCATTCGTGACGGTGGCAGACCTCGATGAGTTTCTGGGGGCGACAGACGCGGCGCTGTATAGCGCAGCATTCAAAGCAACAGCAGTCGGCGTCGCCTGCTCGGCTATCGAGTCCTACTGCCGCCGCACGTTTGCCGCTGACGACTACCGTGAGTGGTACAAGGCGCAGCATGGACAGCCGCTTATGCTGCAGCAGTATCCGCTCCTAACGGTTCGCAGGGCGGCGGTGGGCGTAACCACAGCCGGGTATCTCAACAATACCTCCACAGACGCGACAGCGGCGACCGGCTCGGTCGCCAACGCCGCCCTGCGGCTTACCGTGACCGGGGGTGTCAACGCCGGGGATAAGAGTTTCAGTCTGCCGAGCTACAGCACCATGGCGCTGCTGGCGGCAGCGGTCGCGTCCTACGGGCACGGCTGGGTGCTGACGGTGGAGAATGAGGACAGCCCCCGCGCACTACGCGAGGACGTGTTCGGGGACGTTCTGAACGGCTCCACGGCGGCGCTGAACGCGCCCGGCTCGACTATCAGCCCCGACATAGACTACCGCACGGGGGCGCTGCTGGCGGGCAGGCAGGGCGACGTGTACGTGGACTACCGCGCCGGTTACGAGACGATACCCGACGACCTGACAGGCGCGGCACTCGGGCTGGCGCGAGATTGGCTAGTGTCCGGCACGGGTTCACGCCCCGCCATGATGGAGCAGAAGCGGCTGGGGGATTTCAGCTACAACCTGATGTATGGCACGGACAAGGGGATGTTCGCGGCCTATAAGCCTATCCTCGACTATTACCGCCGTCTGGACTGGGGCATCCTGTGAGCGCGTTCACGGCGGCATTCGCCAGCTGCTTCAACGCGACGGCGTACAAGGTGACGCGCGTCTCCGGCATAGACGACTACGGCGCGGAGGTGGAGACGCTGACGGTGGACACGACGGCGATACCCGGCTGTCTGCAACAGATGACCGCCGCTGAGATACAGGTGCGCAGCAGTATCGGGGTGGCGGCGACGCACCGCTGGTACTGCGAACCCGTGACGCTGAACGAAAAGGATTTGCTCCAGGTGGACGGCGTGCAGTATGAGGTCAGCCGGGTTAACGACGTGCAGTACCGCGATGAGGTCATGCAGGTGGACGTTAGGAGTATAGCTGATGGCGGTCGTTGACTGGCACCCTGAGTCGTTCATGGGCGACCTCGACAAGACGATTCAGCGCAAGCTGGAAAAGGCCGGGCGGATCGTGGCGGCTGAGTCCAAGCGGCTCATTCGTGCGCCGAAGGCTGGCACCCCGCCGCCGCATCGCGTCATGCGCGTGCGCAGTATCAACGGGCAGGACAAAGCCGACTGGGTATTCAAGCAGCGCAAGGCTAAGGACACCCGCGCAGGCTGGCAGTATGATTGGGTAGTTCCCCGCTCCCGCCCTGGCGACGCACCAGCGTGGCAGACAGGGACGCTGGGGCGCAGTGTGTTTCACCAGTTGACGGACCGCAAGACGGTTATCGTCGGCGTTCCGGCGCTGAGGAGCAAGAGCAAAGGGGCCGACCCGAAATACGGGCTGTATCTGGAGGTCGGCACGAGCAAGATGGCGCCGCGCCCCTACCTGCGCCCGGCGGTGGCAAACAAGCGGCACGAGATACAAGAGATTTTCAACAAAGAATGAATGCCCTGATTCAGGCGCTATGCCTGCACTATGACGCCTGCCTGACCGGTGCATTCGAGGAGAACCCGCTGTACTACGCCTACGCGCCCCAGGGCGTGGCCGCGCCCTACGTGGTGGCGAACCTGATTACCCAAGACCACACGAACGCCATGGGCGCGTATGGCACGGCAGGCGGGAGTTATGAGGAATACGTCGTCCAGTTCACAGTGATAGACGCGGAGCGGGCAGGATTGGCCGACCTGCTGACAGGCTACGCGGCGCTGTGCTGGGCGTTTGACGAGGCGGACATACCGTTGACGGGTGCGAGTTGCATCCGCATGAGGCGGCTGACCACCGTCGGGCCTATGCCCGACCCCGATGCAATGGACGGCGGGTGGATGCTGACGGTGGACTATCTTATCGAGACAGACACGGAGATCATCTAATGGCAAGAGTTGCGGGACATTCGGGGAGCGCCAGCATCGCGGGCGCGGTGAACGGTGTCACGAAGTGGAGCATCACGTACGAGGCTGATGTGTTGGAGACAACGGGCATGGACTCGGCGGGAGTCGCGTCCTACATCGGCGGAATCACCCGCTGGAGCGGGAGCGTAACGGCGCACCAGGACTCGGCTGGCGCTAAGAGCATGGAGGACTGGACACCCGGCAGCATAGTCGCCGTATCACTGGTCGCTGGCTCTGGCGGCACGACGTGGGCCGGGGATGCGGTGATCAAGTCGGTTGCGCCCGAGGTTAGCATGGACGGCACCGTGGATTACACGGTGGACTTTCAGGGCACGGGCGCACTCAATATCACCTGATAGGAGGTCTGGAGTATGGCACGACTGGCAGGA
>Ga0116143_10004707_pt1 | contig 12800 bp, 9 predicted proteins | sample AD_UKC034_MetaG_FD_89745 | JGI IMG/M metagenome (GOLD analysis project Ga0116143, IMG submission 89745) | Active sludge microbial communities of municipal wastewater-treating anaerobic digesters from USA - AD_UKC034_MetaG | ecosystem: Engineered > Bioreactor > Anaerobic > Digestate | place: USA...
GTGCCGTAAAAAATGTGCTGAAAAACTTCAAAAGCCCCAGCAATTTGTCGGGGCTAATGTTTCATTTATTTTGGGACATTTTCAAAAATGCTTGACATAAAAAGTTTTAATTTTGGAGATTTTTTACAAAAACACTAATCCTCAAGCAATGTCAAATGTTCAATTTTCGGTTCCGCCATCATGGAGAAGTTAGTGTAATACACAACAAAGCCGGGGGTCGCACCAGCAGGCTTCTTAACGTTCTTACGCTCTGTATAATCAATCTCTACCTTATCCTGATCTTTTGCCTTCGAATAGTATGCTGCCAATGCAGCGGCTTCTTCATAAACACAATCCGGCAATTCTCTGCCCTCTGTTCTGACCACAACATGCGATCCCGGAATATTCTTGGCATGGAACCACCAGTCCCCACCATTGGCAAATTTGAATGTCAACTCGTCATTTTGATAATTATTCTTGCCAACATAGATATGAAACTCCTTGCTACCAACATAGTGAAATGGCCTGCTGTGAATTTTTACCTTTTTCGTTTTTCCCTTGCTTTTAATATAACCGCAATCAGTTAACTCTTCTTTGATTTGTAACAGATCATCTTCCTTACGTGCAATATCAAGTGACGTGGCAATTGTTTCCAAATGCTCAAGTTCTGCTTTGGTTTCGTCGGTCAGTGTACTCAGTGCTTCAAATGTTCGCTTCAATTTATTATACTTATCAAAATATTTTCTGGCATTTTCTGTCGGTGTTAGGGTTATATCCAGCGGAATGGTCACCATCTCATTGGTATAGTAGTTCAAAGCCTCCAGCGTTTTGTCCCCTGAATTAATACTATAACCATAAGTATTCAGCAGTTCACCATAAATGCGGTATTGCTCTCTCTTCTTTGTATCTTCTAACTGTTTTCTCTGTAAGTCATATTTCTTACTCGTTCTCTCCAGTGCCGTCTGAACAACTCTTCTTAAATCGCTGGAGCGCTGACGGATTCTGACAATCAGATTTTTTTCTGCATAGTACTGATACAACAAAGTTGAAATACTCTCAAAATATTTTTCGCTCTTGTAGCTTTCCACTTCAATTGCAGAGAAATCCTTCGGCACATCATTTTCATAGAAAATGCAGGGAGTAAATTTTGCTTTCTTGACAGAAAGCATAATTCTTGAAAAGACCTGCCAGACAGCATCCAACTCTGCTGTGCCAAGCGAACGCACATCCTGTTGTGGATTTACCTTTGCTTTTTCACAAATCTCCATCGCAATCATAGGAGAAATTCCGGTATAGCATCCATAGATTGCCTGAAACAGGGACATATTTCTCTCACCAACCAGTGACAGGAAATCTTCCCTAAGCGCAAGCAGCGGATTAGCCTTATCCTGTGTAGATGCAACAAAGTATGGTTTGCCTGGTAATACTTCTCTCACAGAGCTGACCATTCCGGATATATGTTTGATACTATCCACAATAACATTATTCTCATCAATCAGGATAATGTTACTGTGTTTTCCCATAATTTCAATGATCAGAACTTTATGACATAAATCTCCCAGTTCATTATTATGTTCCAGATTAATCCGTATAATTCGTTCCAGTCCCGGCTGTTCAAAACCAAGAATCTTCGCATTCTGTAAATGTTTTCTGAGTAACATACAGAAATTAGGTGCTGTCATTGGGCTGATTTTATTGACCTGAGTCAAATACACCAATGGCAGAGATGCATCTGCCGACAGCAAAAGTTTATACTGACTACCATTATTCTTAATTGTCAGAATGAGTTCGTCTGATTCAGGCTGCGCAATTTTGTAAATTCTTCCGCCCACCAGAGTCTGATTCAATTCCTCTGTCACCGCCGCAACCGTTATACCGTCAAATGCCATTTGTCCTACCTCCAGAATATTCGGCACAGCATAAGAAATGTGCCTTTCTCAAAAAAACAGGTCCGGAATCGCCGGACCTGTCAATTCACTACTTTTTATCTCCAATTAACCAATCATACATCTCCTGATATTTCTGTGCGGATACCTGCCATGAGAAATCCTCTGCCATATCACGATCAATCATCTTGTTCCATTCCCGTCTTCTGTCATAATAGATTCGCTCTGCATATCGAATAACAGAGAGCATCTCATGTGCATTGTAATTCTTAAAGGAGAATCCGGTTCCGGTACTATCATACTCATTGTATGCTGCTACAGTATCCTTTAAGCCACCGGTTTCACGCACAATAGGAATTGTACCATAACGCAATGACATCAGCTGGCTTAAGCCACATGGTTCAAACATGGATGGCATAAGAAATGCATCACAGGCAGCATAAATCTTGTGTGATAATCCCTCTGAATAGAAGATATTGGCAGATACCTTGTTGCCATATTTCCAGTCAAAATGTCTAAACATATTCTCATAACGTTCTTCACCGGTACCAAGAACAACAATCTGGATATCATCATGGCACAGCTCATCCATCACATAAGCAATTAAATCAAATCCCTTTTGATCCGTGAGTCTTGATACAATACCAATCATCATCTTCTTCTCATCCGGTTCCAGATTCAGTTCCTTTTGCAAAGCACGCTTATTCTTAATCTTCTCTTTGCGAAAATTCTTTGCATTATACTTATAATCAATATATGGATCCGTCTCCGGATTATATTCTTCATAGTCGATTCCATTCACAATACCGCGAAGGTCTGTACTTCTGGCCTTTAACAATCCATCCAGTCCCTCACCATAGAATGGTGTCTTAATCTCTTCTGCATAGGTGTCACTCACTGTTGTAATCGCATCTGCGTAGACCAAACCACCTTTTAACAGATTAGCATCTTTATATGCTTCTAACTTATCCGGAGCAAAATAATAGGCCGGTATACCGGTAATATCTTTTACCGTCTTAACATCCCATTTGCCTTGGAACTTCAGGTTGTGAATCGTCATTACTGTTTTCATCTTGGCAAACATCGGATTATCATGAAATCTCTCTTTTAAATATACCGGAATCAGACCTGTCTGCCAGTCATGACAGTGTATCAAATCCGGTTCAAATCCAATCAAGGGAAGTGCTGCAAGTGCTGCTTTTGAAAAGAAAGAGAATTTCTCAATATCATCATATACACTACTGCTGTATGGCTTAAATCCATTAAAGTACGATTCATTATCAATAAAATAATACTTTACGCCTTCCACTTCAGCTTCCAGGATTCCAACATATTCATTCTTCCAGTGAAAATCCATGTAGAAGTGCGTCTTATATTCCAGTAAATCTCTCATCTTCAGTGTCATGCAGGTATACTTAGGAAGCATAACTCTGACATCGAAGTAATTGCGGTCAACGCACTTTGGCAGCGAACCAACTACATCTGCCAACCCCCCTGTTTTAATAAAGGGCACCCCTTCTGATGCAACAAATAAAATGTTCTTCATTGCCCGTCCTCCATGTCTGCGCTTTCGATCCCTTCTCGACCTAATTCACGCTCTTTCGCTATGCTTCCATTATATAACATTCCACAAAATATTGAAAGATGTAAATTGTATTTTCATCATGTTGCCCAAAGAAGCGAACTTCTATCAGTCACGATAGGATAATCGAATTCGATCTGCAATCAGTGCAACAAATTCAGAGTTCGTAGGTTTCCCTTTCCCTGTGTTAATCGTGTATCCAAACATGGCGTCGAGTGTTTCCATCTTGCCTCTGGACCATGCAACTTCAATAGCATGTCTTATTGCCCTCTCTACACGGCTTGGTGTTGTCTGAAATTTCTTCGCAATCGTAGGATAAAGAACTTTTGTGGCAGATCCAAGCATATCCGTATCCTCCACAGATATCATAATTGCTTCTCTTAAATATTGATATCCTTTGATATGTGCAGGGACACCAATCTCATGAATCATATCTGTCACATCTTTTTCAAGATCTCTTGGTTTTTGTTCTCTGGCTCCGATTAAAGCGCCCGGAGCAAAAGTATTCTGAGCATCCTTTTTCTGGAGTTCCCTCCATTCCCGGTCCTCTCCCGGTACTGTAATCATTATCTGTACTTTCTTTTCATTGTTGAGTAATTCAGACAAAATCTTAATCATATTGTCATTATCTTCGGTCAGTGTAACAGTCTGCTGTTCCATATAATCCTCCATTCCTAATAACCAGACAGTATTCCCATCCGGCGCCGGCTCTTCACACGACTCCCCTATTATATAAGCCCATCTTTTCTTTGGGCAACTCTATTTTATCGCGCTAATCCGCCAGTTTTTTTACACAAAAATTATCATCATAACCAAAAAAAGTGCCGTAGAAATACGGATTTTTCCCATTTTCTACGGCTTTCTTATCATTCCAGCATCCAACAAAATAACACATTTTAGTGTACATAATATTGAATAAATCAGATTATTTTGTCTTACTTTTCTTTACAAATCTGTCGTCTCCGGGTACTCTCTAATCTGCATAATACTCTTATAGGCCGGACGAATTATCTTATCCATATTCACCAGCTCCTCCAAACGATGCGCACTCCATCCAACAATACGTGCAATTGCAAAAATTGGCGTGTACAATTCCATCGGAATATCCAGCATACTATAAACAAAGCCACTGTAAAAGTCAACATTAGCACTCACGCCTTTATAGATCTTTCTCTTCTCTCCAATAACAATCGGTGCAAGTTTCTCAACAAGACTGTAGAGTCTGAAATCTTTCTCTCTGTTCTTTTCCACCGCCAGTTTTTCAACAAATCCTCTAAACACCTGTGCACGGGGATCCAATAGAGAATATACCGCATGCCCCATGCCATAAATCAGTCCCTTATGGTCAAATGCCTGCTTATCCACAATCTTCTCCAGATATTCCTTCACCTGTTCTTCATCAGACCAGTCACTGACTTTTTCTCGAATATCTGCCATCATCTCTACGACCTTCAGATTAGCACCTCCGTGCTTAGGGCCTTTTAAAGAGGACAATGCAGCCGCAATGACAGAATAGGTATCAGAACCGGAGGAAGTTACCACTCTTGTTGTAAATGTTGAATTATTGCCGCCGCCGTGTTCCATATGCAATACAAGCGCAATATCAAGCACCTGTGCCTCAAGTGGTGTATAGCTCTTGTCCGGACGTAACATCAGCAAAATATTCTCCGCTGTAGAAAGCTGTTCCTGCGGTCTGTGAATATATAAGCTCTCATCACACAAATAATGATTATATGCATGATAACTGTAAACGCTTAGCATTGGAAAAACACTGATCAGCTTAACACATTGCTCTAAAACACGATCCAGTGAACAATCATTTAATGTCTCATCATAAGATGCAAGTGTCAATACACTTCTTGTCAGTGAATTCATCAGATCCTTACTCGGTGCCTTCATAATAACATCACGATTAAAATTCGTCGGCAGCTGTCTGCAATCAGAAATCATCTGTCTGAATTCTGTCAGCTGTTTTGCATTGGGTAGCTGACCAATCAAAAGTAAGTAAGCGATCTCTTCAAAGCCATACCGTTTACCTTCAAACCCACGAATCAACTCAATTACATTATATCCACGATACCAGAGACTTCCTTCACATGGAATCTTCTTATCGCCTTCGGTTTTAAATGCATCAATTCTGGAAATGTTAGTTAGTCCGGACAATACTCCTGTACCATCCTTATCCCGAAGTCCTCTCTTTACCCCATATACATCAAATAACTCCGGTGCTATGTAGTCATTGGTCTCACAAATTCCAATCAGATTCTTCGTGTATTTATCCAGATTACCATACTCATCCATTACTATACCTCCTGTCAAACCCATGTAGTTGTTCCTTCCATCCTGTTCCTAATTGTTTATAGTTTCCTCATTTTCTTCCTGTCTCCAAGAATCCTCTATGCGTACATTCTGAAGGATCTTATACAGTACGCATTTTAGTGCATTAATCTCATCTTCTGTAACACCATCAAACAATTCCTGAAGGAATTGATGCCGAAGTAGTTCATACTCCTTAATCAGACTCTCTGATTGGGCTGTCAATTCAATCCTAATGCATCGATGATCCTGTGCATCAGGAACCAAAACAATATATTCTCCAAGCTTTAGATGTTCGATAGACTTCGAAATATGTGCTTTGGAAATGTGTTGTCTGACCGCAAGGTCATGCGCCGTATTCTGATTTGATGAATGAGCCAGGAAAAAAAGAAGATCTAATTCAATCTTCCTAAGTCCCGTCTGTTCCATCAATTTTTCACAATATCGTTCCATTCGCCGTTTCACCTGTACTCCGGCATCTACGATTTCATATTCTGTATACATCGCGTCTCCAAAAATTAGTTCATTAGCAAACTATTTCTTTTATCATACCCATTTTTTAGCAATCCGTCAAACATTTTCTCCACATGTCATGCTATTTTCACATCTAATGCCTGTTCCATTACATCAAAAAATACCTTCTGTCACATAACTGCCGCCTTTATTGTGCATGCTTTATCATAATAAAACAATTCACACTATTTTACTTCATTCCCATCATATTTTCTATAAATATCCCATACCCCTTCGTTGGGTCACTGATTAGGACATGTGTCACTGCCCCGATTAGCTTATCTTCCTGTATAATTGGACTTCCACTCATCCCCTGAACAATCCCTCCTGTAATCTCAATTAGTCTTTCATCTGTCACTCTTAAGATAATACCGCGATTATCTTTGCTATTAATATCCAGATTCAGTATTTCAACCGAATAATACTCCGGTATACCGCTCACGTCAGAAAGGATGTATGCGCTACCGGTATGAACTTCACTTCGATATCCAATCTCCATGGGCTCCTGCAGAGTGAATCTTTCCATGGATTCACCTTCTCCAAAAATACCATTGCCTGTATTCTGTGTAATCTCTCCAAGAATATTATCATCCACATAGTGAATCATTCCTGTAATTTCTCCGGGTTCCCCGGTAATGCCTTTTACAATGGAGACAATCTGAGAACAATATAACTCCCCTTTGAAAAGATCCAGTAATTCACCTGTATCTACATCTGTAATTCCATGTCCCAGGGCGCCAAAATGCATATCTTCATCCAGATAGGTCAAAGTTCCAACTCCCTGTGCACTGTCACGCACCCAGATACCAAGCTTATACTCTCCCTGCTCATTTAACTCAGGCGTGACCGCAACTTCAAAGTTTTCTCCATTACGCCTAATCAGCATAACCAGCTGCTCCCCCCGGGCTTCTTCTACCATATGAATAAATTCCTGCTTTCCCTGCATTGGTTCCTGGTTCACTTCAAGAATATAGTCCCCCGGATGTAAAATCTGTTCCGCCGGAGCCGTCATTCTTCCCTGTTCATTCATAAAACTGCCGGTATCAATTACCAGGACGTCATCGGTCTCAACGTAGATGCCAATAGCAATCCCTGCCGGTACTACTGTTTTGGTATCCGTCACATTGATTTCCACTGTCTTATAGGGCAGGAAACCAAATAATTTTAAACGCACCTGATATTGCTCGCATTCACCAGTTATGATTGTAAAGGGTTTTGTAAAGTCAATTGGAAGTGTATTCTGTGTTCGATTCTGTTCAAATGCCCCTACCGTAATTGCCTCATGACAAATCTCTCCAACTGCCGGCACACAATATTCGATTGTCTGCGCTGTTCTTGCTTTTAGTTGAATCGAATCCGGAATTTTAGAAAGATAATACTGGTAAATCACAATTGTTCCCATAATCATTAGTACAACAACCAACCCCAAAACCAATGTTTTCAGCATATGTTTATTTTTCATGTTCTACCATGCCTTTCTGTCTTCATAAGCATCCGATGGTTGGCTTTCCTTATACTTAAAAACGCCTTTGTACCGACGTTGCAACATAACAAAATCGCCGCATACAAGCATTTACCTATTACATAAAAAGGAAGGACAAACCAAATCGTTTGTCCTTCCTAGTATGTACATTTATTGCAATTCTAATGTGTTTTTGTCTTGGTCTTTTTTGCCAGTTCGCGAAGCTCAACTGCGTTGGTACGTACTGCATCGGTAATACAGTCGCTGCCCAAAAGACGTGCAATCTCATCTATCGTCTCTGCCTCATTTTGCTGCTGTATCGACGTCACAGTCTTGCCATCCCATTCAGCCTTTTCAATAACAAAATGTGTATCGGCCATAGCCGCAATCTGCGGCAGATGAGTAATGCAGATTACCTGATGGTGTTCACTTAAAATCGACATTTTCTCAGATACTTTCCACGCAGTCTTTCCACTGATACCTGTATCAATCTCATCAAAAATCAAGGTATCAATTGCATCTTTTCTGGCAAATATACTTTTCAATGCAAGCATGATTCTGGAAAGTTCACCACCGCTTGCTACCTGTGTTAATGGTCTGACACGTTCGCCCGGATTAAGTGAAATCATGAATTCGACCTCATCAAAGCCTGTTTTGGAGTAGGTTTCCTTCTTCCTTACTGCAATTTCAAAGGTCACCTTTAGAAAATTCAATTCTAATAAAGTCTCTGTAATATTCTTCTCAAGTTCTTTTGCAAGACGTAGTCTGATTTCATGTGCACACTCGCTGTGTATACAAAGTTCTTTTTCCACCTTGGCACGCTTCGTTCGCAGCTGCTGTAAGGTTCCCTCCAGATCAAGCAACCGGTTCAGCTCTTCTTTCTTTTTCTGCCCATAAGTAAGTACTTCCTCAATTGTTCTCCCATATTTCAATGTCAAATGATTAATCACATTTAAACGTTCTTCCATTGCTCTAAAATCTTCTTCATCAAAAGAAAATTCATCCATGTACTCTGCTATTTCACGACTGACATCTGACAGAATACTCTCTGCACTCATCAAATGCTCTGCCATATCATTTAGCTCTTCATCCATGGTGATAGCCATATTCATTTCACGAACGGCATATCCCGTCTGATCCTTGGCATTGCTTTCGCCATTGGCCAGATAGTCCATTACATGATTCAATGAATCCGCAATTTTCTTGGCATTTACCAGCTTGCGATATTTTTTCTCCAGAATCTCATCCTCGCCCACGGTAAGTGCTGCAGTCTCTATTTCATCTACTTCAAATTGTGCCAGTGCAATCTCTCGCTGTCTGGTCGCATCATCCATAGACAAGGAAGCAATCTCTCCTTGCAGCTTTGTATATTCTCCATACAATTCAGTAATCTTGACGATTTCATCCTTTAATTCCTCACCGGCATAGGAATCCAATAGTTCCTGATGCTTCGCAATCTGAAGTAAGGACTGGTGTTCATGCTGTCCATGAATATCAATCAACAATGCTGCAAGCTCTTTCATCTGTCTTGTTGTGATTGCTTCTCCACCGACCTTTAATACACTTCGCCCCTGCATTATCTTTCTGGTAATAATCAGACTACCGTCTTCCTCCATCGGCAATTCCATCTTCTGAATCTGTTTTCTGGTTTCCTCTCGCTCTACCTGAAAAATAAGCTCTACCAATGCATATTCAGCACCTTCACGAACTACATCCTTCTCAACTTTTGCCCCTAAGGCATAATTAATAGAGCCGATGATAATTGATTTACCGGCTCCCGTCTCGCCTGTCAGGATATTCAGGCCATCACTAAAATTAACCTCTGCTTCCCTGATTAGCGCCAGATCTTTTACGTGTAAACTTGTTAACATGGTATTTTTCTCTCCTTTACATAAGCACTTCTCCTACCTATGCATGTCTCTTCAGACTTCTGTGGGATACCGTCCCACTAATATACGCCACTTTCATGGCGAACTCATCATAAAGCTCTGTAAGATCTTTATGTTGTGTCCCTCGTATCTGATAGGTTATTCACTCATTTTCTTATGCAGAATCTCCAGAAATCCATCGTTGCTTAGTTTGATAATTCTGGTTACTTCCTTAGCCCCAAATACATTAACCCGATCTCCCGGTCCCATAATTCCGGTACTTGTACCATCAAAATAAGCACCTACTTCCACCGGTTTCATCCCTTTTGGCGGGAGTACTTCAATCTCTATCCGGTCCTCTGGTGATAACATAATACTTCTGGTGTTGAGTGTATGCGGACATACCGGTGTCAGCACAATTAACCTGGCTAATGGTTCTACAATAGAGCCACCTGCCGAAAGATTATAACCTGTCGATCCGGTCGGCGTACTGATTATCATTCCGTCTGCATAAAAATTATTCAAATACAGACCATTGACAGTCACTCGATAACCAATCACCTGAAGATCCCCACGCCTGCAAAGTACGACATCATTCAAGGCACAGCTTTGTTTGGTTTCCTCACCACTTATGCAGACATTCCCAGCCAGCATCATACGCTCTTCAATCTTAAACTGATCTAAAAGCAGCTTATCCACTGCTGATTCTATACTGCTCATCTCAACTTCTGCAAGATATCCAAGTGCTCCCAGATTAACACCAATCAGTGGCAATTCGCAATACATTGTTTTTTTGGCAACACTTAATAATGTCCCATCGCCTCCCAAAACAATGATTCCCTCTGTAGCTTTTGGAATCTTTAGATTTTCACAACACAAATCCATTACTGTAACTGTGGTATCCATCCTGCGTTGTTCTATCACATTCCGGATAATATGAGCTTTTTCCAATTCACTGTCTTTTATACTATTTGAGATAATACAGAAATTTTTCATATCTGGTATCCCTTCCACCGCAGTTTCTGCGGCCACTCCTGCCTATTGATCCAAGTCTTCATGTGCTTTCTTAACAGTCTTAAGAATCTGTTCCTGCAAGATAGCATCTTCCCGATTCTGTTTCGTGATCCATAATAAATATTCTATATTCCCTTCCGGTCCGCGTACCGGAGAGTAATCCAATGCCAAGGTGTGAAATCCGTTCTCCACTGCATATCGAATCACATTTTCAATTACTTCAACATGTATTTCAGGTTCTCTGACAACCCCCTTTTTTCCAACCTTATCTCTTCCTGCCTCAAATTGAGGTTTAATCAGACATACCATTTGTGCATTATCCTTTAACAGAGTATATGCAACCGGTAATATCTTCGACAATGAGATAAAGGATACATCTACCGAAGCAAAGTCTATCGGTTCTGCCAGATTCTCAGGTGTCAGATAACGAAAATTTGTTTTTTCCATGCATATGACCCTTGGATCATTTCGAAGCTTCCATGCCAGTTGTCCGTGTCCGACATCAATGGCATACACTTTATCAGCACCATTCATCAGCATACAATCTGTAAAGCCACCGGTTGATGCGCCTATATCCATGCACACATATCCCTTCAATTCCAGTTCAAATACCTGAATTGCTTTTTCCAGTTTTAAGCCACCACGGCTCACATACTTAAGCGTGCTTCCATGAATCTCTATCTTACTGCTTTGTTCTGCAAAAGTTGTTCCTGCTTTGTCCTCTCGCTGACCGTTAACAAATACATTGCCTGTCATAATCAATACTTTAGCCTTTTCTCTGGACTCAGCAAGTCCCTGCTTTACAAGCAGTACATCCAACCGCTCTTTCATTTGGTTTTTTTCCCCTTTCCGGAGACTTTTCCCAGTATCTTATTCAGTATCGAATCTGTATCAATACCTACTTCTTTTTTTAATAAATCAACATTACCATGCTCCACATATTCATCCGGAAGTGTAATTGCCATCAGTTGTTCTTTGCAGTTAGATCCATCCAGAACACAACGGACGCGTTCGCCAAAACCACCACTTGCTACATTCTCTTCCATTGTCACTATGAGCTGGTGCTTCTTCGTTGCTGCAAGGATTGCTTCTTCATCCAATGGTTTTACAAATCTTGCGTTAATAATCGAACAGTGATGTCCCTTCTTCTTTAATTCCTCACGCACAGTTTCAGCTTCCTTAACCATACTGCCTACTGCAATCAAGCAGATTTCATCTTCCTCATAGAGGACTTCACTCTTGCCATATTGGATGGGTTTCCGCATCTCCTTTAATCCATCATATGCTTCTCCTCTGGGATAACGGATTGCAATCGGTCCCTGAAAAGTAATTGCAAATTTCAACATATCTGACAGTTCCCATTTATTCTTTGGTGCCATTACATGCATATTGGGAATTGAAGACAGAAAAGACAAATCAAATATTCCCTGATGTGTTTCACCATCACTTCCAACTAATCCGGCACGGTCAATTGCAAATACTACCGGCATATTCTGTATACAAACATCGTGAAGAATCTGATCGTATGCACGCTGCAAAAATGAAGAGTAAATGGCTACAATCGGATGCAGTCCGCCAGCTGCCAGTCCTGCTGCAAAGGTTACTGCATGCTCCTCTGCAATCCCTACATCAAAAAATCGTTCCGGAAACATATTATGAAAACGCTTTAAGCCAGTGCCATCAGGCATCGCTGCAGTAATTGAAACAATCTCCGGATTACGCTGTCCAAGCTTACACATCACAGTAGAAAATACATCCGTATAATTGGCTTTGTCTCTGTTTTTCTTAGGCAGACCGGTCTCAATTTCAAAGGGTTCCGCTCCATGGAATCTTGCCGGATGACGCTCCGCCGGAGCGTAGCCTTTTCCCTTTTGGGTAATGACATGAATGAGAACCGCACTTTTACATCGTTTGGCTTCTTTCATAACACGAACCATGGCATTGACATCATGTCCATCTACCGGTCCCAAATAAGTAAGTCCCATATCTTCAAAAAACATTCCGGGTATCACCAGGTGCTTGAAGCTGCTCTTGGCTCTTCTTATGCTTTCAACTACGCCTTCTCCCTTTTTGGATTTCATCAGCGTATTGTAGACGCCTTCCTTAAGATCAAGATATTTCTCAGCAGTTCTAACATCATTCAGATACTGTGAGACACCTCCGACATTCTCCGATATAGA
>Ga0116143_10004714_pt1 | contig 12786 bp, 13 predicted proteins | sample AD_UKC034_MetaG_FD_89745 | JGI IMG/M metagenome (GOLD analysis project Ga0116143, IMG submission 89745) | Active sludge microbial communities of municipal wastewater-treating anaerobic digesters from USA - AD_UKC034_MetaG | ecosystem: Engineered > Bioreactor > Anaerobic > Digestate | place: USA...
AATTATTCCATTTTTCATAGGATGAAAATAGAGCACTATAATCTTTATTGTTTTCCTTAATGAAAATATTCATAAGGTTTTCATACTTATACATATAGCAAAACCTCCCTCGTTTTGCTTCCATGAAAATAATCGCGGGAAAGACGTAGGAAGCGTCCTTGTCAGGAACGGTGATCAGCCGTTCCCTATCCCGCTATTTCCATCAACTGCTACTTCTTACCATTATTCAATAATAAGGTTTCGTCAACCAAAACAGGATGTTGAATCCTCATTTCGGGTATTATGTTTATCAAAGTTAATGCTCGATCGTCCGTGTGATGGGAAAAGGTCTTCCTGAACCTTTTGAACATCGCTCATGTCATCGAGATGGTAATAATGTTGCGTCATGTCAGCGGTCAGGTGGCCGGTAATGCTTTGAATTTTTTGAATGGGTACTTTGGCATTAATCAACAGAGAATTGAGGAAATGACGATGTGAGTGGAATGTTATGTTGCGATTCCGACGTATTTCCTCGGTAATACCAATTGCATCCATGGCATTATAAAATCCGTTAATGATTATTTTGGGTTCGGTTGGATATTCACTCGATTTATCGGCGAAGAAGAGAAATGAATCCCCATTCAGTGGGAATGGATTGGAGTTGATCAATTCCATGAGAATGTCTACAACTGCTTGTGGGATAAAAATGTTGCGAGCACGACCGGTTTTTGTGGTCGGGTTCAATCTGCGAAGCATCTGGTCCCAACTCCGTCTGCAATGGACATACATTTCCTTCGGGTGAAAATCTGATAGAACAAGCCCTAATATTTCACCAAGCCGCAAACCAGAAGATGCGGCAAGCATAGAGGCGGCATACGCCCGACGGTTTGGCCACTTTACAGTAAATAACTCTTTAATCTCATCGAGGGTCAGTATGCCTTTGTGCTTGGTTTTATTGGCCGCTCGATCGATATGAGGTATCCCGCGAATCAAGGACTGCTCCTCGGCCGCTTCGAGTATCATCTTGATTACGGATAGCGAGCAATTGATCGTTGCACCAGAATACTGCTGATTAAATAAATCGTTTCGAAAGGCTCTTATTGCGGATAGATCAATTTCCGTAATTCGCATCTTGCCAAGGGCGGGTAGTACGTGGCTGTTCAGGATTCGGTCAAGTTCCCTGCAATGACGTTCACTGATGCGTAAACCACGTACGCGTTTATCGGTGGCCCAGGTGCCGGACCAATCGAAGAATCCCTGGGAAAACTCTTCAAGAGTAACGTTCTCGCGAAGAACGATGTTGCCATTGTGAAGGTAATCAATGGCGAATGCTTCCGCTTTGTACCGCGATGTCTGCCCTGTACTTTTTGCCGTTGAAAAGGATTTGTCGGTGGTCTTGAAACGAACGTACCAGACCTTTCCACGTTTGGTGAGAGAAAACTGTTTACCACGCATCTTAAAGCCTCCTTGAATGCGCAAAAGTGGACTTTGTCACACTTTTGTCACACATGAGAGATTTTAAGAAGCGTCAGCTTTCTGATGGCTTCTTATGCCTGAATTATTCAGGACTTAATGCGCGTCCAAGAGGATTCGAACCTCTGACCCACGGATTCGTAGTCCGTTACTCTATCCAGCTGAGCTATGGACGCATTGTGCTTCTATGTGATGCGGCGGCGCGACGCCGCGGCGCTACAGAACTATCATGCCCCGCAAAACCATCACCAGTGGAATGCGGTTTATCAATTCGGCCTGCCGGTTGTTGATCGAGGCGTGGGCCCCGTACGCGCAGAAGCCGAAATAGACCAGGTACGTCAGGTACACCAGGATCGCCTGTATCAGCCTCGCCACGCGCCAGTCGCGCGAAAGAAAAATTCCGACGAAGATGATCACCAGCGCCAGGGTCGTGAACAGCAGCGCCATGTAAAAGCCGGTCTTCGCCTGGTCCTGGCAGAACGGGTCGTCCTTTTTCAGATAGAGCGGTATCAGCCAACCCACGAAAGGTACGAACGACACCGCGGCGAAGTAGTTATTGTACTGGTCGCTGAAGGCGAGATCCTTGAGCGCCTTCGCTTCGGCCGCGATGTTCCGGTTGTGCGCATCCACCGCTTCGTTCAACGCCCCGGCCTTCGCCCGTATCTTCGCCAGTGTTGTATCAATCAGCTTCAACTGTCAAGCTCCTTCGGAGAGGGGGAGATTCGAACTCCCGGTACCCTTTTGAGGTACGACGGTTTAGCAAACCGTTACCTTCGGCCTCTCGGTCACCTCTCCATCGGCCATACGTCGCGTAAATAGCCCAACCCCCTTGGGCGGGTTGGGCGGTAATCGGAGGATGAGGGATTCGAACCCCCGGGGCTGTTAACCCAACGGTTTTCAAGACCGCCTCTATCGACCACTCAGACAATCCTCCGCGGGTCAGATTATTGGGGTGATGCCATATGTCAAATAAAATTTAAAAGGGCGATATCGGCCTGTTTTTATTGACAGGAACGTCTCCGCGGTGTCTCATGCGGTTGGACGCGGCCCGCGCCGCGGTTTCCGTACGATACGGGACGGGTGATGAGCGATGGCGAAACGCAGCGACATCCAGTTTACTTCGAAAGGGGCGACATGTCGCGGCTGGCTTTACCAGCCGAAGAAAAAGGGCTCCAGCGCCTGCATTGTCATGGCCCACGGCTTCGGCGGCGTCAGGGAGATGCGCCTCGACGCCTACGCGGAGCGTTTCGCCGCCGCGGGATACCGCGTCCTGGTCTTCGACTACCGCCACTTCGGCTCCAGCGGCGGACGCCCCCGGCAGCTGCTCAGCATCCGGCGCCAGCATCAGGACTGGCGCGCGGCGATCCGCTTCGCGCGCTCCCTCCCCGGCGTCGACGCCGGGCGCATCATCCTCTGGGGGACCTCCTTTAGTGGCGGGCACGTGGCGTTCATGGCGGCGCACGACGGAAACGTGGCGGCGGTCATCTCGCAGGTGCCGCACCTCGACGGCATGGCCACGGCGAAGGCGGCGGGCATCGCGCAGAACCTGCGCCTGGGCTTCGCAGCGCTCCGCGACATGGTGAGGATGATATTCCACCTCGTGCCGCATTACGTGGAAATAGTCGCGGCACCGGGGGAACTCGGCGCCATGACGGCGCCGGGCGCGCTCGAGGGCGTGATGAGGCTCATACCGGAGGGCTTCAAGTACGAAACCAAAGTGGCGGCGCGCATCTTCCTCTCCGTCGCGGCGTATTCACCGGGGAAACTGGCGCCGAAGATCGCCTGCCCCTGGCTGGTGCAGGTGGCGCTCCGCGACCTCACCACGCCGTCGGCGCCCGCCGAGAAGGCCATCGCGCGCGCGCCGCGGGGCGAGCTCATCAAATACAATCTGGACCATTTCGACGTCTACGTGCCGCCGCATTTCGAGCGCTCCGTGGGCGACCAGCTCGCGTTCCTGCAGCGTCACGCGGCTCCGTGACCGCCATGCCCGGAGCCGCGGTGCGCACGGTGCTGGAAATCGGCGCGCCGCCGGCGCGTGTCTGGGACGTGCTCGCGGACCTCGGCGGTTACGGCGGCTGGAACCCCGTTATCCGGGAAGCGAGCGGCGAGCTCAGGCCCGGCGCGCGCCTCAGGCTCTTCTTCAATCCGCCCGGCACCAGGGGCACAGTCTTCCATCCCGTTCTCTCGATTGTCGAACCGGCGCGCGAGCTTCGCTGGGCGGGAAGGCCCGGAGTGCCGTTCGTCCTCGAAAGCGAGCACTTCTTCATTCTCGAAGCGGCCGGTGAGGGCCGCACCCGCCTGGTCCACGACATGGCGTTCACGGGGCTCCTCGCTCCGCTCGTTGTGAAGCTGCGGGGAGCGATGATCCGCGATTCCTTCGAGATGATGAACCGTGCGCTGAAGGATCGCGCGGAGGGATGCGAGTGAAGGGTGAGAGGTGAAGGCAGAGCGCGAGGTTCTCGCACTGCAACGGCATCGTTTCACGCGGACTTGTGCTGAGCGAAGTCGAAGCAGCCGCGGAGCTCGCGGAGAAAGGCAACGGCGAAAGAAAACCACAGAGGCACAGAGGCACGGAGGGTGTGTGGCAGAGTGTCATCACGAGGAGGCCACAGGCCGACGTGGTGATCTCCGTGTGGAATGGTTCCCCGTATGTATAAGATCGCCACGCTCCCTGCGGTCGCTCGCGATGACAGTGAGGAAAAAAGGGACCCGAGACAGGACGTCGAGGGAGGGCCGGTGCAGACACGGATGTCTTCCACCGGCCCTTGCAGGGCAAGTTTCCATCGCAGAGAAAGCACAGCCCCCGCGGCGTATGAGCGGCGCGCGGGTGGGTGCAGGGAGGGGGCCGCGTGCCTCCTCCCTGCGAAGTCCCTTACATGGCGCCGGCATGTAAAAACGGAGCGCGAGGTTCTCGCACTGCAACGGCATTGCCTCACGCGGACTTGTGCTGAGCGAAGTCGAAGCAGGCGCGATGACGGAAAGGAGGGTGATATGCTTGGAAAAATGAGGACGATATTCGACTCGCGGCGCGTCCTGGTCGTGTCCGCGATTGTCTACACGGCCTCGCAAATCGCCATCGGGCTGATACTTCTGCCTCTGGGCCCCGCGCGCGTGCTGGAGCTCCAGACCAGCGTCTCGCCGGAGTTCATATCATCGGTGCTCGGCGACTGGCGAGCGGCCGGCACCCTCCGGACATTCATCAACCACTTCTACCTGGATTTCTTCCACCCGCTCTTCTACGGCGCGCTCCTCCTGGCGCTGATGGCGCGCCTCCTCAACGAAGAGAAGGCGCCTTCCCGGTGGAACTGGCTCCTGCTTGCGCCGGTCCTCGCCGCGGCGATGGACCTGTGCGAAAACATCCTCTACGTCGCGTTTATAGGAGACCGGTCGACTATCACCGGTTTTACGTCGGCCTTCAGCGGCTGCGCATCGATAACGAAGTGGGCGCTTGCCGTGATCTCAATCGCCATTATTGTCGCGCTTTTTGTCAAACGGATGATCGGGCGGGGGGAAAGAGGAGGAGTAAATTATTGACTTTTTTTGCTAATGGAAATCGTCCCGTTTGAGACCGGACTGCCTTAATATAGAATGAAAAGTGCCTGCCGGAATTTCTTTCCGCGGATGAGGAACTATCACCACGTAATTCCCCTTACCATATTTACAATGACTTCCTTTTTGTGAATTGAAGATAAATCCGTTTCTTTCAAGAACCGCGATTATCTCACGCGAGGAGAAAAGTTTAGACATTTACCTGGCTTTCCCCTATCATGACGTTCTCTATCTGGTTATACACGGGATTGTCATTGTTTTCGAAGTACAGTTCAACCGCCTCAACCAGATTGCGAATGGATTCATCAATGGTTTCTCCGAAACTCGATACATCGACGTTGAGACATTGAGCTACGTAGTACTTTCCCTCTTTCCAAACGGTGTATTTCATGTTTTTCATCTTTTCACCTGAATACTTAAAAAACCACATCTGATTCGATGCCACTCACCAGAAAGTATAATCCTTCACTAATCCATTGTCAATTATTTATTACTGATTACACCACACAATAATCAGCGCGGCCAGTCCCCTCACCACGAGGACGACGCGCCGCCGCCGCCGAAGGAACCGCCTCCCCCGGAATACGATGAATCGCTCGAAGAATACGAGCTGTCGGAAGAGCTGGAGCCGCTGTACGAATCCGAGCTTCCGGAACCGCCGCTGCTGTAACTGCTCCCTCCGCCTTCCAGAATCTCCATGGTGACCGCCATGATGATGAACTGCACGATGTTCATAATTACGAGAATGCCTATGAGGAACGATTCGTTCGGCGATACGACGCTTTCATCCACGGACGGTTTCCGTACCTGGATAAAATAGACAATCGACACCAGGGTCACCAGCGCCGGGACTGCGGCGAACGCGGTTGCCACTATTTTCTGTTTCCTCTTTTTCGGCGCCATGATCCCCACCAGCAGGCACACGGCCGCGAAAGCTCCGGACAGATAGATCCAGGGCGTCCAGTACTTGGCGCCGTGAAAGTAGAGTTGCAGCAGGATCGGGACGGCGATAAAGAGAAACAGTCCTGTCGCTATCCCCAGCCATACGTTCATCATGTCCCGCCATGCCGCGAGGACGAACAGAACCGCGGCCAGGGCCCCGAACAGGAAAAAGAGCACATAGCAGCGCGGGAGCCTGGAAAAAGACCTCCAGAACCTCGACGCGAGGGAAATCTCCTGCCCGGGACGAAGGCTGTCCGTCGCGTCCAGTATCCGCCGCACCGCCTTCTCGATGCCGCCGGCGTAGTCGCTGTTCCGGAAGTCGCCCCGGATCCCGTCGAGGATCCGCCCCGCCCTGAGGTCGGTGAGGTATCCCTCGAGCCCGTAGCCCACCTCGATGCGCATGCGCCGGCTGCACGAGGCGACCGTGAAGAGAATGCCGTCGTCCCTCTCCTTCGAGCCGCCGCCCCATTTCTCCGCGGTCCTCATCGAGAACTCCTCGATGTTCAGGCCGCCCGTGCTGCAGACCGTGAGGACCGCCAGTTGCACGCCGGTCCTCTCCCTGTGGGCCAGGATCAGCTCGCTTATCCGCTTCTCGGCGTCGGGGGGGATGATATTCTGATAATCGTTCACCGGGCGCGTGATCGCGGGGATGGTCTCCCCCAGCCTGACGCTGCGTTCGTCGATGCCCTCCGCCGCCAGCGGCGACAGCGCCGCGAGAGCGCCGATAAGCACGAGCGGCAGCGCGCGCACGATCCCGATCCTCATGAACGTGTCACCTCGTCCGGGAGCTCGTTGCCCGACACGTCCTCTCCCGGGGCCGCGGCCCGGAGGAGCTCGCCTATCATCGCCAGGGCCCTGGTGATGCCCCGGGCCGGCTCACCGGAGGAAAAGCCCTCCGCCACGGCCTTCACCGCGAGCTGCCAGAACTTCTCGTCCGCCGCGCCGTGTATGCCCGGCCCCGCGTAGACAGCGGCCCGGCGGTCCTTTTCCGCGACGTAGAGGAGCACGCCCGTCCCCTCCGCGGTCCGGTCCATTCCCAGCCGGAAGAAGTGCTCCCGCGCCCGTTCCAGGGCATCGCCGGGACAGCGGGACTCGATGTGCACCCGGACCTCGCCGCGGTTTCCCTTCTCGGCCTCGACTATCGCCCTTACCACTTCCTTCTCGTCCTCCGCGCCCAGGGGCCTGCGGCGGATCCTCCTGAACAACGATGTCATCGCATTCGAGCCGGTCATGATTTTCTCCTCTACCCCACAGAATAATGGTGATTACGGCAAAACCGCAAGCAGAATATTTTGCGCGGCGGCTGCGCACGGTTCGCGCGAAACCGGTTTTTCTCTAAACTCTGGCCGCAAAATGCCGATAGTGATGACGGGGAGAACTATCATGATATCATCCATACTTGTCGCGACGGTCCTGAGCGCGATGCCGCTCGACATCAAGGGCTTTTCCGTATCCGAACCGCCGAAAAACCTGGGGGCGCCCGTCAACAGCTCCGCAAATGATTTCGCGCCCACCCTTTCGCCCGACGGCACCATCATGATTTTCAATTCCAACAGGGGCGGCGGATACCAGGACCTCTATATCACCCGCCTCGCGGAAGGGAAGTGGAGCGTGCCGGAACCGCTCGCCGAGGTCAACTCGCCCTTCAACGACGAGACGCCCTTTCTCTCCCCGGACGGCAACACGCTGGTCTTCTCATCTGACCGCGACGGGAGCATGGAGATGCCGAGGAACGAGCGGGGCCAGATACGGGTCTCCTTCGACCTGTACGTGTCGAGGAAAGTGAACGGCGCGTGGAGCAGGCCGGTGCCGCTCCCGGGCGATATCAATTCCGAGCACCACGAGAAGTCGCCGAGCCTCAGCAATGACGGGAAGACGCTCTACTACAACATGTGGCCCTTCGGCGACATCAACCGCTCGGTCCTGGTGCAGGCGGAGTTCCGCGGCGGCGTGTTCACCAACCGGAAGCTCATGCCCGCGCCCTTCAACCAGGGCCACAGGGAATTCAGCCTGATACCGGCGGAGGACCTGGGGGGCTTCTTCTTTTCCGCGAGCAGGCCCGAGAACATCGGCGCGCTGAACCTCTACTTCGTGTCGTACTCCGGCGGCAAGTTCGGCACGCCGGAGAACCTGGGCCCGAAGATCAACAGCGACAAGGCGGACCTCTACCTCGCCAGGGCGGACCAGCGCTATTACATCGCATCGAGCCGCGAGGGCGGCAACTTCGACATCTACTCCTCGGTGGTGTTCACGCCGGGAAAAAGCTTCCAGACCAGGGCGATACACTTCGACTTCGACAAGGCCGTCATCCGGCCGGAATCGTCAACGTACCTCAAAGCGCTCTCCGGGTACCTGAAGGAGAACCCGAAAATCAAACTGGAGATAATAGGCCACACCGACCTGCACGGCACCGCCGACTACAACAGGCAGCTCAGCCTGCGCAGGGCGCAGGCGGTGAAGGAGTACCTGGTGAGGGAGAAGCTCGAACCCGGGCGCTTCAGCGTCTCCGGGGCCGGCGCGAGCAGGCCGGTGAAAGAGGGAACCGGCTCCGGCATCGACGAGCTGAACCGGAGAACGGAGTTTAAGATAGTCGAATAATATTCCCAGCCCGGGGAAACGCGTTCACCCTTCCGCCTCCGCCGCGGCCCTGCCCGCGGCGTACCCCGTGCTCCAGCAGACCTGGAGATTGTAACCGCCCGTGGGCCCGTCCAGGTCCAGTATCTCCCCTGCAAAATGGAGATTGTCGGCAATCAGCGAGCGCATGGTGCGCATGTCTATCTCGTCCAGTGAGACGCCGCCGGCGGTGATGATGGCCCTCTCGAAACCGTCGATGCCGGTAATCTCCGAGCGCAGATCTTTCAGGAGGCGCACCAGGCGCCGGCGCTCGTCGCGCGTCACGTGGCTCACGGTCTTCCGCGGGTCGATACCGGAAAGCCTCACTATCACCGGAACGAGGGACGCCGGCAGGAGTTTCCCCAGGCTGTTCCCGAAGATCCTGGTGGGGCCTTCGGCGAAATCGCGGCGGACGCGCTCGTCCAGGGTGCCATGGTCCAGCGCGGGCTTCAGGTCTATCGCGAGCTCCATCTTCGCGGGAAGGAGCTCCCCTATCTTCCTGCTCAGGTCTATGACGACTGGACCGCTCATGCCCGTCGCGGTGAAGAGCGCCTCGCCGAACTCCCGCGCCGCGACCTTTCCCTCGTGGACGAGGCTCACCGACACGTTCCGGAGGCTCAATCCCTCGAGCTCCCCCGCCCATTTCTCGCGGAGCTGCACCGGCACCAGGGATGGCCGCGGCGTCACGACCGTGTGCCCCAGCTCGCGCGCGAAATCGTACCCCGCGCCCGTGGAGCCGGTGGCGGGATAGGAAAGGCCTCCCGTGCAGAGGATGTACCGTTTCGCCTCCACGGCGCCTCCGCTCCCGCGGAGCGAGGCGATCCCGTTCCCGCCGCGGACAAGTTCGCGGACCTCGAAATCATCGATCACGCGGACGCCGTGTTCCTTCATGTAGTTCCGCAGGGCGTGGAGCACGTCCGACGCGCTGTCCGATTCCGGGAAGACCCGGTTGCCCCGCTCCACCTTGAGGGGGACGCCGCGGTCCTGGAAAAAGTCCATGGCGTCCTCGACGCCGAAGGCATGGAGCGCGGAGCTGAGGCGGCGCCCCTTTTTCCCGAATTTCCCGAAATGGTCGAGGAAGCTCCGGGGATCGTAATCGGCGTTGGTGATGTTGCAGCGCCCCTTCCCGGTGATGAGGAGCTTTTTCCCGGGGCACCTGTTCTTCTCCAGGAGGACGACGTCCGCGCCGAAGAGCCCCGCGGTGCCGGCGGCCATCATGCCAGCGGGCCCCCCGCCGATGACGGCAACGTCGCAGGCGATGATGTCGGAGAGCGGTTTCACGTTCAGGAAAACTCCGGCGTGTAGTCGGCGCAGGACCCTACTTCCTGCGCGAACCCGTTCTCGAATCCGAGCTCGTCGAGATACTTCAGGCAGAGTTCGTACTCCTCTTCCGTGACGGACCTGTGTATTTCCGGAAACTCTCCGGCGCGATGGGCCGGATAGTACTGCCCCATGAGACTCACCCAGGTCTCAGCGCCCAGCGCGCCGCGTATCCACGAAAGGATCTTCCGTATCTCGCCCGCCTGCCCGGGCAGCACCAGGAGCCGTATCATCAGGCCCTTCGTCGCGATGTTATCTTCAACGGAAAGGTGCCCCGCCTGGCGGAACATTTCCTCGATCGCCCTTTGCGCGCGGGCGGGATACTCCGGTGCGGCGGAATAACGGACAGCCAGCGCCGGGTCAAAGTAGCGGAAATCGGGGAGATAGATATCGACCAGCCCCTCCAGGAGGCGAAGCGTCTCCGGTTTTTCGTACGCGCTGCTGTTCCACACCACCGGCACGCGCAGCCCGCGCTCCCTCGCGAGGCGGAGCGCGGTTGCCGCCCGGGGCGCGTAGTGGCTCGCGGTCACCAGGTTCACGTTGTGCGCCCCCGCCTCCTGGAGCTCCAGCATCATGGAGGCAAGCTCCTCCTCCGTGCGCTCCGTGCCGCTTCCCTCCCGGCTGATGCGGAAATTCTGGCAGTAGACGCAGCGCATGGCGCAGTGGGAAAAGAATATCGTCCCGCTTCCCCGCGTGCCGCTCAGCACGGGCTCCTCCCAGTGGTGGAGTCGATGGAGATTCACCTTAGCGACGGCGCCGCCTCCGCAGAGACCGGCGGCCTCGAACCGGTTCGCGCGGCATTCCCGCGGACAGAGCGTGCACGCTTTCATCATGGTATCGGTGTCGATGTCCATGGTGGACTTCTACCCGCGCGGCGGTGTTACGTCAAGCGGCTTATCCAGACATACGCGTCGCAATGAGAAGTGTCCTCAAAGGAGAATCGTCACCTCTCCCGGCAAAAAGCCCCTGACGAGGCCTTAAATATTACTCTCAAATCTAACAATGCTGTAAAATTCAACCAAGGTATTGTCCGGTTTGTCGTTCACGCCTGTAGTATAATATAATGACGTAAAAGGGGTGTACTCCACATGCATGATGAAAAGAAGACTCTTTTTGATCTGCTGAAATACTTCGGCATCATTGCCAAGGATCTTGGCAAGCTTACCACAGTGCACCGTACCCTGGAACGAATAATGCAGCACATAGAAAATATTTTCGGACCTGAAAACAGCTCAATCCTTATACGCCGCAATAATGGAGACCTGAAATTTATCTGCGTCCGCGGCGCACATTCTGAGAAAATTCGCGAGCGCGTTCTTGCGAAAGGCCATGGTGTGGCCGGTTGGATAGCCGAGCACGGTGAGTCACTCGTCATATCGGATCCATATAACGATCAAAGGTTTAACCCGGATCTTGACCGCATTACCGGCTATACCACGACGTCAATAATTGGAGTTCCCCTGAAAACATCGAAGCAAATATTCGGCGTCATTGAACTGATGAACAGGCTGGATAAAAAACCGTTTCGGGAGATTGATCTTTTTATTCTTGAGACGATAGCGGACCTGACCGCCATGGCACTTGAACGGCTTTATTATTACTACTCTACACTTTCATTTTACGCGACAGACCCGATTTCAGGCGTGTACACAAAGCAGGCATTGTTATGGCAGCTGCGGATGGAAAAGAATAAATGCGTTGATGGGGAGAATCGTCGCGCGATTATTGCCGCCAAGATAACTTCGGATGAAAAACAGATACGCCAATCGGAGCTGCGGACGATCGGCGCGCTGCTGAAAAAATGTTCAGCACCCGGGTGTACCATCTACCGATATAATGAAGCCACCTTCATTATATTGTTCAACCATGAAAACGGTGACGCTGTAAATAAGCTTACGGATGATATCAGCCGGCGATTCCGGCACGGCAGCCTGGAAAAAAACCTGGATATATCTTTTAATGTTCTTCAGGACAGTATTTGCAGTAAGAATGTTGATGATATTATAAGGTCGTTGAACATCAGGGATGATATTGCCCGGCTTGAATCATTCCAGGAAAATCTTTCCGAAAACATGAGTGCGAACCTTGAGAATATGATAAATGCCGAATCTCCACTTCAAGAATAAAAAGACTTCCCATCTATATACAGTATTCTATACTCATCCCGGAGCACGGTTCCACCATAAACACGCGCTGTTACAAGAAGCGCATTTCTGAAAAACAACCCTATCCCGGGCTAGAAGGCCGCTTCGACAGGTTCAGCACATCACCTCGACAGAGGCACTTAAAATATCGTGTCGCTGAAAATCGCAGTTTTCTCCCCGCCCCCGGGCAAAACCAATAACGCGATTTCATAAACCATGTGAGGCAGCTTCTTAAGAATTATTGATTTTTCAAATCCGTATACCAATGATAATCGTGAACCCCAAGGCCCCCGCTTCATGGGCCTCAAATATCGATGACAGTCGAAACTCAAAAGCGAAAAGGAGAAGAGTGAATTGCCAGGAGTGATGGCAACGGCAGGCGCATCGTTTCACGCGGAGCCGCGGAGTTCGCGGAGAAAGGAATTGTGTCATCACGAGGAGGCCGCAGTCCGACGTGGTGATCTCCGCGTGGAATGGTTCCCGGCATGAATAAGATCGCCGCGCTCCCTGCGGTCGCTCGCGATGACAGTGAGAAAAACAAGACCCGAGGCACGGACGACGAGGGAGGGCCGATGAGGACACGGACGTCCTTCAGCGGCCCTTGCAGAGTGAGCATTGCAAATAGAGAAAGTCTAGCCCCGCCGGCGCGTGAGGCGTGGCTTTCTTTGGGCGACTTTCTTTTCCGAAAAGAAAGTCGCGAAGCCCCCCGCATGGCGCCGGCATGCAAAGACGGAGCGTGAGGCAATGAAACTGCAACGGCATTGTC
>Ga0116143_10004715_pt1 | contig 12785 bp, 10 predicted proteins | sample AD_UKC034_MetaG_FD_89745 | JGI IMG/M metagenome (GOLD analysis project Ga0116143, IMG submission 89745) | Active sludge microbial communities of municipal wastewater-treating anaerobic digesters from USA - AD_UKC034_MetaG | ecosystem: Engineered > Bioreactor > Anaerobic > Digestate | place: USA...
AGGACAGGCGTCCGCAGGGGTTCGGTGGGGGTGAACGTGTTCACGTGCGCTCGCTCGACCTCATTTCACGGACCGCAGCTTCCAGAAAGTGGAGATGCCGTGCATCATGAGGCGGAAGTTGATACGTGTGCTCGGGGTAAAAAGATCCACGATGAAGATGCTCACCAGGAAGGAGGCGATCGAAGCCCAGATCGCCCCACGGGCCCCGATGATGGGGATCAACCAGGCGTTCATGGCGATGCTCACCACAGCACCGAGGATGGAAGTGATCAACGAGAACTTGAACAGCCCCTCATTGGTGATGAAGCTGCCCTTGGCGACCCCCATGAACGCGAAGATCAGCCGGAAGGAAAAGAGCGAGAGCAGGATGCCGGATTCGCGGAACTGTTCTCCGTACAGCATCACGATCCCCCATTCGGAGAGGAAGTACATCGGTATGGCGGTGATCAGGAACAGGCAGAACATCAGACGGTACTGGTTCGTAAGCCGCTCATGGTAGAGGTCGATATCCACCACCCGGGCCTTGGCGATCGCCGGAGCGACCGCCAGTTGCACCACCACCGGTAGAAAGGCGATCGCCTCCAGCATCTTCACGGCCACCGAGTACTGACCGAGCTCGATGTTGGCGAAGGACTCGCCCAACGTGCGGCTCAGGATATCCTTGATCATCACCTGATCCACCTTCAACTGGGCCTGCAGTGCGAAGCCGTACACGAGCATGGGCCAGGACTGGTCCATGATGTATCGCACCATCCTCCAGGTCGGCCTCCAATCCCGGTAACGAAGCCCGTTCCGGTGATAGACCCAGAGGAAACCCACCGTGTATGAAAGGGTCTCGGCGAAATAGCCCCACGCGAACCAGATGAGCGGTGCCTTCATCCATACCAGCACGAGCTTGTAGCCCGAGGCGAACACCGTGCTCGCGATGTTCACCTTCGCCGCCACATTACCGCGCACCTCGGCCATGAAGTAGTTGTCGATCACCGTGCTCCACTTCAGCAATTCCGCCGAAGCGGTGATCATGACAAGCATGACGGTGAAGTGGTCGAGGCCCTTGAGGAACACGTAGAGCAGCAGACCCAGGTTGAGGATGATCCCCCCGAAGAGCTTGATGGCGAAGGTGCTCCCCATCAGTTCATCCCGCCGCTCCGGATGCCGCACCAGGTCCCGCGAGACCACCTCATTCGCCCCGAGCGAGGTGAAGACCATGGCGATGCTCACGATCGCCAACGCATAGTTCAGCTGGCCGATGCGCTCAACACCCAGGTACCGGCTGACGATGACCGTGGTACCCAGCACCATGGCCATTCGCACAACACGGTCAACGAAGAGCCACGAGAAGTTGTGCAGGTACTTCTTGAAGCCCGGTGACTCGAACATCGCTGTGACGCCCACCTACTTGGTATAGTATCCGTATCCGTCCCCGTTCTGACCACGCACGTCGTTGAACACGAGGCCCACGTTGCCGGCCTTCTTCTCGTCCACCATCTCGTTGATCATCCGCAGGGCGCCCCGGTTGGTCTTTCCTTCGCGCACGACGTACAGGGTGACATCGACCAGGCGCATCAGCAGCACATATTCGCTGACAAGCCCCAGCGGGGAGGCGTCGATGATGATCTGGTCATAGCTCCCGCGAACGGTGGTGATGAGCTCCGCCATCCGCGGACTTTCCGCCAGATCCAGGGGATTGGGTGGTATGGGACCTGCGGTGATGACATCGAGACCGGGCACGTCAGTACGTGTGATCAGGGTAGGAAGTTCCGCCTCACCGATCAACCAGGTGGACAGGCCAGGCCCCTCTGGCAGCTCCAGGGTCCGTGCGACGTTGGGCCGCCGCATGTCCGCATCGATGATCAGGGTGCGCTTGCCGGCCTGCGCCATCACCGTGGCCAGGTTCACCGCGCAATACGTCTTACCCTCCCCGCTGGACGAGGAGGTGAACCCGATCACCTGGCGGGCGGAACTCGCATTGAGATAGTGCAGGTTCACCCGGGCCGTACGGAACGATTCGGCCAGCAGCGACTTGGGCTCATCCGACGAGATGCGCTTCCGCTTGCTCGCCGGAATGACCGCCAGGACGGGCAACCGGCTGAGGCGTCGCAACTCCTCCACATCGTCGATCCGGTCGCGGATGACATCACGCAGGAGGATGAAACCCATCGGCAGGATGAGCCCAATGGCCAGCGCCAGGCCCAGCATCTTGCTCTTGCTCGGCGAAACGTGCTTGAAGCCCAGCATGCGGGCCGTATCGACGATGGACTTGTCCACCTGATCACTGGCGATGGCAATGCCTGCTTCCGCCCGCTTCTCCATCAGATAGTTGTACAGGTTGTCGCTCAACTTGAACTTCCGCTCGATGTTCACGAGCTGCCGCTCATTCTCCGGGAGCTGACTGTATTGGAAGTTGGTGCGACCAAGGCGACGGTTCACCTCCGACAGGCTGATGTCCGCCTGTTCCACGAGGCTTTCGGCCGTTTGGGCCAACGACGCCTTGAGATTGCTGAGCTTCCGCTCCATGGCGATCACCGTGGGGTTGTTCCGTGGACCTGTGCTCAGGTTCAAAGCTGCCAGGTCGGCGGAGAGCCTCGTGATCTCGATGACCAGGTTGTTCAGCACCGGATCGTCGATGCCCGAGGAGGAAGGGGCCGGAACGTTCCGGAGATCCTTGGCCGTACGGATCTTGTCAAGCACGGATGCGCAGTAGTTCCGTCGCTTCAGGATGTTGGATCGTTCATCCTCCAGACGGCTCCGCTCCTGGAAAAGGGCATCCTGCGTACTCGCTGTGCTGATCATGCCTCCGCTCACACCGCGGAACTGCTCCATGCTGCTCTCGACCTTCTGCAAGGAATCGGAAACGGTGCCGATCTGTTTGTCGATGAAATCGATGGTCTTCCGCCCCTTCTGTTGCTGCTTGTCCAATTCGTAGTCGATGTAGGTATCCATCAACTTGTTGAGGAAGGCCTGTCCCTTCTCAACGACCTCCACCTGGATGGTGAGGTTGACCACATTGCTCTCATCGCTCAGAGGGACCGCCATGGTCATGGCCCTGTACACGCGCACCAGGTCACGCAGGCTGTTGATCTCGAAGTGGTACTTCGTGTTCTTGTCGTACACACGGTCCTCCGGGAAGGTGATCCGGAAACTCAGCCTGTCACCCACGAACATCGAGTCCATGGGCACCACCTGATCGACCTTGTACTCCTCGATCAGTTCCGGCAGGACCTCCTGGGTCTTCACATTGTACAGGCGCACGTTCTCCCCTTCGGCCTTCACCCGGTAGGTCCGTGCCGTTGCATCCACCTCGATCTCGATCGGGACATCGATCACCTGGATGGCCATGCTGTCCAGCTTCACGAAGAACGGAGGATAGACGTACTGCTCCTGTTTGAGGAAGTACTTGGTCGTGAAGTAGGTCACACCGAAGTCCAGCCGCTGGAGGGTGCTGGTCATGATCTTGTTCGAGGTCAGGATCGCCAGGTTGTCCTCCAGGTCCACACTGTTGCGCAGGTAGGAGGTGCCTTTGATGAACTCGGAATTCTCACTGAAGCCGGTGCGCTTCTGGTTGCCCAGGAGCATCACGGCACCGACGTCATACTTCTTGGGTGTGGTCTTCACGTATGCCACCGCCACGGCTACCGCCAACGGCACGGTGATGAAGAACCACCACCACTTCGCCCGGATCTTGCGCACCACGGTGCGCAGGTCGATGGTATCCGCTGAGGGCCTGGCGCTCATTGCTGCGCGTTATTGATCGCCGTGTAAAGCAGGGCCGCCGCTGTGGTCGCCCCCACCAGCACGGTGATCAGTTCAAGGTTCAACCTCCCGGGGCGCGCCCTCAATGCAGGCACATATACGATGTCGTTGGGCAACAGGTAGTAATACTCCGAGCTCAACACATCGGTATCGGAGAGGTCCACGTACAGGGCCTGGACACCGCGCTCACTCTGGCGCATCAGGGTGACGTGCGACTTGTCAGCGAACTCGTTCGGCCCGCCAGCCATGGCCAGGGCATCCAGGATCGTGATCTGGTTGTTGTACACCTGATAGGATCCCGCACGGCTCACCTCCCCCAGCACGCTCAAGCGCCAGTTCACCATCTTGAGGATGACCGTGGCATTGGTGAAGAACTCGTTGATCTTGCGCTGAACGAGCTCCTGCGCCTCCCCGATGGTGAGCCCCTGGACCTTGATCTTGCCGACCGTGGGAAGCTGAACCTGTCCGTTCTTATCAACGGAATAGCCGTTCACATACATCGCGGCATCCGTCACCATGCTCCCATTCGTCTGGCTCTCCACGTTGAAGAAGCGGCTGGTCGCATCATCCAGTCCCATCACCCGGATCGAAAGGACATCGTTCACCTGCAGTCGATACTCGAACTTCCGGTTCTCGAACAGCTTGCTGGATCCATTGCTCAGCGATGGATCGTTCAGATAGTTGATGCTCTTCCTCCCAATGCAACCGCCCAGAGCGATCGACATCAGGACAGTGACCAGGATCCCGGTGTTCCGTATGTGCATGCGTAATGGTTCTGATGCCCGCACTTCCACTGCACCCCTTCGTTCGAGTTCATAGAAGGACCACTCATGCAGCCGCCTTGGACGCGAAGGCACGGCCAAATATAGGCGGGTGACACCGGTCGGACCGGCGCTTTTGAGAACGACCGATCGTTCGCAAGTCCTCCTGGCCGGGAGCGTGACCCCTCCCACTCGAGCCGACCAGGGCGAAGGAAAGGACCAGCAACGAGGACCATGCTCATTCCGCGAAGGATGCATCGATGGTTCCTTGGGCGGAGGACGGGGATAGGGTACCGGGGAACATCCTGCTCGGATCCCACAACAGGCATGGCCCTGCTGCCGTTCCTGAATGATCGAGAAACAAAAAGGCCTCGGCGGTTGCCGAGGCCTAACGAGTAGCCCGTAGGGGAATCGAACCCCTGTTTCATCCGTGAAAGGGACGCGTCCTAACCCCTAGACGAACGGGCCACGATGTCAATTCCCCCGAAAGGGACGGCAAATGTATACAGATCGGTCGAATTCCGGATACCCGGTCAATGAGGATCGTCGCCGTCGGCCTGGAACCGGAACCCGAGGCGCTTCCCGGTGGTCAGCTTCATATTGGCGTTCAGCTCGTTCATCTCGCTCACGGTGACCTGATTGACCTGGTCGTAGGGTGGTGCGAGCAGGTCGAACTCCAGGATGTAATTGATCAAGGAGTAGAGCACTTCCTTCAGCCCGGGCTTGTCCATGAGGTTACCTGCCAGGTCGTTGTACAGGAAGCCCATCTGGCGCTTCCCCTGCACCATGAAGTGGTGCTCCTTGTTGAGGAAAATGCGGGCGACGAGGTAACCCAGGTCCCGCTCACGGTTGTACTTGAAGGAGTCCGTGAGGAAGTTATAGATGTTGATGACCCCGAAGTACCCGCGCAGTTCATCATCGACCAGGTAACTGGATCGCCAGAGGCTATGGCTCTGATCCAGCCGGAACACGTTGGTGTGCATGTGGAACAACAAGGTGTCCCCCGCCACCTGGATCTCACACGCGCATTCCCCTTTGTCCGTGAACCCGATGACCAGCCGGGGATCCTTGGTGCTGACCTCCTTGTTCAGGTCCGCCGCGATCTCTGCCAGGGCCTCCTTGATCCAACCGAGCAGGTCGTGCGTGGCCCGGTACACGTCCTGCTTCATCGCCGACTTCGTCAGCAGGGTGCCGATGATCAGGTCACGCGGCCTGGGTTCCTGTTGTTCGGTCCTTGCCATCAGTATGCGCGGGCGAAGATGACACGACGTTCACTCGGGGCCCCGGTCACCATGCAACGGCCGGGCGTGCGGTCCCCCTCCAATGGGATGCAGCGGATCGTGGCCTTGGTCTCGTTCTTGACCTTCTCCTCCGTCCCGGCCGTACCATCCCAGTGGGCCAGGATGAAGCCACCCTCCTCGATGGCCACCTTGAATTCCTCGTAGGTGTCCACTGCCCGGGTGTACCGCTCGCGCAAGGCCAGGGCCTTCTGGAACAGGTTCTCCTGGATCGCGCTCAAGAGGTGTTCGATCTTGCCATCGATGTCGGTCACGGCCATCACCTGCTTCTCAAGCGTGTCCCGCCGGGCCACCTCCACGGTGCCGTTCTCCATGTCGCGCGGTCCGATGGCGATCCGGACCGGATACCCCTTGAACTCGTACTCCGCGAATTTCCAACCGGGTTTCTTCGTGTCGTCATCATCGAACTTCACCGTGACGCCCCTGGCACGCAATGCGGTCAGCGTGGGTGTGATGTAGGCCCGGATGGCCTCCAGCTGTTCCGCGTTCTTGGCGATGGGGACCACGGCGACCTGCACGGGCGCCAGCTTCGGCGGAAGTACGAGCCCGTTGTCATCGCTATGGGTCATGATGAGGGCCCCGACCAGGCGGGTGCTCACGCCCCAGCTGGTGGCCCATACATGCTCCTGCTTGTTCTCCTTGTTGGTGAAGAGCACATCGAAGGCCTTCGCGAAGTTCTGGCCCAGGAAATGGCTCGTGCCCGCTTGAAGCGCCTTGCCGTCCTGCATCATCGCCTCGATGCAGTAGGTCTCGACAGCGCCGGCGAACCGTTCACTGGCCGTCTTCACCCCGCGGATCACGGGTATGGCGAGCCATTCCTCGGCGAAACGGGCATATACATCGAGCATGCGTTCGGTCTCCTCCACCGCCTCCTTCTCCGTGGCGTGCGCCGTATGGCCTTCCTGCCAGAGGAACTCCGCAGTGCGCAGGAACAGCCGCGTGCGCATCTCCCAGCGTACCACGTTCGCCCATTGGTTGATGAGCAGCGGCAGGTCGCGGTAGCTCTTCACCCAGCCCCGATACGTGTTCCAGATGATGGTCTCGCTCGTTGGGCGGATGATGAGCTCCTCCTCCAGCTTCGCCGTCGGGTCCACGACCACCCCATGCTCCGGGTCGCTCTTCAACCGGTAGTGCGTGACCACCGCACACTCCTTGGCGAACCCCTCCACGTGGCTGGCCTCCTTCGCCAGGTAGCTCTTCGGGATGAACAGCGGGAAATAAGCGTTCACATGGCCCGTTTCCTTGAACATGCCGTCCAGCGCCGCGCGCATCTTCTCCCACACGCCATAGCCATGCGGCTTGATCACCATGCAGCCCCGCACATCGCTGTGCTCTGCTAGATCGGCCTTCAGGACCAGGTCGTTGTACCATTGGGCATAATCGTCCGCCCGCTTCGTCAAGTTGTCCGCCATCCCCTGTCCGTGGTATTATTTTTGTGTGGTAGAAGTGGCAGCTAAAGTACATCACCCCTCGCGGCAAGGTCGCACTGTGGTCAATACGTCGAACGCCATGAAGAACGGTCTCAACATCCTGCTTCTTTCCATCCCCATCGGGATGTTGACCTCCTGTGCGACGATGCAGCAGGGCACCAACGTGGCTGACGATGTTTACTACCTGCCCTCGCAGGCGCCTGTAACAGCCTCCACCGACCGAACGATCCCGATGGAGGAACCCGTGAAGAGCGCGCCGGTTCAGGACGATTATTACGATCCCGGGACCTCGAGCGTGATCGGAACGGACCGTGATTATTACGACCTGACCTATAACGACCCATACTATTACAACTACGGCCGCTTCGGATTCAACGCAGCACCCATGGGCTGGCAGACCGGCTGGAACGGACCGGGTTGGGGTGGTGGTATGAGCCTTGGCTTCGGGTATGGATGGGGCAATGGTTGGAACGTTGGATTCGGATACGGCTCTGGTATCTACTCCGGGTGGTACCGTCCGATGTGGGGATACTCACCGTGGGGGTGGAATTCTCCCTGGGGATGGAATTCTCCCTGGGGATGGAACAATTGGGGCTGGGGCGGTGGTTGGGGCTATGGTAATTACTACAGTCCCTGGGGCAACTGCTACGGTTGTTATGCCCCCATCATCATCGGCGATGGTGTGGCCAACTCGACGGTGATCGGTCATCGGAACCCGGTCGGCAGCCGGAACAGCCTGGGATCGTCCACCAGCGGCACCCATCGTGGGGTGGTGCGGAACCCCGTTGGTCTGGCCCCGGCACCCTCCCGAAGCGGGATCATGAACGCCCCGGTAAGGCAGCAGCCCTCAAGTCCGGAGCGGCGTCAGCCCATCACCTTGCCCGACCGGGACCGCCAGGTGACACCATCGCGTGAGCGAAGCCGTGTGGTGCCCTCCCCGTCGCGGAACGTGGAACGCAGCTCCCCCAGCCGCAGCCCTGACTTCGGTGGCGGCGGTGGACGTACCAGTCCCTCACCATCACGCGACACCGGCGGTGGCGGCGGACGCACCAGCCCGGGTCGTCGGTGACCATACATCTTGAAGCACGCATGATACGGACCGCACCACGGATCCTTGGGATGGCCTTGTGCGCCGGCCTCGTCGGCACAACGGTGGCCCAGAACGAGATCGATGCCTATCGGTTCGGTCGCACCACACCCGGTGGGACCGCCCGCAGTGCAGGACTGGCCAATGCCTTCGGTGCGCTTGGGGCGGATGCCGCCTCGATCGCGATCAACCCGGCCGGCATGGGCCTTTACCGCAATACGGAGATCTCCTTCACCCCGTCACTCGAAGTGAACACGGTGAACGGCCTTTACAACGGATCGGACGCGCGTGACGTCAAGTCGCGTTTCAACTTCAGCAACCTGGCGCTGATCCTGAACTCCCCCACTGAGAAGAGCGGGAGCGACTGGCGGAGCGGCACCTTCGGGGTCGTGTATGACCGGCAGGCCACGCACCACTGGGGGCGGCAAGCCGTCGGGAACAGCGTGGCGACCAGCATCCTGGACGACTTCGCTGCACAGGCGGAAGGCACCCGCAATGGCGACCTCTACGACACGTATCCGTTCGCGGCCGGGTTGGCCTGGACACCTACGGTATTGACCCGGTGGACCCCGCCGATAGTCTGGGAACAAGCTACGTACCCGCCCTACCGCCCGGTGCCTTGGTGGACCAGGTGATCACCATCGACTCCCGTGGTGCGACCAACAACACGGCCTTCTTCTACAGTGGCAATTACCTGGACAAGCTGTACGTGGGAATCTCGCTCGGGCTTGTTGGCTACCGCTACAAGCATACCCGACTGCACACGGAAACGGTGGGCGATGAGAACGTGGACCTGAAGGATGTGAGCTACCGCGAGGACCTGACGACGACCGGTAACGGGGTGGACGTGAAGGCGGGCGTGATCTATCGTTTCCACGATCGTTTCCGCATGGGTGTGGCGGTGCACAGCCCCATGTGGATGACGATGAACGACAGCTACAACACCAGCGTGAACAGCACGTTTCGGATGTCTCCTTCGGGAGATGGCCGGACTAGTTTCTCCTCCGCTTCCCCTGACGGGATCTTCACCTACAAACTGGCCAGCCCCTTGCGTGCCGTACTGAGCGCGGCGTACGTGGCCGGGGAGCATGGACTCTTCAGCGTGGACTATGAATACGCCGACTATTCCACCATGCGGTTCCGTCCGAGCACGCGATTGGACGACAGCTACACCTTCAGCGCGGAGAACGACCTGATCCGCCAGATATTCCGACCGGTGCACACCATCCGTGCCGGTACCGAGTGGCGGAGCAACGGCTGGTACTTCCGGATGGGCTGGGCCTTTTCGCCCGATGCGTACAAGACCAACGACATCGCCCACGCACAAGCCACACGCATCTACGCGGCGGGCATCGGCTACCGCACGGATCACCTCAGCGTGGACCTCGGCGCGAACTATGTGCAGGCCTACGTGAACTACTTCCCTTATTCCCCGGCGATCGCCAATGCGGTACGAGAGGAACGCAATACCATGCGTAGCCTGCTCACCATCGCCCTGCGGCCATAGCGAAGGACCCTGAACGAAGAAGGCCCCGGATCACCCGGGGCCTTTCCATTGCGATCGGTCGGGGTCACTTCTCCCCTTTCACGCGGTCCACCACGTACTCATCCACAAGGATGCGTCCGCAGTGTTCGCACACGATGATCTTCTTGTGGCTGCTGATGTCCAGCTGGCGCTGAGGCGGGATGCTGTTGAAGCAACCTCCGCAGCTTCCGCGCTCCACCGGGACCACGGCCAGCCCGTTGCGGGCATTGCTGCGGATACGGCGATAAGCGCTCAACAAACGCTCCTCGATGTGCTTGGCCGCCGTCTCGCTCTTCTTGGCGAGTTCCTTCTCCTCCTTCTCCGTTTCGGCCACGATATCGTTCAGTTCCTTCCGCTTCACATCGAGGTCCTTCTTACGCTCCTCGTGGCGCGCCTTGCTCTCTTCGACCACCACCTTCTTCGCGTCGATCTGGGCCTTGGCCTCCTTGATCCGCTTCTCGGCAAGCTGGATCTCCAGGTTCTGGAACTCCACCTCCTTGGTGAGTGAATCGTACTCGCGGTTGTTGCGCACCTTGGCCTGCTGACCCTCGTACTTCTTGATCTGCGCCTTGGCGTCCTTGATCAGGTTCTGCTTGTCGCTGACCTGGGCCTCCATCTCGGACAGTTCGTCCTGGAGCTTGGTCATGCGCGTTTCGAGACCGGCCACCTCATCCTCCAGGTCCTGCACCTCGAGCGGCAACTCGCCGCGCTGGATGCGGATCTTATCCACTTGAGAGTCGATGTCCTGCAGACGGTACAGTTCGACGAGTTTCTCGGCTACGGTGACATCGGCCTTCGATGCGGCAGCGCCCTTGGTGGTCTTCACTTCCTTCTCCGGAGCCTTCACGTCGCTCTTCGCCATGGGTCAAGAATGGTATATGGGATCCGTGACCATTCCGGTCAAACGGACGGCAAAAGTAGGGAAAAGTTCCCCTAACCTGCGCTGGATCAGGTTCATGGTGTATTGTTCGCTACCGTAATGGCCGATATCGGCCAGCAATAGCTGGGAATCAGCATCGAAGAACTCGTGGTATTTGATGTCGCCCGTGAGGTAGGCGTCGGCACCGGCCCCCTTGGCCTTGCCTATGAGGAAAGCCCCTGAGCCTCCGCACCATGCGACCCGTTGGACGGGTTTCCCCAGGATCCGGGTGTGGCGGACCACCTTCAAGCCGAACGCCTCCTTCACCATAGCAAGGAACTTACTCTCCTCCAGAGGCTTATCCAGCTCCCCAATCATGCCGGACCCGATGCCTTGGTGGGTATTCGCCAGGGGGATCAGGTCATAGGCTACTTCTTCATAGGGGTGTGCCGACCGCATGGCAGCTAACACGGCACCTTCCTGATGGGTGGGGTAGATGAACTCCAAGCGGAACTCGGAGACCAATTCCCGAGTTCCCTCATTGCCAATGAACGGGTGGCTTCCCTCACCCGGACGAAAGGTGCCCATGCCACCCACTGTGAAACTGCACTCATCGTAAGCGCCCAAGTGCCCCCCTCCCGCCTCGAAGACGGCGTTACGCACCGCATCGGCGTGGTCGATGGGTACGAAGACGATGAGCTTCCTCAACTGCCCGGTCCTCGGGGCCAGTATCCGAGGTGCCGTTATGCCCAACCTGGCGCCGATCTCCGCGTTCACACCGGTATCGATATTGTCCAAGTTGGTATGGATGGCGTATAGCGCGACCCCATGCTTGATGGCCGCGAGGATGGTGCGCTCCACGTAGCCCTTGCCGGAGAGGCTCTTCAATCCGCGGAAGATGACCGGATGGTGGCTGATGATGAGGCCGCAGCCCAGACGGGACGCTTCCTCCACCACCTGTTCGGTGCAATCGAGGCAGATCAGCGCGGCCCCCACTTCAGCATCGGGATCCCCGATCTGCAAGCCACAGTTGTCATAATCCTCCTGCAGGGAGCGAGGTGCCCAGGCTTCCAGGGCCGCCATGATGTCTTTGATGCGCATCTTTCGCCGGGAATATCATTGAGGCAAAGTACGTGATGCTGCTCCGAAGGATCCTTCTATCCCCATTCACGCTGCTGCATGGCATCATCCTGTCCATCAGGCATGCCTTGTTCAATATCGGGGTGTTCAAGAGCACGCGACCGGCCGTTCCGACCATCGCGATCGGCAACCTTGCGTTGGGGGGGACCGGCAAGACGCCCATGATGGAACTGGTGCTGCGCACGTTGAACGGGTACCGACCCCTGGCTACGTTAAGCCGGGGTTACGGTCGGCGGACGACCGGTATACACGAAGTGAGCAGCGAGGACGGTGCGGAACGCAGTGGTGACGAGCCGTTGCAAGTGAAAGAGCATTTCCCGGATGTACACGTCTACGTTGGAGCGGACCGGGTGAAGGCCATTGCGCACATCCAGCAACACGTACCCGGTGTGAGGGCCATCGTGCTGGACGATGCCCTGCAACATAGACGACTGAACGCGGGCCTGAACATCCTCCTCACCACCGCCCGGCGACCTTACCCAGACGATGCGTTGATGCCGGCGGGCAGGCTACGCGACCTGCGAACGCGGTCCAAAGCGGCGCAGATCGTGGTGGTGACGAAGTGCTCCGGACTTCCTGCTGAGGAGGAGCAACGCAGATGGAGGGAACGGCTGGCCCTGGCCCATGGGCAGGAGCTGTTCTTCGCCGGGATCACCTACGACGCGGCAAGGAACCACCAACCTGCCGAACCAGTGGGCGGACCGGAACGAACGGGCCTCGGCGGCGAACCAGGTGACACTGGATCGACCGCAGCTCTGTTATTCACCGGCATCGCGGATCCCCAGCCGCTGGTCCTGCATCTGCAGCGGCAATTCGAGCGTGTCGAACACATCGCCTTCCGCGATCACCACGCCTTCACACCCACCGATCTGCGCAGGCTGGCGGACGTTTTCAGTAGCTTCGCGACCGGTCCGAAAACGTTGATCACCACG
>Ga0116143_10004720_pt1 | contig 12770 bp, 12 predicted proteins | sample AD_UKC034_MetaG_FD_89745 | JGI IMG/M metagenome (GOLD analysis project Ga0116143, IMG submission 89745) | Active sludge microbial communities of municipal wastewater-treating anaerobic digesters from USA - AD_UKC034_MetaG | ecosystem: Engineered > Bioreactor > Anaerobic > Digestate | place: USA...
AATCCTGACCCGCGCCGCCAGCGACCCGCAGCCGGACCCCATTCAGCCCCGCCTGGCAGCCGTGCCCGCCGAGCAATGCACCCCCCTGGTCCAGTTTGATCAGGTTGGCTTCGGCTATGATGCCGACTGCCCGATTTTGAAGGACATCAATTTGACCATCCGGCGGGGTGACATTATTGCCGTTCTGGGGCCCAACGGGGCCGGCAAGACCACCCTGGTCAAACACGCCATTGGACTGCTCAAGCCCAAATCCGGCCAGGTGCGGGTGGATGGCCGCGACACCCACCAACTCAGCGTGGCTGAAATTGCGCGCACCCTGGGGTACGTCTTCCAGAGCCCCAGCCATATGCTTTTTGCCGATACGGTGGCCAATGAACTGGCCTTTGGCCCGGCCAATCTGGGCTATTCCCCTGAAGAGATCAAGTCCCAGACCGCCGCCGCACTTGAGATTGTCAATTTGACCGGTCTGGAAAGCCATCCGCCGCTGGCGCTGTCTTTTGGTCAGCAAAAGCGCGTCAGCATTGCCGCCATCCTGGCGATGCGCTCCCGCATCCTGGTGATGGATGAACCCACCGCCGGCCAGGATTATCAAAATTACATGGAATTCATGCACGCCATTGTGCAAATGCCCGGTTTTGAGGCCATTCTCTTTATCACGCATGATATTGACCTGGCCGTCATCTATGCCAACCGGGTGATTGTGGTCAACAACGGGCAAATTGTCCGCGACGGTTCGCCTGTGGAAGTGTTGAAAGATATGGACATGTTGGCCCAGAACCGCCTGGTGCCGACCTCACTGCTGCGGCTCAATCTGGAGCGCTATGCCCAGACGCAGCATTTCCAGCGCGCCGAGGACCTGGCGCACCATTCATAAAGCAGGTTTTCTATAATCCATCCCATCATTCACCTGGAGGAACCATGAAAAATAAAGCTGTAACCGTTGTTCTGTCCCTGCTGGCCGTGCTGATCTTCTTTATCGGGGTCTGGCAGATTGGACGCCTGTTTAATTCATCTCTTGACCTGGACGAGACGGCACTGCTGCGCTTTGTTTTTGTCGGCATTGGCCTGTTGATTGTCTTTGTGGTCTACTACCTCACCCGCCAGAGTAAGATTTGGGAAGTGGGCACCCGTGAGGTCGTCTACATGGCGATCGGTGCGGCGCTTTATGCGCTCTTCTCCTACCTGTTCAACGGCTCCGTTTTTGTTGTGCCTTCGGTCAGCCAGGTGGCACTGCGCCCGGCCATTTCCATCCCCATGTTCTTTGGCTTTGCCTTTGGTCCGGTGGTGGGTTTCTTCACTGGTGCCGTGGGCAACATGTTTGGCGATGCCCTGACCGGTTTTGGCCTCTCCCCGCAGTGGAGCGTTGGCAACGGCCTGGTGGGCATGATTGCCGGCCTCTGGATGCTCTTCAAGGATAAACAGAAGAGCATGAACCTCATCCTGATCGTCAGCGCCGTGCTGGCCCTGCTCGCCACGGGAATCTTCCTGCTCAACCGGGCGATCCCCAACATGCTGTTCTTCGATGTCGACAATGGCATTTTTGGTGATCAGCAAATCTCCCTGTTTGCCGGCTTGACCGCGGTGATCGGGTTTGTACTGGTGCTGCTGGTGCGGTTCCTGTTCAAGAACAATATCGATGTGGCCGCTGCAGTGACCTGGAGCATGCTGGGCAACCTGCTGGGCATTGGTTTTGCCGCCATCTCCGACATCTGGATCAACGGCTTCTCCCCGGCAGTGGCCATCGTTGGCGAGTTCATCCCCTCGGCCGGCCCCAATCTGATTTTTGCAGCCATTCTGGTACCGATCCTGGTCGCGGCCTTTGCATCGGTCCGGCGGCAGTCGGGACGCTAATTCGGATTTATTTGCGTTTGCTCCGGCAGCCCGGCTGCTGGAGCGAACGCCCCACAGGTTGAATCATGCTGGTTACCTGGCGCTATCGGGTGCGTAAATCCATCATCCAGTTCTTCGATCCACGGGCCTGGGTCATCTTTTTCATTTGCTTCCTGGCCTCGGTGCTGGCATTTTGGGATTTGCGCTATCTGTTGGTCTTCTTTGTCCTGACCATCGGCATCACCCTGGCAGCAGATGTCAGCTGGGCCGAGATGCGCCGGGCGGTTCTGTTTATCGGCGGATTCATCCTCTTCTTTGCATTTTTGACCTTCCTCACCGGGCGCGGCGGCATGGAACTGTACACGGAGGAACATATCCTGCGTGAATATCGGGCTCCATTTGACATCCTGGGCTGGGTTCCAACCTTGAAAATCACCGCCGAGCGGATCATGTACGCGGTGAGCATGATGGTCCGCGTTTTCAGCATTGCGGTCATGACCATCCTCATTCCCTACTCACTTAATCCGGCGCTCTACGGGGTCACCTTCCGCGGCCTGGGACTGCCTGACAAGATTGCCTATGCCATGGATTTGACCATGCGCTTCATCCCCACCTATGGGCGTGATTTCACCCTGACCATGGACGCCCAGCGGGCCCGGGGTTTTGAGCTGGATAAAATCAAAGGCGGATTGTTTGCCCAGGTGCGTAAACTCGCCCCCCTGGTGGTGCCGGTGACCATTCATGCCATTGCCGGCAGTGAAGATATCATTGATGCCATGGATTTGCGCGCCTTTGGCGTCGGCCCGCGGACCTGGTTGGACGAATTGAAGTTCCATTGGTATGACCGGGTACTGATCGGGGTGGGGGTTCTCATGGTGCTCACCAGCACCGCTCTGGCACTTTTCGGTTACGGCAAGTTCTGGGTGCCGGATTTTCTGTTGACCATTCCCTAAAGCCAAAACAAATCACTTACCTTGATCCTTCAGGACAGGAGATCAGAATGGATTTTGCTGAACTGGTTCGTAAAAACCGTACCTACCGGCGGTTTGATCAAACGTTTTCAATTTCAAAACCGACCTTGAGCGCCCTGGTGGATCTGGCCCGACTGACTCCGTCGGCACGAAATGCCCAGCCGCTGAAGTATGCGTTGTTCTGTGATGCGGAGACCAATGCCAAAATATTCCCCACCCTGGCCTGGGCGGGCTATTTAACCGATTGGCCGGGTCCGGTTGAAGGGGAGCGCCCCACCGCCTATATCATCGTTTTGGGGGACAAGGAAATTGCCCAGAATTTCAACATTGATCCCGGGATTGCTGTGCAAACCATCCTGCTGGGGGCTGTGGCCCAAGGCCTGGGGGGCTGTATTATTGCCTCGGTCAATCGCAAAGAACTGGTCGCGCTGCTCCAAATCCCGGAACGCTACGAAGTTTTATTCGTTCTGGCACTGGGCAAGCCGGTTGAGCAGGTGGTGGTTGATCCGCTGGCCCCGGGTGGGGACATAAAATACTGGCGCGATGAAAAGCAGGTTCATCATGTGCCCAAGCGGACCTTGGATGACCTGATCGTCACCCTGTGACCTCCTAGAGCCCGTTGGCTGACTGCAACCAAATCCCTGCTGGAACTCCTGGCAGGGATTTGACGTCTTATCTCCACCGTTACCGTTTTTTCAAGTCGTGTTTGAACCGCCAGACATCACCGCCAGACATCACCCCAGACGTCACGCCGGGCGTCAGTTTAAACGCGTCCCAATTCAGGAGGCTAAAATGAAACCGAAGTCGTTGATTATCTTTTTACTGGGCTTGCTGCTCACCCTGGTGTGGGTGAGTCCGGTTCAAGCCGATGGCATCGTCATCCCAATTTGCCCGCCGGATGGTTGTCAGGATTTGCCCAATCCCATGAGTCAGCTCATCATCCGCTACCACCACGTCACTGTGACCATTGAAGATCAGATTGCCATCACCCATGTGGATCAGGTTTTTTTCAATCCCAATGATTGGCCGGTTGAGGGCACCTACATCTTCCCGCTGCCGCTGGATGCGGTGGTCAGCGAATTCACCCTCTGGGTGGATGGCCAGCCGGTCCAGGGACAGGTGCTCTCCGCGGAAGAAGCCCGCCAGACGTATCAAGGGATTGTCAGCAGTCTGCAGGATCCGGCCCTGCTGGAATATGTCGGGCAGGGTGCGCTCAAGGCCAGCATCTTCCCCATTCCATCCCAAGGGGAACGACGCATAGAGCTCGAATACACCCAGGCGCTGACGGCCGAGAATGGATTGGTGCGCTATACCTATCCCCTCAACACGGAAAAATTCTCGCTGGCCCCTCTGGAGAGTGTCTCGGTTACTGTGAGTGTCCAGGATCCCCAATCCATTCGGGCGGTTTACTCCCCATCCCACACCGTGGATATTCAACGCCCTGATCAAAATTCGGCCCGGATCAGTTACGAAGGCACCAATGTTCTACCGGACACGGATTTCTCGCTGTATTATTCGCTGGGCGAACAACAGGCTTTCCACCTTTTCAGCTACCGCACCCCCAATGATCCCCAGGATGCCGATGGCTTTTTCATGCTGCTGCTGGCGCCCAATCCCAAATCAATCGATCAGGTGATTGACAAGGACATCCTGCTGGTGTTGGACCGCTCCGGCAGTATGGAGGGCGAGAAGTTCATCCAGGCCCAGACTGCGGCCCGTTTCATCCTGGAAAACCTCAATCCGGGCGATCGCTTTTATGTCACCTCCTTCAGCAGTGGCATTGACACCTATGCCAACGACCTACGTCCGGCCAGCGAAGCCGGCTCGGCGGTCGCCTGGCTGAACCGTCAGAGTGCCGCTGGCAGTACAGACATCAACCTGGCCTTGTTGGACACGGCTGCCGTGGCCGATCGGGAGCGCCCCACCTATCTTATCTTCCTGACCGATGGCCTGCCGACCGAGGGCGAAATCAACAGCGCCAGCATCCTGGACAATTTCTCCCGCACTGCGCCGGCGAACCTGCGGCTGTTTGCCTTTGGGGTGGGCTATGATGTGGACACCTACCTGCTGGATTCGCTGTCCCAAAATCATCAAGGCCTGAGCACCTATGTCAAGCCGGGCGAAGCACTGGACGAGATCCTTTCCGCCTTTTATGCCCGCATCAGCACGCCTGTGCTGACCAATCTGCAGCTGGATTTCGGCCCGCTCAGCGTTTATGATTTGTATCCCAATCCCCTGCCGGACCTGTTCCGAGGGAGCCAGGTGGTTGTGGTGGGGCGCTACCGGGATGGGGGCACGGTGGATGTCACCCTGACCGGGGAGGTGAACGGTGAGTTGATGCGTTTCACCTATGCCGACCAGGTTTTTGCCCGGGACACCACCGGGCAGCGCGGGCCAATTACCGGGCTGCCGCGGCTTTGGGCGACCCGAAAGATTGGCTACCTGCTCAACCAGATCCGACTCCGGGGGGTGGATGAGGAAACCGTTGCACAAATTGTCCGCCTCAGCATCCGTTATGGCATTGTTACCCCCTACACCTCCTATCTGGTGACTGAACCGCAGCTGCTGGGCTCGGCCAATCAGGATGAGGTCGTGCGGGAGGCCTACAATGATTTGCTGGCCCAGCCCACCCAGGTCAGCGGCGAGGCGGCCGTCAATAAGGCCGCTGATCAGGGGGCCATGTCGGCAGCCGAGGCGCCGCCGGCCGTGGCCGTCGAATCCGGCGTCTCAGCGGCGCCAATCCGGATTGCTGGTGATCACACCTTCATCCAACAGGATGGCGTCTGGTTGGACACCACCTATGATCCCCAGACGATGACAACCATCAAAGTGGGTTTCCTGTCGGAGGACTATTTCCGCCTGGCCGACTCCCGGCCGGATGTCGCAGCCGCCCTGGCCCTGGGCGACCGGGTCATCCTCATGGTGGATGGAACCGCCTATGAGGTCACAACCGAGGCGGTATCCGGCGACGTCCCCCTGCCCGATCCGGCCACACCGTTAACCGCCACGGACACCGGCCCGGTGCCGGTTGTCGGGGTAACCGAAGTGGTGGATCCGCTCCCCAATCCCCAACCCCCGGCCATCCCGGGCAAGGGTCTCTGTCCGGCCATGCTCATCCCCCTGGGAGCGGTTGTGGCACTGGCCGTACGCCGTCGGAGCACCGCTGCGAACAGTTGAGGCCATGTGGACAATTGACTCCAAATGAATACCAGACTCCGGGGGCGGCGGCAACCGCCCCCGGAGTGCCATCAGTTTTACCACCTCGCCCCAGATGACCCCTTTCAGGTTAGGCAAGATCGCGGCGATTGCCCTGACCAAACCGGATAACGGCATCTTGGGCAGTAATAATTTATGCGACATTCAACCTTGTATCCGGTTGTTTCACCTGCAGCACCGCACCCGCGCCGATATCATGGCCGGGGCCCTGGGTGAAGATCTGATTGGCAGGGGACCCGGGAATACACTCTGGTGTGACAGGCGGCAACGAAACTGCAAGTTGCCCCCCGAAACATTGACCGAATTCCTGGCGAGCCGGAAATAATTGGGGGCCGGTGATTTTCGTCAAAGTCGCTTTTTCGGAAACCGCAGCCTCCCCCAAAGACAAAAACCATTGTCGGGTTCAGAATTCCAGGTTTTCCAAGGTCGCCTCGCGAATGGCTGCTTCAGCAATGGCCCCCAGCCGCAGGATTTTTAAGGAAGGCCCGGTGCAGTCCACCACAGTGGATGGCACCCCGCCCGGGCAGGGCCCGCCATCCAGGACCAGATCAATCTGGCTCCCCAGCTGATCCAACACGTCGGCTGCCGTCAATGGATTAGCTGCGCCGGATCGATTGGCGGAGGTGGTTGCCAGCGGGCCGCTGGCTTTCAGCAGGGCCAGTGCCAGGGGATGGTCCGGCATGCGAATTCCTATGGTCGGCAGCGGTGATAAAATTTCCGGCAGATCCGGGTGGCGTTCCACCACCAGAGTCAATGCGCCCGGCCAGAACTTCCGAGCCAGCCGCAGTGCGGGTTCCGGCAGGCCGGGGGTCATTTGATGCAGCTGGTCCAGGGCGCCAATCAGCACAGCGATGGCCTTGGTGGTGTCGCGGCCTTTGGCTTCAAACAACTGCAGGATGGCGGCTGGATTGCGCACAAGGGCGGCCAGCCCATAGACGGTATCAGTGGGAAAAGCCACCAGACCACCCTGCCGGAGTGTTTGCAGTGCCGCGGGCAGGGCCCGGGGATCTGTGATGGGAATGAGTTTGGTATTCATGGGGTTTTATTCTCCACCCGCAGCAAGCGCGCTTTTCCGGCCAGGTCGGGCAGGGTAACGATGAGCGCCGCGGGCAGCAGGCGTTGGGCCAGTTCCGGCGCAGATTGTCCCTGTCCGGACTCGATTTCCAGCAGCATCAAACCACCCGGCGCCAGCCAGCGTGGGGCGGTGGACAGCAGCCGGCCGATCAGATCGAGGCCATCGGGGCCACCATCCAGCGCCTGGCGGGGTTCATGATCGGCCACCGGGAGGGAGGCGAGGGTTTCACTGGGGATATAGGGCAGATTGGCGCAGACCAGGTCAAATGGGCCGCGGCAATCTGCCAGCAAATCGGACTGCCGACAGGTCACCCGGGACTGGACACCCAGCCGCGCAAAATTGTCCGCTGCAACTTGCAGCGCTGTGGCGGACAGGTCCACCGCGGTCAGCCACAGATCCGGCACGTGCCAGGCCAGGGTCGCGGCGATGCAGCCGGATCCCGTGCCCACATCCGCGGCCCGCCGCCGGTCGGGGTGTGCCTGCAGCCAAGCCAGGGCCACTTCAACCAGCAGTTCGGTTTCGGGGCGGGGGATGAGAACTGCCGGGGTGACTTGAAATTTCAAGCCATAAAATTCCCATTCCCCCAACAGATAGGGTAGTGGTTCGCCGGCCACCCGACGGGCAAGCAGGCCGTCCAGCGCCAGATGCTGTTCAACGGTCAGCAACTGCTCTGGATGGGCAACGACCTGGGTGCGGGACCATCCCAGGATGTGGGCCAGCAGCAGCTGGGCTTCCAACCCGGGGGTGTCGCTTTTTAGGGCCAACTGCTGGATAGCCTCTGCCACCCAGCTGCTGATATTATTCGTCGTCATCCCCTTCGCCAATGGCAGAGAGCCGGTCAGTCTCATCCCGCTGGGACAGTTCATCGATAAACAGATCCAACTCGCCATCCATGACCGCAGGCAGGTTGTAGGAAGACACATTGACGCGGTGGTCGGTCACCCGATTCTGGGGGTAATTGTAGGTGCGGATTTTCTCGGAGCGTTCCCCTGTGCCCACCTGTGAGCGGCGGTCTTCATCCCGTTCCTGCTGGCGCTTTTCCTGTTCAGCTTCATACAGTCGGGCGCGTAAAATACCCATCGCCCGCAGCCGGTTTTGCAATTGTGAGCGCTCATCCTGGCAGGCAACCACAATCCCGGTCGGTTTGTGGGTAATGCGCACCGCGGTGGAGTTCTTCTGAACGTTCTGCCCGCCGGCGCCAGCGGAGCGGTAAACTTCAACTTCAATCTCACCTTCCGGAATGTGCAGGTCAACTTCTTCCACCTCAGCCAGCACAGCCACGGTGATGGTTGACGTGTGGATCCGTCCAGCGGATTCAGTGGTGGGAATCCGCTGCACCCGATGCACCCCGGATTCGTACTTTAATCGGGAGTAGGCGCCGCGGCCTTTGACCGTAAAGGTGATTTCCTTGTATCCGCCAATGCCGATTTCATTTTGTGACAGAATCTCCACGTTCCAGCGGCGGCGTTCTGCATAACGGGTGATCATGCGGAAGAGGTCCGCTGCAAACAGGGCCGCTTCATCCCCACCCGTGCCGGCCCGGATTTCCACGATGACGTTGCGATCGTCACGCGGATCTTTGGGCACCAGCAGGGATTTCAGGGCTTTGGCCAGTTCCTCCGCCCGGGGAGCCAGCTCCTCCAGCTCCATTTCAGCCAGGGACCGCAGGTCTTCATCGTCACTGCTCTGCAGGAGACGGGCTTCTTCCAGGCGCTGCAGGGTCTGGCGGTATTCCCGCCCGGTGGCAACCACCTCTTCCAGTTCCGCACGTTCCTTCGCCAGTTCAGCGGCGCGCTGATAATCCTCACCAGTTTGCTCCAGCAAATGGTTTAACTCTTCATAACGGGCTTCAATTGCAGCAATCTTTTCCAGCATATTTATTACCTTTACCGGAGTCTGCTCCGGCTGATTTGTTTTTCAGAACCGCAATTATACTACGAAGATACCCGGCATGAATTAATCCCTACGGCAGTGGCTGGATGGGACTGGCGGTGTACTGCCGGCTGAAGGTGGTCCAGAAATTTTAGAGCCTGGGGACGTGGCATGCCGGGCTGGAATCTTTAACGGAAGCTTTACATATTATTACAGCAAAATCGGGTATCCGGCGATATAATTACACCAATCTACATGAGGAGCTTCAACCCGCTTTATGCCTGAGAAAACAACAGATTTTGCCATTGAAATGCGGGCTGTGGATTTTTACTACGGCAGCTTTCGCGCGGTGAAGGATGTCAATCTGGCGATTGAGCCGCGAAAAATCACCGCCATTATCGGGCCTTCAGGCTGCGGTAAAAGCACCGTGCTGCGTTGTTTCAACCGCATGAACGATCTGATCCCCGGCACCCGGGTCAATGGGGAGATTTTGTTTCGCGGCCAGAATATCTATGCTCCCGGGGTGGACCCGGTGGAGGTTCGCCGGCTGATTGGCATGGTATTTCAAAAACCGAATCCCTTCCCAAAAAGCATTTATGAGAACATCGCCTGGGGCGCCCGGATGAATGGGCTGCAGGGCAGCGCAGATGATCTGGTTGAATCCTGTCTGCGCCAGGCCGCCCTTTGGGATGAGGTCAAGGATGGTTTGAAGCAAAGTGCGCTTTCACTGTCGGGTGGGCAGCAGCAGCGACTGTGCATAGCCCGCGCCCTGGCTGTTCATCCGGAAATCATCCTCATGGATGAACCCTGTTCGGCCTTGGATCCCATTGCCACCCTGAAAATTGAAGATCTGATGCGCGAATTGTCGGAGCAGTATACAATTATTATTGTGACCCACAACATGCAGCAGGCCGCACGGGCCTCGGATTTCACGGCCTTCTTCACCATGGATTCTGAAGATCGGGCCGGTTTGCTGGTAGAATATGAGGTTACCAGTCAAATTTTTACCAATCCGCGTGATTCTCGAACGGAAGATTACATCACCGGGCGGTTTGGATAGGAAGGTAAGGACCGATATGCCGCGAGAATTGATGAACCGTCAACTCCATCATATCCAGGACGAAGTGCTGCTGCTGGGCAGCATGGTTGAACAGGCCATGCTGGGGGCGGTGGATGCCCTGCTGCAGCGCAATCAGGTGGCTGCAAATCGGATTTATCGCGATGACACGCTGATTAACGACAAACGCTACGCGATTGAAAATGCCGTGTTGATCCTGATCGCGACCCAGCAGCCCATGGCCCATGATCTGCGCCAGTTGACCGCGATCTTGGAAATTATCACTGAACTGGAGCGGATTGGTGACTACGCCAAGGGGATTGCCAAGATCACCCATCGTTTGGGGGATCATGACGTTCTCATGCCGGCACCTGAGTTTGAACAGATGTCGGAAATTGCAGTGGGGATGCTGCATCGGGCCCTGGGGGCATTTATTAATGAAAATCCCAATGAAGCCGTGGTGATTTCCCAAGAGGACGACCAGGTCGACAGTCTGTATGAAAATGCTTACCGGTCCATTGTTGAGGCCATGATCGCCGACCCAGCCACCATAGACCAGTCCAACCTGCTGCTGTGGGTGGCTCACAATCTGGAGCGAACGGCGGACCGGGTCACCAATATCTGTGAACGCACCGTGTTCATCTCAACCGGGGAACTGTTGGAGATGGATGCCACGGATGATGAATTGGATATGGATAACGACGACACCGAGTGAAGTCGTTTCTGTGAGCACCGGCGGGTGGGTTGCGGCTTTCAAGCTGAAGCACCCACCCGTTTTTGTTTTTATTATTCGACCCTGCTGCGGAAAGTCGCGGCGTGGGCGGATTGATCTATGCTGAAAGTGCTATAATCAATGCAAATCTACATCGCCCGCCTGGCGGGAAAGGGTTTGCCATCGTGTTACAACCGAATTCTTATCGCGGTAAATTGATTGTGGTTGAGGGGATAGACGGCAGCGGTAAATCCACCCAGATTGATCTGCTGTATAAGTGGCTGCTGTCCCAGGGCAAGGCCGTGTATTTCAGTGAATGGAATTCCTCCGAGCTGGTCAAGAGCACCACCCGGCTGGGCAAGGATGAGAAGGCTTTCACGCCCACAACCTTCAGCCTGCTGCAGGCCACGGATTTTTCAGACCGCTGGGAGAATCATATCCTGCCGATGCTGAAAGCTGGCGTCATTGTGATGGCCGATCGCTATGCCTTCACCGCCTTTGCCCGGGATGTGGCCCGCGGGGTGGACCGGGACTGGGTCCGTAATCTGTATTCCTTTGCCCCCCAGCCGGACCTTGTCTTTTATTTCCGGGTTCCGGTCAATATTGCGGTTGACCGCATCACCACCGGCCGGGCGAAATTGAAATACTATGAAGCGGGCATGGATCTGGGACTTTCAGACAACCGGATCACCAGTTTCCGGCTCTTCCAGCAGCGGATTATTAATGAATATGATGCCATGGTGGATGAATTTAACTTTGAGGTTGTCGATGGCGCTGATGTGGTTCAAAACCAGCAAAAACGGGTGCGGACGGCCGTCAAGCGGCTGTTGCGCGGCTATGAAGGTATGCCCAATCCCAACCTGCCCGCCCGCCGCTCCCGCCGCAGCGCGCTTAAACAGATTGCGGCCCAGGGAGGTGAATCATGACAGAACCTGTGTATTACGGGGTCGGTTTCCCATATCGCATCATCCAGGATCTGCCGGGCAAGTTGATTGTCCTGGAGGGAAATGATGGGGTGGGACGATCCACCCAGATCGCCATGCTGCGTAAATGGTTGGAAGATGAGGGTTACGCGGTGTCCGATACCGGGCTGCGCCGCTCCACCCTCACCCAGGCCGGCTTGGAAAACGCCAAGAACGGTCACACCCTTGGCAGCCTGACGATGAGCCTCTTTTACGCCACTGATTTTGCCGACCGGCTGGAAAACCAGATCATTCCGGCGCTCAAGGCCGGCTTTATTGTCCTGTCGGATCGCTATTTTTACTCCACCATTGCCCGGGATGTGGTCCGGGGCGCCGATCCCCAATGGGCCCGCAAGGTGTATGGCTTCGCGCTCAAACCCGATGTGACCTATTATCTGCGGGCTGACGTTCCCACCTTGGTGGCCCGCATGGTCCATGGCCGGGGTTTCAATTATTGGGAGGCGGGCATGGACATCCGCTGCGCCGACAACCTCTATGACAGTTTTTGTGTCTATCAGTCGCGTCTGCTGCAGGAGTTTGATGCCATGACGATTGAGTACGGTTTTGAAACCGTGGATGCCTGTCGCAGCGCCATGGACATCTTTGATGATCTGCGCGCCCGCCTGCGCAAACTGCTTGCCCGGCCCTGAGTTTGACCATGAAAAAGCCGCCGCCTACAGATCTCCAGATTTTTGGCGCCGCCACACTGCTGCGCCAGCTGGATGTTTTGCTGGCGGAAGCCCCGGGCGCTGCCGCCGCCGAGGATATTGAATGCATTCACCGGATGCGGGTGGCCACGCGGCGGCTGCGGGCCGGACTGACTATTTTTGAATCCCAACTGCCGCAAAAACGGGCGGCCCGCTGGCGGGAACAGGTTCAAAAACTGACCCGGGCCCTGGGAGCGGCGCGTGATGCTGATGTGCAGATTGAACGGGTGCAGACCTTTTACCGGGCGCTTCCACCGGGAACCGAACGCCCCGGGGTGCGCCGTCTGCTGCTGCGGATGCGGCAGCAACGCCAGGAGCTGCAGCCCCGGGTGCGGCGCACCCTGGCCCGTTTTGATAAAAGCGGCACG
>Ga0116143_10004724_pt1 | contig 12766 bp, 9 predicted proteins | sample AD_UKC034_MetaG_FD_89745 | JGI IMG/M metagenome (GOLD analysis project Ga0116143, IMG submission 89745) | Active sludge microbial communities of municipal wastewater-treating anaerobic digesters from USA - AD_UKC034_MetaG | ecosystem: Engineered > Bioreactor > Anaerobic > Digestate | place: USA...
CGGCAGCAGCGCCTTGGCCACCTTCTTGACTTCGTCGCGTTCGGCGGTCGTCAGCTCGGGCGCCGGGCGCGTCAGGATGTCGAAGATGACCAGTTCTTCTTCCGAGAGGTTTTCGCGCACGTGACGCGCCTGCTCTTCGTCCAGGCTGTTCGACAGCTTCAGCAGCTCCTGAAAGAGCTGCTCGATGTTGCGGCTGCCGTTGTTGTAGCTCTCGATCAGCGCCTCGAACTTCTCGGCAAAGTCGGCCCGCGTGCGGTTGAGCCGCACCAGCTTTTCCAGCCTGGCGGCGATGGCGGCCTTCAGGGCCTCCAGGTCGGTGTTCTTGTGCGTCGATTCCTTGAAGCGCTGCGCCAGCGCCTCGAAGTTGATCTTCGACAGGTCGATGGCTGGCGGCCCGCCTTCGCGCACCCGCAGGCCGGTAATGGACTCGTCGAGCAGCTCGCCGATCTGCTGCAGGATCGTGGCGATGTCGGGCGGGTTGGGGCTGAGCTTGGCGCGGATCGCCGCCGCCAGCGTGGCGATGCCGGTCACGCGCACGCTGAACGCGATGGCCGCCGGGTCGGGCTTCACCGCGCGGTACAGCGTGGCGACCAGTTTTTCGTGGCCCAGAAACTCGCGCCGCAGCGCATCCGGGCCGATCAGCGCGTTGATGGCGCTCTCCAGCGCCGCCAGCCGCTCCAGGCCCCCGGTCGGCAGCGTCTCCATCGCGGCCAGGTCCACGCCGTGCGCCAGGCAGAAGGCCGTCGCCGCCGTCACCGCCCCGCGCAGCGCCTCGACCAACTCCGCCTTGTCCTTCACCGGGTTCGCGCCGCCCTGGCCCGCGCCGTAGATGGCCAGCGCCTTCTCCAGCGAGGCAAACACGTTGGCGTAGTCCACGATCACGCCGCTGTGCTTGCCCGGAAACACCCGGTTGGCGCGCGCGATGGTCTGCATCAGCGTGTGGTTGCGCATCGGCTTGTCCAGATACACCGTCGAGCAGCTCGGCGCGTCAAACCCAGTCAGCCACATCGCGCAGACGAACACCAGCCGCAGCGGGTCAGCCACGTCCTTGAACCTCTCGTCCAGCGCCGGCTGGCTCTCGTTCATGCGCTTGCGGTGCGGCTCGATGTCGAGGCCGAGCTTTTTCATCTGCTCGATCTCGTTCTGCCCCGGCGAGACGATCAGCGCCATGTCGGTGCCGGTCAGCAGCGCCAGCCGCTGCTTCAGCTCGGCCTTGCGCACATCGCGCCTGGCCTGCTCGGCCGAGCGCTCGCCACCCAGCGGCAAGTGGGCCAGTTCGCCCAGTTCCTGCTGCACCCGCTCCATTTCGGCCGCCCAGTGCTGCTTCACCTTGTCGTGCATCTTCAGCGCCGTAGCCTTGTCGATCGATACCACCATCGCCTTGCCGACAAAGCCGCGCCCCAGAAAGTGCTGCACGATGTCCTGCGCCACCGTCTCCAGCCGGTCGTCGCGGGTGATCAGGTGGTATTGCCGCCCCAGCACCTTTTCGATCTTCGCCTCCTGCGCGTCGTCGAGCTCGGCGTCCTCGATCAGGCGGTAGATGTCGTCGTTCAGGTCGGGGTTGACCAGCTCCAGCTCGGGCGTGCGGTTCTCGTAGAACAGCGGCACCGTCGCGCCGTCCTCCACCGACTGCTGAAAGTCGTAGATCGACACATAGTCGCCAAACACCTCGCGCGTGCGCTCTTCGCCCGCGATCAGCGGTGTGCCGGTGAAGGCCAGGAACATCGCCCTGGGCAGCGCGGCGCGCATGTTCAGTGCCAGCGTGTCGTACTGGCTGCGGTGCGCTTCGTCGGTCAGCACGATCACGTCGGAGCGGTCGGTCAGCACCTGCGGCGTCTGAAACTTGTGCACCAGCGTGAACACGTAGCGGTGGTTGCCGCACAGCAGCTCGCGCAGGTGCGCGCCGCTGGCGGCGTGGCACGCATCGCCCTCGGCCTGGCTCACCGCGTCCACGGTCTTGAAGGTCTTGGCGATCTGTTCGTCCAGCTCCACCCGGTCGGTCACCACCACAAAGGTCCAGTTGCCGGCCAGCTTGCGCAGCACCTTCTGCGCAAAGAACACCATCGAAAAGCTCTTGCCGCTGCCCTGTGTCTGCCAGAACACGCCGCCGCGCCCGTGGCCCAGCTGGCGCGCCTGCAGCATCGACGCGATGGCGTTGTTCACGCCCAGGATCTGGTGGTTCTGACCCAGCACCTTCACCAGCCCGGCCTTGTGCTCGGAAAACAGCGTGAAGTTCTCCACCAGGTCCAGCAGCCGCGTCTTGTCGCAGGTGCCGCGCAGCATCACCTCCAACGAGACGCGGCGCGGCTCGTCCTCGCGCTCGATGCGCTTCCACTCGAAAAAGCGCTCCCAGTCGGCGGTGAGCGAGCCGACCCGGCTGTCGGTGCCGTTGCTGGCGATCAGCAGGGCGTTGAACCAGAACAACTGCGGAATCTGTTGCTTGTAGTGGCTCAGGTTCTCGTCGAAGGCCGCGCGCGCCGGCACGCCGGGCTTCTTCAGTTCGATCACCACCCAGGGCAGGCCGTTGACAAAACCCACCAGATCGGGCCGGCCGGTGTAGAGGCTGCCCACCACGCTGAGCTGGCTGACCAGCAGAAAGTCGTTGTTCTCGGGCTGCGCCCAGTCCACCACCCGCAGGCGCTCGGTTTTCTGCCCGCCGTGCTCGCGGTCGGGCACGGACACCGCGATGCCGTCTTTAAGCAGCCGGTAGACCTCGCGGTTGGCCGCCTCCAGGCTCATCGCCGAGCGGTCGCACGCCAGCTCGTCGATGGCGCTCTGGATGGCCTCGGGCGGCAGGCCGGGGTTCAGGCGCGTCAGCGCCGCCCGCAGGCGCTCCGTCAGCACCACCTCGCCCCGGGTCTCGCGCCCCAGCGTGCCGCCCGCGCCCAGGGTTTCATCCAGCGCTGCCACCGTCTGCCAGCCCAGCGCCGCAAACAGCCCGATGGCGGGCTGCTCGACCAGCTGGTCTTCGGTCCAGGCGTGGGGGCTCATGCGGGCAGGCTACAGGTGGCGCGGCGCGTCCATGCGCCCGTGCAGGATGCGGATGATGGCAACGCCGTAATCCTCGACGCGAAAGTAAAGCATGTGCCGGCCGACCGCCACGCGCCGGTAGCCGGCGCGAAGCTGGGCGCAGTCCTGCGACTGCAGCGGCGCATCGGCCAGCCGGGCGCAGGCATCGGCCAGCATCTGGGTGTAGCGCACCGCCTTAGTGCAGTGTTTCGCGCTGTCAGGCACTTATAGAAGCCAGAAAAAGGCTTGCGGCAAGGCGCGGCTCGCAGCCAATGCTGGCGGCCTTGGCAAGAGGCGCAACACCGCCGCAAGCCTTTTTCTGGCTTCCCGCAGGGCGAGACGCCAAGGGGCCATCTGCTTTGTTGCGTGGCCTTGACATGGGTCCACCATGCCTGCGGCCACGCGCCGCGCACCTGGCCCCTTGGCGACTCGCTATAAGTACCTGACAGCGCGAAACACTGCACTAGCCCCCAGTGCGCGGCGGAATAGTCGAAGATCTCGTCCAGGTCGGACTGCGCTGCCGGGCTGAGGCGATATTCGGCCACGATGCGGGCTCAGCCTGCGTGCTGGGCGCGCTTGCGCTGGGTGAAGGCGGCGAAATCAAAGGCCTGCGGCGCGCCGCTTTGCTCGCCCTCCACCAGGGCCTGGCGCAGCGCCAGCAGATCGGCGCTGCGCTCCTGCTCGCGCCGGATCAGGTCGCGGATCAACTCGCTGTCGTTCGTGAAGCGCCCGGCCTGCACCTGCGCGGCGATCCACTGGTCCTGCTGGTCGGTCACGGTGATGGTCTTGCGGACGGTTGGCATGGCGTACCTCTGGCCTGAACGTCGAGTTGGACGACAAAGTATGAACATATCATACGTAGCGCATCTTATATCGTACGCAACCCGCATTAGTCATTGTTCGCGGGCTGCTCGACCAACTGGTCTTCGCTCCAGACGTCGGGGCTCATGCGGTCGGCTCTTCGCCTGCCGCTGGCGCGGCCGGCACGGTGTAACGCTGCTCCGGATGGTTCTCCATGGCCGGGATGGTGTAGGCCAGCAGGCCATCGTGGACCATCGGACTCAGGAACTCGCGTACCAGGTGTTTCTGGTCTCGGCCACCCAGCAGCGCGGCCATTTCCCGGGCACTCAGCGCACGCCAGGCACAGAGGTCAAGGATCAAGGCTCGTAGCGTGTCCTTGCGTGGCTTGGTACCGGCCGCCGGAATCCGTGCGCGCAGCGGTGGCGGAACTGCCGCCAGCAACTGGTGTGGATCTGGCGGGGGCTGGTGTGTATTCGCCGGCGGCTGGTGTGTATTCGGGTCGGGCTGGTGCGGATTCGAAGCGCTGGCGGCGACGCGCTCGGTGGCCGACCGTACCGCGAACTGGGCGCTCGGCACGTAGTAGGTTCGGCTGCCAGCGCCTTTCATCTCCAGCAAGCCCAGGTCGCGCAGGCGGCGCAAATGGGCCGAGGCGTTCAGGGTATCGGTACGGTTGATGGCGCGATACGCGGCGTTGTCGATCGCGCCCAGCTCGCGCACGAAGACCAGCGCGCGTGATTCTTCGTCGCTGATCGGCTCGTGCGTGAGCTGGCGCAACCAGGCCAGATCGCCCGCACCCAGGAAGTGATGGAACAGGAAGGTGGCGACGAACTGATCGGGCCGGCGCGAAGACTCGAAGGTGGGCGGCAGCAGGCCATGCGCCAGCATCAGCTCGCGCATGGCGCGAATGCCGCTGCCCTTGGTCTCGGCGATGTTCACCTCATGCAGCACGGCGGCGATGCGCGGGTTGCGCGCTTCCGAGCCAGGCTCGCCCAGTTGTTCCTCGGCCTTGATGGAATGCCCCGGGTTTCGGACCTCCAGCCGGTTGGCGTAGCGGATGATCTGGATCGCACCGTGGATGCGGTAGCTGCGGTGCATTCCCGCATTGACGATGGCCTCGCGGATCACCCGCAGCGGCAGCGTGGGTTCGTCCTCCCGCGCCAAGGCGCCTTCGGGCAGCGAAAAGGACTGAATCAACTCGTCGCGCACCGTGTTGGTGGCGCGGCGGATGGCGGTCAACAGCGGCGCGCGGATTTCCAGCGTATCGAAGCGATGGTCCGGGTTCTCCACCCACTGCCGGCCCGGCACGCGGATGTAGTCGATGCGCATCATCGGAAAGCAGCGCCGCAAGGCCATGCCGGTGCCAAACAGCACGAGCCCGGCTACTGTGGGCCGGAGTTGCCCATTGTCGCGCCGGGCGCCGCCCAGGGCCAGCAGGAGCTCGTCGTTCGACCAGGCCAGTTCTTCGGCGTCGGGATTGATCGCCCGGCGCTGCTGCCGGTAATCGTCCAGCGCGGCCGGGTCGATGTCGCCCATCTCGGCATCGGGCAGCACCGCCGCGTCGAAGGTATCCAGCTGGTGGCCGGCATACAGCGCCACCAGATCGTCTTCCGTGCCCTCCTGGTCTGTTGACCCGACGCGCCGGAACGCACCCCGGGGCAGGCCCAGGCTCTGGATGAAGACGGGTTTCTCGGCCGGTGCCACCTCGGGCACGTAGGCCACCACCAAGGTCTTGCCGTTCAGCTCCTCCACCGAGACTCGGGGCCGCAGCGGCCGGTTGAACACGCTGGCGCACTGGCTGGCCAGGTCAGACTGCAGTTTGTCCGGGTTATCGATGCCCTCCACCCGATAGGTGCTGGCAAACAAATCCTGCGGGTCGCGGCGCACGCCCAGCAGCAGATAGCCACCGCCAAGGCCGGGCTCGTTGGCAAACGCGCACACCGTCTCCATGACCGAACGGTCGATCTGCCGTGCCTGCTTGGCCTCGATGCGATGGGACTCATCCAGCGCAGCCAGTTCCTGCAGCAGATCTTCGGCGCTGCGCATCATGACGCCAGCGTCTCCACATCGATCTGGCCGGAGAGCAGGCGCGGCAGCAGCAGGTCGCGGGTGCGGCGGAGGGTTTGGATTTGGCGTTGGAGAGCAAGAGCTTGCTCCGCCATCGGAGTAACGGCGGCTTCAAATTGCCCAACCAGTGTGTCGGGCGGTTGCAGAAAGTCGATGGTTTTGAACACGCCGCGACTGATTTCCTTGAATGTCGCGCCTGACGCCATGCGCTGGAATGTGGGTACGTTCTCGGTCAGCCAATGGAACAGGAAATAAAGCGGCACACGCTCATTTGGCAGGCAAGTGATGAACCCCTGATTGGTGCAAGCCGGCTCGGTATTGATAGCGATTGCCCCGATGGTTGCACGACTGGTAAGCATTACGCTGCGGGCGGGAAACATCCGCGCAGAACTCTGCGCGAGACCGCGCTCGGTAATGTGATCACTGGAATCATCCATGAACATCGTTCCCGCACCAGTCAGGTCGCTGGGCGAATACCACTGAATCGTGCCGCCTTTCCAGAACGCTTCTTCCTTGCGGGATGGCGTGCCGCCGCCAGAGATCACAAACGATTCGCCAACTGTCTTCACCTCCCACCCCTGCGGAATCTCCCCGAGGGGGGACGGGACGCGGGGGACGGTGTCATGGCCGGGGAAGCGGAAGTGGACGAACCACTCGCGGTAGAGGGCGCGGGCCATAGCCTCCAGAATCCTGATGCGCCGCTGGCTGTTCTCGATCAGCTCGTCGTAGGCCGAAAGGATGCCTGCGATGCGGAGTTGGATGGCGAGTGGGGGAAGATCGATCAGAAAGTCATCAAGAAACGCTTCGAACTTGAAGTTGCTGATGCCTGTTGACTGCACCTGCCATCGGACGATTCGCCGATCCAACCAGGCAAGTTGAAGATGCGCCAAAAGGAAGCGCGAGTGAATCTTGTCTGAATCGGGACGAATCTTCTTGCAGAACGACGCAGGAATGACGGCTGTTTGGAATTGACCCAAGCGATGGCCATCGAGCAGGATACTCCGACCCACGGGCTGCTCCTTGCTGCCGCCCGAGACTTCGAAGACGATATCGCCCGGTAGCAATGTTCTTGACCGTGCATTACTCAACTTGTGCCAACGAGAAGGAACCCCGCTTACTGTTCCAGATTGAACCGCAGCAAGATCGGTTCCGCGAATAACATATGCAGGGACGACGTGTTCTCGATCGGGTGCTTCCTTGCCCCAGCCGCCCCCGATGTATTCCTTGATGAGGTGTCGGAGAGCTACCATCCTCACACCCCCAAAATCCCCGCCACATTCGCGGCGATGGTCTGCTCCAGCTCCCGCGCCTGGGCGTTGAGGGTTTGCAGCTCTTCGTTCAGCGCCTCCAGCTGCTCCTTGAAGTCCTCGTCGCTCACGTCCTCGCCGGGGGCCACGCCCACGTAGCGGCCGGGGTTGAGCGACCAGCCCTGGGCTTCGATCTCCTTGATCGTTGCCGCCTTGCACAGGCCGGGCACGTCGGCGTAGGCGGGCTGGCCGCTTCCATCCTGGCCAAACACGTCTTGCAGCTTGGCCGCCGTCTCCTCGCCGCCCACGGTCAGGTCCGGCGCTTCGCCGCGGTACAGGCGCACCAGGTTGGCGATGAAGCCGATCTGCGCGGGCGTCCAGTCGCGGTGGGCGCGATCCACCTGCCGGTAGATGTGGCGGGCGTCGATGAAGAGCACGGTGTCGGCGCGCTTCGTTTTTGCCTTGCCCCGGTCGAGGAACCACAGCGTGCAGGGCAGGGTGACGGTGTAGAACATGTTGGGGCCGACGGCCACCATCACGTCCACGGCGCGCGCCTCGATCAGCTTTTGCCGCAGCTCCTGCTCGCTGCTGCGGGCATCGGAGGCCGAGTTGGCCATGACGAAGCCGGCGCGGCCCCGGGCGTTGAGCGCCGAATAGAAAAGCTGGATCCACAGGTAGTTGGCGTTGTCGGTGCGCGGCAGGCCGAAGGGATAGCGGCGGCCGGCGCCCACCATGTCCTTGAGCCGCTCCTTGTCCACCGCGATGACGTTGAAGGGCGGATTGGCCAGCACGAAGTCGAAGGCGCCGGTGGCGGCGTGCGGGTCGTCGTAGTAGCTGTTGACGTTGCCGCCGTGGCGGATGTCGCCCTCCAGCCCGTGCACGGCCAGGTTCAGGCGCGCCAGGCGGCCGGTTTCGTCGGTTTTTTCCACGCCGCAGATCGAGAGCTCGGCGGCGGGGTTCTTGTGGTGCTCGGCCACGAAGCGCGCCGACTGCACGAACATGCCGCCCGAGCCGCAGGCGGGGTCGAGGATGCGGCCGTGGAAGGGCTCGATCACCTGGGCCAGCAACTGCACGATGCTGGCGGGCGTGTAGAACTCGCCGCCGCCCTGGCCTTCGCTCATGGCGAAGGCGCCGAGAAAGTATTCGTAGATGCGGCCGAAGGCGTCGAAGTCGAGCGTGGCCGGGATCTCGGAGATTTTCTTGAGCAGCTCCTTGAGCAGGGTGCTGGTGAACAGGTTGAAGGTCTTGGGCAGCACGCCGGCGAGCTGCGGGTTGTGGCGTTCGACCTCGCGCATGGCGGCGTTGACCTGGCCGCCGATGTCGGCTGCTTCGGGCAGGGTCAGCAGGTGGTCGAAGCGCGCCTCGGGGGCGAGGTAGAGCACGTTGTCGGCGTGGTAGGCGGCGGGTTCGTCCACCCGGCTGCCGCGGCGCGAGGTGGCGCCGGCCGCTTCAAGCTTTTTGCGCTGGGCGGCAAAGCGCACCTCGGCAAAGCGCAGAAAGATCAGGCCGAGGATGGGGCCGGAGTATTCCTGCGCCTTCAGGCCCGAGTTGGCGCGGAACTGGTCGGCCGCGTCCCACAGGCGCTTTTCGAGCGTGGCAGAGGCGGCGTCTTTTTCGGTGGGGGCGATCCAGAGCAAGGGCTTGTGTCCTTAGGGGTTGGGGGTGCTGGCGGCCTGCGGCAGGCGCGTGTGCATGACTGACGGGGCGTGCGCGGCTGCGCCAGATACTACCGGAATGATAGCTGCCCGCGCTTGATGGGAAAGCGCTGGGGGCTGAAAAGGCTTGAAGCTGAAACTGCCGCTGGTCGCTTCATGGCCATGAAAGCGGTGAATGCGTGGCACGACTGACCAACGGAAATTTTCATCCGACCCCAATTTTCCCTTCAGCCGCGATGGCCCTTTCGGCACATGGCAGCCGCGCCGTTAAGCCGGTCTGCCTCGAATGATCAGCCGCCGCGGGGCGTCGACGGCGGCGTGCTGGAAAGGGTAAAAGCGCAGGCATCTACTGTGATCCCGGTCATCAGCCTGACCTTGGAAAATTATCATCTGGCCCAAATAGTCCCTTAATGCACGGGCGGACCAACTTCATCAAGTGCATTATTGTACGCGCGGACAAGTGTTCGCTCGAGATCATTCACGGGATGTGATATGTGAATGACTTGGGGCGGAGGAGCAATGCGATTGCCAGGATCGTCCAACAGGTTGATGTTCGCGTCCTTGCTGTGTACACGTTGCAGATCGATTTCTATCCGGTTACTGCTAAAACGCATGGTCCAGAGACGCGCCCGATAGAACCCGCGCTCAATGAGGCGTTCACTCTGTTCGTAGTCGCTATGGTTCGGATGCTTGAGACGGAGCTCTTCGAGCTTTCGCAGAGCCCAATCCCGGCTCATCTGCTGCCCATGATTGGTGGGTGACAACGTCGATGTGTTGTACTTGCTTTCCACGAGCAAGACCTCCCGAATCATTCCATCTGCTTTCCGCTTGACGAACAGGCCGTCAATGCCCGTCCGCCCAATCTCCCCTTCGATTCGGATCCAGCCTGAATTCTCGAAATACGTTCTCATGACTTTCTCACTGATGGCGCCGACAGCGTGATTTGCTTGAATAGGGTCCAGATCCGGGCGGCGTAGAAGAACTTCAGAATGCAATTCGCTGACGTGAGCAATCCTGCTGCACTCAATGGGTTGACAAGTTTGCACCTGAAGGCATTTCAGAAGCAACTTATCACCTGACGGAAGATCGTTGAACAGTTTCCTAGCGCCCTGTCGATCCAGAATGTTCATGCGCTGTTGGGCGATTGCTCCATCAAGTAGATCATCAATGTTCTTGGCCTTTGGCGCGTGCGCGAGGTCCTGCACGGTCCGTTTCGAAAGAGTGGCGGACGGCAGGTGCCTTTCACTCTTGAAGAAGTGGGCCCCAGGACCGACAATACGTTCGATGATACTCGCGGTTCCAGCAGCCGCTATCGACGGCGCCAGAAATGCAGCCAATAGCCATCTTCTAATTAGAGCAACCGCCGCTGTATAGTTTGCAAAGCTCATCCGCTTTTTCTCTTTTCACAAGTTTTTTTGCTTTTTCGAAAAGTGCCTGTGCATCATCTTTTTTGTCTTTGCAATATAACGCATTCGCGTTTCCAATATTCAGAAGTGCACGGATATCTTTTCCGGCTACAAGTTTTTGAATGTATGAAAGGTGTTTCTCAGCTTGTTCGAATTGTTCACGTGCTTGATCGCAATCGTTGGAACGTAGCGCTTCCGTTCCAATACGATAGTGGAGCGATACCAAGCTCACGCTGGGAGTGTAGGCGTCAGCTTTGAAGGTTTGATTCGCTCTCTCTGCAATTGCCAGGATTTTCTTCTTGTTCGCCTTGAAGTCTGTTCCCAATAGATTAACGAGAAGAATCGAAGGCTCAAGGGCATAGGGGGCCAAGTCTGATGATTCCCGAAGCAACTCTTCAGCTTTGGCAGCATTGTGATGAGACAAAGACTCGAGGGAGCGCAGGTAACTGAGGTAGCCGGAAGACGCGTCAATACGATTCAACAACGTTGAAAATTTATCGACCATACCAAAGTTGTGTGCTAAGACGGCAAGCACCAACAGGTTTTTGTTCGATTCCTCCTAGTTCAGTGCTCTTTCGATTTCTTGTTTCATTTGATTTTCAATTGTTTTGCGTCTGGCTGTCTCCGCAGCCAGTTGCTGTGTCAGTTCCATCGTGACGGCTGTAGGCGCGGCTGACTTTGGATTTTCTTCTTTTGGTGGGTTGCCGTTGTGGTCTGTTATTGGTTTGCGTGAGAGATCACCTATCTTCTTTGTTGCATCTTGTAGGCCATCAATCAGCTGTTTGAGCCGCTCGTCGGCCAGTTTTTTCGGGACGGGCGGAGTAACTCGAATATCTAGCTCTCGAGTGTCTGGTTTTTCTATCAGTGCTACTCCATCAAGTGCGGTCGCCGCAATGGAACCCATAACCAACGCCTTCTGCCCGACACTTAGCGCAGTAAATGAAGTCGCTCCTCCCACGGTACCGAGCGAAATCCCATTGAGAATGGCGGCTCCCAGCATGGCGTTGCCACCGAACCATCCGCCAACGGTGGAGAGGCCAGCCATGTAGGACCCTGCGCCGCCACCAGCAACCCAACTGGCAACGGTACTCACCCCCGTAGCAGCGACCGGTGCACCTGCACCCGCAGTGAAGTACGAGAATGCACCGGCAGACACAATGGTGGCGCCAGTCAGGGCAAATCCGAAGTGCTTTTTCTTGTAGAAGGGCCGTGGGAATGCAGTCTTGAAATCGAGATCTTTGTCGATGGCTTGTGATGGTTCGGCATGCGCAATGGGTGGTGCGACCAACGTGGCAACCAGAATCGCGAGGAGGATTGCATTGAATTTCTTGGACATGAGATCTATGTTCTATCTTGGTCGGGCAGACCTTATTTGATCGGTGCGATTATCACAAATGGAAATTATAATCTGCCCTAATTTTTCCCAAAGGCCAAATCGTCATCAGAACCGATGCTCAATTCCGGCTTGCTTCATGATCGCATTCGCCATGTTCCTTGATGGCATGTTCTTGGAGATGACCTGATTGCGCTTGCCGTTGCTCCAGATTTCGTGAGCGCCTTTTCCCTGTCGCAAAAAATAATAGCCGTGCTGGCGTAGCACGGCTATCACTTGGCTGGCGTACCCGTTCACGCGGAGCAGGCTATGGCGTCCATGACTCGCAGGTCGGTTGTCACGGCGCGCTTGTTGCTGCCGTCAACTTCCAGCTCCAACAGCGTCTGAGCGGCGCTGAGCGTCTCGGAGCGAAGCTCATCCAACGTTGCGCCAGACACCACGAGCCCATCAAGATCAGGGCTGCTGGCCCAATACGTCTTGCTCTCGTTGTCGAAGTGCGCGAACACGCGCACGCGCAGCGGCACCCCCAGGCGCCCTGCGACCTTCCAGCCGGGGAACCCCACTCGGTACATTGTTCTTGACTCCTTGAATCCGTTGAGCAGCGAATCTGCTCAACACGAATTGTTAACCAACACGGGCCATCGTGTCACTTGATAGACGCAGATGGGGGGCGGATGGTTGCAGAACCCATACCAGCCCGACCGAGTGGGCATCTTTGCGTCTGGGGAAATGGTCGGATCTCACAACTTCTTGTCGGTTGCCCCCAACCTCCGATACATCGTCGCCCGACTCACCCCCAGCGCCTTGGCGGCGACGGCGACGCGGCCGCCGGCGTCGCGCACGGCCTGGTGGATCAGCTCGGTTTCCAGCGCTTTCAGTGATCTGGGCGCGGCGGTGCGCGCGCCGGGGCTGGCGGCGCTGGCGGGCTGAGTGCTGCGCTCGGCCCGCACCTGCACACGCAGGCCGGACCACAGGGGCACAGTGTGCGGCTGGCCGTGCGCGGCCCGGTCGAACAGGCTGGCCCAGGGCAGGGCGAACAGTTCGCTGGCGTGCAACGGGCCGCTGTGCAGGGCGTGCAGGGCGGGCAGCATCTGGCGGGCGGTGCTGTTGGCGCCGGTGACTTGGCCATCGGCGTCCAGGCACAGCAGGGCGGCGCCCTCGCTGCCGGCGCCGCTGACCTGCCAGCCGGCGGGCCAGGCCAGGTGCAGGCGAAGTTGATGCGGGCGCGCCAGCAGCAGGGCGTCTTCGATC
>Ga0116143_10004726_pt1 | contig 12764 bp, 13 predicted proteins | sample AD_UKC034_MetaG_FD_89745 | JGI IMG/M metagenome (GOLD analysis project Ga0116143, IMG submission 89745) | Active sludge microbial communities of municipal wastewater-treating anaerobic digesters from USA - AD_UKC034_MetaG | ecosystem: Engineered > Bioreactor > Anaerobic > Digestate | place: USA...
CTTGTCTTTCCATTAGCTCTGCCTCATATACCTTTTGTTGTTCAATCCTTTTGCTACATTTGTGGTTTAGGCAAACCTCAACACCACTGCCTTTCCTTGTAACTATCTTTATGATTGGATAGCCACACACCTCGCACACCTTTCCTGTGGCCTCAAGCTTGCCTTTCTGCGGAAGCGGGAAGGTGTTCTTGCAGTTTGGATAGCCAGAGCATGCTGCAAACCGTTTGTTGTTTTTGCTTATCCTTATTACAAGCTGTTTACCACATTTCACGCAGTTGCCAAGAGTCATGTCGTTTCTTGTAGCAGAGCGCAGTTCTGTTGCTATGTCGTTTCTCTCTTTGACAAGTATTTTCACAATATCTTTAAGTAAACCCCTTGTCTTATCTACAACCTCGTTTTTCTCCTTTTTACCAGTAGCCACAAGCTCCATGTCCTCCTCAATCATAGCTGTGAGCTTTGGCTTTGTCACAACCTCGCAGTGCTTGTTCAGCACAGAGCACACAGCTATAGCGATATTAGTCGCAGTTATGCTTTTTGTGCCCTGTATATATCCTCTGTCCCTTAGCTTCTTGATTATCACAGGCCTAGTAGATTTTGTGCCAAGGTTTTGCTCTTCCATTAGCTTGATGAGCCCAGCTTCAGTGTAATGGTTTGGAGGGGTTGTTTCCTTGTTTTCCTTTTTGATATTAAGCACATCTACTAGTTCTTTGGCTTGAAGCTCTGGCAAAGGTGTTTCAATAAGTTTAGAAAAGTGATATATTTTTTTCCAGCCAGCTTCAATCACTGTTTGCCCAGTCACAATAAACTGCTCTTTTTTTATGTCAATTAAAACTGAAACATTTTCTGTTCTTGCATCCCTGTAAAGTGTTGCAAGAAACCTCCTGGCCACTAGGTCATATATCTTTTTTTCCATACCAGTAAGTTTATCTGAGTACCCAGAAGGGTAGATTGGTGGGTGGTCAGTTGTTTCTTTACCACCACGAGAAGGGTTAAGAGGCTTGTTTAGTATCTCTTTTACAAACCCACTGTACTGTGCGTCTTTGCCAAGGTTGTTTAACAACCCCTTGAGATCAAGGCTAGCTGGATATACTGTATTATCAGTCCTTGGGTAGCTTATAAGCCCTTCCTGATAAAGCCTTTCAGCAATATTCATTGCTTGGCTTGTGCTTATACCAAACACAGATGATGCAGCCCTCAAAAAACTAGTTGTATTAAACGGCTCAGGCCTGCTAAGTATTTTCTCCTTTTTTGACACAGCCCTTACTGTGCCAGACTTTTCAGCCCTAATGCTTTCAAATATTTTCTTTGCATGTTCAATATCAAATATCTTTCCATCCTTATGACTTCCAGTAAATTTCACATTGTCCTTTTCAAACTCAGCAATGAGCTCACAGTATTTTTCTGGTATAAATTTTTGCCTTTCAAGCTCCCTTTCAACAATAAAATTCAAAAGTGGTGTCTGCACCCTACCAGCAGATATAAACGCCTTGCCTTTCCTATTAGACACAACTGACAGGTACCTAGTAAGTATAGCCCCCCACAAAAGGTCAATCTCCTCTCTAGCAAACACTGAGTTTGCAAAATTGAAATCAACTTTCCTTAATTTATTAAAAGCATCAACTACCTCTTTATCAGTCAATGCACTGAAATAAGCCCTATGTAATTTAGCGCCTTTATTGCCTTCAGAAACATAATTATAAGCTTCAACACCTATAGCCTCGCCTTCCCTGTCAGCATCTGTAGCTATGATTATGTTGTCTAGTTTCCTGTTTTTTTTCAAACAACCAATTATCCCTTTCTCTACAGGGATATAGGCAAGCGTCTTATCCGCAAGCAAGTCTAAGGAATAGATATTCCAATATTTATCATCCCCAGTAAAGTCAACAGTGTTTATATGCCCCCTAAGCGGGATTAACAAGGTGTCTTTTCCGTTAGCTGTAAACTGAAAGCAAGTCACTCCATTTTCAACTAGTGTCTGGAACTTGCTATTAGACAGTATGCTTGCTATCCTCTTTCCAGCTATAGCCTTTTCAGAGATTATCAAATCCATTGTAATATCCAATTTATCTAGAATGTGGTTTGAATTATTTTCCTTGGTAGGTTCTTGCTATTCTTATGTTCAGTAAGCAAGGTTAATATGCTTATTTTTGTGATGCCATCAATCTTGAATATACTATCAAGTAACGACTTTAGGTCTGCTTTATCAAGTGCCATAACCCTAACAAGTATGTTGTACTCCCCAGTTACCTCAACAACCTCTTTTACATCCTCCATCTCCTTTAGCTTTTTAAGGATGTCGCCTTCCTTAGATGGGTCAATTGTTATAAGCAGTTCAACCTTCTCATTAAACCCAAGTATCTCGTAGTCAATCTCAGCTGTTATGGACTTGATAATGCCCTTTTGCATGAGCCTGTCTAATCTTTTCTTTATTGCAACATCTGTGAGGTTAATCTCTTTAGCGATGTTTGCAAATGAGATCCTACCGTTTATTGCAAGCTGTTCAATTATATATTTGTCAATCTTATCAATTATCTGCATAAGTATTTCCCCCTTATCTTATTGGTTTTAGGAGGTTGTATTTGTCAAGGTAAACCTCTGTTTTCAAGATTTCAATGAATGGTATGACAAACACAACAAACAGCACTGTTGCTATTATCGGTCCAGTGAACACTCCGAACAGCGCATCAATTATATAGGTAACTAGGGTAAGTATAAACACAGCAACAAAAAGGTAGACAAAATACACCCAGTTTTTTTTAATGTAATTTAGGTTGATTATTAAGGCGTACTCAGCACTCTGTTTTTCCATAATTATTATTTGCGGTATGAACCAGAAAAGCGCTGTTAGGATAAGCAAGCAAATATTGACAAGTACATTGTTTAGCAAGCCAAAGTCAAACAAAAAGCACAACCCAATATACAACAGCAAAAAGAAAGAAGCATTGAATTTCAAAAGCTCTAAAAACGGTCTTTTAATCTCAAAAGAGTTTCTCTTGTCAAACCCATACTCCTGTTGCACCCTGTATACAACAAGCGTCTGCACGAGTGTGTAGGCAAAGACGATTGCAAGAAATGCAATTATAGTAAGCAATATGATTAAAGGGTTTTGGTTTAATAGGTCGTAAGTCACATTCAAGCTACCGCCAGCCAAGCTGAATAATGGATTTACAAGAAATAAAGTAAATATCAAAAGAAGGCTTGTTGACATCACAAGCTTGATATTGCTTTTGTATTTCTTAAACGCATTAGAGATATCCATACTCATATTAGTTTACACCTTAACTTTTCATATTTTTTAATAAATAAATATTAAGATAATATAATATATGAATAGAATTCTTTATAAATAATTAACTTTTTAAAAAAAAGTAAAATAAAGAAGCAAAACCAAAGTGTAGTGTTTGTTTTATATATATTTTTGTTATTATATTTAATGTATGTTGTCAAGCTCTAAATTAGCATATGAGATAACCAACCCTTGCTGACTTGATTTTCACGTTTATCTTTTCTCCAAGCTTGTGCCTTCCAGGCACAACAACCAGCTTATACTCCTTAGTCCTTCCAATGCTTGTGTTGTTTTTTCCAAGACAAGTGATTACAACCACCTTTCTTTTCCCTATAAGTTTTTTGTTGTTGTCTAAAGCAATTTCATAGCAAAGCCTTGTTGCCCTCCTTGACCTCTGCTTCTTTATGGCACCTGCAAGCTCTTTATGCCTGCTTGCCTCAATCCCTTTTCTTCTGCTAAATCTTGATATATTAACAACATCAAACTTGCATTCCCTTATAACTTCTAGGGTCTCTAAGAATTCCTTTTCTGTCTCTGTCGGATACCCAACAATGATGTCTGTTGCAAGAGTAAGCCCACATATGTTTTTCTTGAAGTACTTAATCAATGCTAGATAACTATTTTTTGTGTAGTTCCTGTGCATATCTTTTAGTATCCTGTCGCTACCGCTCTGCAAGGGGATATGTAGGAACTTATAAAGCTTTTTTGACTTGAATATATCTACAATTTCGGTTTTGTGTAATTCAAGATACTGCGGGTTACCCATGCCAAGCCTTATCTTGAAGTCCCCATCTATTTTAACAGCTTCTCTTAACAACTCTGTGAGACTACTGTTGATATCTAAGCCATAACAAGCAGTGTCTTGTGCAGTAAGAAGTATCTCTTTTGCATCATTTTTTACTGCAGTTTTAATTTCTTTAATAACCTCTTCAATACTTTTGCTTTTTAGCTTGCCTCTAGCTAGCTTTACAGCACAATACGAGCAGTTCCCAAGACAGCCGTTAGCTATAATGATTGCTTTTGTTATTTCTTTTTTAGTTACCTGTTTAGCTTTATTTTTATATTCTTCTAAATACTTTAATAAAGCGTCTTTTTCCTTTACCCCATAAAGCCTTGCGCCTGGCAAAAGCGTTTTTAGTGCTTGACTATTGATATCAACAAGACAGCCAGTTACAATTATCTCTTTTCCAATAAGTTGCAGGATGTTTTCACGTATATACTTGTAAATTTTAGTTTCTGTCTGTTCCTTGACCCCGCAGGTGTTTATGATTAGGATATCAGCGTTCTTTTCACAAACCGCAACATCCATGCCTGTAACAATATCTTCCCCATCCCTTTGGTTTAGTGTACAGCCAAAGGTCTTTATAAAAACAGTTTTCATACTACTTTTTCTTTGATGCAAACATCCCGCCAACACAACTAACCACAAATGGGAAAAACGCAGATTGCAGGAACTGCTTGAAGATTCCAAGCTCTTTTGGTATTGCCATGTTGTTTAGAACTGTATATATTTGGTAGGCGTAGATATAAACCACAAGACACTGGGCTATGGCACACACAACCAAGAACAGCGCAAGCACAACATAAAAATCCAATTTTGTGTATTCCTGGATGATTGGAGTCAAAAACAAGAATCCGAAAAACCCAACAATTGGTAGCAGGATATACATTGGGCTAGTGAAGAAGTTGTCCCTTGACCACAAATACACAGCAAGCTGGCTTAATGCATAGCTAACAATAAAAAGAAATGTGACCCACAATGTTTTTTTTGCCTTCATTCTAACCACATATTTCCAATAAATAATTATAACCCAATGGTGTTTTAAATAGTTTTGAAACCAAAAAGAATATATTTAAAAACAAGTTGCTAAACATATAACATACTATATAAAAAAAACAAGAAAGATATGATATCCGCAAGCGCACCCTGGACAGAAAAGTACAGGCCACAGACATTAGATGAGATTACTGGGCAACAGCATGTTGTCTCCAAGCTAAAAAAATATGTGGAGTACAAGTCCATTCCAAACATGCTTTTTGCAGGTCCGCCAGGCGTAGGTAAGACATGCTGTGCAATAGCACTTGCTAAAGAGATGTTTGGTGAGGGTTATTTCCAGGACTTTCTTGAGCTAAATGCAAGCGACGAGAGGGGAATCGGGGTAGTCAGGGGTGCAATCAAGGATTTTGCAAGGACCATTGCCCTGACCTCTACCTTTAAGATCATTTTCTTAGACGAGGCAGATGCGCTCACAGCCGAAGCCCAGCAAGCGCTAAGAAGGACTATGGAAAAATACACAGGGACAGTTAGGTTTATATTAAACGCAAATTACTCATCTAAACTTATACCTCCAATCCAAAGCAGGTGCGCCTTGTTCAAGTTCAAGCCACTCACTAAAGAGGAGGTCCAAGGGAGAATAGAGTACATTGCCTCCAAAGAAAAGCTAAAGATTGACAAATCAGCAATCTTAGCTATCAACGAGATATGCGAAGGTGACTTGCGTACAGCAATCAACCTTTTGCAGACTGCTGCAACAACAAGCGAGCTTGTAAAGGGGCAAGACATCTATATGGTTTCAAACTCTGCACAGCCACAGGAGATTACAGCCCTAATAGATGCGTGTCTTGAAAAGGACTTCCTGAAGGCAAGGACTAAGTTAGAGGCACTGTTGTTTGAGCACGGGCTTTCTGGGGAGGACATAATTAATCAGATTTATAAAAAAATAGTTAATTATCAGGAAGACAAGCTAAAAATAGACAAGAAGCTAAAGATAATAGACAAGATAGCAGAATTTAATTACAGGCTTGTGCAAGGCGCTAGCGATAGGATACAGTTAGAGGCGCTTCTTGCCCAGCTGATTGCCCTTGAATAGGTGAAAGCAAATGGGTTCATACATTGACGAATTGAAATCGCAGTTAGGTGGTGGAGCTTTGGGGTCTACAGCTACTGGCAACCAAGCCAAGCCAGCAGAGGCAAGACAAGAGGCAGTAAACATTCAAGACATCATATCCTCCAAAAAAGACATAAGTAAAGATACAAAGCTAGAGAGTTTAGCAAGCATGTTAGGCTCAAAAAAGGATACCCCAGAAGTTATAAACTCATTTGGGGGACCGGCTGAAACAGATGATACAAAATCTATTGATGCGAGCTTAGCAAAGTGGGAAACAACAGGCAAGCTTATTACAAAGTATGACGAAGTTGAAATCTACAAGCTTGAGGATGAGCCATTATTGTATTATAGGATAAACATACCAAAAACATCTCCAAGTCAAAAGATGATAATAAACACCTTGAAAGAGGCAGCAACTAGGTTAATAACATCTGACCCCTACAAGATAAGGGACCCTGTGCAAAGGCAGAACCTCTATTACCAAAAGATATTAGATATTCTGACAAACGCACCTGAGATTAATGTACCAAAGCACATGTTTCCATTTTATGCTAAGGCGGTTGTTACTGAGATGGTTGGTTTTGGCATTATTGAACCAGTGATACATGACCCAATGCTAGAGGAGATAATGGTGATTGGTGCTAACAGGCCAACATACGTCTATCACAGGCAATATGGCATGATGTACACAAATATTGTTTTTTATTCAGACAACGAGATACTAGACCTTATAGACAAGATAGCAAGAATTTTAGGTAGAAGGGTGGACATTTTAAGTCCATTGCTTGATGCAAGACTACCAGATGGCTCTCGTGTGAACGCAACGATATCGCCAGCCTCCATAGATGGTGCAACAGTAACCATCAGAAAGTTCAGGGAAGACCCTTACACAATCGTAGACCTGATAAACTTTAGGACTCTTAACTTGGAAGTCGCTGCATTTCTCTGGTGTGCTGTCAACGGCTTTGGAGCCAAGCCTGCAAACATACTTATATCCGGCGGAACAGGTTCTGGAAAGACAACCCTATTAAACGTCCTATCTTCGTTCATTCCAGATGACTCAAGGGTTATAACTATTGAAGACACAGCTGAATTGAAACTACCGATTAAGCATGTTATAAGGTTTGAGGGCAAGCCACCAGGAGTTGAAGGCACAGGCGAGCTCACTTTGGAGGTGTTAGTAAAAAACACTCTGAGAATGAGACCAGACAGGGTGATTGTTGGCGAGATCAGAAGTGCTGAAGCAAATGTGCTCTTTACAGCAATGAACACAGGGCACGACGGCTGTATGGGCACGATACACGCAAATTCAGCTAAAGAAACCCTAATAAGAATTACCTCCCCACCAATGGATGTGCCAATGATGATGCTTGCTGGGCTAGACATGATAATTGTTGAAAAAATGTTAAACACAGTCAATGGCAAGGTGCGAAGGATAACAGAAATCGCTGAGGTTGAGGGCGTTTATGAAGGTGCTCCAAAAGTGAATATCATATTTAGATGGAACCCACAGACTGATAACCTTGAGAGGACTGACAAGCCGATAAAGTTTTTTGAGACAGTAAAAATGTTGACAAAAAACACAGATGAGCAGATTGCAGGCACATTAGCAAAAAAAATAGAGGTTATAAATGGTTTAGTTAATAAAAACATAAGGGACATCAACACAGTTTCCAAAAAGATTCAGGAAATTTATATAAAAGAAAGGATTTGATGTTTAAATGGCAGACACAAAAAAGAGCGAAATAGATTTAGATGCTGTCCAGAATATAGTTAAAAAACTAAAGGACAAAGACAAGGCAAAAGGTATAACTGGCTCATTAAACGAAGGACACCTAAAAGAATTAAGGGATATAATCGCTGAAGGGAAGCTTGCCAAGCTGAATATAGACACAGAGGCAAAGCTACTTGTTAACTCCAGTTCTTCGCTAGACAAAACCGCTGTGAAGGTATATTCTTCAATGCATGGGTTTGTCAATAAAATAATACAAGGAATCTTAAAGAACAGCATAGGCAGGAAGATTGCGTTTTATTTATATTCAGCTAACAGCAAAAAGTCGTTAGTGCAGCACCTTGTGCTTTCAGTTGCCTATTCTGTGATGCTATCTCTTTTGTTGACTGGTATAATATTTGTAATATTGCTTTTTGTAAATGCGAAGTTTTTGTTTTTGATACCATTTATCCTGCTTTTTGTGTTTTTGCTGGCTGTGATTGCATTTGCGTATATTGCGCCTATGCAGAGTGCAAAGAAAAGAGGGGTTATGATAGACACGGAATTGCCTTATGCCCTAAGGCACATAGCAACCGAGCTACTTGCCGGGATAGGGCTGTACAAAACCCTACAGTCTGTTGCAAAGAACGACTATGGAGTTCTTTCGGATGAGATGTCTAGGACTATAATCGAGATTGAAAACGGGACAGAAACAAAAACAGCACTTAGACACATGGCTTTGAGGAGCCAGTCCAAAAACCTAAATATTGCTTTGTTTCACATAATAAGAACCCTGGACACAGGAGGCAACCTCTCTCAAACCATTGATAGCGTTGCAGACACAGTTAGCTTTGACCTTATGGAATCTGCTAAGCAGTTTGGCGAAAAGATGAATTTGTTTGGTATAATCTTTATATTTGGTGCGATTGTCCTACCGGTATTCCTTGCAATCTTGGGCGCAATTGCAAACGCGCCAATTGGGCAGGGTGGGCAATCATTCATGCCAGGACTTATTACACCAACCCTTTTAGGTATTGTTTACTTATTTGTGTTGCCTGCGGTATTGATATTTATGGCATATTACATAAAGATGATTGAGCCAAAAGTATAAAATTGTGATATAAAAGTGAGTAATATATTAGAGAAATACCAAAATTATTTAAGTTCAATGAAGATAAAGGTTCCTGCAATAACTTGGATTGGAGCGGTTTTCATTGTAGCTGTGTTTTTTGGTGTGTTGCTTTTCTTGATTGACCAAAAAATCGGTATCTTGGCGTTTGCGATAATTCTGGATATTGGGCTTGGTCTGCCATATTATAACTACAATAAGCACATAGATGAGATTGAAAGGAATTGGCCTGATGCCCTAAGGTTGATAGCTGACACAATGAAATCTGGTTCTTCTTTTGAGTTTGCGATAAGGGAGGCAAGTTCTGCTGACCTTGGGCAGTTGTCTTACGAGTTCAACGAGACAATCAGAAGGCTTGAGATGGGGGACACAATGTCAACCGCACTCTCATCAATGTACAACAGGATAGATTCCAAGATTGTAAGAAGGACGCTCACAATAATCCAAGAATGTATAAGGACAGGTGCACAATTGGCAGATGTCCTAGACGATATCGCTAACGGCACCAAGTCAATGTACAAGATAAAGAAAGAAAGAATAACAAAGACAATGCTTCAGGTGGTTTTCATATTTATAGCTAGTGCAATAATTGCCCCATTTATATTTGGATTGACTAATGTAATCACAACATTTTTGGTTGATGTCGCAAAAAATTCAGGCATAGCGACTGGGTCGGCGCTTGAGATATCGGTTGCAACGCAAAGTGCAATTAAGTTTTTATTGGACTGTTACATTTTGATAGAGGTTGCGGCTGCGTCAGTTATTGTAGGCATGATGAGGGAAGGCAGAATTTCTAAATCAATTATTATGTTTCCGATAATGGTTGTTGTTGCATTCATAGTTTATTCGGTTTCTCAAGCAGTAATTACTATGATGTTAACAGGGGTGGTTGGGGTATGACATCTAAAAACCTAGTAAACGACAAAAAAGGGCAGGTATCCTTGGAGACATTGCTCATAGTTAGCATAATTGTTGTAGCTGCCTTACTTGTGGGTTATTACCTTAAGCAGACAGCCCAGAAAAACAGCTCGCAGATAAATGAATACCAAAACGAAAGCACAAAGGGCACGCAATGATTTGAGCAAGTTTAAAATCCGAAAAAGATAGGTTTATAAATTAAATTACAAATAAATATGTTATAATAATTTAAGCAAATCAATTCTAAAAGGAGGAATAAGAATGAATAAGATTAATAACAAAGGTCAAGGTGCCTTGGAATACCTATTGCTTATCGGAGGTGCTGTATTGATTGCTGTTATTGTGATTGCTCTTTTGGTAGGGCTCGGTTCACAAAACGCAGATGATGCAAGACAAAAAAACAAGGAAGCAACAGAGGCATCAAATATGCCAATTCCATCTTTGATTATTTCAGCAATCTGTGATCCCGCCAAGCACTATGTTATAAACTGGACGCCAGTGCATAAAGAAGGCAACACATATACGTTAATAATTGACTACGATAAAGAAGACAAGGTCGGCATCACAACAACAACAAATCCAATCATTTCATTTGATACAAACTGTATCAAAGATAAGAGTGTTGCAATAAAAACAACAAATAACGGCATAAGTGTTTTATCCAACACAGTAACTGTAGAGTAAAATCAAAAGAGCAATTTCTTTTCTTTTCTTTTAAGTAGCTCTAAAGATTTAAATATAGCTCAAAAAGTAAAAAAGAGATAAAGGTATGTTTAAAAACAAAAATAACAAAGGCCAAGGTGCCTTGGAATATCTATTAATCATTGGAGGGGCAATTGTTGTTGCTGTCATCGCAGTGTCAGTTGTGATATCCCTGGGTCAAAGAAACACAGAAGCTGCATCAGACAGTAGCGAACAGTTTGAGACAATGGTTGATAGCACAATCATCCCACCAATCATACTATCTGTTGATTGCACGACAAGTGGGGCAATATATGTTCAGTTAAATCCAACACCAACCCCAGGGGTTACAGACTATTGCTTGTATTACAATGGCACATATATAGATAACAGTTGTGGTCCAATATCAGGCAACACAGTTACATTTAGCGTGACGGGTGGCATGGACACTTCAAGGCAACAGATAGCTGTAAGCGCAAAGAAAGGTAACACACAATCTAGTCCAAGCGCGCCTCCATCATCCTGCATACCACACAACTAGGTATAAAAAAAGCATACAGAGATGGTTTATGTAAGTATGTTCTCTAAATTAATAGATGATAAGAAAGCACAGGTATCAATTGAATACCTAATCATGATTGTCTTTGGGACCATGCTAGTAATCATCACAGGCATAATAATAGTAAACCTTAGCACACTTATAACCATAGCAAAGACAAGGATTCTAAACTACAGGGATAATATTATTGCAACCCTATAAAGTAGTATTCTAGCATGTATTCCCTTGTTTTGATTTTTTTTGCGCTCGTTTTCTTGGTAATAGCAACCACAACAGACATGAAAAGCAGGGAGATACCAAACTGGCTTATTGCTTTCTTTCTTGTGTTTGGCTTTGCTTTCAAGCTTATTTTTGGCTTGGTGTCTAAACAGCCAAATCTGATTTATGCTCTTTTACTTTCCCTTGCTGTAACCTTTGCTGTGTTTTTCCTGCTTTGGGAGTTTGGGGTTATAGCAGGTGGGGACTTAAAGCTTTTCTTGGTTTTGGCTGTCCTTACGCCTGACATTGCCTTGCCATTTGGCTTACCGCTCTTTTTGTTTTCAGTTTTTGTATTTGTAGTTGCCTTGTTTATGTCCTTACCTTGGCTACTTATATATTCAATGTATTTCATTATCAAGAACAACCTGTACATGGCACCTATTCAAGGCATGCTTAAAAGAAAAAGCCTGCTGTCGCTTCTAAACAGCGTGCTTGTTGTTTTCCTGCTTAGCCTTGTCTTTCTGCTATTTGGGGCAGCTACGCCTGTAATAGTCTTTGTATTTGCATTTGTGTTTTCCTTTATAGTTTTCAAGATACGCAACAAAAAGGTCTTTTATATAGTCCTGTTGCTTGCCTATGCAGTCATGCTTTACCTATTGCTTTCTATGTCTCTTTTCTCGTTCTCTATTGTCTATCTGCTCTTAGAAGCCATCTTGTTTGTGGTTGTATTCTCATTTTTAAGATCTGCCTATTCAAGCGTCAAGGAGAAGCTCCTTGTTTATGAAAAGCAAGTAACAGAACTAGAAGAGGGCGACCTGCTTGTTTACAGCTATTATTATGATAATAACAAGTTAGAGCTTGTTAAGCCAACCTTCATCAATAAAGTAAAGAGATTGCTAAACAGCAGCTATTACCCTAGCCTAAAAGTGGATTCCTCTAAGAGTTGTGGGTTAAGCAAGGAAGAGATAGATTTTTTAAAGGGTTTGTATGAACATAATTTAATAGATTGCAAGATATATTTGAGAAAAACGCAAGCGTTTGCACCTGCTGTGCTTCTTGGGTATATTTTAACAATAATGTTATAAGGAGGAAATATTATGCAAAAAGGCCAGCTTTCAATTGAAGTGATAATTCTAATAGCTATATTCATGCTTTTTTTTCAGGCAATGCTTCTGCCATCAATTGAGTTTTCAGAGAACATACTTAAAGACACGCATGCGATTATTGAAACAAAAAAAAGCATAGATTCCATAGCAAGCATAGTAGAGCAATTTGCTAACACCAACGGCTATGGCAAACGGCTTGTTTTCTTTTATTTACCGCAAAACAGCCAAATAACAGATTGCAATAACGCAACAAAAGAAATACATTACAAGATACAAATATCCAATCAA